>ERZ779621.399-NODE-399-length-19538-cov-6.839039_pt1 | contig 19538 bp, 21 predicted proteins | sample MGYA00514215_ERZ779621 | MGnify/ENA primary metagenome ERZ779621 (study PRJEB29562, sample SAMEA4376715) | mouse gut metagenome | isolation source: Cecum | study: EMG produced TPA metagenomics assembly of the A DSS colitis mouse model was used to assess the...
AAGTCCGTTTCTTACGGAGCTCTGTTTTAAAGACAGGGCAGCAGGATTGATTGCGGTGTTTGTGCCAATGCTGATAATAAGCCTGCGCTTGGGTATTGGTATGGGAGATGTAAAGCTCATGTCCGCGTTTGGCTTTGTGATGGGGGCTATTCCCGCATATCTGATTCTGCTGTCGGCTTTGTCGGCGGCACTTTTTATCGGGAAAATAAGAAAAACACACAATGATGAAATACCGCTCGCGCCGTATATTTGCGTGTCCGCGGGTGCGGTTTATGTATTGGAGGTAATATTTAATGCTTAAAAACAGGACTCTTATCGGCATTGTGCTGATAATAATCGCTATCGGCTTGTGCTTTGGCATAAGCCCGCTTTTTAATGTACTGCTTGCGCAGAAAACCACGGTAATACGTTTGTCAACGGATATACCGCAGGGCGCTCAGATAACCCCGCAAATGCTTGAGGCTGTGGAGGTCGGAACGCTCAATATACCCGAAGAAACGCTTGTGAACCCCGAACAGATAGTCGGAAAGTATACGGTGGCGGCAATGTTCAAGGGAGATACCTTTACCGCCGCAAAGCTGTCGGATACGATAGACACCTCGGACAGCCTTTTAAGGCAGCTTGCCCCGGGTGAAACGGCGATGTCCGTCACGATACGCTCTCTTGCGAACGGTCTTTCGGGAAAATTACAGCAGGGAGATATAATACAGATAGTATCCGTTGATGAGGACGACACGGCACAGGTTTATGAGGAGCTTCAATATGTCGAGGTGCTTGCCACAACGGCAGACAACGGCTCGGACGACACATACAGAGCCGATGAAGTAAACGCTATCGAAGATGAGGACGGTGAGCAATCGGTGTACGCGACGGTTACCGTTATATTGCAGGACAGATTGCAGGCGCTCCGGCTTGCGGAATGCGAAAACACCTCGCTTCATGCCGTGTTTGTATGCCGCGGGGACGAAAACCTTAAAAGCGAGTATCTTGCGGCGCAGATGAGTCTGCTTGCGGGCAATTACGGAGAAACCTCGGAATCATCCGAAGCAACGGAGTCGTATGAAACCGACGAAACCATTTATGATGAGGGGAGCGGGGAAAGCAATGGCTAAGAAAATAATTGCCGTATACGGCAGCAGCGGCAGCTACAAGACCACAACCGCGATAGCTCTCGCCCACTATATTTCTAAAACCGACCCAGGGGCAAATATAATACTTGTGGGAACGGACACTACAAAGCCGATACTTCCGCTTATAGCACCGAACGAAAAGAAATTCAAAGGTTCGATCGGATACTGTCTGTCGGCTGTCAGCTTTGAGCAGGATATTCTTTTCAAGAATATGTATATGGCGACGGACAAAATCGGCGTTCTCGGATATAATATCCGCGAAAACGCCAACACCTACCCCATTGTATCCAGTGACCGCATTGACGATATGTACACGGTCCTGCGTCAGTCCGCGGATTATACGATAGTCGACTGTACCTCGGATATAACCTCGGCGCGGCTAACGTCGCAGGCTATAATAAAGGCGGATAACACAATAGAGCTTATAACGGCGGATTTGAACGGCGTAGTTTTCAATTCCTCGCAGGAATCCGTTTTGCAGTCCGAGCAGTACAGATACCGCAGCTTTATCCGCCTTGTTTCTCTCGACAACCGATTCTCGCAGGACGTGAACGCGGTAAAGGCGGCTCTCGGTGCGATCTCGGGCGAAATGCCCTGCTGCACTAAAGCCGCCGAAGCGTTCAATCAGGGAACGCTTATCACAAACGGCGTTTCCGACAGGACGTACAATAATGTTCTGAAATCCATCTATAAGCTGATTGAGGAAGATTAGTTTGAAAATAAATTTTCAAACAACAAGTTTTTTCCTTTTCGGACGTTCGTCCGAAATTTTGCTTTCGCAAAAACGTAAAAAACTCGAAAGGAGTAATGCTCCCTTGCGGGAGCGTAATTATCATTATGGCTAATTTTTTGAAAAAGAAAAAAAGTCCCGAAACCGACGCTGTTTCAGAGCAGGAAGCGCCCGAAGCCAAAAAGAAAAAACGCGGCAAAAAAGAAAAAGGCGTTATTGAAAAGGTAGCCGACGCTAAGAATGTAAAAGAAGTAGAGCGCGAATATCTTACCTTTGATAATCTGCTTAAAAAGGTGCAGCAGCATATGTCCTCAAAGTACGCGGTAGAGCTGTACGACTCCGAGCAGAGGGCTGCTATGAAAAAGCTGATAGAGCAGTACATGAAGGACAATAACTACTATGTCCCCAATATGACATTAGGAGATGTATCCGAGCGCCTATACGTCGAGATGGCGGAATACTCATTCCTCACGGCATATTTAAGGCGAACGGATATAGAGGAAATAAATATAAACGCGTGGGACGATGTTCAGATCATACCCGCCCGCGGAAAGCCCTTTAAAAGTCCCGAACATTTTAAATCCGCAACACACGCTATCGACGTAGTAAAGCGTCTGCTGCACAACAACAAAATAACCTTTGACGCTTCAAAGCCCATTGTTACCGGATTTCTCGGACACAATATCCGTATAACCGCTACGCATACGGTGGTTGTCGGGGAGAGCACAGGCGTTTCCGCTTCGATCCGTATCGTAAATCCCGCCAAAATAACGAGCAGCCAGTTCATTGATAATAACACCTGCACCGAGGAAATGTATAATTTCCTTGTGGACTGCTTTATTCATGGTATCTCACAGGTATACGCGGGAGAAACAGGCTCCGGCAAAACCACATTTATGGCGGATATTATGTCGCATTTTCCCGATTACAAGCGCCTTATAACCATTGAGGAAAAGGTGCGTGAGTTTAATCTTATCAGGCGGGACGGCGAGGGTAACGTGCTCAATAACGTAGTACATCTTGTAACGCGTGAAACGGACGACCCGTCAAAGGACGTAACTATGCAGCGATTGCTGACCGCCTGCCTTACAATGCACCCGAACGCGCTTTGCGTAGCCGAAATGAAATCCAATGAAGCATGGGAAGCGCAGGAAGCGGCAAGAACGGGACACACTGTGCTTACCACTACTCACGCGTCCTCAACACACGGAATATATTCCCGACTTGCCACGCTTTGTCTGCAGAAGTACGCGGAGGTACCCTATGATATTATTATATCCCTTGTTGCCGAAGCGTTTCCGTTGGGGATATATATGAAACAGCTTGAAGACGGCTCCCGCCGCCTGATGGAGATCGCAGAATGTGTTCTTACGGGACACGGTGAATACACGACCCGTTCTCTGTATCGTTTCGATATTGTTTCCGAGGAAAAGAACGCTGACGGCAGCATTGAAATCAACGGACGCTTCGTAAAGGCTAACCCGCCGACGGACGCGTTTATGAAACGGCTGAGAGATAACGGAGTTTCCGCTCGGCGGCTTTCGGTTTATGGGGGGAATTAAAATGAGAATATTTTATTTTCTTGCCGCCGTTCTTGTTTCGGCGGCGATAGTTATTCTGTTGGGACTTACCCCCGACCGCATAAGCGCGGATATCATGTCGCTTATGCACCGCGACAGAAGTCTGAAATATAAGGTTGACCTTGCGCAGGGAAAGGTGCGGAAATCCCGTATGCAGAAGCTGTTTGACAATATCGTTCACGCGCTTGCCGCAACGCATTCCGAAAGCAAATTCGCGCTGCTTATGACCGCGGCGGTCATCGGCGTATGCGGCGGATTCCTGATAGGCGCTCTTACCTCCAACGTTCTGGTGGCGGTAATAGCGACAGCGATCGGCTGTGTGACTCCTTACATATACGTCAAGCTGCTGCTTACTAACTATAAAAAGCGTATTTCCGAGGAACTTGAAACGGCGCTGTCCATAATCACGACAAATTATATCTCTAACGGCGATATAATTTACGCGGTTGAGCAGTCGGTCGAGCATATCAATCCGCCCGTTCAGTACGCGTTCAAGAAATTTCTCGGTATGTCAAAGCTCGTAAGCTCCAACGTAAAAATGGCGATAGAACAGCTGAAAGACGAAATCGATAACGAGATTTTTCACGAGTGGTGCGATACGCTGATAGAATGCCAGGACAACAGCACACAAAAATTCTCCCTGCAGCCTCTGGCGGCGCGGCTCTCGGATATCCGCATAGTAAATGCGGAGCTTAAAAATATGCTTATGCAGCCGCGCAAGGAGTGCTTTACGATGATAGGACTGGTGCTTGCTAACTATCCGCTTATATTTTTCCTTAACGCTGACTGGTTCTCCGTTCTTACCGACACATTCCTCGGGCAGGTCGTGAATTGTGTGGTGGCAATAACTGTTATAATTGTGGTTGCCCTCACCTACAAGTACACTCAGCCAATCGAGTATAAGCGATAAGAGGTGAAAAAATGAGTATATATAATATTCTGCTGACAGCAATGATATTCGCAGTCTGCGCGTTTTTATGCGGCGGCGTATATTGTTTTCTTCTGATCCTGCTTAAAATACCGTCAAGCAAGACTACAAGGGCAATAAGGTCTGTCGGCTCGCGCGGTCGTCCGACTCCCGTAGGATATGTTCAGACCTACAACAACATTTCCCTGTTTGTTTCAAAGCTGCTGCCAATGAGCGAATACAAGCGGCAGACAATGGCGGCAAATCTTAAGATAGCGCATATATCCCTGCCGCCGGAACTGTATGAAGCCCGCGCTCTGGTAAAGGCGGCGGGCTATGCTCTGCTTGCATTGCCTATGTACGGCATGGCGGCGCTTGTTACAATGAGTATGTCGGGAGAGCTTGCAAGAATTATTCCGCCCGTTTTAGCCGTTATGATGGTGATTGTGGGAATATTGCAGTATACCAACTCGCGTGAGAAAATATCCGAAGCCATCAAGCAGAAGCGGGAGCAGATCGATATGGATCTTCCGAGATTTGTCTACGCCATATCGCAGGAAATACAGATGGATCACAACGTTCTGGCGATACTTGAAAAGCACAAAAACAATTTCTCGGAATATTTCCGCGAGGAACTGGAGATAACCATTGCGGATATGCGCTCGTCCAACTGGGAGGCGGCTCTTACGCGATTTGAGGGACGTATAGGGAGCACTCACCTGTCGGAGGTCACGCGCGGGCTTATAGAGATGGTTCGCGGCAGCGATACGCACATCTACTGGGAAAATCTTACGATACGCTTCTCGGAATACCAGAAGCAGCAGCTTAGAAATATTGCCCTGAAAATTCCGCCCAAAATAAACCGTATGTCAATGATCCTGCTGTTTGTTATGCTGCTTCTTTATGTGGTGGTTCTCGGCACGACGATGTTTGACAGCTTCGGCGTCCTGTTCGGATAGGAGGGATATGATGAAACGCTTTGAGCGCCTTTTGAAAAATCGCGGAAACTCATACGTCGGAATTACGATATTCGTTATGGTAATGATGATGGTGCTTGTGTTTATTATGAATGTCGCGCCTGTTTTCCTGCTGAAAATGAAAATGGACACCTACGCGCAGGAGCTCTGCCGCGAAGCCGAGATAGCGGGCAGGATAGGCAGCGAGGTCAATACCCGTCTCGCGCGGCTGAACGAAAGTACGGGACTTTCTCCCGATGTAACATGGTCTGCGTCGGGAAAAATACAGATAGGAAATACCTTTACCGTGACCGTTTCGGCGCAGACGGATTTTTCCTTTTTCATTTTTTCGGGAAATCCCATAACAATCGCTTCGACCGCCGAGGGTACTTCGGAGGTGTTCTGGAAGTGATGGAAATGACGCGATTGAAATTTCTGAAAAGGAAAAAGGGCTTTTCCTATGTGATGACCGCCGTTTGTCTTATCGCCGTTCTGCTTATAGGAACGGGAATATTTGAAGTGATACGGATAAACATAGCGGCGGCAAACGTGCGCGACAAATTTGAGGACGCTATTATCGCCACCTCTGTGTCCAACTATGCGCAGATGTATCAGGACGTGCGGGAGAGCCACGCGGCTACATACAGCTACAACGGCTCACGATGGATAGAATGCAACCGCACAACGCGCTCTCAGATTTCCGATTATATGCAGAACGCAATGAGCCGCGGCGAAATCGCGCAATGCACCATCAGGTCGATAGATTTTACCGTTACGCCCGCCGAGCTTGCGCCCTATGACACGGATACGGCGGAGAAATTCTCCGTAGAGGGTACTATGAAAGTGGAAATCCCCTACAACTTTGCTTGGGGAAGTCTGCCGCCTATGGAGTTTACTTTGAATGTTAAGTCCACATGGCGGGCTAAATTCTGATTGGAGGCAACGGTATGGATAAGTCCGATCTGGAAAAAATACTTGAAAAGCAGTTGCAGCTGCTTTCCGAGCGAAGCGAAAAAACTCAGAACAGTGATTATCTTTGCAGGCTGTCAGATCATATGGCAAAGGTCGTAGAATGCTTACAGCACTTTCGGGAAATTATAATTCGCAGCGGGCACATTGATACAAACAAATCCATTATAAAAGAAACACTGGAAAAACAAATACAGCTGCTTTCCGAAAAAAGCAGCGATACCGCCACAGACGATTATCTGCTTTGCAAATATACAAATGTAATGCTTGAGGTTGCAAAGCAGCTGCTTCCCCTTCTTTCCGAACAGGAATAAGGGGAAATATTTAATATGGAGGTAAAGATGAACTACCCTAAATATGTAAGAACGTTTGACGGGTATATCGGAACGTTTCAATATCTTGATTTCGGGGAATTCCCCGTTTACAGATTCCCGGGCGGTGACAGGATCGCGGACGACTGGGAAATAGCCAACGGCAGGGCCGACCGTGATTTTCCGCCGATTATTGTATATTCGCTCAACCAAAACGGTATCAGCGAATCCTACCGCGCAAACGAAGATATGGATATAGCCAAAGCATTGGCATACAGTAAAACGCTTGCCCCATTTGCCGCGCTGCGCGAGCATGGTTCGCGCGTTGAATACGCGGACGCGGTATATATGGCGCAGCAGGGCAAGGCGATTGAAATGGATTTCGATTTTGACAGCGGCAAGGTAGAAATAAGTTTTGGAAAAGAAGCCGACGACAGTACACGCATTGCTGTCGGCTCTTTAGATAATATCCCCGAAGTATTTGACAAGCTCTATGAAACGTTCGGGGATATTCCCGAAGTAATCGAGCTGAAAATAATCGACGGGGAGGAAGGAATGTGGAAAACAGCGGACGCGAGTATCATAAACGGAGATTTCTACCGTGAGCTGTGGAGCGAAAATTACGGCAGGGACAAGGTACCTCATATCTACATAGACGAGGCGGAAGAGGTCCGCGAGGAACACGAGATTCTGTTTAAAGCGGACAAGGCGCTTGATCTGCAGAAAAAATGTATTACTTTCTCTGCCGTTTCCCTTGACGGAAGCGATCCTTATTTTACGGGAAGATACATAAGCTCTCTCGAGGATTTGGAGGACGAGGAATGGTTCGGCGAGTACTGCGACAGATGTGACGATGGCGCCAATGTTCTGGCAGAGGTAACATATTACACAATGGGAGCTTCCGCGGAAAGTGAAAGAGCCGACGAACGGCAGATTGAATATCTTACCGAGCACCGCGGGGATTGGGACGTTATTGAAACTATCGCAGACGCGGCTGAAAGCAGGAATTTTTATGTGGATATCGAGCGCACCGAAGAAGATGACGAGGATTATGACTGCGAGCCGTAGGTGTGGCAGGTGCGGCATCATGTCGCACCTTAATTTATTTTTGCACAACATTGAAGGTCATAAAGCACGATCAAAAGGTCGTGCTTTTTTTGTGGAGGATATGCTATGAGCAATTATGATTATTCGCCGGATTTCCAGTGCGATCAGACAGGCGGAGTGCCAACGCGGTTAGTTGTTGATTGGGACAAAGAAATCGCGTGGTTGGAGCTGAACGATTCGCTGCCGCCTGTTCCCGATTTTAAGACGGCGTGGAAACAAGCGGAAAATGCTTGTGTTGAGTGGGGCAAGCGGACTTGCCGCGACGCCGCTGATTATAACAGACTTCTGAAATGCTTGGGCGAGGACGCTTTTCAAACCGCAAGCATAGATGAATATGACGAAGAAGATGAAGATTATGACTGCGAGCCGTAGGTGCGGCAGGCAGAAGCTGCCCCCAGCATGTCGCACCATTTCAAATGGAGGTAAAAATATGCAGATAGTAATAGCCGTAATAGTGCTTGCGCTGTGCGGAGGATTTATGCTGTGGTTCAAATACAGCGAGGACAAGAAACGTAAGAAGCGCGACAGCGATGATGAGCGCGAAGCCGCCGCAAAAGCTGCCGCTCAGGACTTTATAAACGCAAAGGATTTAGGCGAAAACTGCCTATATACTCTTGACAACAACGTATTCGCGTTTGTGAAAATAGAGGGCTTGTGTCTTGAGCTTTTCAGCCGTAATGACCAGAAGCGCCTTTGCCACACAATAGCGACCCTATTTTCGGGCATACGTTATCCCTGTAAATATATAGCCGTATCCCGTCCCGTAGATATTTCAAAATCTCTGCAGGAATATGAGGAACTGTACGAAAACGCCGAGGAAGGCGGCAGGAAAACGCTGCTTCGTAATGAAATGAAAGAGCTTGCCGATATGGTAATGTCGGGCGAAACGCTTGAACGTCAGCACTACTTTGCCGTCTGGGGCAATGTCAGTAAAATCGGTGAAAAGGATATTGTCAATCGGGCAAAGGAAATTGCGAAAATGTTTGAGGATAATGGAGTGCAGACCATTCATGCCGAAGTGGTTGACCGTAAAGGTATCGTGCGTTTGTGCAACCTTATAAACATTCCCGCTTATGTTCATATCGAGAGCACGGATATCGACGAAACCATGTCGGTGCTTTCGGGAAATTAAGGAGGATAATATGGCTCTTGATTTTTTTACAAAAGAAACTGTCTGTCACAAAATCTATGTTGATTTTGTCAGCAGACTTTCAAACGGCGAATACCGCACAGGAGAACGTCTGCCAAGCTGCATAACTGTTGCCGAAAAATATAATGTGTCAAAATCAACGGCACATAACGCATATAGGCGGCTTGAAAGCGACGGATATATAATCTTCACCCACACGGGAACGTTTGTAGCGGATATAAGCGGACTTTCCCCGCATACAAGCCTTGCGGAGCTGCTTATCGATGCAATAGAACGCGCCAAACAGAACGGCATTTCCGATGATGATATTACGGGAGCGCTTGAAATTCTGATGGAACGCTATTGCTGATGATATTATTGAAAGGAAAAAAGTTTTATGGCTAAAAAGCAGGAGATACAGGTGCGGGTAAACCCCGCGCTTCAAGCTAATATAACACCGATAGGGCTTGAGTTTGAGCGCAATCAGCTTACGCTCGGCGAGAATTACTGCCGGATATACTCTATAATAAGATACCCGTCCGAATGTGACTATGGCTGGCTTGCAAAGCTCACAAACATACCGGGTACTATCGTTTCCATAAATTATGAGCCGCTTGACAACAATACGCTTATAGGAACGATGTCCAAAAATATAAGTCTTAACCGCGGACAGGAGTTGTCCACCAAAGACCCGTTGGAACGGCAGCGCTGCAAAAAGGCTGCGGACGACGCGGAGAAAATAATGCGGCAGATGGATCAGCTCGGAGAGGTCATCGGCGCGTGGAATACCGTAATAATGGTGCTTTCGCGGGATAAAGAGGATTTTCAAAACCGCTGTACCCGCGTTGAAAGTATCGCAAATACTCTCGGCTGTAAGGTGAGAATACTCTCAAATCTTCAAAAGGAGGGCTATCAGCAGCTTTCGCCCACATATACGCAGAACAAACAAATAGCAGAAATATCAAGCCGCCCATTCCCCGTAAGTACCTTTGTGGGCGGTTTTCCTTTTGCTTCCGGCAGCTTCAACGACGGCAGCGGCTCTTATATAGGAAAGGACAGCGACGGCGGTATTATAATGCTTGATTTATGGAAGCGCGACGACAAGCGCACCAACAGTAATATTACTGTTGTGGGAACATCGGGTACGGGTAAATCCACATCAATAAAGCATATTATATCGTCGGAGTATGCCCGCGGTACGAAAATAATCGTTATCGACCCCGAGGGCGAATATAGGGATTTATGCCGCAATCCGCTTATAAACGGCGATTGCATAGACGTTGCGGGCGGAAGCGGAGGACTTATAAATCCGCTTCAGATACGTCCCGTTGCCGCGGAGGATGGCGATGAAAACGCGGATGAAAAAGATATAAAGAAAGACCTCACGATACATCTTAAAACGCTTGAAACGTTCTTTCAGCTGTATATTCCGTCAATGGACGACAGACTGCGGGCGCTGCTGAATAAATCCCTTGTGGATCTGTACGCAAAATTCAAAATCACATGGGATACGGACGTTACAAACTTCCGCAATACCGACTATCCCACAATGAGCGATTTATACGATCTGGTATCCGAAAGAGCGTCGGAGGAAAACCGAAACGCCGAACATTACGACACGCTGCTTACTTACCTCGAGAGCGCGGCAAACGGCGCGGATCACGGTATGTGGAACGGGTACACGACCATAAACCCGAAATCGGGCTTTATTGTGCTCGATACAAAATCTCTCGTTCAGATGAGCGGTACCGTGCTTGCCGCGCAGTATTTCAATGTTTTGTCATGGTGTTGGGAGCAGATAACGCGCAATCCAAAGGAACGCATAATGCTTGTCGCGGACGAGTGCTGGACCATGATAGACCCCCGCGTACCGCAGGCGCTTGAATTTATGCGCAACTCCGAGAAGCGTGTGCGTAAATATGAAGGCAGTATCGTTGTCGGCACACAATCCATAAACGACTTTCTTGACCCGTCGATAAAGCTGTGCGGGCAGGCGGTTCTCGATCTTCCCACATATAAGCTGCTTTTCGGCGTTGACGGGCAGTCGCTCATAGAAACAAAGGAAATATTCAATCTGAACGACGCACAGTACGACCTTATAGCTTCAAATCAGCGCGGAGTTGCGCTGATGAAGGTAGGCGCACAGGCAGTCAAGGTGCGCTTCGCGCTTTCAGAAGAACGGCTTGCTATGTTCGGCAAGGGCGGTGGGCGGTAAATGGCAATAAACCCCAAACTGATACAAGTCGCGGCAAAGGTTCTGATGAGCGAGAAAACGCGCAAGCTGATTTTATACGCGGTCTTTATTTCGCTCGGCTTGATAATGATTATCGCGGTGACATTTTCGGGGCTTATCAGCGGACTGCTCGATATTGCACAGACAACCGACCTCAAAAACCACTGGCAGTATATGCGCGAATGTCTGAGCGACGTGCTCTCGGGAATGGAGGGAGAGATCGACAACGAGGTAAAGGCGGAGGTTTACGATTTCATGCCCGACTTCTCCGTCAATCTTTCCAAAGCCGCGATAAGCAGCGGCTTTGACGGAAACAGCCTTATTCTGTACGACAGCGAAGAAATGGATATTGCTGAAAGAGAAATGAAGCAGTACGCCGACGAACTTCGGCGGATAGCTGACGCGAACGAACTCGACGAATATCTTATCGCCTATGAGGACGCGGATATTTCTTTTTCAGATATATCCTCAATGAAATTCAGCGAGGACAGGGGCATAGACAGTATCAACGAATATCCCGACGGAATAAAAGCCTTTCTGTATAACCGCGCTATGGAGCAGATGCCGCGGTATGAATATCTTTATGAGGAAACTACCACCGAGGACGGACGACCCTGCACAATGCAGACCCTTAACGTTATCTCTCCGAACGGGGACATTCAGACAGTAGAATATATCTGCATAGGCGGAGGTTCGATTTATCTGCCGCATTTTCTCGCGATGTATAACGTGCGGCAGACGCGGGAATTTCTTTTAGCCGTCGAAAGCGGCGAAGCCGAGGACATAGACAAGCAGATAGAGGAGGCTGTGGGAGATATCCCCGAAACCGCGGAGGACGCGGAAAAATATATCCAGAGCGCATGGGAGGGCATTACGGACGGTAAGGGCGCTATAAAGCTGAATGTTTTCGAGGTATCGAATCTCACCTCACTGCTTGAAAATGCGGTCACAGACGGAAATATGGCTGTTACCACCGAGCGTACTGACAACAAGCTGACAATAACTCTTGAATCCCCCGCCGAGGAAATGTGGGTAGATATATTCGAGATAGACGATGAAATAACCGACTATGTGGAAGAAGCGCAGAAAGTGATCGAGCTTGCTTTGGAGGACGCGGAGATACCCGAAGCAGAGTGGACTTTATCCCTTGACGCTGCTGTTCAGGCGGCTTTATTCGTATATTTTGAGGGATTTTTTGAGCTGCCCGTTGACAGCTCCGATCTGGCCCGCGGCATCAACGGTATTTTGTCGCAGTGCGGAGATATATCCGATATCCACAGCTATAAATACGGCTCTAAAGAATACGGGGTACCCGAAAAGGGCATAACTCTTGCTCTTGCCGACGGAAATACCCCCATATATGCAAATCTTCTGAACTGCGGAAACTGCATTGTTGACGCGGTAATTTATGACGTATGGGATATGGAGGAGGGCGCTCATTATGTTGAAACCGTTAAGGAAAGCCGTGTTTTCAATTACAGCGCCGTTACCATCGCCTATATTATAGATACGGACATTTTTGAAGAAGAATACGGCTTCCCTTTTCCGTCGATAGACGGAGTAACGGGCGGCGGCACAATAACACTGTTCCTCGAATTTACCTGCCTTGACAGCGTTAATGTAAGCGAGCTTGACATAGGCTGTTCGATTTATGATGTTTTCGGCGGCGGAGATATTCTTGTGGGATATTCCCACAGCGGGGAGTATAGCTACGAGCGCGATATGGGAAGCTGGCGGCACGACCTTGACCGTGACGAATATATCCCGCACGTCGGGATAAAGACCTATTTTATGAGCGGTGAGGTATATGTTGAGCCGCCGAACGGAGTGCATACCTACGGCGGTCCGAGCGCTAAAAACATCGGCGTACCGTCTAATCCGCGGCTCTGGTTCAAAGGCTTCAGAACGGATATGAGCGATGAGCTTATGGCTACTCTTATTGCGGCAGAGCCATAATGATCTTTTTCAGGCGCGGCGAGTTGGTAGCAGCTTCTGCCTGCCGCAATATGATATATTTAAAGGAGAACCTAAATGACACATGAACTTATAGCGGACAATTTCGCGGGCGGCGGCGGAGCTTCAACGGGGATAGAGCTTGCGACCGGAAGACCCGTTGACATAGCGATAAATCACGACCCCGACGCGATCTCAATGCACCGAATAAACCACCCGCGCACAAAGCACTACTGTGAAAGCGTCTGGGACGTAACCCCCGCCGAAATATGCGGCGGAAATCTGGTGGGGCTGATGTGGCTCTCGCCCGACTGCAAGCACTTTTCCCGCGCAAAAGGCGGAAAGCCCGTTGAGAAAAAGGTGCGCGGGCTTGCTTGGATAGCACTGCGCTGGGCGGCGACCGTCCGACCGCGCGTTATAATATTGGAAAACGTCCCCGAGTTTGTTACTTGGGGGCGTTTGGGCAAGGACGGCAAGCCCGACAAGCGTTTTGCCGGAGAAACATTCCGCAGCTTTGTTTATCAGTTAAAGCAGCATGGATATGATGTGAAATATCAGGAGCTTAAAGCCTGTGATTATGGCGCTCCCACCATTCGCAAGCGGTTTTTTCTTATAGCCAGGTGCGACGGAAAGCCGATAGTTTTTCCGAAGCCTACTCACGGAGCGGAAGAAGATTTGCTCCCGTACCGTACCGCCGCGGAGTGTATCGACTGGTCTGTTCCCTGCAATTCGATTTTTGAAAGAGAAAAACCGCTCGCGGAAAACACCATGCGCCGTATTGCAAGAGGATTGGATAAATTCACGCTCAAGTCCAAAAATCCATTTATCATTCCCGTAGGCTACGGGGAACGTCGGGGACAGATACCGCGGGTACACGAAATTGACGCGCCGCTGTCCACTGTCGTATCGACGGTGAAGCAGAGGCTGGTAATGCCCCATATCTCCAAATATTACGGAGATATAGTCGGGTCTGACGTTTCCAAACCGTTAAGTACGGTCACGGCAATAGATCACAACGCGCTTGTCGAGCCGCAGATCGCTCCCTACATAATGTGGCGAACAACACCAATAACGTCGGCACGACGGCAAATGAACCGATGCCTACCGTCACAACAGGGAGCAGGAATTTTTATGCCGCCGCTTCGCTCATTCAGTATCACAATGAGCAGACCGAACGCGAAGTACGAGGGCAGACTCTTGACAATCCCGTTATGACCGTGGATATGTCAAATCGGTATGCTCTGACTTCCGCACACCTTATAAAATATTATAAAGGCGACAACTATTCGGCGGCAAACGCTCCCTTGCATACCATCACGGTAAAGGAGCGCAACGCGCTGATTGAGAGCCATCTGTGCCTGCTTCGCAACAATCAGGACTGCAAGCCGCTTGTCGAGCCAATGCCGACATTATGTGCAAGCGGCGGGCATATTTCCGAGATACGCACCTCAATTGAAAAATACAATACCGCGGATAATTTCGGTCATTGGGCAGAGGTTCGCAAAATGCTTAACGCATATTGCGGATATTCTCTTGCCGACGATGAAGTCCTTCTGCTTGAAATAAGCGGCGAAAAATATTTTATTTCCGATATAGGAATGAGAATGCTCACGCCGCGGGAGCTTTACCGCGCACAGGGCTTTCCCGAGGATTATATTATTGACTTCGACGTGAACGGAAAGCAGTATCCACGCAGCGCACAGGTAGCCCGCTGCGGTAATGCCGTGCCGCCGCCCTTTGCGGAAGCGCTTGTGCGTGCGAACCTGCCGGAGATGTGCGGAGAAAAGTATACCCTTATGAGTGATATCCGCAATCCTAATGCGGCTGAACTGGAACGCGGCAGGGAGGTGAGCATAGTTGAACGAAATAAATCTGTCCGAATTTTGTATAGACCCTGAGGATTACGGGGGTTATACGGCAAAAGAGATTTACAATTTATGGCGCGGCTCAAAAAAACCAAACTATGAAATAAAAATTTTATCTCAGCTGTGTGACTGCTCAAAGTCAAAAATAATCGGCGTTCTGATCTGCATGCGCAATGCTTCAGACCCGGCGCTCCCCGGGCGTGGGGAGCGCTACACAAAATACAACCTTGACGGCTACCCCGAAAGCAATGGGCTGTCCGAAACTACAAAACGTGCTATTATTGACGATTTCCGAACGGAAAAAAGTCTTGAGCTTATAGCCGAAAAGCGCTCGGTGTCCTATTCATCCGTTTATAAAGTCCTGCGCGAAAGCGGAGTACTCAAGGGAAGATGTAAAAGAATTCATCATTAAGAAAGGAATGTTACTATGGCAAGATTATTTGTAGATATGGACGGAACGCTTGCGCGTTTCCACGACGAGGTGCAATATCTCGAAAGAATGTTTGAAAAGGGATTTTTTCTCAATTTAAAACCGTTTGAGGATGCAGTCAAGGCAGTAAACCGCCTTGCGGAGTCTGCCGGAGAAGATGACGAAGTGTTCATATTGTCCGCCACAATTGACGGAGAGCCGCCCTATTGCCTGGACGAAAAGAACCAATGGCTTGACAGATACTGCCCCAATATTGACAGCGAGCATCGTATTTTTACGCATGCGGGAGTACCCAAGATGGAATATATACCCGATGGCGTTTCCGATAGTGATATTCTCTGGGACGATTACAACAAAAACCTTGACGAATGGCAGGACGCGGGCGGTACTGCGGTAAAATGCCACAATAATATAAACCATAAGGGTCTTGTGGGCGCGTTGTGGCAGGGAGAGCTTGTGAGCAACTGCGCTCCCGCGGAGATGATCGCGGATAAGCTGTCGGATATTATTCGCGAAGCGGAAAACTCCGAGGATTGGGAGATGTAATTTTTTTCGGAAAGGACTGAACGATTTATGACCCACGCAATATTTGTTGCCCGAAAAGAAAATGCGGGCATACTCGATAAAACGGCAGCGGAGCTGAATATTCAGCTTCGGAAAATCATTATGGACGAATTTTCGCTTTCGACGTTTCTTAAAAGCGAATTGAAGTCCTACATGTTCCATAATCCATTTATCTTTGACGTTTCCTGCTGTGAGGAACAGGGCGATGATTTTATAGCCCTTTTGGAGGGCATTACCTTACAGAAAGACGACGCTGAAATAGTTGTTTACGCGGGAAACTTCTATGCGGGAGATGAATTTTTAGACAAGCTCGTACACCGCGGATTTACGAATATAGCCGCGAATTACAGCGATGTTGACGAAAAAACCAATATCGAAATGGTGGCGGCTGATCTGAAAGAGTGTCTGCAGGAGGGCGGGCTTCCCAAACAGAAATGGCGCAGATACGACAAATCCTTTGACGCGTTCGCGGAAGCTCGGGAGATGGCGGCAATGGCTGAAAAAGAAAAGGCTAAGCCCGTTTACTCCGAAGCCGGAATAAGCGTTGCGGTCGTAGGTGCGCAGAGTCGCATCGGGACCACTTCGTTTGCTATACATCTTGCGGATTATTTCCGCGGCCGCAGCGCCGACGCTGTTGTGGTAAGCGTACAGCAAAAGGGACAGGAACAGCTTGAAATGCTTTGCGACATGTTTGAGGGACAGTCCGAAAACGGGATTTACAGCATAAAAGGAATTGATTTCTGTGTACCTTCAAGTGAAACCGACAAGAAGTATAACGCCGAAATATACGATTTCGGCAACACAGACACGTCGGGGATTGATTTCAGCGAGTTTCACAAGGTATATCTAATTGGCGGAACGTCATGGAACGAGCTGCCGATGGTCTACACGGCGCAGATTCCCATGAATAAGGTGAATTACACGGTAGCGCTGAATTTCTCAAACCGGGAAGATATTGATAAATTCAGAGATATATTATCTCCTAACCTTAACGAGGTTATATGCGCTCCTTATGAACCCGATCCGTTTTCCTCGGCAGCCTTTGAGGATATCTTTGACAAAGCGTTTGAGGACTTCCGCGACAAGGAAGAAGCCGAGGAACAAATAAATTATTAAGAGGTAACAATTATGAAGAAAAACGGACAGCTTGTAAGAGTTAATGCGGATTTTATCCATCCCAAGCTGTCCGCGGCGGCGGTCAAGGTCATGTTCCTGCTTGCGTCCATTGCACAGGCGGCTAAGAGCGATACCGTTGTTATAACCAACAGCCATATAGCGGAGCGCACGGGTCTTACCAACATAACCCGCGTTATAAACGAGCTTTACGCGATAGGAGCGATAAAGGAGCGCGTGGAACGCTATAAAGATAACCGCAGGAAATGCAACGCCTATGTTCTCGCCGAAACACTTGTGAAACCGAAGAACTACCGCTTTGTTCCGATCTCCGCTCTGGAGCTGCCTAAAAGCTCATTGCGCCTGTTGATACTTTATACTCTTAATTGCAATGACAGCGGGCGCTGCCTGCTGTCGTTATCTCAGATTCAGGAGCTGTCCGGTATGGCGAGAGGAACGGTCATTTCCTGCACAAAAGAGCTGCAGGAATACGGATATATAGCTAAACAGCGCTATACACGCTATGAGGGGGACAACGGTCATAACAGGGTTTATGTGACCCATATCGTGCGGCGCCGTCATTCGCTCCGCGCCGCGGAGGCTCTGCGCGTTATCATTAACGGCACTGCTATGAATTACGCCGTTAAGTCGCAGATCGAGTATATTCTGAACGCGGGACGTGAAAACTCCGCCGGGCTGCTGTTAAAGGAAATAAAGCGGCTGTTCCGCTCAACAAGAGTAGTGAAATTTGTTCGTCGTTTAGGTCGTATTATGCGTGGGAAAGCCGCGCATTTTTTTAGTAAAATAAGACGTAGTCCAAAAATGAAAAAGCGAATTATAGATATTAAACCTGTATTAAATATCTGAATATTTAATCACTGAAAAAGAAAATTTTATTTCTTGTTTACTGAGAGTAATATAGACTATGCGCGTGTGTGCGTGTGTGCGTGTATACATATACCGTGTTTTGTTTGGTTTATCATCTTTTATGACTGCGTATTTAAAAAATGCGGTCGCGTTTGGCAAGCCTGTTTTTCTTTTTCAGCAATTCTTTTTTTGTAAGTTTGTGTGTACAAGCGTGCTTGTTTGATATCGCCGTTTTCATAATTGGAATATTGAAAAAAAGCGGTTGCGTTCCGGCAAGCCGTTTTTTCTTTTTCAGCAATAAAATGAAATTTTATCTCTCAATTTGTCGAAAAGTATATTGACTTGCGTCGCTTTAATCTGTAAAATTATTCTGTAAGGCTGTTTACCGAAAACAAACAGAGAAAGGCGATGGCTTATGAGAAAGCATGAGAGAAAGAAAAAACGGCGCTTCGCACATTTAACGCTCACCGAACGGCTTCAGATGGAAGCATGGCTGAAAACCAAAACTTCTGTGAAACAAATTGCCGAAATGCTGCATAAAGATCAGTCAACGATATACCGCGAGATCAAGCGCGGCGGATATGACAGACTTAACGGAGAGGACTATTCGGTTTACCGCGCGTATTCCCCCGATATCGCCGAGGGCAGATACAGAGAAAATTTAAAGGCAAAGGGCGCTCCGCTGAAGCTCGGGTCGGACAGAGAGTATGCGGAATATATTGAAGAAAAAATTTTGAAAGACAAGTATTCTCCCAAAGCTGTTCTTGGAGAGATAAAGAAAAAGGGCTTGAAATTCCGCACGACTATTTCATATACCACCCTTTACCGCTACATAGACGAGGGCGTTTTTCTGCGTCTGACCAACAAGGATTTGCCTGTCAAAAGGAACAAATCCAAACAGCGTTACAAGAAGATCAGACCAATACGTCCGCCGAAAGGCGAAAGCATAGAAAAGCGCCCAAAAGAGATAAACGAACGCAGCACTTTCGGCAACTGGGAAATGGACTGCGTTATAGGCACAAGGTCGGGCTGCGGCGCATTGCTTGTGCTGACGGAACGGCTTACACGGCGGGAATATGTTCGATTATTGCCCGCAAAGACTGCGGCAAATGTTGTGTGTGCTCTTGACGGCATTGAAAAGAAGCTCGGCAGTGAAATGTTCGCGAAAATATTTCAGACCATCACAGTTGATAACGGCTCCGAATTTGCCGATTATTTGGGGATGGAGCGCTCCATCGACAGCGGAAAGCGCACTAAAATCTACTACTGCCACCCGTACAGCAGCTATGAGCGCGGCAGTAATGAAAATCTCAACAAAATGATACGGCGATGGTATCCGAAAGGAGTCAGCTTTGCGAACTCCACCGACGCGGATATAGCCAGAGTTGAAAACTGGATGAATAACTATCCGCGCGGTATTTTTGGTTACGATACCTCCGCTGAAAGATACAAAAAGGAAATAAATCGGCTCAGCGGATAGATAAATACCCTTTATACGCCGTGAGCAAGCGTATTTTGCGCTTGCTCAGCTTTGCTATGCCCTGATTGCGAAAAAATCTTATCCGTTCAAGTCGAAAAAAAACAACTTTTTCGCGTCCTTTGTGCATATTCCACAATGGATTATATATAATTAACGCCAATTCTATCCAATTTGTAGAATTGGCGTTTTTTTGCATTAACCACTTGACTTTTCA
>ERZ779621.400-NODE-400-length-19536-cov-5.837329_pt1 | contig 19536 bp, 21 predicted proteins | sample MGYA00514215_ERZ779621 | MGnify/ENA primary metagenome ERZ779621 (study PRJEB29562, sample SAMEA4376715) | mouse gut metagenome | isolation source: Cecum | study: EMG produced TPA metagenomics assembly of the A DSS colitis mouse model was used to assess the...
TTACTGGGCCCGGGGCATGACGGTGTTCCGCACCAGCAGCGAGGACTACCGGGTGTTCGAGGTAGGCGGGAAAAAATACAATATGGTGGAGCTCCTGTCCCTGAAGCAATATGATAACGTATACATCATGCTGGGGGTGAACGAGCTGGGCTACCCCGCCGAGAGCTACGAGAGCGGGCTGGGGGCGCTGCTGGACAAAATCCTGGAGCTTCAGCCCAGCGCGGTGGTCTATTTGCAGGTCATGCCGCCGGTCAACGACGCCATGTGCAGGCAGAACGGGCTGGCCGCCTACATTAACAATTCCAACCTGAGCAAATTTAACGAGGCCATCGTCCGGGTCGCGGCGGAAAAACGGGTGGTCCTGCTGAACACCGCCGAGGCCTACGCCGGGCCGGACGGCCAGCTTCCGGCGGAGCTGGCCAACGACGGGTGTCACTTCACCTACGGCGGCTACACCCGCTGGGCGGACTACCTGCGCACCCACGTCATAGACCGGGAGCGGTACTTTGCCAGCCGGACCGCCGCCCCAGAGGCCGACCCTCAGGCACAGTAATCAAGTTGATAAAAAGCCGGAGGCGGGATCATCCTGCCTCCGGCTTTTTTAATCTTATTGCGGCTGCATCTGTACACAGCATGAGGCCGCGCCACGCCGACATGGCTTTCGGTAGGCTGTGCCCTTACGCCTGTACGTCCACCTGGGGCATGGACACGGGAGCGGTCACCGCCGCAGCCGTCTCCACGGCGGCGGAATACTCCTGCACGGCGGCGTCCACCGACTTCGTGGCGGAGACCCCCAGCTGTTCCGCCTGGGCCCGCAGCTCCATCTTGGTGGCGGTGAGCTGGTCGGCCTGACGGTTGGCCACCTCCGTCTCCCGGAAGTACCCCGACTCCCGGATCGCCCGCATGGACTGACTGCGCCGCAGCTCCTGCTTGATGCGCTGCTCCTCCCGCCGCCGGTTCTCCCGGGCCATCCGCTTCTGCCGGGCTCGGGCCAGCTGCTCCCGGCTGATCTCCAGCTTCTTTTTGTTCGCCCTGGTCACCGCCTTCTTCAGCTGTCCCACCGCGGCGCGGATCTGGTCGGCGTGGTCCGGGTCGGACCGCTGGGCGGCCTCCAGCTGGGCGATGCGGCGGCGGGCGTATCCCGCGGCGGAGCTGACCTGGGACTGGGTTTTGGCCCGGCTGAGGCGGGCATAGGCCTCCAGGGGAGCGTCGCCGTACCGGGGCGTGGCCTTAGCCAGCTTGAACTTCTCCCGCTGGGCATCCGCTTTTTCCTTAGCGTCCTGGATCATCTCGGTGAGGGAGGCGCGGCTCTCTTCCCTCTGCTTTTTCAGAGACTGGGCCAGCAGGTCGTACTGGCTCTCCTCGGCCTGCTCTTCGCGGCTCACGGCGGAAACCGGCTGAACGCCCATACCATCCCCCCCTTTCAGTGCTTCTACTTATATATCGGCCAAACAGGGGGAAAATGAAGGGGTGAGCTCAATTTTTCCCAGGGCGGCGGCGCAGGGGCGTCCCCTCCTCAGCCATCCGCCGGAACAGACGCACCAGGATAACCCCGGCGGCGGCGGCCAGCACCACCTCGGCCACGGTCTGGGCGCTGGCCAGCCCGTCCAGGGGGATGAAGTAGTTGAGCACATACAGGGCGGGGATCTCCAGCACGATCTTGCGCAAAATGGCGAACAGCAGGGCGTACTGCCCCAGGCCGCAGGCCTGGAACACCCCCACCGCCAGGAAGTCCATGCACAGGAAGGGCTGGGCGATGCACATGCGCCGCAGGAATCTGGAGCCATAAGCCACCACCGCCTCCGTTTTCATGAACATGCCGATGAGGGACTCGGAGGCAAAGAAGTAGCACACCGACACCACGGCCATAAAGCTCAGGGAGACTTTTTGCGCGAAAACCACAGCCTTTTTCAGCCGGGAGACGTTCCCGCTGCCATAGTTGTAGCTCACCAGGGGCATGAGGCCCTGGGAGATGCCCATGGCGATGTACATGGGAATCATGTTGATTTTATAGGAGATGCCCATGGCGGCCAGGGCGTCGGTGCCAAAGACGGCGGTGAAGTTGTTGAGCACCGTCATGCCGGTGACGTTGAGCAGGTTTTGGATGGAGGCGGGCACGCCCACCCCCAGCACCCCCTTCACCAACTCTTTCCGGGGCCGGGCCATGGCGGGCCGGATGCACACATAGGTGCTTCCCCGCCGGATGAAAAGCAGGACGAAGAAGTACAGGCAGGCGAAGCAGTTGGACAGGAAGGTGGCCAGCCCCGCCCCCGCCGCCCCCATGTTCAGCCCCCAGGGGAGGATGAAGATGGGGTCTAGCACAATGTTCAGGGCGCAGCCGCTCATGGTGCCGATGCTGGCGTGGAGGGTGGCCCCCTCCGCCCGGACCAGATAGGCCAGCACCACGTTGAGGATGGCGGGGGCCGCCCCGCAGCTCACCGTCCAGCCCATGTAATCCATGGTGGCCTGGGCGGTGACCGCGTCCGCCCCCAGCAGCCCCAGCAGGGGGACCCGGAAGGCGGTGGCCAGCACGGAGAACAAAATTCCGCTGAGCAGGGCGCAGTAAAATCCGAAGGCGGAGCTGCGGCGGACGGTGTCGTAATCCTTCGCCCCCAGGGAGCGGCTCATCATGCTGCTGGAGCCCACGCCGAACAGGTTGTTCACTGCGTTGAAGGCCAGCAGCACCGGCGCGGCCAGGGTGACGGCGGAGTTCTGGACGGGGTCCAGGAGCATGCCCACAAAATAGGTGTCCGCCAGATTGTACAGCACCATCACCAGCGAGCTGAGGACGGTGGGGACAGCCAGGGTGAACACCGCCTTGGGGATGGGTGTGCGTTCAAAAAGCTCGGCCTTCCGCGTGTTTTCCATGAATTTCCCTCAATTTCGTCAGTATAGTCAGTACATTATACCATGAAAGGGCAGGGATGGAAAGTCCAATTTTGAACAAAAATAGGGCCGTCAAAAGGTCGCTGTTGCCAAGCGGAGAAAAATAGTATATGATGAAGCCATTAGGCGCTGTTAGAAAATTGGAAATATGTCCGGCGGAAAAAGCCTTCGCTTGGGTATGTTAACAATTTTAAACAAGCCCTGGACAGGATGGAGGAATGAAAATGTCCATTGAGATCGGTATGAAGGGCCGGGCGGAAACCCTGGTCGCCCCGGACAACACCGCCCAGGCGGCGGGCTCCGGGCTGCTGCCGGTGTTCGCCACCCCCTGGATGGCGGCCCTGATGGAAAACGCCGCCGTCCAGGCGGTGCAGGGGGCACTGTCCCCGGAGGAGGGCACCGTGGGCACCCGGCTGGACGTGACCCACGATGCCGCCACCCCTGTGGGCATGAAGGTCTGGGCGGAGGCGGAGGTCACCGCCGTGGAGGGCCGGAAGCTCACTTTCTCGGTGTCCGCCTTTGACGAGGCGGGAAAGATCGGCGGGGGGACCCACCAGCGCTTTGTCATCCAGCCCGAAAAGTTTCTGGCCCGGGCCCAGGCAAAGCTGAACAAGTGAACTGAGAAAAATTCCCGGAAGAACCCGGGAATTTTTTCTTGACAAAAGCCCAGCGGCATGGTAGGATAACACTACCCCCCAGGGGGGTATTACAAGATTGGGAGGGATCGCCCGTGATGGCGGACCAGAAAACGGTGCTCCGGCTGCTAAAGACGGCCCGGGGCCAGATCGACGGCATCATCAAAATGGTGGAGGAGGACCGCTACTGCATGGATATCTCCCAGCAGGTGGCCGCCGCCGACGCCATGCTGCGCCGGGCAAACCGGGAGATCCTCACCGCCCATCTGAAGCACTGTGTGGAGCACGCTGAAAGCGACACGGAGCGGGCGGAGAAGATCGACGAATTGGTGGCCGCCCTGGGAAAGCTGCTGTAGGGCAAGGTCAAAGGCCATACTTTTTCTTTGAAAAGAAAAAGTATGCAAAAAGAAATTTTTAAACCGCTGACGAAAGAGGCACTTCTAAAAACGTATGCGCCCGGTGACCTGACAGGTTAAAATAAGATATTTTTATTTTTTGTTCCGCGTCCGGCACCCGGGCTGTTTGGTTGCGTTGGAAACGTTCCAAACGTTTCTTTTTTCGCTTCCTTTTTTCTTTTCAAAGAAAAAAGGAAGAATTAAGCGAGGTGAACGCAAATGAAGCAAAAATTCAACGTCACCGGCATGACCTGCTCCGCCTGCTCCGCCCACGTGGACAAGGCGGTGCGGAAGCTGGACGGAGTGTGCGGGGTGAACGTCAACCTGCTGGGCGGGTCCATGACGGTGGACTGGGACGGGGCCCTTACCCCGGACCAGATCGTGTCCGCCGTGGAGAAGGCGGGGTATGGCGCGTCCCTGCCCGCCGCCGGTGAAAAGGCTCAGGCAAAACCTGGGGCGGACGCCATGGAGAAGGATCTGAAAAACATGAAGGCCCGGCTCATCTGGTCCTTTGTGTTCCTCATCCCCTTGTTTTACCTGTCCATGGGCCACATGATGGGCTGGCCCATCCCCCGCTTTTTCCACGGGGCGGACAATGCCATGACCTATGCCCTGACCCTGTTTCTGCTCACTCTGCCCATTATGGTCATCAACCAGAAGTATTACCGGATTGGATTTAAAACCCTCTGGCATCTCTCCCCCAATATGGACTCGCTGATCGCCGTGGGCTCCGCCGCCGCCGTGGTGTACGGCGCCGCCGCCTTGTACTTCATCGGCTGGGGGCTGGGCCACGGGGACAGGGCCTTGGTGGAGCACTACTCCATGGACTTGTACTTCGAGTCCGCCGGGATGATTCTCACCCTCATCACCTTGGGCAAGTATATGGAGACCCGCTCCAAGGGCAAGACGGGCCAGGCCATCGCCCGGCTCATGGACCTGACCCCCAAGACCGCCACCCTGCTCCGGGACGGCGCGGAGGTCCAGGTCCCGGTGGAGCAGGTGCAGGTGGGAGACCTGGTGCTGGTGCGGCCCGGCGGGTCGGTGCCGGTGGACGGCGTGGTGGCGGAGGGCGCGTCCAGCGTGGACGAATCCGCCCTCACCGGCGAGTCCATCCCGGTGGACAAGGGCCCCGGCGACACGGTGATCTCCGCCTCCATCAACAAGTCCGGCGTTCTCACCCTCCGGGCCGCCCGGGTGGGAGAGGACACCACCCTGGCCCAGATGATCCGGCTGGTGGATGAGGCGGCCTCCTCCAAGGCCCCCATCGCCAAGCTGGCGGACAAGGTGGCGGGGGTGTTCGTCCCGGTGGTCATGGTCATCGCCCTGGTCACGGCGGTGGTCTGGATGATCGCCACCGGCTCGGTGGAGCGGGCCCTCACCTCCGGCGTGGCTGTGCTGGTGATCTCCTGCCCCTGCGCCCTGGGGCTGGCCACCCCGGTGGCCATCATGGTGGGCACCGGCAAAGGGGCCGAGCACGGCATCCTGGTGAAGTCCGCCGAGGGTCTGGAGCACCTGCGGTCCGTCACCACGGTGGTGCTGGACAAGACGGGCACCGTCACCCAGGGCAAGCCGAAGGTCACCGACCTGTACCCCCTGGGGGAGACCACCGCGGAAGAGCTTTTGTGCGTGGCCGCGTCGCTGGAAAAGCCGTCGGAGCACCCGCTGGGGGCGGCCATTGTGGAGGAAGCGGCCGGCCGCTCCATCCCCCTGGTCCCGGTGGAGGGCTTTGAGGCCGTCCACGGCAAAGGGGTCCGGGGCAGAATCCAAGGCGCGGACTTCCTGGCGGGCAACGCCGCCATGCTGGCGGACGCCAAGGTGGAGCTGGGCCAGGACGCCATGATCGCCGACGAGCTGGCCAAGCAGGGCAAGACCCCCCTGTTTTTCGTAGAGGACGGCAACCCCATCGGGATCATCGCCGTGGCGGACACGGTGAAGGAATCCAGTAAAGCCGCCATCGAGGGCTTCCAAAAGCTGGGACTTAAGGTGGTCATGCTCACCGGGGACAACAAGCGCACCGCCGAGGCCATTGGCAGGGAATTGGGCTTGACCCAGGTTGTGTCCGAGGTGCTCCCCGCCGACAAGGAGCGGCAGATTGCCGCCCTCCAGGCCCAGGGAGAGAAGGTGGCCATGGTGGGGGACGGCATCAACGACGCCCCGGCCCTGGCCCGGGCGGACGTGGGGCTGGCCATCGGCGCGGGAGCGGATGTGGCCATCGAGTCGGCGGACATCGTGCTGATGAAATCCGACCTGGTGGACGCGGTGACGGCGGTGGAGCTGTCCCGGGCCACCATCCGCAACGTGAAGCAAAACCTGTTCTGGGCCTTTTTCTACAACGCCGTGTGCATCCCGGTGGCGGCGGGGCTGCTGTCCATCTGGGGCGGCCCCCAGCTGAATCCCATGATTGCCGGGGCCGCCATGAGCTTCAGCTCGGTGTGCGTGGTGTCCAACGCACTGCGCCTGCGGTTTTTCAAGCCCAGCATCCAGTCCCTTCCTCGCGTAAAGCCCGGCGAAACTGCCGCCGTTGAATTGAAAGGAGAACAAAACAAAATGGAAAAGAAAGTCGTCATCGAGGGCATGATGTGCCCCAAGTGTCAGGCCCATGTGGATAAGGCGCTGAACGCCATTCCCGGGGCCTCCGCCACCGTGGACCTGGAGAGCAAGACCGCCGTGGTGTCCGGCAGCGTGTCCGACGAGGCCATCCGGGCCGCCGTGGAGGAGGCCGGATACCAAGTGGTCAGCATCAGCTGAAGAGAGTACAGACAGACTGTATCAGAAGAGCCGGGGGGCCTGCGCCCCCCGGCTCTTTTGTGTTTGGAGCTTTAGCCCTTTAACCGAACCCGGAAGGTGAGACACTGGTCCTTCCCGCTGTCCACGCGGTAAGCCTCCTCTACGTCGGTGCGCAAGCTGTCGATGCCGCCCATGTACTCACAGAGAAGGAAGGGCTTTTTCGGATCATTTTCCAGATATTCGCGGATTTTCTCCGAGGAGGCGTACATCCGGCCATCCGAGATGCTGTCGCTCGTCGTCTCCTATCCGCCGCTAAGGAACGCGGCGGATGGGTCCCCACCGTAACCGGGCCGTCAGAACAGCCCCACAATATACAAAATAATCCCGTATACCACGCTGGCCGAGATGCCGTAGGCCAGCACAGGTCCGGCCACGGTGAACAGCTTGGACCCGGTGCCGGTGACAAACCCCTCGCTTTTGAACTCCAGGGCCGGGGACACCATGGCGTTGGAGAAGCCGGTGATGGGCACCAGCGTCCCCGCCCCCGCCCGCTTGGCGATGGAGTCGAACACCCCCAGGCCGGTGAGCAGGGAGGCCAGAAAAATCAGGCTGATGGACACCCAGGCGGCAGCGTCCTCCTGGTCCGCCCCCCAGCTCTGGTACAGCGCCAGCAGCCCCTGGCCCCCGGCGCAGATCGCGCCCCCCACGCAGAAGGCCCACAGGCAGTCTTTCCACAGCGGAGAGGGGTCCGCCTTGGCGCTGACGTATTGATTGTATTGTTGGTTGTTCATATCCATGGCGCTTCACCTCTGACACAGTATGCCCGGCTTCTGCCGACCTATCCGCCAAAAACGGCAGTTTTCGGTCCCGCAGATTTTTTCTCCCCAAAATGTAAAATAAGCTTGACACGAAATGTAAAGCGTGCTATACTCCGTATTGTAAAGCAAGCTTTACAAACACCGGAGGTGAGAGACATGGATATGGATACCATCGGCGCAATTGCGGTCCTGCTTCCGGCGGTAAGCGCCGCCGCCCTGGCCGCGCAAAACAGAAAGGGCAAAGACGATGACAGCAAGGAGGGCTGACATGGAAAACCGCATCGCCGCCCTGCGCAAGGAGCGGCGCATCTCCCAGGCAGAGCTGGCCGAGGCGGTGGCCGTCACCCGGCAGACCATCATCTCGCTGGAGAGCGGGCGGTACAACGCCTCCCTCCTGCTGGCCCACAAAATTGCCAAATACTTTGGGACTGCCATTGAGGATATTTTTCTGTTTGAGGAGGAAGAAACATGAGGCGCAATTGCAATTTCAAAATCAACCCTGCGTTTTCCGCCGCCCTGGCGCTGATGTGGGCTGGCGTATTCGCCCAGAATGTGCTGGAGGTCCAGGGGCCCGCCCTGAATGTGACCCGCCTGGCCTGCGGCATGGGCATCGGGTTGGCCTTCGTGGGGCTGCTGTACGGCTCCCCCAAGACCCGCCCCCTGTTTGACAGGTTCCACGCGTTCAAAACGCGCCTGCTGGGCCGGAAGGAGGACACATCATGCTGATGCGGCTGTTTGACACGCCGGACTATGAGCGCTCCCTGCGCCGCCGCCGTCTGGCGGCCTTCGGCCTGCTGGCGGTGGGGGTGACGGGCATCGTCTGCTACCTTCTGCTGATCCATGACAGCGATGTCCTGTCCGACTACGCCAGGGGCTTCTATCTGGGCGGGGCCAGCGGCATCACCATCGGAGCGGTGCTGCTGCTGGCGCGGGTGACCTATCTGCTGTCCAACCCGGAGGCCCGGAAAAAGGCCAAGATTCAGGAGCAGGACGAGCGGGAGAAGTCCATCGTCAACCAGTCCTTCCAGTTCGCCGGAATGTTCACCTTTTTCGCCGCCGCAGCCTCCATGTTCGTGCTGGTGGCGGTGAGCCGCGAGGCAGCTATGGCGGTGTTCGGCGTCATCGTGGTTTATGCTGTCAGCTGGCTGCTGTCCAACCTTTACCTGTCCAAAACGCTGTGAGCGCCCGGTATCTCACTTTGACAATCACCCCCGAGCTGGCGGGGCTGGAGGTGAACACCCTCCTGCGGCGGCATTTGGGGCTGTCGGGCGCCGTCCTGCGCCGGGTGAAGTGGCTGGACGACGGCATCACCCTGGACGGGGTCCGGGTGAACGTCCGGGTCCGGGCGGAGGCGGGGCAGACCCTGTCGGTGCGCCTGACGGACCCGCTTCGCTGGACTTCGGCCGGGTTCCCTGGCGTCGTTCCGGTGGAAGGTCCTCTGGACATCGTGTACGAGGACCAGGACCTCATTGTGGTCAACAAGGCTCCCGGCGTGCTGGTCCACCCTGGTCACGGCCATTTTGACGATACCCTGGGTAATTTTTTGATGTATCATTACAAAATGTCCGGGGATGAGTCGGGTTTCCACCCGGTCCACCGGCTGGACAAGGGCACCTCGGGGCTGATGGTGGCGGCGAAACACGCCCATGCCCAGGAGCGGCTGAAAAACCAGCTCCATACCGGGGACTTCCGGCGGGTGTATCTGGCGGTGTGCGACGGGGTTCCCCCGGAGCCCGCCGGGGTGATCGACGCCCCCATCGGTCCGGCGGAGGGCTCCCTCACCGCCCGGGAGGTCCGCCCCGGCGGCAAGCCCGCCCGCACCTATTATCAGGTGGCGGAGGCCTGGGACAGCCGCGCCCTGGTGGAACTGGAGCTGGCCACAGGGCGCACCCATCAAATCCGGGTGCACATGGCCCACCTGGGCTGTCCCCTCACCGGGGACTTTCTGTACGGCACGGAGAACAAGGACCTCATCAGGCGGCCCGCCCTCCACTCCGCCCGGCTGGCGCTGACCCACCCCGTCACCGGGGAGCGGCTGAATTTCTCCATTCCCCTGCCCGCCGACATGGCGGCCTTGATTCCAAAGGAGAATATCACATGAAAAAATTACGCTTTGTAAGCCTCGTCGTGCTGAGCCTGTCGGTGATTCTGTGGACGGCGGGACGGATTTTCTTCCCCCTGCCGGACTGGGCCGTACGGGCAAACGGTGTTATCATGCTGATCGCCATGGCGTCGCTGGTGTTTTCCAGCGTCCGGCTAAGGATTAAGAATTCGTGAAGATACCCGAAACTATGTTGACACCTAATATTACGCGCTATACAATAAAGTCTGCCATCACGTTGAGAGAGGAAGGATAATCATGGCAAAAAAAGACCGTTTTCAAATCATCCTGGAAGAGGGCAACGGCTTGACTAATGATGTAAGAAAGGTGTTGCTGGACACCTCTACCGGCGTACAGTACCTGTTCGTCCACTCCGGCTATGCCGGAGGGCTGTGCCCCCTGGTGGACAAGGAGGGCGGGCCCCTGACCTGGGATGTGTGAGCGCCGTCCCCGCTAAAACTGTAAAATGATCCCCCAAAGCGCCCCTTTCCGGCGTTTTGGGGGATTTTCTTCATCCGTATTCAGGGTTTCTCCCGCCGCTTTTGAACGCGATACACGATCCAGCCCATCGCCCAGCCCAGCAGAGCCAGCCCGCCAAACGACAAAAGGAGGGTCCCCGCCAGCCCCTCATGATGGGGGTATTCCTCAAAGGGAGCGGTGAGATACCGCCAACCCCGCCGGGTGAGCAGCGCCGGGAGGGTGAGCAGCGTCCAGCGCAGAAAGCGGAACCGCGTCTCCGTCCAGCGCAGAAGCATCCATTGCAGAACCATGAGGACAAACAGAAACGCGGTAAAAATATACCAGATCACGGCGTCTCCGCCCCCTTTTTCCGCTTCATCCGGCGGCGGGCCGCCCCAGCCAGATTGCCCGCCAGCGCCGCGCACAGCGCGATGGCACAGTGGAACAGGGCGCTGGCGTTCATCAGCAGAAACACCGCGGGCAGGTAGAACAGGCCGCAGGCCAGGGGATACAGGGGGCAGAAGCCGTGCCTGCGCCCCAGAGACAGCCCGGACATGAAGCCCCCCACCGGCAGCAGCAGGTAAGGCAGGAGCAGGCCCACCAGCACCGGCACGTCGGGGGCGTCGAAGGCCCGGAGGACGAAGGGCAGCAGTCCGCAGAACAGGAAGGCAAAGCCCAGATAGGGCAGGGTCTCCCGCCAGTGGAAGAGGGAGGGCCCCGGGGCCAGCCCCAGCTTTTCCCGGATGGCGGCCGCCTCGGTGAACCACCCCACCCAGCGGCCCAGCCACACCAGAGCGTACACCAGGGTCAAGGGGATGAGAAAGGTGGGCAGCGTGCCGTGCCACCCGAAATTCAGCACCACCCACACCGACACCGTGGCGGCGGTGAAGACATAGTGGAGCAGGGACCGCGCCACCAGCTCTCGGCCGCTGTCGGCGAAGGGCAGGGTGGCGGCTCCCACCCCGGCCCCGAACAGGGCAAACAGGGCGAAGGACAGCAGCACCCCTAACGGCGCCCTCTCACGGGGAAAATTGCAGTATGGGAATACAAATCCACTGAAATGGGCCGGGCCGGTCAGGCTGAAGCTGCCCAGCAGATAGCCCACGAGCAGATGGGCCGCCACGCCCGCCCCCGCGCCCGCCAGGGTCCGAACCAGCCACTGCCGTTTTGCATTTGTCATGACACTCCCCCCCTTGTCACAGGCCAAGAGCCGATTTGATCTTTTTCACGTACCGCCGGGACACCCAGCACACAGTCCCGCCCTCCAAAGTCATCTTGATGGTGCCCGCCAGGGTCAGGTCCAGCCCGGTCACCCGGTCCAGGTTGACGATCTCCGAGTTGGACACCCGGACGAACCGGGCGCCCGCCAGCTGCTCCTCCAGCTCGTACAGCCGCTGTCGGACGGTGAAGGTCCCCTTCCCCGTCTGGCAGAACACCCCCTTGTCCTCGGCGTAGAATCGCAGCACCATGGACCGGGACACCCGCGCCGCCTCCCGCTCGGTGTAGACAGTGAAGGGTTGAGGGGCCGCCTCCCCCCGGAGACGCTTGGCCAGCTGTTCCACCTCCTCGGTGGGGCTGGGGGCGCGGAGAATCACCACCGGCTCGTCCAGACTAGGGTCGATTTGAACCTCTACCTTCATCCGCGCTCCCTCCTTTTATGCTATTTCAGTATACCCGCTCCCGCCCCAAAAGTCCAGCGGCCCGGGACGGATGGCCGTTCCTGGAGGACAGACGGCGCAAAAGGGCCCCCGCCCGGAGAGAATGGTCCAAGCGGGGGGTTTGTTCCTTTTCTTTGAAAAGAAAAGGAACCGAAAAGAAACTTTTAACAGCGAAACTTCGTTTCGCTTTATCATATCGCAAAGTGTGTGTCACCGGGCGGCAATTTTCCGCCCTCCACACTGGCCGTGGCGGTCTAAAGTTCTTTTTGCACGCTTTTTCTTTCAAGAAAAAGCAGGGGGCCGCGTCCATCCTCTTGTTTCGTTATCGAGCAAAAACGTCACGATGTTTGAAAGAGTTAGTAACAGCTTAAAGTTCTTTTTGCCTGCTTTTTCTTTCAAGAAAAAGCAGGGGGTTGCGTCTATCCTCTTGTTTTGTTACCGAGCAAAAACGTCACGATGTTTGAAAGAGTTGGTAACGGCTTAAAGTTCTTTTTGCCTGCTTTTTCTTTCAAGAAAAAGCAGGGGGCCGCATCAATCCTCTTGTTTCGTTACCGAGCAGAAACGTCACGATATTTGAAAGAGTTGGTAACGGTCTAAAGTTCTTTTTGCCTACTTTTTCTTTCAATAAAAAGTAGGTTAGAGAGGCAGCAGCACCTTATACATCATCACGAAATGGGCCGCGGAGCCCAGCAGGATGAATAGATGGAACACCTCGTGGCAGCCAAACCGGGGGTTGTCCCGCCCCGGCCACTTCAGGGCATAGAGCACGTCGCCCACAGTGTACAGCACGCCTCCCCCCAGCAGCCAGGCCACTCCCCGCAGCCCCAGCACCTGCCACAGGGGGTAGATGGCGATGATGGCCAGCCAGCCCATGGCGATATAGATGGCGGAGGTGACCACCCTGGGGCAGTTGATCCATGTGAGGCTCATCACCAGCCCGGCGATGGCCAGCGCCCAGATGACGCCGAACAGGGACCAGCCCCAGGCCCCCCGCAGGGCAATGAGGCAGACGGGGGTGTAGGACCCGGCGATGAGGAAATAGATAGAGGTGTGATCCGCCTTCCGCAGGGCCACCCGGCCTTTGACGGTGGTGTTGACACAGTGGTAGAGGGTGGAAGCGGTGTACAGCCCCACCATGGACAGGCCGTAAATGGCAAAGGAGACAATCTTCCACACGTCTCCCAGCCGGGCCGCGCCCACGGCCAGCGCAACCGTGGCCAGCACCCCCAGCGCCGCCCCCGCCCCGTGGGTGACGGCCGACCAGGGCCGCAGACCGTCGTAGGGGTCCCGCCCCTTCTCCACCGGTCTGGCCTTCCGCCGGGGAATGTTGTCAAAGGGATCTCGATATAATGCCTGTTCCATAAGAACACCGCCTTTCTTACCCTTTAGTATAGTACATCCATCCCATTACGTCAAGTTGAAAATCACGAAATATGATTATCAAAACCATATTATAAAAATCCCTATCGGAACAAGAGGGATTGAATCTTCTGAGACAAAGGTGTATAATACCTCTAATACTGAGGGAAAACGCGCCGTCCGGCGCCGTTTTCGAGGGGGAGCACCATGGAAAACTCGTTGGGCCTGTATCTGCACATCCCATTCTGCCGGAGCAAGTGCGACTACTGTGATTTTTTCTCCCTGGCGGGTCAGGACGACCGGATGAACGACTATCAGAAAGCGCTGCTTCAGCAGATCCTGGACACCGCGCCCAGAACCAAAAAGCAGGTGGTGAACAGCGTCTATATCGGCGGCGGCACGCCCACCTGGTACGGAGAAAAACGGCTGCTGGAGGTCATCGGGGCGGTGAAAAAGCGGTTCACCCTGTCCCGGGACGTGGAGTTCACCCTGGAGGCCAACCCGGACAGCGTAGATGAGAAGATGCTCAAGCGCCTGCGCCGGGCGGGGGTGAACCGGCTGTCCATTGGGATGCAGTCCGCCTGCGACAAGGAGCTGGCGGCGGTCCACCGTCCCCACACCTTCAAGCAGGTGGAGCTGGCCGTCAAGGCCGCCCGGGACGCCAAGATCAAAAATCTGAACCTGGACCTGATCTACGGCCTCCCCGGCCAGACGGAACACAGCTGGCGCGCCTCAGTGGAGGCGGCGCTGGCCCTGGAGCCGGAGCACCTGTCCTGCTATGGCCTGACGGTGGAGGAGGGCACCCCCCTGGCCCGCCGGGTGGCAGAGGGCGAACAGCTCCCCGACGACGACCAGCAGGCCCAGCGCTACCTGTGGACGGTGAAGCGGCTGGCCCAGGCGGGTTTTGAGCAGTACGAGGTCTCCAATTTCTCCAAAACCGGCTGCCAGTCCCGGCACAACCTGAAATACTGGATGGGACGGCCCTACGTGGGGCTGGGGGCGGCGGCCCACTCCGACTTCGGCGGGTGCCGCTACTCCTTTGTCCGGGACCTGGAAGGCTACATCCGGGGGGTCCTGGGGGACGGGAAGCTGGTGGACGAGATGGACCAGATCCCCCGGCGGGAGCGGGGCAGCGAATACCTGATGCTCCGCCTGCGCACCACCCACGGCATTGAGGAGTGGGAATACCGCCGGGAATACTATATGAATTTCGATCCCATCGCCGCCAAGCTGGCCCAATTCGAGCAGAAGGGCTGGGTGGCGCGGACAGGCCGGCGTTGGCATTTTACCCCGGAGGGCTTTCTTCTATCCAACCGGCTCATCGGCGAGCTGATGGAGGTCCAGGAGGTGGAGACCCTGGCGGATACCCTGGAGCTGATCCGGGGCGGACGGCTTCCAAAAAAAGAGTGACCATCCAGGGGCGGCGTCTGCCGCCTCGTCGGCGCAAAGTCCGCTTTGTTTCGCTTCCGCCTTGCGGCGAAAGCTGAACAGCGCTCCCTTGCGCCTCCTCTCCCCACAAAGCCTGAGAACCGGCTTTGCGGGGTCCCCATTGTGGGGCGGCGTCCGCCGCCCCTTTTCACGCCTGGAAGCAAATCCCGTTTACAAATGTCAAAATCTGTGCTATCATGTCTGTTACTCTGTCCATTGCCCCAACGCCCCGGGGATCGCTGTCCCCCACGCCAAAACAGGAGGAACCTATGAAAAATTTCCGAAAGCGGTGCGCCGCCCTGGCCCTTGCGGCGGCGCTGGCCTTTTCCCTGGCCCAGCCCGCCCTGGCGTCCTACGCCCTGGGCACGGAGCTGTCGGCGCAGGCCACGCCCCTGGGCACCGGGACCACCCTCACCGCCCAGAGCCTGTGGTCGGCCTCCAAAAGCGACCTGCGCACCGAGCACTACGTGACCTACACCCCCAACGCCACCGTGAAGCCGGTGATATTCAGCGGTACATATGTGGCCAGCACCAACACCGTGGACTCCGCCGCCGCTCAGCTGGAGAGCCAGGGCCTGCGGGTGGCCGCAGCCATTAACGGCGGCTTTTTCAACACCGACGGCACTATCGTGGGTATGCTCATGACCGACGGCGTGGTGCGGTCCCTGGACGTAGCCAACTATACCATGCTGGGCTTCACTGAGGACGGCCAGGTGTTCATTGATGAGAGCAAGCCCGTCATGACTGCCGCCTGGACGGCGGTGGAGTACGTCTACCCCGATCCCCAGCCCGACCCCGCCGCCACCGAACCGGGGACGGACCCTGCCGCCACAGTGCCGGGGACGGCCCCTGCCTCCGCCGCGCCGGGCACGGACCCCGCCGTCCCCTCCGCCCAGCCCACGGCGGTCAGCGTGGACCACAGATTCTCCGTGTCGGGCTTCAACGCCTACCGCAACGCCAACTATCTGGGCGGGCTGTATCTCTACAACAAGGACTTCTCCTCCCGGGTCTCCGCCCATGGCGCCAGCGTGTCCGCCATCCTGCGCCCCCTGAGCCCGGAGGGGCTGAAAATGAGCGGGACCTACACCTTTGAGGTGGCGTCCGTCACCGACACCGCCCAGGAGGGCGTCTCCTTCGACGGCAACATCCCCGAGGGCTGCTACATGCTCTACAGCGAGGACCACGGCAACGCCGGCCTGCTCAGCGCCCTGCGGGGGATGCAGGTGGGCAGCCAGGTCACCCTCACCCTCGGCGGTGCCAGCGAACAGTGGGCCAGCGCCGCCTACGGCATCAGCGGTATGTACACGCTGCTGCGGAACGGCCAGATCGTGGGCGGCCTGCCCTCCACCCCCAACCCCTACACCGCCGTGGGCGTGAAGGCGGACGGCTCCGCCGTGTTCTACACCATCGACGGCCGCCAGAGCGGCTATTCGGTGGGAGCCACCTACGCCCAGGTGGCGGAGCGGCTCCAGGAGCTGGGCTGTGTGTCCGCCGTGGCCCTGGACGGCGGCGGCTCCACCACCCTGGGGGCCACCCTCCCCGGCAGCACCAGCTTTACCGTGGTGAACAAGCCCTCCACCGCCGGGCGGAGGATCAACAATACCATCGCCTTGGTGGCCCCGGCGGGGGCGGAGATCTTCACCCCCGGCGCCCAGGTCAGCGCAGAGCACCGGGTGGTGCTGGCGGGGTCGAAGCTGCCTGTCCAGGCCAGCGGCTATGACAGCGCCGGACGGCCCACCGACCAGACCTATGTGGACCTGACCGCCACCGGCGGGTCCGTGGCGGAGGGCGTGTACACAGCCGGGTCCACCCCGGGCACCTACGCCATCTCGGCGGGGGCCGAAGGCGGTCTGACGGTGGAGGTGGTGGACAAGCTCACCGCCCTGCTGGTCAGCCGGAAGGACAGCGGGGCCCGGGTCACCACCCTGAACCTGAAGCCCGGCGAGGCGGTGGACCTGTCCGCCAAGGGCTCCTGGTGGAACCTGTCCGTGGCCATGGACGCTGAAAACGTGACCTGGACCGCCGACCCGGAGATCGGCTCCATTGACGCCGCAGGCCGCTTCACGGCGGGCCAGCGGTCCGCCCAGGGCAATATCACCGTATCCGCCGGAGGGCTGTCCGTGGTCATCCCGGTGACCGTGACCAGCACCGTCCCCTTCACCGACATCGCCGGCCACTGGAGCGAGGACTACGTGGTGCGCATGTACGAGCTGGGCCTGACCACCGGCTACGGCCAGCCCGACGGCACGGCGCTGTACCGGCCCAACAACCCGCTGACCCGGGCGGAGCTGCTGGCCTTCATCACCCGGGTTCTTGGGGTGGATGAGACCGCCTACTATACCGTGGAGCTCCCCTTCGCCGATAACACCTCTATCCCCGACTGGGCCCAGCTTTACGTCCAGGCCATGTACACCCTGGGCGTGCTCAAGGGCAGTGAGAACGGCGGCAGACTGTACGCCGACGTGAACAGCTATGTCACCCGGGAGGAGACCATGACCTTCCTGGGCCGGGTGCTGGCGGCCTCCGAGAGCTGCGACCTGTCCTCCTTCCCGGACGCCGGGTCGGTGAGCGGCTGGGCGTCTCCCCACATCCAGACCCTGGTGTCCCTGGGGGTGGTGGGGGGCAGCAACGGCTATCTGCAGCCCAAGGCCTATGTGGACCGGGCGTCCATCGCCAAAATGCTGGTGGAGGTCTACCCCCTGGACAAGGCCCTGCTGGTGCCCCGGCTGGACCTGATCTCCTGACAGCCCGAACCGCGCCCCCGCTCCCACCGGAGCGGGGGCGCTCTGCCATCGTTTGGGCGGGAACGCCCGAAAACACTTGACGGGCGGCCCCGGTTCCGATAGAATAGAGGGGACTTTAATCATATCTGAGGTGAATCGCCATGAAATCTACCGTTTACTTCACCCGGGACCTGTCCCCCCAGGCCGTGCTCCGGCTGTACAATGTCCTGGGCGTCCAGCTCCCCGGCAAGGTGGCCGTCAAGGTCCACTCCGGCGAACCCGGCAACCAGAACTTCCTGCGTCCCGACTTCTGGAAGCCCATGATTGACCAGGCGGGGGGCGTCATTGTGGAGTGCAACACTGCCTACGACGGCGGGCGCAACACCACCAAGGCCCACAAGATCACCATGGAGCGCCACGGCTGGCTCAGCGCCGCCGAGGTGGACATTCTGGACGAGACGGACGAGATGGAGCTGCCCATTCCCTGCGGCAAGGTCATCAAAAAGAACTTTGTGGGGGCCCACCTGACCGGCTATGACTCCCTGCTGGTGCTGTCCCACTTCAAGGGCCACCCCATGGGGGGCTTCGGCGGGGCGCTGAAAAACATCTCCATCGGTTTGGCCTCCTCCCACGGCAAGGTATATATCCACGGCGCCGGGGACGAGGAGAAGTTCTGGGACTCCGACCACGACTCCTTCCTGGAGTCCATGGCGGACGCGGCGTGGTCCATCCACAACCGCTTCCAGGGCAAGTGCGCCTATATCAACGTGATGAAGAACATGTCGGTGGACTGCGACTGCTGCGCCGTGGCCGCCGACCCCAAAATCGGCGACATCGGCGTTCTGGCCTCCCTGGACCCGGTGGCCCTGGACCAGGCCTGCCTGGACCTGGTGTACGCCTCCGACGACCCCGGCAAGGGGGACCTCATTGAGCGGATTGAGTCGCTGAACGGCGTCCACACCGTGGAGGCGGCCGCCGCTCTGGGCATCGGCAGCCGGGAGTATGAGCTGGTGGAACTGGCCTAACCGAACCGAGACGCACCAATATCGTGCCGAACGCGGGGCCTCCCTCCAAAAGAGGGGCCCCGCGCCGTTTTTCCGGAGAGTTTGTCCGACGCGTCATTCTCTCTTGCAAAATGGGACCCGGCAATTTATAATAGGAGGGATTAAGGGCCCGCATACCCCGCCGGGGGTGCGGGCCCCGGGGAAAAGGAGCCTTGCCGTGAAGAAGAGATCCATCGGGCCGGCCCCCAATCAGGTGATCGCCCTGGGCTTTCTGGGCATCATCGTGACGGGGGCCCTGCTGCTCATGCTGCCCTTGGCCAACCGCGACGGGCAGGGGCTGTCCTTCCTGGACAGCCTGTTCACCGCCACCTCCGCCACCTGTGTCACCGGACTGGTGGTGGCGGACACCTGGAGCCAATTCAACCTACTGGGCCAGATCATCCTGCTGCTGCTCATCCAGGTGGGCGGGCTGGGCTATATGACCATGATGCTCCAGGCCTCTCTGCTGCTGGGAAAGAAGGTGGGCCTGCGCCAGCGCTCCATGATGATGGAGAGCGTCAGCGCCGAGCGGCTCAGCGACGTGCTCACCCTGCTGAGGTATATCCTGCGGGGCACCGCCGCCATCGAGGGGGCGGGAGCCCTGCTGTTTGCCATCCGCTTCGTACCGGAGCTGGGCGCAGCCAGAGGGCTGTGGTACGCCGTTTTTCACAGCGTGTCCGCCTTCTGCAACGCGGGCTTCGACCTGATGGGCTTCCGGGAACCCTACAGCTCCCTCACCCACTATGTGTTTGACCCCCTGGTGAACCTCACCGCCGTGGCCCTGATTCTGCTGGGAGGCCTGGGCTTCCTGGTGTGGCGGGACGTGATGGAAAAGGGCCTGCGCTTCCGGCTTTACTCCCTCCACGCCAAATTGATTCTCACCGCCACCCTGATCCTGACCCTGGGGGGCACGGCCCTGTTCTGGTGGGCGGAGAACGGTAACCTGCTGGCGGGGATGGACGGGGGCCAGAAGCTGTTGGTATCCCTGTTCCAGGCGGTGTCCCCCCGGACGGCGGGGTTCAATACCGTGGATCTGGCCCAGCTCACCAGCGGCGGCGGACTGCTGACCATCGTGCTCATGTTCATCGGGGCGGGCCCCGGCTCCACCGGCGGCGGCGTGAAGATCACCACCGTGGTGGTGTGCCTGCTCACCCTGTCCAGCTATATCCGGGGCAGGCGGGAGGTGGGGGCCTTCAACCGCCGGCTGGACGAGGAGCAGATCCACCGCTCGGCGGCGGGGGTGACCCTCTATATGACCCTGGCCATGGCGGGGGGCTTTCTCATCCTGGCCACCCAGCCCTTCC
>ERZ779621.402-NODE-402-length-19506-cov-4.878361_pt1 | contig 19506 bp, 18 predicted proteins | sample MGYA00514215_ERZ779621 | MGnify/ENA primary metagenome ERZ779621 (study PRJEB29562, sample SAMEA4376715) | mouse gut metagenome | isolation source: Cecum | study: EMG produced TPA metagenomics assembly of the A DSS colitis mouse model was used to assess the...
TGAAAAGGATGTCAAAATAGAGTTGATGGTACAGTATGGCGCTGATATAAATTCTGTTACGCTTCCCATCCCCGCATGGTTTCGAAAGGTGTCTGTGGAGAAGAAGGCGTGCGTTTTCCGTTATGTTTCTTTTTTGTGGGAAAACGGCGTCAGCGACGGCATGCACGTAGGTACACAGTGGGAGAGGACCGTATTGCACAGCGCCGCGGAATGTCTGGATGCGGCGTATTTGAGCAGGTTATGCCACAACGAAAAAAGAGAAATGGCATATCTGTTAAATGAGAGGGATAGCAAAGGGGAGACTCCCCTCTTTTCTGCAGTGCGCGGGAATGCACCCGAAAACTGCGCGTTTCTTATAAATGAAGGCGCCGACGTCGATATAAAAAGCAAGGAGGGGAAAACGGCTTATGATATCGCCGTGGAATTGGGGCATGAAGCGTGTGCGGCGGTTTTGGCGGAAAGAAATATAGACGAGTCCATGAGAAATTTGATAGAATAGAAAACATTGCGTCCCCTTCTGTTCTATGGTACAATTTCGGAAAGAAACCGGCGGTGCCAAAAAAGAGAAAGGTGTGACTGTAATATGATTGAAAAACTGATAGAAAAGATAAAAAAGACCAACGCCCCCATTGTGGTGGGACTCGACCCCATGCTCAGCTATATTCCGGAGCATATTAAGGGACAGGCTTTTGCGGAATATGGGGAAACATTAGCAGGGGCGGCGGAGGCTGTCTGGCAGTACAACAAAGGGATTGTGGACGCCGTATACGATTTGATTCCGGCGGTAAAGCCCCAGATTGCCATGTATGAGCAGTTTGGTTCGGAAGGAATTGCCATATTTGAAAAAACAGTGGATTATTGTAAGGAAAAAGGACTGATTGTCATCGGGGATGTGAAGCGCGGCGATATCGGCTCCACGTCGGAGGCGTATGCAGTCGGGCATCTGGGTACGGTTCAGATAGGAGAGTATTCCTGCAGGGGCTTTGACGAGGACTTTATCACGGTCAACCCATACCTTGGCTCGGACGGCATCAAGCCCTTTGTCAAGGTATGTAAGGAGGAGGACAAGGGTATTTTCGTTTTGGTTAAGACGTCCAACCCTTCCAGCGGCGAGTTTCAGGATCGTCTCGTAGATGGCAGGGCTTTGTATGAGCTGGTAGGAGAGAAAGTAGCGGAATGGGGTGCGGATTGTATGGCGCCGGACGCCTCTTACAGCAATGTGGGCGCCGTGGTGGGCGCGACTTATCCTGAACAGGGAAAAATTCTGCGCAGGCTGATGCCAAAGACCTTTATTCTGGTGCCCGGGTACGGCGCACAGGGCGGCAGGGGAGCCGACTTGGTTCACTTTTTCAACGAAGACGGGTTAGGAGCCATTATCAATTCTTCCCGCGGCATCATTGCGGCATACAAGCAGGAGCAGTATGCATCTTTTGGCAGCAAAAATTTTGGCGACGCTGCGCGGCAGGCTGTTATCGATATGCAGAAGGACATTGCGGGAGCGCTGGAAGGAAGAGGGTAGCCGTCGGCACCCGCTCTGCATCAAAGGAAAAAGCAAGAATGGATTGATAACTGGACGGTTTTATGTTAGTATAAATGAAAACGAAAGAAATCAGCCAAAACGGAGGTCTTTTAGAGAGTTGGAAGCTTATAAGCAGGAATTTATCGAATTTATGGTGGACTGCGGAGTTTTGCAGTTCGGTGATTTTACCCTAAAGAGCGGCAGGAAAAGCCCGTTTTTTATGAATGCAGGCGGGTATGTGACAGGCGGGCAGCTGAAGCGGCTTGGCGAATATTATGCCCATGCCATACACAATACTTATGGGGATGATTTTGACGTGCTGTTCGGTCCGGCTTACAAGGGGATTCCCTTAAGCGTGGTGACGGCGGTGGCTTACAGTGAGTTGTTCGGCAGGGAAATCCGCTACTGTTCCAACCGCAAGGAGGAAAAGGACCATGGCGACGCGGGTATATTGCTTGGCAGCAGACTTGGGGACGGCGACAGGGTCGTTATCATAGAGGATGTCACAACCTCCGGCAAATCCATCGAAGAGACCTTTCCGATTATCAAATCGCAGGCAAAGGTGGAAATAAAAGGGCTGATGGTTTCCCTAAACCGCGAGGAAGTCGGGCAGTCCGGCAAGGTGGGAGCGCTGACCGAGATACAGGAAACATACGGCTTTCCCACGTCGGCAATCGTGAGCATGAGCGAAGTGACGGCGTATCTGTATAATAAGCCCTACAAAGGCAGAATATATATTGACGACGAACGAAAGGGCGCACTTGACAATTACTTTGCGCAGTACGGAATAAAAAAATAAGGAGAGGATTGCCATGGAAGAAAAATTGTACAGAACAATGCGCGGAACCGGCGCAACCAACATTGTGATAGGGGTGCTTACTTTGGTGGTGGGAATCACAAGCGGTATCCTTTTATTCATCAGCGGTGCAAAGCTGCTGTCACGCAAGTCTCATATCCTGTTTTAAAAGCAGTGGGCATTTCCTGTGGAGGTGCCCATTTATCTTTTTCGGCGTAAATTGCCGGAAAATGAACGGATGGGAGGGCGGTTTAGCATTATGGGGCGAAAAAAAAATTACATTTTTACCAATAAAAAACACTCGGAACGGGCGATTATGTCTACCATTTTAGGGGTTATAAGCCTGATATCCCTTATTGCGGCAGTTTTTCTTGCCTATGAGAAAGAGGGGAATATACCTGCAGGCTATGGCGTGGCCGGATTTTTGATAGCGGTCTTTTCCGTGACAGGGCTGGTGCTGGGAATCGTGACGGCGATGGAAAAGGACAGATACCGTCTGTTTCCGTGTCTTGGAATTGTATGCAATCTGCTTGCGCTTTTGGGGATTGGGTTTGTGGTCTATGCAGGTATGTATTTGTAGTATGTACGGATGAAACGGATAAAGAACGGAGAGCGGCGGAAGAAAGCGTCCGCATTTGAATGGAGGAAGAAGATGGACGAGGTATTGCAGGAGAGGCTTATGCTGGCGCAGGAACGTATCAGCCAGTTGAAGGAAGAAAATATTTCAGATGAGGCATTTGCCGTTTATTTCAAAAAAGAAGCAGAATGGTTTTTGGAGCTGTTTTGGCTGCGTGAACTGCTTGCGAGCGGTGAATTCGAGAAGCTTGGCCTAGAGGAGCTTCAGGATTGGAACAGGAAGCTTTACGGGGAGCTGCTGCCGGAAAATTATGAAAAAAGCTATGCGAATCCGGCTGCGGCAGTACGGGAGCTGGGAGCAGAGTTCGGTGCGTTTGTTTCCGCGCTGCATGCAGAACTTCGAAACAGCATTATGTACGTTTTTTATAATCATACGGAGGAGTTTGCGGCAGCCGCGGAGCTCTTTCTGGAGATAGAGAATATCTTTGCCTGTGCGTGGGAAGAGGAGCGGCGGCTGCCTGCTTTGGCAGAGGTGAAACAGGCGTATTACTGGTACATGAGCGATTATGCTGCTTTCCGTTCTGAAAGACAGGTGCGCGGTACGGTAGACACTTCCATGAATGCGGCAAAAAAAATTGTGATGGAGGGTGATTTATCAGATTTGCGCTGTCTGTACCGCTATGGCTGCTATATTTCCGATGCCGAGCTTCGTATGGCGGCGTATCTTGACTCCCTTCCGGAGGAAACGATTGCCGTAATGGCGAATACCTTTACGGAAGGATACCGTCTGGGATTTGTTGCGACAGGCAAGGACATCACCATCAAAAAAAGCGTCGGCATCTATTATAATATTGGCTTTGAGCGTGTCGTCAGAAAAGCCGTGGAAAATTTTCGGAAAATCGGACTGGAAGCAGTAATAGACAGAAAGGTGATTTGCGGTACGCCTGCAAACAGGCAGTATGACTACGATCACAAGGATGATGATGTTCTCTTTTTGGATAAGCAGTACATGAACCGTAAGCTGGAAACATTACGCTGCGCCTACGAAAAATATAAGGAAGCGGCGGCGGTATATGGCGGGCCGGCATTGATAGAGGTGTTTGGAGAGGAGCCTTTTGCACCGGCTATCAAGGAGGAGACATATAAGCCTGATGATGTGCATAGGAAGCTTATCGTGGAGTATACATCATCCTTCAGACAGCTTCAGGCGGAATATATCAAAGAGGAGGAGCGCAGTTTTACTATTATTGCATTTCCCACGCCCGCTGTCGGCGAACAGTTTGAGGAGATTTTTGACGAGACTATCCGCATCAATACGCTGGACTATAACCTTTACAGGCAGATACAGCAGGACATTATAGATGTGCTGGATACTGCCGAGTATGTGGAAATCAAGGGGATGAACGGCAATAGGACGGATTTGCGCGTGGTGCTTAAGGCGCTTACAAATCCCGAGAAAGAGACAAAATTTGAAAACTGTGTTGCTGACGTCAACATTCCGGTAGGCGAGGTATTCACTTCTCCTGTGCTTAAGGGAACCGAAGGGATTCTCCATGTTGGGCAGGTATTTTTAAACGAGCTGGAATACAAAGACTTTGAGATACATTTTAAGGACGGCATGACTACCGACTATCGCTGCGGCAATTTTGAGAAGGAAGAGGAAGGGCGCAATTATATCAAAGAAAATGTTTTGTGCAACCATGAATCCCTGCCCTTAGGCGAATTTGCAATCGGCACGAATACGGCGGCGTACGTCATGGCGCAGAAATACGATATCGGGGCAAAGCTCCCCATTTTGATAGCGGAAAAGACAGGTCCTCATTTTGCAGTGGGAGACACCTGCTACTGCCATGTGGAGGATGTAAAGGTGTATAATCCGGACGGCAAGGAGATTGTGGCAAGGGATAATGAGGTGTCTGCGCTGCGCGGTAAGGATATAAGTAAGGCGTATTTTAACTGCCATACGGACATTACCATTCCGTATCACGAGCTGGGAAGCCTGACGGCGGTGCGCGCCGACGGCACAAGAGCTGTCATCATAGAAAACGGGCGGTTTGTCCTTGCCGGCTGTGAGGAGTTGAATGTGCCCCTGAATGCATAGAGAAGCGGCGCCGGCTTCGGAGTGGTCGAAACTTACGCAAAAATTAAGAAAATAGCATTGCGCCGGCAGAAAAATTTTAGTAAACTAAGAGTGGAAAAACAAAGACAAAAGTGAAAGGAGCAAAGATGTGGCACAGGTAGGTATTGTCATGGGCTCTGATTCGGATATGCCCATTATGGCGAAAGCTGCGGATATTTTAGAGGAATTGGGAATTTCTTATGAGATGACGATTATTTCTGCGCACAGGGAGCCGGATGTGTTTTTTTCCTATGCGAAGAGCGCGGAGGAGAAAGGATTTAAGGTGATAATCGCGGGAGCGGGCATGGCGGCGCATCTGCCCGGCATGTGCGCGGCAATTTTCCCGATGCCCGTTATTGGCATTCCGATGCACACTACGTCTCTGGGCGGCAGGGATTCGCTGTATTCCATTGTACAGATGCCCTCCGGCATACCGGTGGCGACGGTGGCGATTAACGGCGGCGCCAATGCAGGTCTGCTTGCCGCGAAGATCCTGGCGACTTCGGATGCCGCCCTTCTCGATAAATTAAAAGCATATAGCAATGACTTAAAGGAGCAGGTTAAGGCAAAGGATGCAAGGCTTCAGGAAGTCGGATATAAAGAATACTTGAAAAAATAAAAGCGGCGGGAAAAGAGAACCCGCAGCTAAGCGTAAAGAGCGCAGATGGGAGCAAAAGATGGATTATAAAAATGCAGGAGTGGATATTGAGGCGGGCTATCAGTCGGTGGAGCTGATGAAAGAGCATATTAAAAAGACGATGCGCCCGGAGGTGCTTGGCGGTATCGGCGGTTTTTCAGGCGCCTTTTCCATGGAGGCCTTGAAAGGCATGGAAAAACCGACGCTTGTTTCCGGAACGGACGGCGTGGGCACGAAGTTAAAGGTTGCTTTTCTTTTGGATAAGCATGATACGGTGGGAATCGACTGTGTGGCAATGTGCGTCAATGATATTGCCTGCGCAGGCGGAGAGCCCTTGTTCTTTTTGGATTATATTGCATGTGGCAGGAACTTTCCGGAAAAGATTGCAGGTATTGTAAAAGGCGTGGCGGAGGGCTGCGTACAGGCAGGCGCGGCGCTGATTGGCGGCGAGACGGCAGAACATCCGGGACTTATGCCTGAAGAAGAGTATGATTTGGCAGGCTTTGCGGTAGGCGTTGTGGATGAGAAGGACTTGATTACAGGCGCAGATATCAAAGCGGGAGACGTTTTGATTGGCATTGCCTCCTCCGGCGTTCACAGCAATGGCTTTTCGCTGGTGCGCAAGGTGTTTGAAATGACGAGGGAAAGTCTGGATACTTACTACGAGGAATTGGGAAAGACTTTGGGAGAGGCATTGCTTACGCCCACCAAGATTTATGTAAAGGCGTTAAAGGGTATCAAGGAAGCAGGCGTTACGGTAAAGGGATGCAGTCATATTACAGGCGGCGGTTTCTACGAAAATATTCCCCGTATGCTGCCTGAGGGCGTGCGCGCCGTAGTCAAAAAGGACAGTTATGAAATTCCTGCCATCTTTAAGCTTCTGCAGAAGACGGGCGGTCTGGAAGAAAAAATGATGTATAATACATATAACATGGGACTTGGCATGGTGCTTGCGGTTGCAGAGGAAGACGTGGAAAAGACGCTTGCGGCAATTCAGGCGGCAGGCGAGAGTGCGTATGTAGTGGGAAGCTGCGAGGCAGGTGAAAAAGGAGTATCGGTATGCTGAGGGCAGTCGTGTGCGTCTCGGGCGGCGGTACAAATCTGCAGGCAATTTTGGATGCTGTCAAAGAGGGAAGGATTACCAATACAAAGATAGAGGCGGTAATCAGCAATAACGCGGGCGCTTATGCGCTGACGCGGGCAAAAGAAAATCAAATTCCGGCAGTATTGCTTTCCCCCAAAGAGTATCCCGACAGGGCGGGTTACCATGCGGCATTTATGGAAAAAATGCGGGAGCTTTCTCCTGATTTGATTGTGCTTGCCGGTTTTCTTGTCAGGATTCCGAAGGAGATGACAACGGAATTTGAGGGGAAAATCATTAATATTCATCCGTCGCTGATTCCTTCTTTCTGCGGCGTGGGCTATTACGGGCTGAAGGTACATGAAGCAGTTCTTGCGCGGGGTGTCAAGGTCACGGGCGCTACCGTACATTTTGTGGATGCAGGTATGGATGAGGGACCAATCATTGCGCAGAAATCGGTATGCGTGGCGGAGAATGACACGCCGGAGAGCTTACAGCGGCGCGTGATGGAAGAGGCGGAGTGGATTCTGCTTCCGCAGGCGATAGATGATATTGCAAACAACCGCCTGACGGTGCGGGACGGATATGTAAGGAAGGTATAAGTTTATGAAAGTACTGATTGTGGGTGGCGGCGGAAGGGAACATGCGATTGCCGTCAGCATGAAAAAAAGCAGCCGGCTGGAAAAGCTTTATTGTGTGCCGGGCAATGCGGGTATCGCGCAGATAGCAGAGTGCGAGCCTTCTATCGGTGTGATGGAATTTGATAAAATAGTGGCTTATGCCAAAGAAAAGCAGGTGGATTTGGTGTTTGTGGCGCCGGACGACCCGCTGGTGGGCGGTCTTGTGGATGTTTTAGAGGAAGCAGGGCTGCGTGTATTCGGGCCGGACAAGAAGGCGGCAATTCTGGAGGGAAGTAAGGCGTTTTCCAAGAATTTAATGAAGAAATACCGAATTCCCACGGCGGCATACGAGACTTTTGACAATCCGGAAGAGGCGCTTGCTTATTTGGAGACGGCGAAAATGCCGATTGTGTTAAAGGCTGACGGGCTGGCTCTCGGAAAAGGGGTACTGATTTGCAATACGCTTGCGGAAGCGAAGGCAGGCGTAAAGGAAATTATGCTGGATAAGCATTTTGGGAGCGCCGGAAACCGTATGGTAATCGAAGAATTTATGACCGGACGGGAGGTGTCCGTGCTTGCTTTTGTGGACGGCAAAACGATACGCCCCATGACTTCCGCGCAGGATCATAAGCGTGCGAAGGATGGCGACGAGGGGCTTAACACGGGCGGCATGGGTAATTTTTCGCCCAGTCCTTTTTATACGAAAGAAATTGACGATTTTTGTCGTAAATATATTTATCAGGCAACGGTGGATGCCATGGCAGCCGAAGGCAGAGCCTTTCAGGGCGTGATTTTCTTTGGTCTGATGCTGACGGAGGAAGGACCTAAGGTATTAGAGTACAATGCCCGGTTCGGAGACCCCGAGGCGCAGGTGGTGCTTTGCCGCATGAAAAATGATATCTTGGATGTGGTGGATGCCTGCATAGACGGGACACTGGATAAAATCACACTGGAATTTGAGGATAACGCGGCGGTGTGCGTTGTGCTTGCTTCCGACGGTTATCCGGTCTTCTATGAAAAGGGGTTTGAGATAACAGGTCTTTCCCGTTTTGAAGGCAGGGAGGACTATTATTGTTTCCATGCAGGAAGCAAATTTGATGAAAAAGGACGCATTGTGACAAACGGCGGACGGGTGCTTGGCATTACGGCAAAGGGCAGTACGCTGAAGGAAGCGCGCAAGAAAGCGTATGAAGCGACGGAGTGGGTGGACTTTTCCAATAAGTATATGCGCCATGACATCGGAAAAGCCATCGACGAAGCGTAAGTAAGCAGGTAATTTTTTAGAAAGAGGTGAGGATATGCACGAGGGTAGGGATTTGTTGAGGATGGATGAGTACAACAGACCGAAGACGTGTGAAAAATGCGACGGTGTTATGGTATTTATGGGGGTAGGCGAATATCAGTGCGAGGATTGCGGCGCGATTGCCTATGACGATTACGGTAAAGTCCGCCTCTATATAGAAGGGCACAGGGGAGCGACGGCTTCACAGATTGAGGCGGCAACCGGTGTAAAACAGCGTGCCATCAGAAATATGTTAAAGGAAGGGCGTCTGGAAGTGACGGCGGATTCCAAGGTGTTTTTACATTGTGTTATCTGCAAGAAGGAAATTCGTTCAGGAAGTATGTGTCCCGAATGTGAGAAGAACTATCATCACCGCATTGAAGACGAACAGCGGAAGATGAAAAATTCCATGATGCAGGGATTTGGAGCCGGCAGAGAGGAAAAACGAGGAGAAAAAAGGTTCAAATTTGAATGATGCATAAGTGCAGTGTTGCAGCCTTCTGCAATCGGCATGGAAAGGGAAATTATGAGGTACTTAAGAGAAAAGGACGTAAGAAGGGGAAGCGGAATCAAAGTGGCAGCCGTATTGTTATGCATATTGCTGTTTTCTTTGCTGCCTGAAAAACAGGCACTGGCAGAGGAGGGAACCGTGACGGCGACTTCTGCCAACATACGTGCCAGCGCGGACCCGAACAGCCAGATACTGGCAAGTGTGTTAAACGGTGACAAACTGTCAATTAAGGAGGAAGTGACAGGAACCGACGGAAATGTATGGTTTTATGTCTTCATCGACTCTAACAGACTGGGTTATGTCCGTTCGGATTTGGTGAAAAAGGATGACGGCAGTGCGCCCTCCGCCACAGTGACAATTACACCGACTCCGACACCGACGCCTGCTTCCAACCCCAATGCCGGCAATAATAATAAAATCAATTTAAATGCCACGATTAATAGGGACGGCGTGGAAGAAGTACAGCCGGTGAGCGCATCTGTCAACAGCTCAACGCCTGTGCGTGTCAGGGCAGACAGTTCGACGGATGCGGAAATCGTAACGACTGTCAAACAGGATGTGGTGCTTACCGTCCACGGCAAGAAGACAGCAGGTAACGGTGACGTATGGTATCTGGTGAGCTTTATGGTGGACAATACGGAGGTCAACGGCTATATCCATTCCAATTATGTGACGCTTGGCGGCGAGCTTCTGCCGGTGGTGCCTGAGGAGCCGACAGAGCCTACGGAGCCTACAGAGCCGACTGAACCTACGGAGCCGCCGGTGCAGCAGCAGGATTGGTATACTGCGCAGAATGATGATGGCACGTGGGTTTTGGTAGAAAATGCCACGGGAAAAAGGACGCCGATTGCGGATATGTTTACGAACTGGAATAAGGCGGTAGATGAGTGGGAGGCAGCGACTGCAAAGAATTCCCGCCAGACGGTAATTATTGTGGTGCTTTCTGTTCTGCTGGTGGTACTGGCACTGGGTATTACTTTGCTGATATTTAAGCTGAAGGATATGATGGAAGACGACGGGCTGGATATGAGGCAGAGGACGCCGGTAAGAAGAAGCGGTGACAGGCCGGTACGTCCTTCCGGCTCTTCGCAGGCGCGTTCGGCGGGAAGCCGGCCTTCCGGTACCCGCCCTGCTTCACAGGCACGTCCGGCAGGGAGCAGACCCGCCGGTACGGTGCGTCCGGACGGCAGACCGGCACAGCCGGCAGGAACAAGACCCGCCGCAGGAGCACAGGGGGGCAGACCCGCCGGCACGGTGCGTCCGGACGGCAGACCGGCACAGCCGGCAGGGGCAAGACCCGCCGCAGGAGCGCAGGGAAGCAGACCCGCCGGCACGGTGCGTCCGGACGGTGCGAGACCTGTACCCCGTCCGCAGGCAGGCAGACCGGCTTCCACAGCGGACGGCAGCCGTTTGGAGAGGCAGGCGAGAGCCGATGTGGAGGCGAGAAATCTGGAGCGCAACACAGCGGGTGCGCAGCCTAAAAAGCCAAGAAATTTTATGTCTGATGACGACGAATTTGAATTTGAATTTTTAAACTGGGATGGGGACGGTGAAGCGTAAGATTGCGCGCAGTCTTTTCCGGAAAGGTCCGAACCTCTTTATGCGGAGGTTCGGACTTTTTTCTTAAAATGCGGTTGACACTCTGCCTTTCCTGTTATAATATTTGTATAACAGTTGGGAAGGAGGAAGCCATGCCATGATAATTGAAATTGACTTTAACAGTGATGAGGCGCTGTATCTGCAGCTTCGCAATCAAATTATATTGGGAATTGCCACCTCACGTTTTCAGGAAGGAGAGCAGCTTCCCTCTGTACGCCAGCTTGCGGATGCGATAGGCATCAATATGCATACGGTAAATAAAGCATATACCGTGCTGAAGCAGGAGGGTTATGTAAAGGTGGACAGAAGGCGCGGCGTCGTGATAGCGGTGGATACGGACAGGCTTAAGACTATCACGGAACTGCGGCAGGAGCTGCAGGTGATTCTTGCCAAAAGCAGCTGCAAGAATATTTCCAAAGAAGAAGTACATGCTTTGATTGATGAAATATATGAGGATTATGGAGGACATTGCTGATGCAGTCACAATTTACGGAAAAGGCGCGCGCAGCGCTTTTACTTGCAGAAAAAACAGCAAAACGCTTGAAACAGGGATACGTGGGGACGGAGCACATTCTGGTGGGGCTTATGCAGGAGAAGACCGGCGTGGCGGCAAGAGTGCTGTTTGATAACGGAGTAGACGAAAATCAGGTTGTGGAGATGATAAGGGATTTGATTTCCATGGATGCGCCCGTGGCGGTCAGGGACAGGGAGACATATTCTCCGAGGGCGGCGAAGGTGCTTGACATTGCGCATAAACAGTCGGAGCGCTTTGGCGAGAGGCAGACCGGTACGGAGCATATCCTGATGGCGCTGATTAAAGAGGGCGAAAACGTGGCGGTCCGGCTTTTGAACACATTGGGAATTTCCACGCAGAAGATTTATATTGACGTTTTAATTGCCATAGGGGAGGACGGCGGGCTGTACAAGGAGGACCTTGCAAAGAGCAGGCAGGGCAAAAAAAATACCTCTACGCTGGCGCAGTACAGCAGGGATTTGACGGCGTTAGCCAGAGAGGGGAAGTTAGACCCTGTGATTGGCAGAGAAGAGGAGATACAGCGTGTTGTGCAGATACTCAGCAGGCGCACCAAGAACAATCCCTGCCTGATAGGAGAGCCGGGAGTGGGCAAGACTGCCGTGGTTGAAGGGCTTGCGGCACGGATTGTATCAGGAAATGTGCCCTTTACAGTCAGGGAAAAACGCGTTCTTACACTGGATTTGTCCGGTATGGTTGCGGGGAGCAAATACCGCGGCGAGTTTGAAGAGCGAATCAAGAAAGTAATCAAAGAAGTGTTAGAGGACGGCAATGTCATACTGTTTCTCGATGAACTGCATACCATTATCGGCGCCGGCGGCGCGGAGGGCGCCATCGATGCTTCCAATATTTTGAAGCCGTCTCTTGCAAGAGGGGAAATACAGCTTATCGGTGCTACTACCATAGCCGAGTACCGCAAATATGTGGAAAAGGATGCGGCGCTGGAAAGGCGTTTTCAGCCGGTAAATGTGGAAGAACCGGATGTGGAAGCCGCCATCCGTATTTTGAATGGCATCAGCGCAAGATATGAAGCCCACCACAAAGTAAAGATACTGCCTGAAGCGATTGTGGCTGCGGCAAAGCTTTCCGACAGGTATATCAATGACAGGAACCTGCCGGATAAAGCAATCGATTTGATAGACGAAGCGGCGGCAGCGGTTCGTCTCAAGACCGGACGCGTGCCGGAAAAACAACGGGAGCTTTTGCGGAAGATACAGGAAAAAGACATACAGATAGAACGTTCCATCCGCATGGAAAATTTTGAACAGGCAGGCGACTTGAAGCGCCAACAGGATGTGCTTCTCAAAAAATATGACAGTATGAAGCGGCGCTTTGAGGAGCAGGAGAAAAGCAAGGAATATACGGTTGGAGAAAATGAAATTGCGGAAGTAGTTTCTATGTGGACGAAGATACCGGTGAAGAAGCTGGCTGAGAAGGAGAGCGAGCGGCTTTTGAAGCTGGAATCCGTTCTGCATAAGCGTGTTATCGGGCAGGAGGAAGCGGTAAAAGCGGTTGCAAGAGCTATGCGAAGGGGAAGGGTCGGGTTAAAGGATCCCGGCAAGCCCATAGGTTCTTTTCTGTTTTTGGGACCTACCGGCGTAGGCAAGACGGAGCTGAGTAAGACGCTGGCGGAGGCAATGTTCGGTTCGGAGAATGCGCTTATCAGGGTGGATATGTCGGAGTACATGGAAGGACATTCCGTCTCTAAGATGATTGGTTCCCCGCCCGGATACGTAGGCTTTGACGAGGGAGGACAGCTCAGCGAAAAGGTGCGCCGCAATCCCTATTCCGTGGTACTGTTTGATGAGATTGAAAAGGCGCATCCCGATGTGTTTAACGTTCTGCTGCAAGTATTGGATGACGGGCATATTACGGATTCCAAGGGCAGGAAGGTCAGCTTCAAGAACACAGTGCTGATTATGACCTCCAACGCGGGCGCACAGCGGATTGTAGAGCCCAAAAATTTAGGATTTGCCGCAGAGTCAAGCGAGGCAAAGGATTACGAAAAGATGAAGAGCGGCGTGATGGAGGAGGTTAAGAAGCTGTTTAAGCCCGAGTTTATCAACCGCATCGATGAAATTATGGTATTCCATCAGCTTACAAGGGAAAATATGCGGGAAATTGTGACGCTTCTTTCTCATAATCTTTCCAAACGGTGCGCGGCACAGATGGATATGAAGCTCAAGCTTTCTCCGGCGCTTAAGGAGCATTTGGTAGAGAAATATGCCGACAAAAAAATGGGGGCGCGCCCGCTAAAGCGCGCTATGCAGTCCGTTGTGGAGGATGCCCTTGCGGAAGAAATCCTGCAGGGCAGGGTGAAACAGGGAGATACGGTGACTGCCGGCTACAAGGGTGAAAAAGTATGCTTTACCGTGGCAGCCATTCCCAAAAACGGGGTGGAATAATAGGCGGACTTGTATTATACTATAATCATATTTACAGGGGAAAAGCCCTGAAATCAGGAGGATATACAGATGGCAATCGTAGCAGAATTACTTCGTGCGGAAGAAAACGGCGCAATCAGTTTTGGCAATCACAAGCTGGCACAGAAAACAAAGGTGGAGGACTTTGAACATGCGGGGGATTTGTATAAGGTAAAGACCTATCAGGCGATGACAAAGCTGGAAAAGAACGGCATGTTTTTGTATGAATCCGTACCGGGCACCAGCGTGCTCTCATTTCAGGAGACGGAGCGGGGCGTTTCCTTTGTGGCAGAGGGGGATGAGGATGCGCAGCTCACAGTCGGACTAAAGGACGACACCGAATATGAGGTATCAGCAGGGGGCATAAGCATCGGAAGGATGCGCACCAATCTTGGCGGAAAGCTCAGTCTGAGCGTGGAGCTTGCCGGCGCCGGCGAAGTGGCTGTAGAAATTACGCAGGTATAGATAATTGCAAGATACGGTTCTATGGGCGGCACTTGCCGCGTAACGAATTTTGAGGCTGTCTGTCGGGCAACGGACGGAAAGGAAATAAACAATGGCAAAGGGGAAAAAGAGCACTTGCTTTTTCTGTCAGAACTGCGGCTATGAGTCTCCCAAATGGATGGGACAGTGTCCGGGCTGCAGGGAGTGGAATACCTTTGTGGAGGAACAGACCGCCACGATTTTCCTGAAAAAAGGCAGTGCGGGAGGAGGCATGGCGAGGCGGGAGCCTGCCGTGCTTTCTGAAATAGAGATGAATGAGGAGGACAGGCTGTCCACCGGCATAAAGGAGCTTGACAGGGTGCTGGGAGGCGGCGTAGTAGCGGGTTCTCTTACTTTGGTAGGCGGCGACCCGGGGATAGGCAAATCTACTTTGCTTTTACAGATGTGCCGTTTTATGGCGCTTGGTGGAAGCAGGGTGCTCTACATATCGGGCGAGGAGTCGCTAAAGCAGATTAAAATGCGGGCGGAGCGTATCGGCGCATTTAATGATAATCTGCTTCTTTTGTGTGAAACCAATCTGGAAGTCATTGAGGAAACGATTAAAAAATATGCGCCGAAGGTGGTTATCATCGATTCCATCCAGACGATGTACAATGAAAATGTTTCAGCGGCGCCGGGCAGCGTTTCACAGGTGCGCGAGTCCACCGGCGTTCTGCTGCAGCTTGCAAAGGGCGTGGGGGTGTCCGTCTTTATTGTGGGGCACGTGACGAAAGAGGGAACGGTTGCCGGTCCCCGCGTACTGGAACATATGGTGGATACGGTGCTCTATTTTGAGGGTGACAGGCATGCCTCTTACCGGATTCTGCGCGGTGTGAAGAACCGTTTTGGCTCTACCAATGAAATCGGTGTATTCGAGATGAAGGAAGAAGGGCTGATGCAGGTGGAGAATCCTTCGGCATTTATGTTGGACGGCAGGCCAGAGGGCGCGTGCGGCTGTGTAGTGGCGTGCTCTGTGGAGGGAACGCGCCCGCTGATGACGGAGATACAGGCGCTTGTGTGCCACAGTAATTTTGGAATACCCAGAAGGCAGGCGACGGGTACGGATTTTAACCGTGTCAACCTGTTGATGGCAGTTTTGGAAAAGCGGCTCGGACTGCAGATGAGCGGCTGCGACGCTTATGTCAATGTGGCGGGCGGTATGAAGCTTACGGAGCCGGCAATGGATTTGGGCATGGTGATGGCGATTGTATCCAGCTTCCGCAATAAACCAATAGATGAAAAGACGGTGGTTTTTGGGGAAGTTGGCTTAAGCGGCGAGGTGCGTGCGGTGAGTATGGCGGAAAAACGCGTGCAGGAAGCGAAAAAGCTGGGATTTACGCTTTGTATTCTTCCGGCAGCGAATGCGGAAGCGTTACAGGGAACCGCCGGAATCCGTATTGTGGGAGTGTCGAGCGTGCAGGATGCGATAGCGTTTGTCGGATAGAATAGTCCTGCCGCGTTCTTTCAAAAAATCTGCTCTAATGCTTAAAAATGACTTGCCTTGCAGAGCGGCTTATGCTATAATGTTACCTGTTGGTGCAAAGGCGTAGCGTTTTGGCATTGATAAAAAGAATGAAGGGGAATAGTACAGTGGTAGTGCGGCGGTCTCCAAAACCGTAAACGGGGGTTCGAGCCCCTCTTCCCCTGCTGCATGTGCAAAAAGCACTGAAACGTGTCGGCGGCTTCAACCGCCGGCATTGTTTTTATGGACAAAACAGTTGATAAGCATTATAATAAGAAATAAAATTACCTAATAAAAAGAAAAAGGAGAGGCGGCATGGACGAAACTTTCAGGAAGCGGATGGAGGAGAACGGGGCGGATGTAGAAACGACACTGAAGCGCTTCATGGGAAACGAAAAGATGTACATGAAGTATATTATGAAGTTCTTGGATGACAAAAATTTTGACAGTATTCGGGAAAATTTGAAAAGCCAAAATTATGAGGCAGTTTTTAACGCCGCGCACACCTTAAAAGGCGTTACGGCAAATCTGGGATTAAATCCGGTCAATACTGCTGCGGCTGAGATTTCAGAGCTGCTTAGAGGAAAAGCGGCGGCTGAGGTGAATGTGGAAAAGGTAAATGCGGTTTTTCTGGAGCTTTCAGAGAGCTACGAACGCTTCAGAAAGATTCTGGAGGCAAACAAGCCGCAGACATAAAATCCATTGACATTTTTACGGAAGAATGGTAACGTGAAAGGTGAGAAAAAATATCATATAAAACAACGAATCAAGAGGAGAAGATATGGATAAGCGACAGATGTTGATTGTTGATGATGAAGAAGTAAATCGCATTATACTCAGCGGTGTTTTTGAAGAGGAATATGAGATTTTGGAGGCTTCAAACGGCCAGGAAGCAAATGAGCTTCTGGCAGACAATCACAATATCGCATTGATTCTGCTGGATATTGTGATGCCGGTATTAAACGGCTTTGGCGTGTTGAATTACATGAAGGAGCACGACCTCTTAGAAAAGATTCCTGTCATTCTGATTACCAGCGAGGAAGCGCTTGACAGCGACGATCAGGCGTATTCTTACGGCGTTGCAGACGTTATGCATAAGCCTTTTTATCCGCATATTGTGCAGCGCAGGGCGAGAAACATTATCGAGCTGTATGACAATAAGCATAATATGGAAGCGAATCTGGAGAAACAGGCAAGCCTTATCAGGGAGCAGGAAAGAAAAATTCGGGAAAACAACGAGTTTATGATTGATGCCCTCAGTTCCGTTGTGGAATTCAGAAGCCTTGAGACAGGCGAACATATCAGGCGTATCAAGTATTTTACCAGAATCATGCTGAAATATCTGATGAAATATTTCCCTAAGTACAATATGACGCCGGAGCTGATTGATGAGATTGCCAGAGCTTCCGCATTGCACGATATCGGGAAAATAGGTATTCCTGACGCGATTCTTTTAAAGCCGGGACGCCTTACGCCGGAAGAATTTGAAATTATGAAAACGCATACGACTATCGGCTGCGATATTCTGGAAAAGTTCAAGGATAATCAGGATGGTGATTTTTACCGCCACTGTTATGATATTGTCCGTTACCACCATGAGAGATGGGACGGCGGCGGGTATCCCGACCATTTGGAAGGTGACGCGATTCCTATCAGTGCCCAGATTGTTGCGATAGCAGACGTTTACGACGCACTGGTAAGCACGAGGGTATACAAGAGCGCTTACGCGAATAACATTGCCTATGAAATGATTATGAATGGCGAGTGCGGGCAGTTTTCACCGGATGTACTGGAGTGCTTCGGTCTTGCAAAAGAAGACTTCTTCAATATTGTGGAAGTCATTAAGATGTTTACTTTTTCGTAATCTTTTGTTAAATAACAGGCAGCAAAAAGAGTGAGTTTTTTTGTTGCCTTTCTTCTGTTAGTGTGTGAAAGGCAGTATATGGCTTGTCGGGAGGTATGACAGATGGAACAGGGTGGCTGCAGCGTTTTTTCCGCTCAGGCTGCGTTGGAGATGATATTCGAGTTTGATGAATCCGGCAGAATATTCTATGCAAATGCAGAAGCGGAAAAAAAACTGGAATATACAGGCGGGCTGTGCGGACGGAGTGTTGGCGAGGTTTTTCCGGGCGAATTTAAATCAGAAGAAAACACGTTTACGACACAATATGCTTTTGATGAAAAGCCAAGACAGCTTGTGGCATACCGGGGAAATTTCACTTGTTTTCCCGTGGAGGCAAAAATCCTAAAAAGCGGCTGTAAACCGGAAAGATACGTATGCATGGCGTACGATATGCTGGAAAAGGAGTATCTGAAAAGAGAGGTTGCACAGGTCAGGCAGGAGGCAGAGCTTGCACTTAAGGTAAAGTCAGAGTTTGTCGCGAATGTAACGCATGAGCTGCGCACACCGGTGAATGGCGTGCTGGGGAATGTGAAAGAGCTGTTGTGTGAGGATGTTGACAGCCGTATCATGAAATCTCTGCGGATGATAGAGCGATGCTGTGTTGATATGAATAAGATTATTGACAATATCCTTGATTTTTCCAAGTTAGAAGCAGGAAAGTTTACCTTAGAGCCGCGCCGTTTTCATGTCCGTGAAATGCTGGACCATGTAAAAACCACCCACTCCGCCAAAATTACGGAGAAGGGTCTGGAATTCTTTATGACGGTATCGCCCAACGTGCCGGAGTATGTTATCGGCGACGAGCTTCGGATTAAGCAGATACTGAATAATCTTTTATCCAATGCGTTAAAGTTTACTTCTGTCGGAAAGGTCAAGCTCGAGGTATTGAAGACCGCACAGATGAGCGGCAGGACAGAATTGTTTTTTATTGTGATAGATTCCGGAATCGGCATTGATGATGCAGATAAGGACAAACTGTTTCAGAGCTTTTCTCAGGTGGATGCTTCCATTTCCAGAAGATATGGGGGTACAGGGTTAGGGCTTAACATCAGCAAACAGCTTGTGGAGCTGATGGGCGGCAACATTGGCGTGGAAAGTCAGAGAGGAAAAGGCAGCACGTTTTCTTTTTCCATATGGGTGGACTCCTGCGAGGAGGAAAAGAGTACCGGACAGCAGATGGATACCGTCCGTCCGGCCGGCTATATGGCAGGGGAGCAGGCAGCAGCCGGACAGGAAGAGCGTGCGGACGGGGATGCCGTGAAGCAGTATGGCACGCAGGAAAATAAAGAGGCACTGAGGAAAGTGTTGTCAAAGCTGATTTTGTGTGTGGAAATGGAAAACTGGGAAAAAGCAGAAATGTTTATGGATACAATCAGACAGCTTGCAGAAGGCGCACCGCATGAGGTGGGGCGCGTGATTCTCAGACTGAAGATGGCGGTTCAGAAGGAAAACTATGAGAAGATAACAGCCGGATTCGAGGAATTAAAAAGCTTTCTGCAGGCGGAGGAGGTACACGCATGATATATAGCGGGGGGACGTCCGAAGGGGCAATGGTTCTCATTGTGGACGATGTGGAGATAAACAGGGTGATTCTGGAAGAAATCATACATAATATCGGATGCCAGACAGCTTTGGCAGAAAATGGCGAGGAAGCGCTCAGGCTTGTAAAGGAGGTATCGCCTCAGTTGATTTTAAGCGATATTTCCATGCCGGGGATGAACGGCTATGAGCTGTGCAGCAGGCTGAAGGAAAACGAAGAGACGCGGGAGATTCCGGTTATCTTTATTTCGGCATTTGATGCTTCCGAGGATATTGTAGAGGGCTTTTCACACGGCGGCGAGGACTATATCACGAAGCCGTTTATTCCCGAGGAGGTACAGGCGCGGGTCAGCGTGCATCTGAAGCTGCATGAGATGACAAGCGAGCTGAAGGCGATGAACCGCCGCCTCCAGATTTCCGTAAA
>ERZ779621.405-NODE-405-length-19468-cov-11.919281_pt1 | contig 19468 bp, 11 predicted proteins | sample MGYA00514215_ERZ779621 | MGnify/ENA primary metagenome ERZ779621 (study PRJEB29562, sample SAMEA4376715) | mouse gut metagenome | isolation source: Cecum | study: EMG produced TPA metagenomics assembly of the A DSS colitis mouse model was used to assess the...
ATTCCCCTCCCATTGTAGGCATTTGCAAAAGTGCGGTCTAAGTCGATTGCCTTTTTGTAATCTTCGTGGGCTTTTTGCTGGTCTCCTAAATCAGAATATACATTTCCACGTCCGTTGTAGGCATACGCAAAGGAGGGGTCCAACTCAATTGCCTTATTGTAATCATCGAGGGCCTTTTGGCGTTCCCCTAAACCACGATATACGTTTCCCCGGCCATTGTAGGCGAATGCAAAGGAGGGGTACAACTCAAATACCTTAATGTAAACTTCAAGGTCTTTTTGATGTTCTCCTAAATCATAATATGTATTTCCCCGGCCATAGTAGGCCGATACATAGGTGGGGTTCAACTCAATTGCTTTACTGTAATCTTTGAGAGATTTTGGGTATTCTCCTAAATCATTATACAGAATACCGCGATTGTGATAAGCAGATGCAAAACTGGGATCCAATTCAATTGCTTTCGAGTATTCTTTGACAGCTTCCTGCTTATGACCTTCACTACTGGCACGAAAACCCCGGCGAAAATAGTCCTGGGCAGTGAGCAGCTCCTCTTTTTCACGCTGCTTTTCTTCTTCCTGCTCTGCTGCGTTCATCTCCTGAAGGGCTTTCTGCATTTCCTGATTTTCGTTCAGCTTGTCCCATTGCGCATTATAATTTCGGAGACGTTCATCGAGCTTTTTTTGCAGCTTATCCTTGGTAAGACCGGGGCGGATGGCATCGCTGTACATGGTCTTTCCAATCTCTACCATCAGCGCGTCAAAGCCGTCAATAGCGACAAAATAGCCATTGTGGTTTGCCACGAGGCTCTGAATGTTTTCTCCAGGCAGACCGGCCCTGCTGCGCTTTCCGCGGTAGCACCAGTATATGCTGCCGCGTATGGAGGTGGTTTCCTTTTCCAAAAAGGACATCAGGCTGTGGTCGCCGCCGGCGTAGCCGATCACAATGGGGGTGTATATGCTGAGCGCCTGGCTCAGCGCACGCTGCCATTCCGGCTTTAACTCCTGAAGGTTTTCCGGGCTGTTAAGCGGCGCGTACATCAAGCCGCGATGCACCTTGGCTATGATGGGGCGCCGGATATTGGCCTCCATATAGTCTGCCAGAGATTCATGGCTGACAACAAGGGGCCTTTTATCCGTATATAAGAATAGGGCATCTTCCACAAGACTGTCAAAATTTGTCGTGATAACAAGGTTGTGCAGACTGTTTTCCGCCAACAGCTTTGCCAGTGTGTGATAGCCTAAGCTGGGATCACACTGTTCCATGATTTTCTCCAGATAGTTGTACCCTTGGCGCGGATTGGAGTGAAATCGCAGCTTGTAGATGTCGAAGTAATACTCGCTGGGGATAGGCTTGTTCTCCTTTTTTGCACGCAGCCATGCCTCCTCAATCTCGCCAAAACTGTGTTCGATTGCTTTTTCGGCGTACAGGGTGCCGGCAATCTCTCTCGTTTCGCCGGCATCCATGGCAGGCATACCGCGATCCTCCATCTTGCCCATAAGGCAATCCATCCACTGCATTTCCAGCGTACTGCCGCTGGGGATGCCGGATTCTACCGACGCGCCGGAGCCTAAAATGAAACAGAACCGCTCGCTGCTTTCGGATAGCTCCTTCATCATCTGTGATAATCGCTTTGCAGAAATAATTCTTGATTCTGGAAATCCCACGCTGTTCGCCTCCGTTTTTATTTTATCTTTTGCAGACACTGTGCGGATGATCTGTGCCTGGCAGTTCTCTTATACAGAAAATCAGGAGAGAATTCCGGCGTTTAGATTGATTGAGCGGATGATATTACGAATTCCCGCCCAGAGGGTCAAATCCGCAAAGATCTCCACGATATTCCCCTGATCGGTGAACGGTGATTTTTGCAGGACAGACATATCCTTTACCATCCCGTTTTTTACGATATAGTTGATGACCTGATTGACAAAATAGATCTGCCGCTGATCCAGATTCACGTCATTGAGATACCGGGCAAAGGCCTCCTTAGCGGCATTCATATCCAACCCAATGATTTCCCGAACCAGTTCCCCCAGGGGCTTGTCCTGATATTCCCGGATATACTCATCTCTGGAACCGGCCTCGCTCCACAGGATATCCTCCAGGCGTGTCAGGTCCTGTTCCGTCAAGGGCTGATTGGTGTGAAGCTTATGGATGACCACCTCATTCTGATGCTGGCGAATGTAGTAGTTGACCCGCTCCCTGTAGTCCGCCAGATCGTCATTTTCCAGCACGGATTCCTGCCACTGAGCGGAAACAATCTCATCCGCCAGATCAGTCGTATAAAAAATCCGTTCCTGCAGGGGGATGTACTGGATCAGCTCCCGCAGCTCCTGCCGGATCCGCTCCAGCTCCGGGATGCCCGCCGTCTCCACGTAGTTCGTGTGGAGCAGCTGATCCAGGAGCCCCCGCTTTTTGCCAATCGCAGGGATATTGGGGACCTCTGCTACAGCGCGGACCTTCTGCAAAAGCTCCTTCTGTGCTTTGGAGCTGGACTTTTCTGCCAGTCCGGCCAACTCGATGCCGTACAGCAGGGCGTCAAACTTTACCGCTGAAGCATCGTCCCCGGAAGGCGGCAGCAGGGGGGACAGCTCCTCCAACTGGAGGGTGTTCTCGTAGGTCAGTCCCGCATAGGCCTCTGCCTCGGAAAACCGCTCCACCTCCCGCAGATGCAGCCGCACGGCGAAGCCGGAGCGGTCCAGCGCGGCAATCTGGTCCGCCATTCCCGCAGCCAGCTCCCGCCGGAAGGCCGTCAGCTCCTCCGTCCGGCCCTCCAGTAGCTTCAGTACGATCTGTGCTTTCAGGTTGAACACCCGTTCCTGCAGGGACCGCTGGAGCGCCGCGTCCTTTCCCTTGGGATTTTCCCGGAAAAACGCGAAATTGCCGCAAAAATCAAAGATATAAAAGCACTTTTTATCCTCTCCGTCCAGCAGTCCCGGGCACAGCCGCGTTCCCCGCCCGATCATCTGCCAGAATTTCGCCCGGCTCATCACCCTCTTGAAGAACACCAGATTCACCACCTCCGGCACATCGATGCCGGTGTCCAGCATGTCTACGGAGATAGCGATCTGAGGCAGCTTCGCCGGGTCGGAAAACTGGTCGATGGCGCTCTGGGCGTACCGTGTCTGGTTGTCGATCAGCTGAGCCCAGCCCACATAGGCAGGATAATCCCGGTTGAAGATCTCCAGAATTTTCTCCGCGTGGCGGTGGTTCCTGGCAAAAATGATACTCTTCCCCAGTTTGTTGCCGTAGTCCACCCGAATGCCCTGGCTCATCAGGGTATCCAGCGCCTTGCGTATGGTGTCCTCGTTGAATACCCATTCATTCAGCGCGGCACTCTCGATCCTGTCCGGCAGCACTCCGTCCTCATCGGTAAAGGTATCTTCGTACTGCTCCCGGTCCTCCTCAGAGAGCTGGTCGTATGCGATCCCCTCGCTGACAAATTTCAGTGTGGTCTCCAGGTAGCGGAAATCCACCAGATAGCCGTCCTCCACCGCCTGACTCAGCTCGTAGCCATAGGTGGGGTCCCCTTCCCGAAGGTCAAAGATGCCGTAGGTATTCTTGTCGATCTCCGCCCTGGGGGTGGCGGTGAGGCCAACCAGATGGGCATCAAAATAGTCGAAGATCGCCTGATATTTCTTGTATATGCTGCGATGGGCCTCGTCCACGATGATAAGGTCAAAATGCCCCACGGTGAACAGCTTCCCGCCGTCTGCGTCCCGTACATCGTCAATACAGCCCATCATGGTCTGATAGGTGGAAAACACCGCCCGGGCGGTAAGATTCTCCCGGTCCTCACAGAGATTGGTGAGGCTCAGGTCCGGCAGCAGGTTCACGAAGGCCCGCTTGGCCTGTGTCACCAGACTTGTGCGGTCTGCCAGAAACAGCACGTTCTTCACCCAGCCCCGGCGCAGCAGGACCTCCACCAGGGAGATGATGGTCCGGGTCTTGCCGGAGCCGGTGGCCATTACCAGCAGAGCTTTCCGGCGGTTTTCCGCATCGAAGGCATGACAGACGGCCTTTACTGCCTCCACCTGATAGTACCGTCCGGCGATATTCTCCCGGGGTAAAGCGTCCTCAAGAGAGGCGCGGATGGTCAGCTTGTTGAACTCTTTCTCCAGGTCCCGCCTGGCGTAGATACCGGAGACGGGGCGCTCGTTGTAGTAGGGATGGTTCCAGATCCGGGTGTCGAATCCGTTGGTCAGGAAGATCACAGGCCGGCGGCCAAATTTCTCCTCCAGAAGATCGGCATAGAGCCTGGCCTGCTGGCGGCCCGCCGCCGGGTCCTGACAGGTGCGCTTGGCCTCTACCAGAGCCAGTGGGCGTCCGTCTCCGCCCAGCAGGACGTAATCCACGAAGCCCTTGCCGGAGGCGTTGGGCATCCCCTCCACCGGGTATTCGTTCAGCCAGTCGGCGCCTTCTGTCCAGCCCGCGTCCTGGAGCATGGTGTCGATGTAGAGCTTCCGGGTCTCGTACTCGGTGAGGTCCAGGGGTTTGGGGACGTAGGCAGGCTTCTGCTCCTGCCGCCGCTGGGTCAGCTGGCTGATCTGTTCTGGAGCCGCCTCGTAGAAAGCGACAGGAGCCTCTGCCGCCGCCGCAAGGGCTTTGCGGTCTACGATCACCGCGTCTTCCAGCTCAGGCAGCAGGGCGGGGTCGAAGTCCACCGGCTGATAGTCCGGGTCGTAGCAGCAGGCGATAAAATCCAGAAAATAAAAGAGATTCTCCAGAGCCAGACGTGCCTGGTCCCTGGAGATCTTTTTCGCGCTATGGGCGGCGGTGTTGCCTAAACGGCGCAGAAAGTCCAGCCGGCGGAGGAGGTTCCTGTCATCCACCAGATCCACGAACTCCACCGTATTGAGCAGGACGGAGAGGTCCTTTTTATAGGGCAGGACCAGCTGCTTGTCCACCGCGTACATCCACTTTACCGCCAGCTCCATGGCCCGCCGGCAGTTCATGGCACAGGCGGCGGGATCGATGGCATAGAGACGCTCCGCCGTCAGGGCGGCGGGAGCGAAGGAGGTGAATTGTTCGGTTTGGTAGGGGGTGAAGTTGGGCATGGGGGTACCTCTAAAAATAGTGTTTATCAACTGTTGTCTGATAAAAGATTGACAATGCTAACTCACCATATTTTTCGTCAGAGATGGTCAACTTTGGATCAATACAGATCTTTCCATCAACAATATGTGATGGATTAACTAATGCATGGCCGCATTCTATGTAATCCTCTTTATGCAATATAGTACCAAATGGACCAATTCGGATTTCTGCAATGTCCTTCAAAGGCACTAGAGGCCACTTTTTATTGTTCTGTACCGGGTCTCCAAACATCTCCGCAAACCGCGCCTTGGCCAATTCATCCAGTTTGGCAAGCTGCTGCTTACGGAGACAGATCAGGTTGCTTATTTTTTTGAAGGTAGAAGCAACATGAATTTGCTCCGTCATACTGGGAATATAGACAGGAAGTTGTTCTACTTGTTTAAGATAAATTCCTTTTTGTGCAACGCCATGAGCTTCCTGTTCAAATAATTTTCTCATGCTTTGAATTTGATACATGAGATACGACGGATAAACAATGTCAGATTTGGGTTTTAAGACACTAACACTTCTTTGTAGACAAAAATTAGGTGTTTCCTGTGGAACAATGGCAATACGTCCAACTGTTCCAACTATGGTCAACAACAGGTCGTCTGGCTCAATATGCGTTCTCCGATTTTCAACTTCAAAATCTGGTTCAGATAAATATCTCGGTTCATCAAATGAGATGTTATCATCTCCAACGTTTTTTGAGCTTATCATTAGATATTGGCTATGAGACACGCCTGCTGGTGGATTATGGCTTCCATCCACTATTTTTCTGCAAATATCTTTTAAGGAGAACCTCGCCATCACACCATCCCCTCCAACTCCTCCAATCCTTTAGCAATCTCCGCCTCCAACGCCCTCAGCTCCGCAAAAATCTCACTGGTCGGCGGATACTCCACCGGCACATACGCTGTCTTCTTGTACTTGTTGATGGACAGATCATACCCATTCTCCACGATTTCCGCCTTCGGCACCAAGAACGACTGCTCTGTCCGCGCCCTCTCAGTCTCGCTGCGCTCGACAGCTCCCCCAGAGGGGGAGCCAGGCAGATGGTTCTCTGGCACACTGCTTGCCTCCACCGATCCACTTGCCTCTCCCTCTGGGAGAGGTGGCACAGCCGCAGGCTGTGACGGAGAGGGCTTTCCTAAGCTGTGAAACCGCCTGATAATATCCGGAATATCATTCTCCGCAACCGCCGTCCGCTTGTCGTCCAGACTGAACCCGTCGGCGCGCATATCATAAAACCACACCTGTTCCGTGCCGCCGTGCCCCGTCTTGGTAAACACCAGCACCGCCGTAGACACCCCGGCATACGGCTTGAACACCCCGGAGGGCATGGAGATCACCGCCTCCAGCCGGTGATTCTCGATAAGTTCCCGCCGGATATCCTTATGGGCCTTGGAAGAGCCAAACAGCACGCCATCCGGCACGATGACCGCGCCCCGGCCGCCCACCTTCAGCATCCGCAAAAACAGCGCCAGGAACAGCAGCTCCGTCTTCTTTGTCTTGCACACCTTCAGCAATCCCGGCGCCACAATGTCCGCGTCCAGACTGCCCTTGAAGGGGGGATTTGCCAGAATCATGGTGTACTTTTCTGTGTCCGTGTTCTGGTCGCTGAGGCTGTCCTTATACTGGATGGCGGGGTTTTCTACCCCATGGGTCATCATGTTCATGGCTCCGATCCGCAGCATGGTCCGGTCCATGTCGTAGCCGGTGAACATACCGGCGTTATAGTGGGCCAGCCGGGCGGGATTGTAGAAAATCTCCTCTCTGTGCTGTTCCTTGAGGTACTCTCCCGCCGCCACCAGAAAGCCGCTGGTGCCGCAGGCAGGGTCGCAGATGATCTCGTCCGGACCGGGTGAGAGCAGCTCCACCATCATGCGGATAATGTGCCGGGGCGTGCGGAACTGCCCGTTGGTCCCGGCGGTGGAGAGCTTGGAGAGCAGGTACTCGTATACGTCCCCCCGGATGTCCGGGGCCGCCAGGCCGGAGGCGTAGAGGGCGTCCATCTGATCTACGATCTGGCTGAGCTTCTGAGGCGTGGGGATCATGAAAATGGCGTCGCCCATATACTTGGAGTAGGCGCTGTCCGGCCCGGAGCCCAGGGTTTTCAGGAAGGGAAATACGCCGTTCTGAACAATGTGGAACATCTCCGCGGCGGGCAGGTCCCGGAATACGGACCATTTGTACTGCCGCTGTTCCGGGCCGAAGAGGCTGGCTCAGATCCAGCATGACGGCCTCCTTGGCACGTGTATCGTCCAGAGCGTCTAGGTCGTGGATAAACATGAGATAAGTAATCTGCTCGATGACCGTCAGCGGGTTGGTCAGCCCGCCGGTCCAAAAGGTCTCCCAGAGTGCGTCAATTTTATTTTTCAGTTCACCGGTAATCATAACGGTTCCGCCTTTCTCCGTTTGTCGTATGTAAGAAAATTATAGCATAGATGGTCAAAAAAAGAAAGGGAGAGTTTGGCGCGGGAGGACGGCAGACTGGGTGATACCGCCAGGGCAGGACAGGCGTGTCCGCGCCGGGGATATTGTATGTGATCTCCTGCCGCCTGGTTCCTGGTGGAACCGAACCGCTCTGGCTGTCATAGTGTAGAACGGCGGCATGGATATCCTGCCGCACAACGCAGTCCCGGCGGCCGCCGGGACGATCAATGGAGTTTTTGAATATGTCGATGCCTTCTTTCCCCAAAAACGGGGCGAATATGACCCGGGAGGAAGCTCTGACCATGATTATCGCGTCCATCGCCATGGAAGAGCTTGCCCTGAGCCATATCCTAAACGCCGAGGGCGAGAAATTGCAATATATTCTTGGAACCCTGCCAGGCGCAAGCCCCTGTGCCTGTCCCCAGGATGTGCTTGCGGTCAACAAAAGCGTCACCGCCCTTGTGGAGGCGGTGTCACAGAATCAGATGCTGTTGAAAAACAAGCTGGATCAGGTGCTGCAATTCTGTCCGGTTCCTCCTCCTCCGCCGCCGCCCGGCAGGCCGGAGCTCGAGCCTTGTCCGCCTCCTTGCCCGCCGGGGCCTTGTGTTCCGCCTTGCTCTCCGCCATGTCCGCCTCCTTGCCCGCCCCCATGCAGGGCGGAACCTTGTGAAAGAAGCGCCCTCCAGCTGATGAGCCTGCGGGAGCAGATGCTGTGGGACCCGGGCTGCCGTCTGCCCTGGAGGCAGCGGAGCTGCACAGGGAAGGCCGTCTGCTGGGACGGACGCACTCCCGCGCAGATTCAGCTGAATCCAGGGAGTGCCTATATGGTCCAGTACACACTGAATGTCTGTACCGCGTCCCCGGCGAGAGGGACGGGAAGAATTCTTCTCAGGCAGTCGCCCTGCGGCGTGTTTACAGACGCGCTGCCCGTATGCTTCTCCATGGAACACATGGCATGCGGCCTCCAGACTCTGCAAGGCGCCGCCGTGCTGCATCCCCGCACAGGCGGCGGGCGTGAGGCGGTGCTGTCCTTGACGCTGGATGCCAAAACATCTCTGCGTGTAGAGCAGGCGGTAATGGATATTGTAGAGTTGTGATACTGAGAGCAAACATTTTCCTGCACGCTATGCCTGCTCTTCATCCGCAAAAACCAGATCATATTTTTCCACATCCATCAACACCGAACCGCCGGCCTCAAAGCTGATGGCATCCGCTGTCTGCCGGGTATAGATCACCGCGCTGGCTGCCTGCTCGCCGTCGTTGACGAAGACCTCCAGGCTGAAGCGGTCCAGCACCAGACGCAGCTTGATCTCTCCGTCCCTGGGCCGAACAAAAAAGCTGCGGGTATGGACGATGTCGTGGGGCAGGCCGCTGCGGGTCCGGTCGATCTTGACTGTCCCCTGGTCGGGGCGGTAGCGGATGATGGTCTCATGCTCCCCGTCCTTGGCCACCCGGATGCGGAACCAACGGTAGGAATCCTTCCCGATGGGCCGGACGGCGACCGTCATGTCCAAGGTCCTTCCTTGAACGCCGGGCAAGTTGATCTCACCGCTGACAGGAATGTTGTGGTGCATGACGCGCGGACCGCGATAGTTCTCCAGCTCCCGCACCGGCACTTGGTACAAGCGCCCGTCCTTCACAGACAACTCACGGGGTAAGGTCATCTGCCCAAACCAGCGGCAGTGATAAGGCTTCGCACCTGCGGTGGTCCAATTCTGCATCCAGGCCACCATCACCCGCCGCCCATCGGAGGTCAGCAGCGTCTGGGGCGCATAGAAGTCCAGGCCATAGTCGATCGCCTGGACATTTTGCCGGATGAAGCCCGCCTCCTGCGGGTCGTAGTCTCCGATAAGACACAGCGTCCCGTTTCCGGCATGAAATTCCAGTCCCACGGGCTGCATCTCCTGGGGGCTGGTGAGCAGGACCTGCTTCCCGTCCAGCGGGAAGAAATCCGGGCACTCCCACATTTTTCCGTACTGGTTATGGCAGGCGTCCAAGGTGCGGACGAACGTCCACTTCCGGCCGTCCCCGCTGCTGTAGAGCAGGATGGCCCCGCTGCCGTCTGCGGCGCGGTTGCCGATGACGGCGTAATACGTCCCGTCTGCCTCCCGCCAGACCTTGGGGTCCCGGAAGTCCACCGCACTGCCGCCCTCCGGCAGATCCTTGCCGGTCAGGACCGGGTTCAGCTCGCATTTGTCGTAATCCACGCCGTCTCCAATGGCGATGCACTGGGTCTGAATATCCCGGATAAATCCATCGGCATCGTGCCCCCGCTGAACGCCGGTATACATGAGCATCTGCCGTCCGTCGGGCATCTCCACCGCGCCGCCGGAGAAGCATCCCGCCGCGTCGTAGCCGCAGTCAGGAGCCAGGGCGGCGGGCAGACGCTCCCAGCGGATCAGGTCCCTGCTCTTTACATGTCCCCAGTGCATCGGTCCCCACTCGTTGGAGTAGGGGTGGTACTGGTAAAACAGATGGTACTCCCCCTTATAGAGGGAGAATCCGTTGGGGTCGTTCATCCAGCCGATGGTGGGGGTAACGTGGAAGGCGGGCCGTTCCCCGGCGGGGATGCGGGGGCCGTACTGGACCTCAAAATCTCGGGCCTTTTGCAGAGCTTCGCTGGTCATATCGTGTTTCCTCCTGGATTCTTCCAAAATGTGCCTGAAGCCGTAAATCTTTCTTGCTCATATTCTTGCCGGTCAGTGTTTTCCACAGTGGCTTATAGATGATTTTCATAGCCTGCTCTGCCTTTCCGGGCCGGGGCCGGCAGGAACGGCCCTGGCCCTGCGGCATTTCAATCATTATATCGCAATTATGGAGAAAACACAATGCGATCTTGCAATTTCCCTATGAAAGCCGAGAGATATATGACGCATTTGTCCCCGTTTCCCCTTATACCAATTTAAGATCAGGCACCCGGCACTTTGGGGATTTTTACAGGTTTCTGCTTTATCTCACAGGTCACTGTTGTTATTTTTCTCCAGGTGTGCTACAATGGAAGTACACAAATATAAGGAGGGCTTTCTCATGAAACTGCACTTTTTTGGAGCGGACCAATGTGTAACCGGCAGCTGTCACTGCCTGGAGGTCAACGGGAAGCGGATTTTGATTGACTGCGGCCTGCAGCAGGGGCGGGATGAAATCGACAATCATGAGCTGCCCTTTGCGCCCAATACCATTGACTATGTACTGATTACCCACGCCCACATTGACCACAGCGGCCGTGTGCCCATGTTGATTAAGCACGGCTTCACCGGGCAGATCTGGACCACCCGCCTTACTGCCAGGCTGCTGGAAATCATGCTGGTGGACAGTGCCTACATCCAGATGTCCGATGCGGAGTATGACAACCGCCGCAACCAGCGTGCGGGCCGGCCCTTTGTGGAGCCCATCTATACTGTGGAGGATGCCATGCGTACCATGGCATATGTCCACACCTGCGAGTACGACCAGGAGATCGGCATCTGCGAGGGCGTCACCGCCACGTTCACCGATGCGGGTCATCTGCTGGGTTCCGCCTCCATCACTATGGAGCTTCATGAGGGCAATGTGCGGAAAACCATCGTTTTCTCCGGAGACATCGGCAACATTAACCAGCCCATCATCCGGGACCCCATCCTGCTCAAAAAGGCGGACTACGTGGTGATGGAGTCCACCTACGGCGACCGGAACCACCAGGAGGTGTGGAGCTACACCTCAGAACTGGCCAAGGTCATCGACCGGACCCTGGGACGGGGCGGCAACGTCATCATTCCCGCTTTCGCCGTGGGACGCACCCAGGAGATTCTCTACTTCCTGCGGCGCATCAAGCAGGAGCATCTGGTCAAATCTGTTCAGGACTTCCCTGTGTACATCGACTCCCCTCTGGCTAGCAAAGCCACCACTATTTTCTGCGGCGATCTGCGGGGCTATCTGGATGAGGAGGCTCTGGCCCTGGTGAAGGGCGGCGTGGATATGTTCTCCTTCCCCGGGCTGCGGCTTACGGAGTCTCTGGAGGAATCCAAGATGCTCAACGCGGACAAGACGCCCAAGGTCATCATTTCCGCCTCCGGCATGTGCGACGCCGGCCGTATCCGCCACCATCTGAAATACAATCTGTGGCGGCGGGAGTGTACCATCGTGTTCGTGGGCTTCCAGGGCCCCGGCACCCTGGGGCGCACGCTGCTGGATGGCGCGCCGGTGGTGAAGCTGTTCGGCGAGGAGGTTGCCGTACTGGCTGAGATCGAAAATTTCAAGGGCCTCTCCAGCCATGCGGACCGGGATCACCTGCTGGAGTGGGCGAAGTCTTTCTCCCACCCCACCCATTTCTTTGTTGTACACGGAGACCGTGAGGTGGCGCCGTACTTTGCCGACTCCCTGGTCCGGTTGGGATACAGCGCCCACGCGCCCCAATATACAGAGGTATTTGACCTGGTAACCAATCAGATGCTGGAGCGGGGTTACCTGCCTGAGCGCAAGGTGGTCACGCCTGCCGGGAAGGTCTCCGGACCCTATCAGCGGCTGGTGGCTGTGGGCAAGCTGCTCCAGGAGGTCATTTCCCGCAGCAAGGGCCGCGCCAACCGCGACCTGGGCAACTTCGCCGACCAGATCAAGATGCTCATCGACAAGTGGGAAGCGTAATCAAGTAGTCAAAAGGAATGGCAAAGCCATTCCCTTTGAGGGGCAGCCGCTCTGCTCTGCGCCCCGGCTTCCCGTTTTCAGCGGACAATTCAGCGCACGCTTCGCGCAGAGTGCCGTTCTGGGGGACCTGTCCCCCCGAAAAAGAGATCAGAAATTATCTTGCGCCTGCGGGCGTAAAACTCTTGCGGAGGGCCGCTTTTATGGTGCAGCTCACAAAGAACCAACTCCATACCGTAACCATCACCGGCTATACCGCCGAGGGCTTGGGCGTAGCCCGGACCCCCGGCGGACAGGTGGTATTCGTCCACAACGCCGTGAGGGGGGAGGTGTGTCAGGTCCGCATCCTGAAAGTGCTGAAAAACATTGCCTACGCCCGGGTGGAGGCGGTGCCGGAGCCCGCCTCCGCCCGGCGGCTTCCGGACTGTCCCCACTTTCCGACTTGCGGCGGCTGTGATTTCCGGCACATCTCCTACCAGGAGGAACTGGACGCCAAACGGCAGCGGGTAGAGGACGCTCTGCGCCGGGTAGGCGGTGCAGATGTGCCTGTGGAGGATATCTTGGGTGCGGAGTCGGTAGATGGCTACCGCAATAAGTGCCAGTTTCCCGTCAGCCCGGATGGCCGGGCCGGATTTTTCCGCGCCCATAGCCATCAGGTAATTCCTGCCTTGGACTGCCGCCTTCAGTCTCCCCAGGCTAACGCCGCTGCGGCGGCGGTGGAGGGATATCTGCTGGATTTTGACGTACCCGCCTATGACGAAACCGTCCACCGGGGGCTTCTGCGGCACATCTATGTCCGTACCAATGGTATTGGACAGGTATTGGTCTGCCTGGTGGTCAACGGGGACCGGCTGCCTGGCGAGGAGGAACTGGTCCGCCGTATCCGCGCCGCCTGCCTGCCGGTCGTGGGCGTTGTGCTGAATGTCAACCGGGAGCGGACCAATGTAGTCCTGGGCAGCGCATACCGGACGCTTTGGGGCGAGGATACGCTGACCGATACGCTGTGTGGCCTCACCTTCCAGCTGTCGGTGCCCTCCTTCTATCAGGTCAACCGGATCCAGGCGGAGCGTCTGTATGAGAAGGCCGTTGAGTTTGCAGGACTTACAGGACAGGAGACTGTGCTGGACCTATATTGCGGCGCGGGGACCATCACCCTGACCATGGCCCGGCGCGCCGGGCGGACCGTCGGCGCAGAGATTGTACCTGAGGCGGTGAAAAACGCCTGGGAAAATGCCCGGGTAAACGGGATCACCAACGCAGAATTTTTCTGCGGCGACGCAGGCGATATAGCCAAGAAGCTTGCGGCAGAGCGGATGCGGCCGGATGTGGTGGTGGTGGACCCGCCTCGGAAGGGACTGGGCGAGGACGTGATTCCCATTATCGCGGGCATGGGACCGGAACGAGTTGTGTATGTCTCCTGCGACCCGGGGACCTTGGCCCGGGATGTAAAACGGTTCTCTGACTGCGGTTACCGGGCTGTACGGGCTGCGGCGGTGGATCTGTTTCCGAGGACAAGGCATGTGGAGACGGTAGTATTATTGTCCAAACTTCGTACGGAGCATCATATCGAGGTTGACCTGGACTTGGGGGATATGGATTTGACCTCTGCCGAGAGCAAGGCCACCTACGATGAGATCAAGGCTTATGTGCTGGAAAAGTTCGGGCTAAAGGTATCCAGTCTTTATATCTCCCAGATCAAGCAGAAGTGTGGGCTGGAGGTTGGGGAGAATTATAACCATCCAAAATCCGAGAATACTAAGGTTCCTACTTGCCCACCGGAAAAGGAAACGGCAATACGCAAGGCATTAGAACACTTTAAGATGGTTTAATCTGATGAACTGCTCACATAACACTTGAAATTGAACAACAAAGGCAGGTGGCCTAAGGAGCACCTGCTTTTGCTGTACCTTTAGGAGATGTGAGTGGATACGAAAAATATCATTCCGCGCTGCTTTCCTGCGTATTAGACCGAAAGTCCTCTTGCACCCCTTCGTTCAAATCAAAACACATGGTTTTAGCATCTGCAACCCAGAAGCCACGCACCTTATACCGTTTGCCCGAAACCCACTCCTCTCCAATAACCCTTCGCAGCGGGTCCAACAGGTTTTTATTGGAGATTGTAACAACGCCCTTTTGTTCACCTTTAGGTTTAGAAAACTTGAAGCCCTTCGCCTCATTGCTTTTACATGCACGAATTGCAAAAACCCGAGCTTTAGGATCAAGTAAGCAGAGCACATAAGCTGGATAGCCTAAATCCTCAAGCACCTTCCTGGTAAACGTTACCCCGTTTTGATTTACAAACAAATCAGGGTATGCGTTCACATTAGCGTCTAACGTTTCAAAGTTCAGGGAAGAAAAATCGAAATTCATGTTCACTAATTCCTTTCATTTTCAATAATTTTGGGCGTTTGAATCATTTGAATAAACTCTTTTTTCTCGTCAACACTCCAGCGAGCATCCAGCACAAAGTATCCTTGAAATAATCCGTTTTTTATGCGGGATACAATAAATCGACTTCCTAATTGCCTCATCGTGGCAGGCTTTTTTGATGCACGTCTTAGAGAGAGAATATCCTGTACTTTTTGCCAATCTTTTTTCCGTATGATTGCGTCATGATGACCTTCCTTGAAATATTTGTTAAGGTCAACGTTCTTTACCGACTTATGCGTGCGAAAGTCTTTGGTATAGGTTTTCTGCATGATAGCATCGCCACAGTATTTTTCATTTCGGAGAATGCTGCGTACCGTTCCGGCAGACCAGTGGCTGTGCCCCTTTGGAGATTTAATTTGCTGCTCCGTCAGGGCTACCGCAATTTCGGAAACGGATGCGCCCTCTAAGCAGCTCTCATAAATATATTCGATAATCTTTGCTTCTGTTGGTTCGATTACTACTCGGCCAAAATGGTCGCGATAATACCCCAGCGTATTATATACGGAAAACTTATATACACCGTCTGCCATCCGCCAACGAATACCTGCTTTGATTGCTTCACTTTTTTGTTGCGATTCGAGTTCAGCAAGAGCGGATAAAATTGCAATTAGAAGGTTGTTATTGCCATCTCCGGTGGACGTGATGCCTTCTGTTTCAAATGATACCGTAACAGGTGGGTTCAGCGCCGCCAGCTTGCGAAGATTATCCAGTATATCTACAATGTTTCTCCCAAAGCGGTTAATGCCTTTTGTAAGAATGAGGTCAATTTTCCCCGCCAAAGCATCTGAAATCATCTTCTGGAATCCCAATCGCTTATTAACAGAGGTACCGCTTACTCCCTCGTCCTGGTAAATCTCTACTAATTCCCATGAGGGATTACTCTCTATCTTGCTCCTATAGTGCAGTACCTGCATCTCAAAGCTGTTAAGCTGCTGTTCCTCCTGTGTACTGACCCGGCAGTATGCGGCAACCCGCAGTTTAGGGGCATCCTGTGCCAAAGCTTCCTTTTTAGGAGGTGGAATCACGATCACGCCATTGCCGCTGCGATTATGGGCAATCTCCTCCCGTAACATGCGTCTCTTTTGCTCTCTCCGCTCCGCTTTGCGGCTGGTCCGTCTGGCGGCCTCTATTTTATCGGGATCAAGCGGTTTTGCCATGCGCTAACCTCCCAATTCTCTAATAACGCTGTACTCCGCCGCACACTTACAACTTCGTCAATTTTTGATACATTCTCATCAGCTCTGCGACGCAGGCCGGTTCGGAGTTCAGCTTACCCCAAAAACCATAAGCCACCATCACGGCCTTGTCGTTCTGCTGGTGGGCCTTCCGCAACTCCGGAGGCATGGTGGTTTCGTCGTAGAGGTCGGCAAGGCTGGCGTCCGGGTAGAGGGCACGGGCGTCAAGAATCGCCTGGGCGGTCTGCTCGATTTTGGCTTTTTGTGTGTCTGTGGGGGTAGGCCAGGGGAAGTTGTTGTAAACAACATCTTTGGAATAGCGATAATCGCTTTTGATACGGCCACAAACAGCCCTTGTCCATGCCATATGCACATTTGACATCATAATGCCAAAATGATAAACCTCAGCGCCCGGAATGATTTGTACTGCATCGTTGACAATTATCTGAGGAGATACAAAGCCGAATGGAATGTACCGGCGTGTTTCAGATGAATGTCGGGGGATAATAATATATTCACTATCTGGATGCCTGATTTCTTGGAACAGCGTTGGTGTTTCGGCACTTTTCTGTGTTGCCGATTTAGTGCTACTTAACCGGAACTTCTTTACTTGTTCCACCCGTTGCATGATAAAAGCAGATTTCCGCAATTCAGCAGGAGAAGCTCCAACGAGCCAAAGACAGTAACGGACCTTATTATTGATGTATTCAGTTGCGCCATAAATTTGCCGGACAAACTTTTCTGCTTCAGGTTCCTTTTGCAAGAGTTCATCGCGTTCTTCCGTTGTAAGAAATAGAAATCCGCCGTCTGTCGGTTTATTTCCATATACCATTTGTGGCACATCACAAATAGCGGTAGATCGACTATCAATAAAGACATTCGGAGCATCTAACAAATAAGCATTGATGTTCTCCGCAATCTGTACTCTTTCAGAGGTAAACAGTCTTCGCTCTTGAGAGTTTGGAACAACACTAAATCCTACAATCACGCAATGGACGTGGGCTTTTAAGCTAGCTTCACTATCCCAGCGGAACGTCCGGTGAGCGAAATCAATATGAATCCCAAAACGTTCATACAGCGGTTTCCAAACACCTGCCACCTGTTCGCCTTGAGTGATGGAGTTAGTGGATACGAAAGCAGTTCGAATACTGGTCCCTTGCATAAACTGTGCCGCTTTGAAATACCAGCCAGACACATAGTCAATTTTCCCTGCCGTTTTATAGGACTTACCTTTTTCATCAACGTAAATGGAGAGGATGTCCTCCTTCTGTTCCTTGCTCTGCAAAGAGTAGCCGACAAAAGGCGGATTGCCCATAATATAGCTCAATTCATGCTTGGGGATCACGTCCGTCCACTCCGTCCGCAGGGCGTTCCCCTCAACGATGTTGGCATAGGATTTCAGCGGCAGAAAATCCAAGGTCATATGTACTACGTCCTCGGTTTCCTTCATCATCTGGCTCTCAGCGATCCACAGCGCCGTCTTTGCCACAGTCACGGCGAAATCGTTGATTTCGATACCGTAGAATTGGCTGATGGAGACTTGAATTGGATTGCCGATGTCCAGCATGATTTGTCCCTTATGGAGCAAGGAGATCGTTTCATTTTCCAGCCGCCGGAGGGAGATGTAAGTTTCGGTCAGGAAGTTGCCGGAGCCACAGGCCGGGTCGAGGAATTTCAGCCCCGCCAGCTTGCGCTGAAAGGCTTCCAGCCTGGCCTTGCGGGTCCGCTCCACCGTGACGGCTTCAATCTCCGCAAACTCGGCTTTCAGCCCATCCAGGAATAGCGGGTCAATCAGCTTGTGGATGTTCTCGATGCTGGTGTAGTGCATCCCGCCAGAGCGCCGGGTTTCCGGGTTCAGTGTGCTTTCAAAGACAGCGCCGAAAATGGTGGGGCTGATGGCAGACCAGTCAAAGTCCTCGCTGGCTTTTCGCAGAATCAGGTCAACGATGGTTTCATCCAGCCGGGGAATCACGATATTTTCATCTGCGAACAATCCGCCGTTGACGTAGGGGAACGCCAGGAGGTCATCATCCAGGTACGGGTCCCGGTCCTCGGATTTTGTGTCAAGGATTTTGAACAGGTTGATTAAGGCTTGCCGGGCCTCCCGCTCATGCCCCTGCAAGTAGTCATGGAACATACTCCGGTTTCCGAAAATTCCAGCGTCCTCGGCGTACAGGCAGAACACCAGCCGGACACACAGCTTGTTCAGGCTTTTCAGCGTTTCCGGGTCATTGTGGTCCTTGTACTGTTTCAATAGTGTGTCATAGAGTACCCCCACCAGTTCACCGGCCTGGAGGGAGATTTCCATTTCCTTTTTGATATGCTCGCTGCCAGTGTCCACCAGGAATTGCAGACGGTGAAACTCCTTCTCCAAGTCCGCCAGCTTGAGGACTTCCGGCTCGTCATTGGGGCGATTCATATCGTGAATCTGGAACTCCTGGAAGTTGCAGACGATAATCCAGCGTGGGACCTGATTATAGGGCAGATATCCGGCATACCTTCTGGCCTGCTGGTAAGGTGTCAGCATACTGCCGTCAGACTGCTTGTATCCTTTTCGGAGGTCAATCTCCCGGCCCTTCTGCTCAATCAGGACACGGGTGGATTCGATGTATCCGTCAATGAAACTGGTATGGTCCAACTTCACCGGGACTTCAAAGGAAATGGCAGTAGAGCCGTCAATGCCGAAAACCTTTGTCAGTAATTCGATCCAAAATCGCTGTGTCTCCTGTTTTTCATCACCCCGGCCCTTCCAATCAGCCGCAAACCGGGCTGCGGCGGTGCGCCTATCAACATCTGTCATCGTGTACCTCCCGCAAAAGGGTTATTCGTCAAAAAAGTATAACATATTTTGTGAAAAAATGGTAGAGTTTTTTTCATACTTTTACCGATACTCTTACTGTGCGTGCATTAACACAACTAAAATTCTCGGAATACATCGACGCGGAACAGTTCTGCGGTTTCGTAACAACAGAACCGTAACGCGGTTCACGTTTTCGGGGCAAGGTATCCAGACTGCGATTTGGCGATCTGGTACCCAAAGCCCCGAAAATGGAGGGGGAATCCAAGGGGGGATACTTCCCCTCTTGGCACACGACTTTCGCAGAAAGTCTGGTGAGTAATCCGAAATTTGCGGCTATGATGCAGGAAAAAATCAACATGAAGGTGGATACCGCAGCTATCGACCAGGAGATCGCCAATTATGAAAAGCAGTTGCGCCAGAGCTATTCCGTCAAATCCAAACTGATGGAGGAGATCGACTCCCTTGACCCGGATGACCGTCATTACATCAAACGCAAAGCCGACCTTGATGACCGGCTTTATAAGATGTACGATAGGATAGAAGAAATCGAGTCACAGCTTACGATCTACCTCCATAGCGTAAAGTCTGCACTGCCTTTCGGCAGTACAGACTTTAACACAGAAATCTTTCCAGAGCCTTTCCGAAATCTTACAGTTTGGAAAGATTTCAGCTCCGGGGCAGATAGAGGGAGAAGCAGCTCCCCCGCCCCGGCCGGGAGGACGCCTTGACATACCCGCCCTGCTCCTCCGCGATCTGGCGGGTCAGATACAGGCCGATCCCCACGCCCTCGATCTCGTAGGCGGCGGGGGAGCGGTAGAATCGCTGGAATATCTTGGCCCGCTCCGCTTCCGGGATGCCGGGGCCGCTGTCCGTGACGTTGATGCGGCAGAACATCTGGTAGGGGATGACCTCGACCGTGACCGTCCCGCCGGCGGGC
>ERZ779621.406-NODE-406-length-19406-cov-5.321379_pt1 | contig 19406 bp, 15 predicted proteins | sample MGYA00514215_ERZ779621 | MGnify/ENA primary metagenome ERZ779621 (study PRJEB29562, sample SAMEA4376715) | mouse gut metagenome | isolation source: Cecum | study: EMG produced TPA metagenomics assembly of the A DSS colitis mouse model was used to assess the...
CCACCTCTCAGGCATGTTCCTCATCCTCCGTCTTTATATGAACTTCCCAAAATTCCTTTCCTGCGCCGCACTCAAGTGTGGTTTCTACCGGACCTGAACAGAGCAAGCCTTGTCACCGCATTTGGCGCTCAGTTCAATGGTTTCCAGCGTGTCTGCGACGCCCTGGTCCACCTCAATCACCAATACTGCATTGTATACGCCATCTGCAGCGATATCACACTTTAAGGTTCCCAAATCATCCAACAGCATGGTATTAAGAGCCCTGCGCCTGTACTCCCCATTTACAGTGATCTGAAAAATCAGGTCCTCCTGTGCTGCATCCCAGGAGAGCAGATCCACTGTCTGATCCCGTCCAGAGTTATTCGCCAGGAAAAATTTCAGCACCAAAAGCTGTTTTCCGTCCGTGGCAGTGATTGCAAAATAGTCCTCTGCGTCTTCGTCAGGATAGACGCTGCAGATCTCCTCTCCTGCATATCCTACCTTAATCCCCTCCGGAAGTCCCATGACTTCTTCCAAGGTATACTCCTGCACCGTCTGACCGGGGGCATCTACCACCGGCGTATCATCCACCGGTGCCATGCCTGAAGGTTCCTCTGATTCCGTCCCCGCAGATTCCTCCAGTTCGGAAGGCTTCTGGGTCTGTTCCGTCAGCTCCACCAGCCGGCTTCCGCCGTTGCTGTTATATTTCATCAGTATAAAGGCAACATATTGGCCAATCTCTTTCACCTGGGCATCGGTCAGTTCCGGCATTTGATTCTCCCCGCATCCGGTCATTCCCAGACAGAGCGCCGCCGCAGTCAATATACCTAAAAGCTTTTTCTTTCTCATTTTACACTCCTGTGTCCGCCGGCTTATATTCCGCTTCGCTGACGGCCCGGCATCCATTCTACATAAATTTAATGTTCCAGCTCAAATTATCTTTTAAGCTTATTGTCTTTTCACATCATACACCACATTTTTCTCACAGGCAAGTGCAATGTGCTTACCTTAAACAGTAATCAGCATACTTTCGGACATCGCCTTCGGAACAGCTCACTCTCAGCCTTATTCCGTCTTCCCGGTATTCCTGATCCAGCACCGTAGTATTTTCCATAAAGTAGGACATGGCCGATCCTTTATCATAAGGAAAAAAAAACGTTGTTTCCCGTCGGTGGGCATAAACGTTTTCCTTAATCAGCCCGGCCAGCTCCTTTATTCCTATCCCCTGAGAGGCTGACAAATAGATCTGTTCTCCCTTCCTGCGGGGAATATCCTGCATTCCGCACAAATCTGCTTTGTTATAAACGATGATGCGGGGAATGTCACCCGCCCCCAGCTCCCGCAGGGTTTCATTGGTCACTTCCATTTGCTGCCGGTAATTTCCGTCAGAAAAGTCCACCACCTGGATCAACAAATCTGCATATCGAACCTCCTCCAAGGTGGATCGGAACGCCTCTATCAGCCCGTGGGGAAGCTTATGGATAAAACCTACTGTATCCGCCAGCAGAAACGGCCTATTATCTCCTGTGTGAATGTATCTTACACTGGTATCCAGCGTAGCAAAAAGCATATTCTTCACCAGCACAGTCTTCTCTTCCCCTTCTCCGCACCGGCTCACCATCTGATTCATCAGGGTGGATTTTCCTGCGTTTGTGTACCCCACCAACGCTGCCTGGGGAAGTCCGGAACGGTTTCTCTTCTTCCTCATGGTTTCCCGTTCCCGGGAAACTCCCTCCAGCTCCCTGCGCAGCTCGCTGATCCGATGTTCGATTCTTCGTCTGTCCAGCTCCAGCTTAGTCTCACCGGCTCCCTTGTTGCTCATGCTTCCGCCGGTGCCTCCCTGACGACTGAGATTTTCCCTCAGTCCTACAAGCCTGGGCAGCATATATTGAAGCCTGGCAGTCTCTACCTGCAGCTTCGCTTCTCTGGTCCTTGCCCTGATGGCAAATATATCCAAAATCAGATTTGTTCTGTCCATAACGGGCAGATCCAGCTCCTGACCCAGATTCCGAATCTGAGAGGGTGAAAGCGTATCGTTAAAGATAACCTCCTCCACACCGTGCCTCTCCGCATATTCTCTAATCTCCGATGCCTTTCCCGCACCTACATACAGAGAATTATTCACCGCTTCCATGCGCTGGACAATCCGCCCTGCCGCCTTCTTACCCGCCGCCTCCGCCAAATCCTCCAGTTCATCCATAGAATGTTCAAAATCCGGGTCCTGCCCGGTATCCACTCCCACCAGGAGCACCCTCATCATTTCCTCTTCTTTTCTTTCTTCCATACCTCTTCCCCTAACAGCTTTACCGCTCCCCGGGATTCGAAAGCACTTACGAGCTTTTTTCCTCCCGGACCGCCTCCAGTTCAAACCAAAACAGCACCCCATTGGTATAATTTTCCATACCATACTGTTGATTCATGGATTCCATAATTGCCTTTACGATAGACAGCCCCACGCCGCTGCCGCCATACTCTCTGGTGCGCGCCTTGTCCACCTTATAAAACTTCTCCCACAAATGCCCCACTGCCCACTCCGGTATGGGTTCCCCTGTATTGAAGACCCCAATCCGCACCCTGTCTTCCTTCTGTTCCAGCGAAATAATGATCTTCTTTTCACCGCCGCAATGGTTCACTGCATTTGTAAAATAATTAGTAAATACTTCTTCTGTTTTGTACTCATCAGCCCACACGTACACAGGCGGATATTCCTCCATGCAGACACTGATATTATTGGGCTTTGTGAGAATCTCCGCAGACTGTATATAATTACCAATCAGCGCCGTCACATCAAATCTCTCCATGGTTACCACATCGTTGCCAAATTCAAGATGGTTTAACGCCAGAAGCTTTTGTACCATATTGTTCATCTTGGAGGCTTCGTCCATTATGACCTCGCAATAAAAGCTTCTGCTCTCCGCATCGTCATTGACCGCTTCGGAAAGCCCCTCCGCATAACCCTGAATCAGCGCGATAGGCGTCTTCAGTTCATGAGATACGTTTGCAAGAAATTCCTTACGCATCTCATCAATCTGTTCCCTCTTTTCAATATCCTTTTTCAGCTCGTTATTGGCTGTCTTCAGCTCTGAAACAGATCTTTCCAGAGAGGCGGACAGCTTATTAATGTTCTCCCCCAGCAGATCGATCTCATTCCGGGCGTGTCCTTCATATTTGGCTTCAAAATCCAGATGCACCATCTGCTGTGAAATCCGGTTCAACTCCAGAATAGGCCTTGTGATTCTCCGGGATACAAGCCAGATAATTATCCCTCCCGCTATAGTTCCCACGACTCCCACATACGCAAAAAAACGATTGGCGATCTTGGCGCTTTCCCGGATGCTGTCCACAGGAGTACGCATAATAAAGGATATTCCCGTATTCAGCCTGCCGTACATTTCCAGATATTCGTCCTCTCCCTCTTGGATCCGCTGCATCACATAGCCTTCGCCGATCTCTATGACCTTGACAATATTGGAATAAAGGCCCAAAATATATCCCACAAGTTGGTTTTCCAGCTCCCGTCCTCCATTAATAGAGCTATACCGCAGCTGAGAATTGGCATCTATGACACATACCGTAATGTTGTACATACTACAGATGTTTTCCAGTTCTTCCCTGAATTCATCCGAGCTGTAGGTATCGCTTCCCGTGACGCCGCTGATCGTGTGAAAGGTGTCATACAGAACCTGTGTCTTGCTTCTGATATAATAATCTTCCAGAAAAATATTGTTGATCACCCAGCACATTAATATAATGCCGGCCATCAGCCCGATAAAGATCAGTGCAAACTGCCGTCTGATCGATTTCTTCACTTGCTTTCTGCCTCCAGTTTGTAGCCCATACCCCATATGGTTTTGATCAGTTCTCCCTTATCGCCCATCTTACTACGAAGCTTTTTCACATGCGTGTCTATGGTGCGCGCGTCACCGAAATAATCATAATTCCACACATGATTCAATATCTTTTCACGGGACAGCGCAATTCCCTGGTTCTCTACAAAATATGCAAGAAGCTCAAATTCCTTATAGCTAAGTTCTACAGGTCTGCCGTCAATAAGCACCTGATGAGCCGCCTTATCAATTTGAATGCCGCCGCAGGTGAGAGTCTTATTCTCATCCTGCTGGTTTGTGCGCCGCAGAATAGCCTCAATCCGGGCTACCAATATCTTGGGACTGAAGGGTTTTGATATATATTCGTCGACCCCCAGCTGAAAGCCCTGCAATTCATCCTGTTCATCCCCTCTGGCAGTAAGCATAATAATAGGTACCTTGGAAAAAGCCCGAATCTCCCGACACACCTGCCAGCCGTCCATCTTGGGCATCATCACATCCAGCACCACCAGGGCAATATCCTTCTGTTGGAAAAAGAACTCCAATGCCTGTTCTCCGTCGCAGGCCTCCACCACCTCATAGCTGCTTTTTACCAGAAAGTCTTTCACCAGCTTACGCATTCTGCTTTCATCGTCCACAACCAATATCTTCCGCCTATCCATCAGCAGCACCTCCTGTCATGCCCTTCATTGGCTTATCCTGAGTTCCCTCTCCTTTTCCCGGATCGTCTGCTCTCTCTGTGTCAGCTCTTGCTCCCAGGAAGCATATTTGTCTCTGACAGCCCTTTCATAATTAAGTATATTCGGATTTTCGCTGTTCAAAGCAATGGTAAACATGGCACAGACAGCCAGCACCAATAATATGTTCAGCACCACGGATGCAAAAAAACCTGATTTCTGCTTCTCCCCGCCGGCAGCTTTCCCCCGGAGACGGTTTCGGGCGGGATTTGGTTTGTCCCGTAATTCACCGTCGAAGGAGGCGTAAAGGGGAATCGGCATCACGCTGTCAGGATCCACTCCCTCCTGTGCCAGCAGAAAATCCTGCTGCTGCTTCAGGTATTGTAGTCCCACAGGAGTCTTGAATATTCTCTCCTGGATCGATTTTTCATATACCCGCAATATGGTTTCCGGTTTGGCGTAATCGATCCGCATCTCCAGATATTCAATTTTCTTCCTCTCTGCTTCCGCCAGCCGCGCATCCTTCTCCGTGGTAAAAAGATAACCAGCCACCGTTTTTTCTTGTTGGTTTTCCATCTGGTACACACCTTCCTGTCCGCTTGTGCAGACAATTACATATTAACATTTAAGAAAGGAATGCCGAAAACATCATGTTTTCAGGCATTCCTTCAAGTGGAGCAGACGGGAGTCTGAACCCAACGGGTTCGACTTCCCATTACTGTAAAGTGGAGTAGACGGGAGTCTGAACCCAACGGGTTCGACTTCCCATTACTGTAAAGTGGAGTAGACGGGAGTCGAACCCGTGTCCAAAAGCCCATTCCCTGTCCTTCTACTATCATAGTCCGTTTTTGCGGCTGATCTTACTTCAGCCTGTTCCCTTCCGGACGAGATAACGAACCATCTGATCCGGTCGGTAGCTTCATCATACGCCCGCGCAGGCAAAGCTTACTGCGCGTCGTTTCTCACAGAGTCGATGCCCGGATTCCGAAGTGTGAGTGCCCCGGAGCGGACAAGCCGCCTCAGGCGGCGTCATTCACAGCGAACTGGACGAGTCCAGCTTACGCTGCCAATGCGTACTGAGTATTATTATCAGCGTTTAGTTTAATGGTGCGATTAACGTGTCGCAACGGATAGCTTCTCCAGCTGCAAGACCCCTGTCGAAACCTTTACTACCCCAAATGTGAACATAAACTTAGTTCTAATATCAGTATATTTATTTCTACCTGTATTGTCAATTGATTTTGCCCTGAAATTATGTTTTCACAAAATATTCAAATATTTTTTATCTTAAACTCTCTCTCTGTCTCCCTTCTCATATCCTTTTTGGCAATGTCCTGCCGTTTATCATAAAGCTTTTTCCCTCTGGCCAGGCCTACCTCCACCTTTACCTTTCCCTCTTTAAAATACACCTGCAGAGGCACCAGGGTATACCCCTTTTCTGCAATTTTTCCTGCCAGTCTGCTGATCTCATGCTTATGCATAAGGAGCTTTTTTACCCGCAGAGGATCCTTATTGAATATATTGCCCTTTTCATAGGGGCTCACATGCATGCCGTACACAAACATCTCCCCGTTTTCAATCCGGATAAAAGATTCCTTGATACTGCACTTTCCCATGCGCAGTGATTTGACCTCCGTACCGTGGAGCGCCACCCCTGCCTCGTAGGCCTCGTCAATAAAATAATCATGATAGGCCTTTTTATTGTTTGCCACCAGCTTCTGCGGCTCTCTTTTCTGAGCCATTCTCTCACTTCCTTTCCGATTTCCTGATTCTGCTTTACACCCCGGGCGCTTCTCTCCGCCCCCTGATCCACTGCTCCTCTTCCTCCGGTTCACAGACAGAAAAATCTATGGTCCTGTTAAAACGGTCACACCCGTCTACCTGCACCCTTACCGGCATCCCCAGCTTAAAGGTACGCCCTGTGTCAACACCCGTCATCTCACAGGCCTTTTCATCATAATAATAGCTGTCACCGGGAAGCCGGGATACATGCACCAGGCCCTCCACCGTATTGGGCAGTTCCACATAAATACCCCAGCCCGTAACGCCGGATACCACTCCCTCAAAGCACTGGCCCAGATATTTTTCCATATATTCTACTTTTTTCAGCTTATCGGTCTCTCGCTCCGCTTCGTCGGCACGCCGCTCCATCTTTGAGGAATGCTGCGCTATCTGGGGCAGGCGCTCCTGATAATAGCCGACCTTCTCCTCACCCATTCGTCCCCGGAGATGGTCTTTGATAATCCGGTGAATCTGCAAATCAGGATATCGACGGATAGGCGATGTAAAGTGACAATAATACGGGCAGGCCAGCCCAAAATGCCCGGTGCACTCAGGGCTGTATTTCGCCTGCTTCATGCTTCGCAGGGCCATTCTGCTGATCATTGCCTCTTCCGGCGTGCCGGCAATTTGGGCTAAAAGCTTTTGAATTTCCTTGGGATGCACCTCGTCCTTCCTTTTTGCACCGGCTCTTCCTACCGCTTTCATATAATAGCCGAAATTATAAATAAAGGCAGAAAGCTTTCGGATCTTATCCTTGTCCGGAATATCGTGTACACGATATATAAAAGGGAGCTCCATCCAGTAAAAATGCTGGGCTATGGTTTCGTTTGCCGCCAGCATAAAATCTTCAATAATGTCGGTGGCCGTGTTTCGACGATATGGGCTGATGTCCACAGGATGTCCTTCTCTGTCCAGCAGAATTTTGCATTCCGGAAAGTCAAAGTCCACGGATCCCCTTTTGCGTCGTCTCTCTCGAAGCAGAGACGCCAGCGCTTCCATATGGTGCAGCATGGGCAGCAGTTCCCTGTAAGACTCATCCTCCGTTATAAAATTTTCTCCCTCCAAAAGCCCTGCCACCCCAGTGTAAGTCATACGCTTGTTGACCCGGATCACAGACTCGCAGATCTCATGATCGATGATCTCTCCCTGGAGGTTCACCGTCATCAGGCAGCTCAGAGCCAGTCTATCCTCCCCCTCATTGAGAGAACAGATACCGTTGGACAGAATATGAGGCAGCATGGGAATCACCCTGTCCACCAGATAAACACTGGTCCCCCGCTTCAAGGCCACCCGGTCCAGCGCATAGTTCTCCTGGACATAATTTGCCACATCCGCTATGTGAACACCCAAATGATAATTTTCCCCGTCAAAATCCACACTGACCGCATCGTCCAGATCCTTGGCGTCCTCCCCGTCAATGGTCACCATATCCGTTTCTCTCAGATCTCTGCGTCCCAGCCTGTCAGCCTCCGTCACCTCTTTGCAGGCTCTCTGTGCCTGTTCCAGCACCTTTTCCGGAAATTCCACGGGAAGCTCATGTCCCTTCACGATGGACATAATATCCACCCCGGGATCATTGACATGCCCCAGAATCTCCGTCACCTTTCCCTCGGGGCTCCTGCGGTCCGTACCATAATCGGTAATCTCCACCACTACCTTATGTCCTGTGACGGCTCCTTTAGAACACTCCTTCGGCACAAAAATATCCTGAGGAAACCTTGCGTTATCGGGAGTCACAAAGCCAAAATGCTCCCTGGTGCGCTCAAAGGTCCCCACCACCCGGCTTATCCCCCTGGAAATGATTCTGATGACCTGAGCCTCCTGTCGTTTTCCGGCCCACCCCGGAATCGGCGCTGCCTGGACGATATCGCCATGAAAGGCTCCGCCTGTCTTGTCCTCGGGAATAAAGAGGTCCTCCTCTCTTCCCTCCACCTCCACAAATCCAAATCCCCTGGCATTGCCCACAAAGGTTCCTGTCAGCACACTGCCGTCCGCCTTTCGGTATTTCTCCCGGGCCGTCAGGGAAAGCCTGCCCTCCTCCAGAAGCTCCCTGAGCAGGGTCCGAAATTCTTCCCTGTCCTCCTTTGCCACCTGGAGAAGTACTGCCAGCTCCTTTTCCTTCATGGGAACATAAGCCGGGTCGCTCATCAGGTCGCAGATCATCCTTTTTCTCTTTTCTCTGATATCCATAGTCATTCCTTATACAAAAAACACCCTTGTGCCAGCCACAAGAGTGTTCCCTGAGTTATTAAAATACATTCAGATTCAGTATTACCGCAACTACCATAAACAATACTGCAAGAATTTTGGTAGTTCTCACGAGAAAGCCTTCCATGGAGCGTCCCTTATTTTTGCCCCAATATGTTTCGGCAGCTCCGCTGATGGAACCAAGTCCCGCCGACTTTCCCTCCTGCATTAATACCAACACAACAAGTGCTATACAGATCAATATGAAAACGATAGTGAGTATAATCCTCAATGCTCCCATTTCACACCTCCTAATGCCAAGCATCTGCTATTTTATCATACTGTCTGCATAATTTCAACATATTTTTAGCGGGAATGCAATTTAAGTGTAATTTATACTGAATTATGTTAGTTCAGTTGCATACCAGGCCTAATTGTATACAAGTATTCAAGGAGGGCGGATAAAGCATTATTCAGCTCTTTTTTTACAGCTTGGCGGTTTAAAGCAATAAAGTGTCAAAGTATGCAGAGCAAATAAAGGAGGAGAAATTATGAAAGGAAAGAAATTTCTAGCCCTCGTAATGGCAGCGGCCATGACCATGTCGCTGGCAGCCTGCGGGGACGATTCTGATCCGGGTCAGGACAGCTCAGGTTCCAGCACACAGCAGAGCGAAAGCAAGAATGATGAAGGCAATGCTGACGAATCCGGCGACAACCCGACGGAAGGCACAGCGGAAAGCTATACTTTCCACGATTACATGGGATCCATGCCTACTAACTGGAATCCTCACACATGGGAGACCAATGCGGACGATGCCATGAACGACTATTTGACATCTCCGTTCTGCACCATGTCCATTCTGGATTCCGAAGAGGGTGTGTACCAGTGGGTCTATGAAATGGCTACATCCATTGAGGATGTAACGGCAGAGCATCAGGACGATCTGAGCAAGTATGCTGTCAGACTGGTGGAGGGTATGACGCCTGAGACCACCACGGACGGATATGTTTTCGAAATCAAGCTGAACCCCAATGCAAAATGGGAGGATGGAACCCCCATTAATGCGGATTCTTATATCTATTCCATGAAGCAGCTGCTGAATCCCGAGATGCAGAATTATCGTGCAAATCTGTACTATGCAGGCGAGTCTGCGGTAGCGGGCGGAAACGCGTACTACAATGCCGGCAGAACCGCATGGGTGCCCAACGTGGCAGGTGACAGCACCGCATATCCCATGGCAGATTGGGTAAAAGGCGATGATGGTACATACACCACTTCCGACGGAGCTGCTATGCGTATTGTCCTTGGTGCTCCTCTGGACTGGCTGGGAGGCAATTCTCTGAAGGATTATGTGGACAATTATGGCGAAAATTATTTCGGCGTGGATGCATTCAATTCTCTGATGGAAGTGGCTGACGAGGATGGATATGTGCCTTTGACCGAAGAGAATCTCAAGCTGCTGGAGGGCGTGATCACTGCTGTGGCGGACTGGGGCGAGACTGCTGACGACACAGTGAATTACGTGGCTTACGCTGTGGAATATCCTGAGGTAGATTATGATTCTACAGTGGGTTGCTACAAGGTAGACGACTATACCATCCGTTATGTCAACGAGTCACACATCGACATCAACTACTTCCTGACCTCCTGCACCAGCACCTGGCTGGTATATGAGGATCTGTATGAAGCCGGCAAGGATACTTCCGGAAAACTGGTAACCACCAACTATGGAACCTCTCTTGACACAACCAAGTCCTATGGTCCTTACCGTATGGAGTCCATGCAGCAGGATAAGCAGGTCGTATTTGTGCAAAACGAGAACTGGTACGGCTGGGAGAAGGACGAAAACGGCGCGCTGGTTTCCTACACCAACTTTGAGGTGGACGGCGAGAAGCGTCAGCAATATCAGACCACCAGAGTGGTTATCGACATTATGCAACCCGATGCTGCCAAGCAAGCATTCCTGAAGGGCGAGCTGTCCAACTGGACACCGGAATCTGATGACCTTCAGGCCTTTGCAACCAGTGATCGTCTGTACAAGGTGGATGAGACATATACCATGTCCCTTTTCTTCAATACCAATTTGGATAATTTGAAGATTATGGACGAATCCAAGGGCAATACCAATTCCGTAGTTCTGTCTAACGAGAAGTTCCGTAAGGGAATGAGCCTTGCCATTGACCGGGCTGAGTTCGTGACAGCTACAACAGGCTATAAGCCTATGTATGCATTGCTGAATAACCTGTATTTCTATGATGTATACAATGATCCTACCTCTTCCTACAGAAATTCTGATGAAGCTATGCAGGCAGTCTGCAATCTTTACGGAATTGCTTATGGTGAGGGAACGCCTTATGCTACATTGAAGGATGCCTACGAATCTGTGAATGGATACAACCTTACCGAGGCGAAGGCCTTGATGGCGGAGGCCTGCAAAGAGCTGACGGAGGCCGGCGTTTATAATGAAGGTGAGGACATTTATATCCGTATTGCTTATACCAGCCGTGATGTCACCGCAGCTCATCAGCAGCAGGTAGGCATATTGCAGCAATTCATCAATGCCGCACTTGAGGGATCCGGCTTCGGGAAGATCACGCTGGAGCCTGTGGGTAACCTTTCCGGAGACAACAGCGCTTATAAAGCAGTTCCTGCCGGTGAGTTTGCTATCGGCTATGGCGCATGGGGCGGCGCAGCATTTTATCCGTTCCGCAACCTGCAGGTATACTGCGATCCTGATCAGTATGAAATCAACGAGGCAGCCTGCTGGGATCCTAAAACCGAAACACTGACTCTGACCATTGATGGCGAAGAAGTTACCCAGACATGGCAGGCATGGTCCCAGTGCATGGTAGGTTCCGGTGCTTATGCAAGCGCAGGATTTGATACAAAGCTTGCTATCCTCTCCCAAATGGAGGAGGAATATCTGAAGAAATATTACAGAATACCTCTTGCAGGCAGCACATCATGTTCCATGATGTCTTATCAGGCGGAATACTACACAGAGGATTATAATATCATGTACGGCTTCGGCGGACTCCGTCTGTTGACCTATAATTATACAGATACGGAGTGGGCTGAGTATATCAATAGCCAGAGCGGCGCTTTGAACTACGAATAAAATTTTATTCTTCATGGCGGCGGGCGGAGCATTATCCCCTGCTGCCATGATATTTTGATATGCGGCCATATTGTCAGACAGTCCAGTGATATGTGCCGGTCTGGACTCCCTGACAATGGGACCGGAAAGGAGAAAATGCACATGAGAATGGCAAAGTATGTCATCAAGAGAGTTATACTGATGTTTTTCACTCTATTTGTTATCACTACCATCTGCTTTATGATGGTCCGACTTCTCCCGAGAGAAATGCCTCAAGAGAAGAATCTGGCCGCAGTAATTGAGGCGCGATGGGAGGCGCTGGGGTATAACGAGCCTCTCTTGACGCAGTACTGGATTTATCTGAAAAACATCTTTACCGAGGGAGACTTCGGTACCTCCTGGTACATCACTTTCAGGCAGCCTGCGCTTGAAGCGCTGACGAGCCGTCTGCTTCCTACTATCATAGTAAACCTTTACGCCCTTTTTTTTGGCGTTCCCATTGGTATTGCTCTGGGCGTATTTGCCGCAATTAAGAAAAATAAATGGCAGGATTCTTTGATCAGCACGGCAGTCATGGTCTGCGTTTCCGTGCCTTCATATGTGTATGCCTTCCTGCTGCAATACTTTTTGTATTTTAAGCTGGGATGGCTGCCGCTACAGATGTATTCTTTGGCTGATGCAGGCGGTTCTTACTTTACTCTCAAAATGTTTCACAGCATCATTGCACCGGTTTTGGCGCTGACCTTCGGAGAAATCGCCGGCTTATGCCGTTATACCAGAGCGGAGCTGACAGAGACACTGACATCCGATTATATGCTTCTGGCACGGACGAAGGGGCTTACCAGGGGGCAGGCGACTACACGACATGCGCTGAAGAATGCCATGGTTCCTATTCTGCCCATGATTATAGGCAGCTTCATCAGTATTATGGGCGGATCACTTATCATAGAACAGATTTTTTCCATCCCTGGGGTGGGACGTTTATATATTACAGCCATCAATCTGCGGGACTATGACATTTTCATGATGGACAGCATTTTTTACACAGCCATAGGTCTGGTAGGCGGAATCGTGGTGGATCTCAGCTACGGTTTCCTTGATCCGCGAATCAGAATGGGGGAGAGATGACATGTCAGAGAAAATCTTGGAGTATGGGATGCTTCCCAAGGAAAAATTTGAGTTTGCACACAGCGGCGAAAAGCTTACGGATCAGAAATTTGAAGATAAGCCCATTGGCTATTTTAAGGATGCATGGATACGCTTTCGTAAAAGTAAGGCTTCTGTGGTGGCAGCCTGCATCATTATTCTCATCGTGATATACGCTTTTTTAATCCCTATCGTCTTTTCTGACAAGGCAGGTCTGATGGTGGTCTCTTATGCCAAAAAGGGCCCTCGTGTGACATCCCTGCGAAGACCCGGTTTTATGGATGGAGGGGCAGACCGTGATTTTACGGAAAAAGGCCTGATTAAAGTCATTGCCATGGGAATCGGTGCAGAGGATTATGACGGCAGGGGGGTCAGCTTGGAGGAAGGCATGGCCAGTTATTATCAGCCCATGGTGAAAGTGGGGGAAGGCCGAATCACTACCACCGCCGGCAAGAAGGAGGCGGTTATTTATTCAGGCCGAATTGACACTTACCTGGAGGTAGGCTTTATTTACCGTAATATCGAACAGCAGGAATATAATAACATCCGTGCATGGGAGGAAGAAACAGGGCTTCACATACTTTATCCTCTTGTGGCAGACAACGAATGGAATGCGGATTCCACAGACGCCAATAACTGGTATAAGACAAAGAAAAGCAATCCTGTCACCCTAAATGAAAACGGAAAGTCGAAAACTATTGCCTATGAGCCTGGCATGATGCTGGAAGACAATTACATGCGGGATGAGGAAGGAAATCCGATCTACTATATTTACGCCGGCGGCGGCACAATGGATACGGCTCTTTATAAGGTTCGCATACTCTATTACAACTATTATCGCTATTTGTATGACAGCGAGCCTGATTTTCTTCTGGGCACGGACAGTCAGGGATATGATCTGGCTTTCCGCATGGCTGACGGAATCAAGCTCAGCCTCCTTGTAGCGGTATGTGTGTCCGCTATCAATCTTGTCATCGGAGCGGTATATGGCGCCATAGAGGGCTATTACGGCGGAACCACTGACATTGTGATGGAGCGCGTGTCGGACATTTTGTCGGGTGTGCCCTTCGTTGTAGTGGCCACACTGTTCCAGCTTCATTTGGCCAATCGTGTGGGCGCTGTCCCCAGCCTTTTGTTCGCTTTTGTTCTCACCGGATGGCTGGGCACTGCTTCAAGAGTGCGAACCCAGTTTTATCGTTTTAAGAATCAGGAATATGTCATGGCGGCCCGCACGCTGGGGGCCAGAGACCGGAGAATTATCTGGAAACATATCTTTCCGAATTCACTGGGAACCATTATCACCTCCTGTGCACTGGTGATTCCGGGAGTGATCGGTCAGGAGAGCATGTTGAGCTATCTGGGCATCGTAAAGCTTGGAACCGCCGAAACTACCTCTCTTGGTACGCTGCTGGCGGATGCCAGCTCCATTTGGACAAATTATCCTCACTTGATGATATTTCCGGCGCTTTTTTTGGCTCTTTTGATGATCAGCTTCAATTTATTCGGAAATGGGCTGCGGGATGCCTTTAATCCTGCATTGCGAGGTGTGGAGGAGTAAGCTTCCGAAAACTATTGATTGGCAGCCCGCTAAAACGGGCAGGGGGTATCTATATGGATAAGATTTTAGAGGTAAAAGAACTGAAGATCTCCTTCCGTACCTCCAGCGGTACGGTGAAGGCGGTTCGGGATATTTCCTTTGACTTGGAGCGTGGAAAAACATTGGCCATCGTGGGGGAATCAGGTTCGGGAAAGTCCGTGACCTCCAAAGCCGTTCTCGGCATTCTGGCAGGAAATTCCATTATCGAGGGCGGAGAAATTCTCTACGACGGCAAGGATTTGTTGAAAATCAGCGAAGAGGAAATGTATAAGCTACGGGGCGATAAGCTTTCCATGATATTTCAGGACCCATTGTCCTCATTGAATCCAATCGTTAAGATCGGTAAACAAATCACGGAGGCCATGCTGCTGAAAAACAAGGCAACTCGACGGGAAGCAAGAAAAGAATTTAATGGCCTGCTGGAGGAGCTTCGTAAAAACATGACTGCCGCTATTGGCGAAGGTAACACTGCAAAAGTTAAGCAGATGACAGAAACTTTTGACAAATTTTGTATTCAGGCCAACCGTCTGGAAAATCATTATAATCAGGATGAATCAAAGGCGGAATCGTTGATCGATGCCATAGAAGATTTTCTCTTTAAGGTAGAGATGAGACAGAAGCTTGACACCATGGCCTTCTTGAAGGATTTTGAAAAAAGGGGCAGGGAACTGAAGGACGTATTCTTTGTCAGACGTTATGCCCAAAGGTTGAACGAATGTCTGGAAGGCCTGCGGAAGGTGGCTTCAGAGCATCAGCATACAAAGGAGGGAAAAAATATCCTTTCAGAGAATGTCAAAGCTTCGTTGGAAAATTTGAAGATGCTGCTGGACGAGATGGCAAAGCAGGAAAAGCCAAACTTTTTCAGAATCGGCTATTACCAGCTACGTAAACCCGAGGAAGATCTGGGACGCTATTCTATCGAAGAACTGAATCAAAAAGCGTTGGAGTTTTTAGATCAGGATTTTATGAACGAGTTTCTGGAGACAGAAGAAAAAGGGGTCCGACATTCCTACGAGATTGCGCTGGAAAAGAAGAAAAAGGTACTTTCAAGTCTTACTCAGGCAAAGGAATTCTATTTGAAGGACTTTGACAAAGCGGAAGGGATGAAGCTGTGCAGAGAACTTTCCGATCAGATTGAAGACAGCATAGACCGCCTTGAATTCATCAAGGACAGCGCCGCATATACTTTTCGAAGCAGCATGCAGGATGCCATTTCCAAATATTTTTATTATAAGGTTCGAAATCCCAAGGAGGAGGCTCGGTATGCCAGACAGTCCAAAAGACGGGAGGCTTTGATCGCCAGGGGAAAAACTGTAGACTGGAAGGTGGTTCCAAAGGTAGTTTACGATTTGGAAGATTTAAGAGAGAATATCGTGAAGATCATTGACCGATTGGAAAGAACCTACCGGGCCTATATTGATGCCTCAGAAAAAATAGATTTTAGGCAGAGATGTATAGGAATCGTAGATTATCTTAAGGGAAAAGCTTCCGATGTGGTATACCGTATCACCAAGAGCATGGCCAGAGAAAGAGCCATTAAGCTGATGGATGAAGTAGGAATCAGTGAGCCCCGCATGCGCTATAACCAGTATCCTTTCGAGTTTTCCGGCGGTATGCGGCAGCGTATTGTCATTGCCATTGCGCTGGCAGCGGATCCGGAGATCCTCATCTGCGATGAGCCTACCACAGCGCTGGATGTTACAATTCAGGCGCAGATCTTGGAGTTGATCAATCGTTTGAAAGAGGAACGGAATCTGTCTGTCATCTTTATCACCCATGATTTGGGTGTAGTTGCAAACATGGCAGATAACATTGCGGTTATGTATGCCGGCAAGATCGTAGAATATGGTTCCGCCGAAGATATTTTCTATGATCCCAGGCATCCCTACACATGGGCGCTCTTGTCCTCCATGCCTGACCTGGACACCAACGAAAAGCTGGATGCCATTCCGGGCACGCCACCCAATATGATCTATCCGCCTCAGGGGGATGCCTTTGCGGCGCGCAATAAATATGCACTGAAGATTGATTTTGAATTACAGCCTCCCATGTTTGAGGTCTCACCGGGGCATAAAGCGGCCACTTGGCTGCTGCATCCCGACGCACCCAAGGTTGAGGTTCCCAAGATCATTACGGATCGGATTGAGAGAATGAAAAAGGCCGGAGGTGAGCGGAATGGGCAGTGAGAAAAAGCAGGAGGTTCTTCTGAAGGTAGACCATTTAAGCCAACATTTTGGCAGAGTCAAGGCGGTGGATGATGTAAGCTTTGATATCAGAAAGGGAGAGGTATTCGGTCTGGTGGGGGAATCCGGATGCGGTAAAACCACCACAGGCCGTTCCATCATCAAAATATATGACATTACCTCCGGGAGCATTTATTTTAAGGGACAGCGGATTTGTGCAGGCGTCAATTCTTACAAGGCGGCCATCAGGCAGGCTCGGGAGGAAAGCAAAAAAGCAATTCGGGAGCTGAAGGAAGCATCCGCAAAGCAACCCCAGATGAAGGAAAAGAACGAAACCCGTATCAAGGAGCTTAACGAAAAGCTGAAGCATACGATAGTGGAAAATCGAAAGCAGATCAAAGCTGCTCGGTTTGATCACAGGCATTCTGACAGCGAATACGCCCAGCGCCTTGAAGAGGAAATAAAAGAACGGTATATGTCTCTGCTGGCAAAAGCTTCTCCTGCGGAACAAAAGGAGCTTCAGAAAAAGTATAGGGATGAATTGCGGATCGCGAAGAAAACCAAGCTGATCACAAAAATTCAGATGATCTTCCAGGATCCGATCGCATCCTTGGATCCCCGAATGACGGTACGGGAAATCATCGCCGAAGGTCTGGTTATTAACGGAATTAAGGATAAAAAGTATATTGACGAAAAGGTGTATGAGATTCTGGAGCTGGTGGGACTGGTGCGAGAGCATGCAGGACGTTATCCCCATGAATTTTCAGGAGGACAGAGACAGCGTATCGGTATTGCCAGAGCAGTGATCATGTCACCGGATCTGCTAATTGCAGATGAGCCCATTTCGGCACTGGATGTTTCTGTACAGGCTCAGGTGATTAATCTGCTCAATGAGCTACGCGCCACACTAAATCTGACCATCATGTTTATTGCTCACGATCTGTCCGTGGTTAAATATTTTTCGGATAGAATTGGGGTTATGTATTATGGAAAAATGGTAGAGCTGGCCTCTTCGGAAGAGCTTTTTGCCCATCCGCTGCATCCATACACGAAATCTCTTTTGTCGGCTATTCCTCTTCCGGATCCCCATTCGGAGAAAAAGCGTACCAGAATCACCTACAATGCGCTGGCAGAGCATGATTACAGCGTACACAAGCCGTCTTTAAGGGAGCTTGTTCCAGGACACTTTGTATACTGCAATGATGAGGAAGAGAAACGATACAAAAAGGAGCTGGGACTTTGAAAAGTAACGGGACGAAGCTTTTGATCAAGCATCTTTCAACGGCTTTCATCTGCGGAATTATTGCATGGATGTACATTTCTTCAAGAGAATTTGCCCATGTCTCCAAATTGGATCAATACAGGATCCTCAGCGATGCCTTCTTGATTCCTGGTCTGGTAACGGTGCTGATCGGATGTCTGTTTGTGATTTCCAATAGGGGAGGCCTTGACGGCATTTCCTTTATGGTGGGCCGAGCGGTGAGAATGCTGATACCAGGAGTGAAAAAAAAGGATGAAAAGTATCTTGATTATGTAGAACACAAACGCAGCAATCCCTTACGGGGGTTTGGTTTTCTGTTTTCTGTGGGAGGAACCTTCTGCGTCATATCCATTGTGTTTATGATTTTGTTTTATCAGCTGCGAGGGTAGACTTTGTACTTAATTTCGGCTATAGGTAATACCACACAACCGTGAGTACAATACCCAGAACGAAATATCCCAGCCCTACAATGATCATGGATTTTTCACCGCCGGATTTCCGCCTTTCCTGCTTTTCAACACGATATTCATAATATCCTGCCCCGTCGTCATGAATCAGACCAGGAAGCAGAGCGTGGGCTCCCTTGCGGATCCCGTAGCCAAAGATGTCGAAAAAGCCGGTGGAGGCTGTCCACAGAAGTCCTCCTACGGCCATATACAGCAATGCCACAGCGGAGAAACCGTCGCAGACAAGCATTACCCTGTCTGCGGCGGTCTCCGTCTGGAAAAGTCCTCGATAGCACATAATGCCAAAGGACAAAAATAAACCGATAATCGATTGCACAATATATTTCGTATATTTCATGGATACCTTCTTCAAGCTTGTACGATCTCCCGATATCTGTCAAATTCCGCCTGATTACAATGAACAAAATGTCCGGGAAGAACCTCTCTCAGAGCAGGCTGTTCCACACTGTAGTCGTGATCCCTCAGAGGAACATAGGTGATCCGCTTCCGCCTTTTTTCATACTCCGGATCCGGCATGGGTATAGCGGACAGCAGGGATTTGGTATATGGATGAAGAGGGTGCCTAAACAGCTCATCACTGTCTGCCAGCTCCACAAGCTTACCATAATACATAACACCGATCCTGTCGGAGAAGTATTTCACCACTGACAGATCATGCGCCACAAAAAGCACTGTCAGTCCCATTTTTTCCCGTAAGTCATCCAACAGATTAATAACCTGAGCCTGAATAGAAACATCCAAAGCGCTGACCGGTTCGTCTGCAATGATCAACTCCGGCTCCATTACCACTGCCCGGGCAACACCGATCCTCTGCCTCTGACCTCCGGAAAACTCGTGGGGATAACGGCCCGCGTGCTCCCGTACCAGACCTACCATCTCCAAAGCTTCGAATACCTTATTCTGAATAACCTTTTTATCCTTTTCTCCGTTAATTACAAGTCCTTCAGCAATAATCTGTTCCACTGTCATACGAGGATCCAGAGAAGCGATTGGGTCTTGAAAGATCATCTGAATGTCCGTATAAAATCTTTTCTTTTTATGGTCCTTTTTGGCGGACGCAATTTCCATCTGCTGAGCCTTGATATACTCCTCCAGCTCAGCCTTTTTTCCATTGTCTGCTTCCGTCTTCAGCTTTTGTCTGGCTTCCTTAATATTCTGTTTGTAGGAAAGCGTTCCTGCGGCAATCCGCTCACCCTTAAAGT
>ERZ779621.409-NODE-409-length-19311-cov-6.938617_pt1 | contig 19311 bp, 16 predicted proteins | sample MGYA00514215_ERZ779621 | MGnify/ENA primary metagenome ERZ779621 (study PRJEB29562, sample SAMEA4376715) | mouse gut metagenome | isolation source: Cecum | study: EMG produced TPA metagenomics assembly of the A DSS colitis mouse model was used to assess the...
GTTTGAACCCCGACCATGAAAGGTTGCTGGAACGTGCCGACCTGAACGCCGCCGCGGAACGGACCCGGCTATCCTGCTGAACTAAAGTGTCCACCGGGAAGAGAAACAGGGCCTTGACCTGGTATTGGTTCAGCGCGGCGAGCACGTCGGAAAAGCCGTCGTCGGCGGTGCATTCAATGGCAAAGGACACGTCGCCGCCCTGAGGAGCCACCGAAGGGGTGGGGGTGGGCACAACCGGGGCGGTGGGGGTCGGGACCACCGGACGGAGGGTAGGCGGAGGGGAGGGGGTGGCCTGGGCGGCAAGATACTGGGCCAGGGGCCCGGCTACCAGCTGGGCGGCCTGGGCGCCAAACTGGGCGTCGCCCAAGGTGGCGGCGGCGGTGCGCAGGCGGGCGATGGGGACCGTCCCGTCGGGCAGGACCAGGTTATAGAAGGAATAGCTCAAGCCAAAAAAGCTGCATACAAAGCGCAGAGGGATATACACCACGCCGTTGCGGGTGATGATTCCCTGGGTATATTCCCCGCCCTTTTTGTCCGCCGCGCCCGAGCCGTTGAGCTGGAAGATGAGGGAACCCTCCCGGTTGAAGATGGTAAAGGTCCCGCCACTACGGTTGAGGGCGTAGCTTAAGTCCAGCTCCTTGTTGTCCAAAACGGTGTAGGGCGCATAGATCACGCTGCCCCGGCGCACGGGCATCTGGGTCTCGTTGATCAGCCCCAGCAAAACAGTGTCGTTGACGCCGACTAAATACACTCCGTCGTAAGTTCCGGCGGCATAACTCCAAGGAATCAGCAAGACAAGGAGGGCGGCCAAAACGCACAAAAGGGCCAACAGACGTTTTTTCATGCTTAAAACTCCGCATTCCCCACCGTGCGGGGATGCAGCTCAACGTCCCGAATGTTGTTGATGCCGGTGAGGTACATGACCATGCGCTCGAAGCCCAGGCCAAACCCGGCGTGGCGGCAGGAGCCGTAGCGGCGCAGGTCCAGATACCACCAGTAGTCCTCGGGGTCCATGCCCAGCTCCTTGATGCGCGCCTCCAGCAGCTCCAGCCGCTCCTCGCGCTGGGAGCCGCCGATGATCTCCCCAATGCCCGGGACCAGGCAGTCGGCAGCGGCCACGGTCTTGCCGTCGTCATTGAGGCGCATATAGAACGCCTTGATCTCCTTGGGGTAGTCGGTGACAAAAACAGGGCGCTTGTAGACCTGCTCGGTAAGGTGGCGCTCGTGCTCGGTCTGGAGGTCGCAGCCCCACTCCACCTTAAAATCAAATTTGTCATTGTTCTTCTTAAGCAACTCCACCGCCTCGGTATAGCTCACCCGGGCAAAGTCAGAGGACGCCACATGCTCCAGCCGCTCCTTCAGGCCCTTGTCCACAAAGGAGTTGAAGAAGTCGATCTCGCTGGGACACTTGTCCAGCACGGTCTTGATGATATACTTGATCATGGCCTCGGCGGTGTCCATATAGTCGCCCAGATCGGCAAAGGCCATCTCCGGTTCGATCATCCAAAACTCCGCGGCGTGGCGCTGGGTGTTGGAGTTCTCCGCCCGGAAGGTGGGGCCAAAGGTGTAGACGTCACCGAAGGCCATGGCAAAGTTCTCCGCGTTGAGCTGGCCGGAGACGGTGAGGCTGGTCTTCTTGCCAAAGAAGTCCTTGGACCAGTCCACCTGGCCGTCGGGGGTGCGGGGCGGGTCGTTTACGTCCAGAGTGGTCACCTGGAACATCTCCCCCGCACCCTCGCAGTCTGAGCCGGTGACGATGGGGGTGTGGATATAGACAAAGCCACGGTCCTGGAAGAAGCAGTGGATGGCGTGGGCGGCCACCGAGCGGACCCGGAAGGCCGCGGAGAAGAGGTTGGTCCGGGGGCGCAGGTGCTGGATGGTGCGCAGATACTCCACGCTGTGCCGCTTCTTCTGCAGGGGGTATTCCGGGGTGGAAATTCCCTCCACCTCGATGGCGTCTGCCTTCAGCTCAAGGGGCTGCTTGGCCTCGGGGGTAAGCACCACCCGGCCGGTGACAATGAGGGCCGCGCCCACGTTCTGGGCGGCGATCTCCTTATAATTGAGCAGGACGTTGGCGTCCATGACGACCTGGAGATTGGAAAAGGCGGAGCCGTCGTTGAGCTCGATGAAGCCAAAGGTCTTCATGTCCCGAATGGTCCGGGCCCAGCCCATGACCGTGACGGTCTCTCCGCCGTAGCCCTCCATGTTGGACAGAAGCTCCCGGATGGTGGTGCGCTGCATAGTGATCCCTCTCTTACCTTATAAAATGTGACCCCATTATAGCCTATTCTTCCCGCAGTTGCAAGCATATTTCCGTCCTGAAAGGCGTATAGTGCCATAGGTCAAGGGCAGGGAGTGTTGCTGTGTGAAGGGAAACATGGAAGACCGGGCGGTGGCTCTGGCGGAATACATCATTGACCAGGGCGCTACCGTCCGCGCCGCCGCGGCCAAATTTGGACTGAGCAAGAGCACGGTACACAAGGACATCTCAGAAAGACTGGCCTCCTTTCGGCCGGGGCTGTATGCCCAGGTGAAGGAGGTCCTGGACGTAAACAAGGCTCAGCGCCACCTGCGCGGCGGTGCGGCCACCAGAAGAAAATATAAGGGAGAATGACCGCGCGCCGCCGGGAGGGAAAACTGCCCTCCCGGCAATTTTATGCGCTCTTGCGGAAAATTTTTCTTGACCGGGAGAAAAGGGCAGTGGTTGTGGTGATAAGGGAGCTTTTGGCCCGGTCTACCCCAAGATATTGTTACAAAACGGTGACAAAAAAGCTTCAAAACGTGGCGCTGTGGGGTTGACGGACAGGGCAAAAGGGTGTATGATACCAATGTTGTAACTAAATTGTAATTTTTTCCTGCCTTGGAAAAGGCGGATATTCCACAACACCTGGTATGGAGGGGAGATCCCATGGACGAGATATTGTATCCCGGCCCTCAGCCGGAGGAGGCCGTCGGCGCCGCGGAGCGGCGGGACTGGCGCGAGACGTTGAGGGCGCGGGCGGAGGATATCCTCTTTCGGTGGGACGCGGGCAGAGAGAAGCGGCGGCTTCCGGCACGGGCCTTTCTGCTGGCGGCGCTCCTGGTGGCTGTGCTCACCACGGTGCCTACGGTCTACACCCGCGGCTATGAGGTCACGGTGGACGGCCAGGCTCTGGGCATCGTCTCTCAAAAGAGCGAGTTTGAGAACATCGTGGACCGGGTGGAGGACCGGGTGGGTGAGATTCTGGGCTATGACTACGACCTCACCTGCGATGTAAGTTATAAAAGCCGCATCGTGGAGCGCGGCGAGATCTCCTCTCTCTCCGGCTTTGAGACTTATCTTTTTAACCAGGTGGATGAGGTGAGCAAGAACTACACCTTCACCATCGACGGACAAAATATGGGCGTTCTGGCGGACGCCACTGAGCTGGAGGCTCTGCTGGACGAGCTGAAGGCCCCCTACCGCAACGCCAACACCGTCTCCTGTGAATTTACCGTGCCGGTGCGGTTGGACTACTCCTACACCGCCAACGGCGACACCGCTGACATGGATGCCCTGCGGGAGTTGCTCACCTCCAACTCTGTGGAGGCGGTGACCTACACCGTGAGATCCGGCGACACCTATTCCGGCATTGCCCGCAGCCACGACATGACCGTGGATGAGCTGATGAACATCAATCCAGACGCCAGCCTGAAGAGCCTGATGCCCGACCAGGTGCTTACCGTGCGCCAGAACGTGCCCTATCTTTCGGTGCGCAGCGTAGACGCGGTGACCTATCAGGAGGCCATTCCCGCTCCTGTGGAGTACAAGGAGGACGATTCCATGTACCAGGGGGACACCAAGGTACTTGACCCCGGTGAGGAGGGAATGGCGCTGGTCTCCGCGAGGATCACCTACCTCAACGGCATTGAGGAGGCCCGGGACATTCAGACCACCCGGGAGCTCTCCGCCCCCAAGACCAAGGTGGTAGCCAAGGGCACCAAGGAGCGGCCCAAGACCATGGCCAAGGGCAACTTTATCTGGCCCGTCCGGGGCACCATTACCTCCCGCTATGGCTGGCGCACCCTCTTTGGCGTTTCTAACTTCCACGGCGGATTGGACATTGCCGTGCGCACCGGGACCTCCGTCAAGGCCGCCGACGGCGGCAAGGTGATCACCTCCGCCTGGCACAGCAGCTATGGCTACTATATCATCATTGACCACGAGAACGGCAAGCAGACCTACTATGCCCACAACTCCAAGCTGCTGGTCCGGGTGGGCGAGCGGGTGTACCAGGGCCAGGTCATCGCCAAGTCCGGTTCCACCGGAAACACCACCGGCCCCCACTGCCACTTCGAGGTCCGGGTGAACGGCCAGCGGGTGAACCCCCGCAACTACCTGCCCTAAACGATCTGATATCAAAGAAGGGACGCACTGCGTGCGTCCCTTCTTTTGTGCATGAACGAATAAATATTCACCATACAATGAATAAACTAAAATACAACCTTGAATTTGTGGAATTTGCCCTTGCATTTTTGGTGAATCAAGTGTATAATCCAGTTCAGATTTCCGCTTCGGGGAAGCGGACGGATAAGGAGACGAGTGAAATGAGGAAATTTACCAAGTATCTTGCTTTGGCCCTGGCCGTCATGCTGTGCCTGGGCGCCCTGGCTGGCTGCACCGGCGGGAAGGACCCTGTTGAACCCACCCAGCCCGCCGACAACGGGGGCAACGACCCCGTTGTCTCCACGGTCAAGACCGTGGAGGCGGGCAAGCTCCACATGTCCACCAACGCGGCGTTCCCTCCCTATGAGATGCTGGCGGATGACGGCAGCTTTGAGGGCATCGACGTGGAGGTGGCCGCGGCCATCGCCAAGAAGTTGGGGTTGGAGCTGGTAGTGGACGACATGGGCTTTGACGCTGCCCTCACCGCCGTGCAGACCGGTAAGAGCGACATCGCCATGGCGGGCATTACCGTCACCGACGAGCGCAAGGAGGTCATGGACTTCTCCGACAGCTACGCCACCGGTATTCAGGTGGTCATTGTCAAGGAGGGTTCGCCCATTGAGACGGTGGATGATCTGGCCAACGCCCAGATGATCGGCTGCCAGAAAGCCACCACCGGGTACATCTACTGCTCCGATACTCCGGAGAACGGCGGCTACGGCGAGGACCACGTCACCGCCTATGAGACCGGCGCGTTGGCGGTGATGGCTCTGGTCAACGGCCAGATCGACGCGGTGGTCATCGACAACGAGCCCGCCAAGAGCTATGTGGCCGCCAACGAGGGCCTGAAGATCCTGGACACGGAGTTTGCTGTGGAGGACTACGCCATTGCTGTGGGCAAGGGCAACAGCGAGCTGCTGGACGCGGTGAACAAGGCCATGGCCGAGTTGAAGGCGGACGGCACCTTCCAGAGCATCGTGGACAATTACATCAAGGCTGAGTGATCCAAGCAAAGAAGGGCGGCCTTTGAAAAAGGCCGCCCTTTTTCTTTATAAGGAAGGAGTGACGGTATGATTGAGGGCATCGCCCTGTGGCTGGCCAAGCTGGGGCCGCGGTTCCACCGGGCCTTTATCGAGGGAAACCGCTGGCGGCTGTATCTCAAGGGCTTGGGAGCGACGGTGGAAATGACCGCCCTTGCCCTGTGCATGGGCATTGCGCTGGGGGTGGTGGTGGCGGTGATCCGAACCGCCCACGACCAGCAGCGGCCGGGGAGGCACAACCTCCTTTTGGGCCTTTTGAACGTGGTCTGCAAGATCTACACCACCATTCTCCGGGGTACGCCCATGATGGTGCAGCTGCTCATCTGGGCTTTTGTCATCTTTAAGACCAGCCGAAATATGATCGCTGTAGGTATTATCGGACTTGGTATCAACTCCGGGGCATATGTGGCGGAGATCGTCCGGGGCGGTCTTATGAGCGTAGATGTGGGGCAGAGCGAGGCGGGGCGCAGTCTGGGCCTCAACTACTTTGACACCATGCGGTTCATTGTCATCCCTCAGGCGTTCAAGAACATTTTGCCATCTCTGGGCAACGAGTTCATCACCCTCTTTAAGGACACCTCGCTGGTGCAGGCCATCGGTGGCGCGGAGCTGGCCTATTACGCCTCTACCATCGGTGGGAACACTTTTGACTTTATGCCGCCCTACATTGGTATCGCCGTAATGTATTTGGTCATTGTCATTGGCCTGACTTGGGTGCAGGGGAAGCTGGAAAGGAGGCTGCGTCAAAGTGATCGACGTTAAAAATTTGTCGAAATCCTTCGGCGACCACCTGGTGCTGGACAATATCTCCGAGCACATCCACCCCGGAGAAAAGGTGGTGGTCATCGGCCCGTCCGGGTCGGGGAAGTCTACCTTCCTGCGGTGCCTTAACCTGCTGGAGACCCCCTCCGCGGGGACGATCACCTTTGAAAACACCGTCATCACCGACCCCAAGACGGACATCAACGCCATGCGGCGGCAGATGGGGATGGTGTTTCAGCATTTCAACCTCTTTGCCAACATGACCATCCGCAAAAACATCACCCTGGCCCCGGTGCGCACCAAGCTCATGAGCCAAGGGGAGGCGGACGAGACCGCCACGGCGCTTTTGCGGCGGGTAGGGCTGGAGGACAAGGCGGACGCCTATCCCGCCCAGCTCTCCGGCGGACAGAAGCAGCGCATCGCTATCGTGCGCGCTCTGGCCATGAAGCCCAAGGTCATGCTCTTTGACGAGCCCACCTCCGCCCTGGACCCTGAAATGGTGGGGGAGGTGCTGGACGTGATGAAGGAGCTGGCCAACGAGGGGATGACCATGGTGGTGGTCACCCACGAGATGGGCTTTGCACGGGAGGTGGGCAGCCGGGTGCTCTTTATAGACGGCGGGCACATTCTGGAGCAAAATAGCCCCGCGGAATTTTTTGCCGCCCCCAAGGAGGCGCGCACCATCGAATTCCTGTCCAAGGTGCTGTGAGAATGAAGCAGGAGCAGACAACGTGGGGGAGGGCGGCGAGAGCTGCCTTCCCCTATACGCTCCCTGTAATGGCGGGGTATGTGTGCATCGGGATCGCCTTTGGCCTGATGCTTCGGGCTGCCGGGTATGGCGTTTGGTGGGCGGCGGCTATGAGCCTGCTGGTCTATACCGGGGCAGGACAGATCATGGCCGTGCCCCTGATGGCGGCGGGCGCGCCCCTGGGGCGGGTAGCCCTGCTCACGGCGGTCATCGATCTGCGCCACCTGGTGTACGGACTTTCCATGCTGGACAGGATCCACGGCCTGCCCTGGCGGCAAAAGCTCTATCTGATCTTCGGCCTCACCGACGAGACCTACGCCTTGCTGGCGGGGGTCCACCCCCCGGAGGAGATGGACCGGGGGCGGTTCTACACCGCCATCACCGCCCTGGACCAATGCTATTGGGTGGCCGGCTCGGTGACTGGGAGCCTGTTTGGAAGTCTGCTGACGGCGGACCTGACGGGGATGGATTTCGCCATGACCGCCCTCTTTCTTGCCATCCTCACCGAGCAGTGGCGGGAGAAAAAGAACCGTCTGCCCGCACTGCTGGGCCTTGGAATTGCGGCGGCCAGCCTGGCCATGGTAGGGGCGGAGCGCATGCTGATCCCCGCTCTGGTGGGGGTGGTGTCGCTGACTCTGGCCCTGCGGGACCCCATAGAAGCGTCTGCCGGACCTGAGAAGGGAGGCGGAAGCCATGGGACATGACGTCGCTCTGGTGGCCCTTATGGCTGCCATCACCTTTGGAAGCCGCCTGCTCCCTTTCCTGCTCTTCGGCCGGGGAAAGGAGCCGCCCGGTTGGGTGACCTACCTGGGGCGGTATTTGCCCCCGGCGATGATTGCGCTGCTGGTGGTGTACTGCGTGAAGGATATCTTCTTTACGTCGGCTGGGGGCTGGGTGCCCTATCTACTGGCGGGGGGCACGGTGGCGCTGCTGCAGTGGAAGACGAAAAACGATCTGGTCTCCATTTTTACGGGGACCCTGCTTTACATGGCCCTGGTACAGCTTATGTTTCCGGCATAGTAGTTTGGAAAGAAAGCGAGGCCGCCACATCTGTGGCGGCCTCGCTTTTGCCGTTGAACGGCGGGTCAAAATTGGTTGCTCCGGGCCTGGCGGTCCGTCTGGAGCTGGTCGTTGAGGGCCTGATCGGTGAGGGTGACCCAGCCCGGGCCGGTGGCGGCGTCCTGGGGCGGAACGGCGGTGGGGGGGACCACCCCGGGGAGCTGTCCCTGCTGGGCCTGCCGCTGGGCGGCATACCGGCGGGCCAGCTCTGCGGCCTGGGCCTGCGCCTGGAACACCTGGTTTTGAGTGACCTGTCCGCTGGGGGGAGAATTGGGGGCCTCCATGTGCTCCACGGGCCAAAGGTTGCCCTGGGCGTCTACCTCCATGATGCCCATGGGGTTGTTGGGCAGAACGCCGGGGGCGGGGCGGGTGGCAAAGAAGGCCACAAATTTGGCGGAAAACACGTCGCACATCACAAAGTTGCGGTTGGTCTCGTCATAGAGGACCACAAAGCTGCGGCCCACGGCGTAGATAATACCGCTGCGGCGCACCAGAGTTTGAACGCCCACCAAAAAGTCGATCTGGACGTAGTGGCCCAGGTTGTCGGCCAGTACCTGCTGGAAGGAGCCTTCCAGACCGGGGGAGTCCATAATGCCGCTGTTTCCTTCGGTAGGGGTGTTGATGGAGTTGTTGTCCTCCATCATGCTCTGCTGCACGCGGAGGATCCCTTCGGGTTGTATCGCCATATGTCAAAACTCCTTTCTGAGTGAGATATTGCGTGGGGCTAAGTATCGGCGTAATAGCTGGTGGGGTCGTAGAAGCAGTGGTCGCCAATGCGCAGGGCAAACGAACCGACCCGGGTCGGGAAGTTGGGCTTGCAGGTGTGGGAATAGGGGTTGAAAAACCAAAGCGCCTGACCAAGCCCGCCCAGACGGCCCCCTGCGATGGCCCACTCCGCAATGGCATAGTGCTGGGCCTCGGGCCGCATGTTATAGATGTTCTGGGCGTTGTATTTCCCTCCGACGGTTTCCATGGCGCAGACAAACTGTCCCTTTTGATAAATAACGCCCGGTATTGTCATAATTCTTCCATACTCTCCGTAATCAATACGGACACGGTTCATCACCACGCTGGCGACAGCCTCCATGCCGTTCTGGCCCTCCCCACCCGCCTCGCATTGGATGAGCCGGGCCAACAGCTCAACATCGGAATAGGCCATAGCGCGCCTCCTTTCATCGCCGGCTAAGTCATCCTATGTCACAGAGAAAGGGATGGTGCGGCTGCGGACAGCGATCCATGCAGCTTGACAGAGAATGACCTTGAGATGGGGATTTCCCGGCAGAATGCTTCGAGACTTCACCGCCCCGGCACTTTCATCATTGCTTGGCACCAACCCTGCACAAGACGCAAGGAGCTGCGGGGAAGGGAACTGCCTTGTGGAGCAGGCCCGAACTCGGCCACGGCGTGAAGATTCAAGATACTCATCATTTGGCTGCCGCCTTTGATCCGAGCGATCGTTGATGGGTCGACCTCCACCATGTTCGCCAGCTCTTCCTGTGTCAGCCCGCGTTCCATTCGGCACTGACGAACATTGTTTCCTATCAAGGTCATCAGGGTTTGTTTGAGCTTTTCTTCCTCCATGCGGCATTCCTCCCTGTTTCCTTATAGGAACTGCTATAATGCCTGTTTGTCATCCAGAATATGTCCTAACAGGAATGAAAGTGTTTTCTAACAGCCATATTTGTGGCATACTATAGCTCAGAGAAAAAATTTCCAGAAATGATTCCAAAATTCGCCTGCTACGGACATAAGTATATAGAGGGAAAAATGAAGAAACCATGATTGTTCCCTGACTTTTGCTGTATGAGGTGATGCCTAAAGTCAAAACGTTCCACTTTGCTTCTTGTGAATTGTTTTGCCAAAAAGAGAGAAAAACGGAGGTTTCCTCATGAAAAGACACAGAGTACTCTATCAAGCTACCGCCGCGCTGCTGGCTCTGATCCTGACCCTGGAGCCGGTTGCCGCCGCCGTGCTGCCCGCGGACGTGGAAGAACCGCAAGAGGACTATATTGAGCAGGTGGCAGATGTCGCCGCTGATCCGATGCTGGGGGTGCAGAGCGGCGTGGAGGACACTGCCGAGGCCCAAGGTCCCCGGACGCTGGAAGAATTGGTGACCCTGGACGGGGTCACCCTGACAGAGGACGGGCAGCTCACCTCGGTCAAGACTTCGCTTTTGGATTCCCTTTCCGAGGAAGAGCGGAGCCTTTTGTTGACACTCAGGCCGGTCACCACATATACAGCCCGCACTGCGGACCCCACCGAAGAACTGAAGGAGCAGTTTGGCCTGACGGATGACGAGACCGAGCAGGGTGCGCGCCTCCACGGGGATATGCTGGCCTTTACGCATGAATTGAGTGACTTGTGCGTCAACTATGACAATATGACGATCAGTGAGCAGCAGATGGCAGAACTGGTCCAACTGATCGTGGCCGGATATACCTGCTCACAGGCAATCATAGCCTATGCGGCGATGAACACGTTTGAATTGGACCTGAGCGATTTGAAAGCGGAAAAACAAGCTGAAATTGAACAACTGATGACAACCGACGAGGAAGCTCTTAACAAAGGCAAAGAGGCAGACGTCAAAGATTATTTGTCTTTAAAGACAGGGCTGCCGAAATCTTTGGTGGAGCAGATCATTGCGTCTGGAAAGATGTCGGCATACCAAATTGAACAGGAAATGGACGGTGCTCTTGCACAGACATTTCCCCGTCCCGATGCGCGTCAAAGTGAGGAGTATGAAGCGGCGGAACTGGCAGCAACTGAAGACAGCCAGATCCGGTATAGCCCCAAGGAGGTTCTGGGGCAGCTATACTCCTATGACCGGCAAGGCGATTTTGATATTAACCTCAGTACAGGCGCCTATAGTTACACGGAAACAGATTTGAGCATTCCGGGAAAGAACGGCCTTGATTTGGTTCTGACGCGGCAATTCCATTCAGAACAAGCCAGCACCAGACGCCCTATGGGCGCGCTCTCGCCCGCGAAAGGAGATAGATACGATATCAGCAATAAAACGGCGTTTCATGTTTATTGCCGTTGGTATATCGTAGATGCAGAAAATAACGCTAAAATCATTGGGGAGCTGACAAATCACAACGGCTACACGTTCTCCGATGATGAGATAGCCTATTATGCAACGGATAACCGTTCGTTTCCTCTGAGCCATTATAGTGAAGAGAGCCTTGCAGAAGAACACCGAATCAATCCGCCGTCAGGCACAGAAACGGATACCCTCACGGCATTAGAGTACAAAGCCTTTTTGGAATCGCAAGTCGGCGGGAGTATTTTCTGGGCCCAAGACTCCAAGGGAAAGGTATATTCGCTGTCTCTGGTTCCCACCATTACGGGCGTTGCGGATATCATGGAAAAATATACGGAATCGTTCTCGGTAGAGGACTCCTATTTAGTGGATGAATTCGGCTTGGGTCATGGGTGGATGTTTGGGTTCTCGCATTTACGGAAAGAATATCCGGGCTATGGCGATATTAACACGGATGATCTCCAGCTCCGCCTTACTACCTCCAACGGAACGCAGTACTTCATCGAAAAACATGTAAGTACCAGCGGGAATTACATTGAAAACTACGAAGGCAATGACCTCATGTTCCATAAGTGCGTCAGCGGAGAATACCCTGGCGCAATGTATGGACTGTATCACAAGGATGGAAAAGTAGAATACTTTGATGCGGACGGAAGAAATATTGCTATTGTAGACCGCTTTGGGAACAAAATTACTTTGGCCTATACATTCGCGGACACACAGAAAAAAGCCGTGTCCAAAATACAAATCACCGACACAGTCAACAATGTTGTAACATATGAGAAAGTCGGGCTAAATCCCGACGAGACACACAAAATCGGCCGAAAAGAGTACAACGGGATGTGGCGTCTCTCTTTGAATGGAGGGATGATTCGGGAGTATTACACTTATACTGATTCTTGGACGCTTGAAACCACGCCAAATTCGGATGGGACCTTCAAAAAAACTGAAACGACTTATGTTGAGCTGATCGGTGTCAAAGACGAAGCCGGTGAAATCACGCAGTATGAGGAAGGGCAAACCCAGGCACGGTTTAATTGCTTCCTCCAACCAACAAAACGCACATTTGGATTCCGCGAGGCATTATTCTCCAGTGATGGAGAGGATCTGATCATTTCCCTCAAAAAGGTGACCTATCCTAATGGGGCGGTCAACGAACTCCGTGTTAGCACTCCTATTGAAACCTTTGGCTCCAACGGGTATAGGCATTATAGCCGTTGTAATGATGTGCTGCCGATCAGTAGCTCTGATAGAACAAGCATTACGGCAAAATATACATGGGGTGACTTTGATCGTCTGGAGGGGCAAAAAGTAGTGAATGGGGGAACATATTATACCACCATCCTCAATCAACAGGTCTATCCGTTCCAAAACAGTGATGGCACGCCAAGTAAATCGAGCTTGATTTGGAAAAACAATGAGCAAAACTATGCTTTCAATTCATGGGGGCAGGTAAAAGGATATACCAAAGAGTTATATACCACGATGCCTCTCACTCAAGATTTTGTCCCCGAAAACTATACTTGGGGGGATATTCAAAAGACGAAAATCGAATCCGCGCAATATCAATATAATTCCGAATATGCCCGCAAGCCCAAAACGGTCACCACCACCCGCTATAACCCCACAGGTACGGCGAACATGAAGACCACCGAGTCGTACACCTACGACGGCAAGTGGAATGTCACGTCCTACACCAAGCCCAACGGCTCCAAAGAGACCTACACCTATGACTCCGCCTACAATTTGCCCCTGATCCGGACGGTGCAGCAGGACGCCAGCACGAAGATCACCGTCAGCAACACCCTGACGGCAGACAAAAAGAACATTGCCACGTCCGACGTGAAGCGAGGGACCACGGCGGTAGGAAAGACCACCTTCGCTTACAATGCCGCGGGCCAGATGACCTCCCAAAGCGACTATCTCTCCGCTTCCAGCTTTGTGACCACCGCCTATGAATATGGCGGTGGGGCTCTGCCCACGAAGATCTCCGTGTCGGGGGTCAAGACCGTCGGCGGGACCGATGCCGCGGGCACTCCCGGCCTGGCGGCGGGCACTATCGCGCGCACGCAGACCTACAATGATCGGGGCTGGATCACCGGCCAGACCGACGCCAAGGGAAAGACAACAAGCTACCAATATGACGCAGTGGGCCGGATCACCAAGGTCACCTACCCGGATGGAACGACCCAGCGCTACGCCTACGATGTGCCCAACAATACTGTGACCTACACGGATGAAGCGAACTCCAGTTGGCTGTGTACCTACGGCAACTCCGGCAAACTACTGACGGTCAAAGATTTGACCAACAACAAGGTGTTGGAGTCCTATACTTATGACCATCTTGACAAAATGGTCAAAAAGGTGACCTACGGAGATTCCACCCCGGATCAAACTATCTATTACCACTATGACACCGATGGTCGATTGGTAGAGCAAAGTTATGTAGATACTTGGGGCTATGATCTTTACCAGGAATTCTACCGTTACGGCTGTGAAGATGGTTTTTTGACGGTTGAGAAATCTACTAGTGGTTACGGTGTTGTCTCCACCACTTATCAGGATAATATGGGCAACGTGGCAAAGACCAGACGACGTGGGGATGGAGAAGCATACTTTGACACCTTTAAATATGATAATCTAGGCAACCAAATTGAGGTCCAGAGCGCCTACAGCGCTTCCCTGGGCGACTCCTATTCCACCAAAACCACCTATGACCATGCGGGCCGGGTTCTGACCACCACCAATATTCTGGGGCAAAAGTCCACCAAAACCTACGACTGGATGGGCAATCTGCTCACAGATACCGACCCAAAGGGTAATGTGACCCGCTATACCTACGACGTTCTGGGCCGCCTGGTTCGGGTGGTCACGCCGCTGGACTCCGGGCGCACCAGTCAGACCGACTACACCTACGACCCCAACGGCAACATCATTGAGGAACGCACCCGCACCGGCTCCGCCGCCACCTCGACCACAGCCCGGGTCACCACCTATGGATATGATGACATGGGCCGGGTGATCCAGGTCAAGGGCAACGGCAAGGAGGACGGCAAGAGCGGCGCCGACCAGCTTCAATACACCCAGTACGTCTACGATAAGCTGGGCAACGTTACCAAGATGTACACCGGCCTCCACTCCCCGCTGACCATCAGTAGCAGTGGCGGCGTGACCACCACCGGAGACAGCTCCTATTCCGTCACCCGGTATGACTACGATCGCTATTCCCGACTGGTGAAGCAGACCGATCCACTGGGCAAGAGCGAGACCTATACCTATGACCTCAACGGAAACCTGACCCAAAAGACGGACCGCCGAGGCGTGACTACCAGAAACAACTTTGACGCCATGGGCCGGATGACACGCACAGAGGCAAATTCAGACTATTTCTTGTTTTCGTACACGTCCAGCAATCAACTTAGGGAGGTTAAAAACTTCGGAAAGACCACTACTTACTCCTATGATGGATTTGGGCGACTTATCTCTGAAGAAACTCCCTACGCCACCAAAACCTTCACCTACAATATCGGAGATCTGCGCACCGGCTTTAAGGTCGCGGATGACACAACGGTGTACCTGAACAACACCTACACCTACGATAAACTGGGCCGCCTGACCAAGGTAAACGGCAGCGGAGCGCAGGCCACCTACGCCTACGACGCCAACGGCAATCTGAGCACCACTACATACAACAACAATACCTCCGCCACCTACACCTACAACAGCGGCAATTTGCCCACTCAGGTGCAGAACAAGCGGAGCACTACCGTTCTATCTCGGTACAGCTACACCTACGGCCTGGACGGCAACCAGCTCACCAAGTCGGACAATTCAGGCCGTACCACTACCTACACCTACGATGGCCTCAACCGCCTGACCAAGGAGGTCCAGACCGGCTCGGGGGCGTTCACCAACAGCTATACCTACGACGACTACAGCAACCGCGCCACCGCCACCCTGGCGGGGGCGGCGACGTCCTATACCTACGACGTCAACAACCGCCTGCTCACCGACACCCAGGGAAAAAACACCACCTCCTATGATTACGATGACCAGGGCAATATGACCTCCACCGTTTTTAAATACAATGGCTCGGTGCAAAACACTGTGAACTATACCTATGATGGATTTGGGCGTCTGAAAAAAGTACGTGACAGCAACGGCGAAACGTTGTATACTTATGATGCGGACGGGCGACGCACCAGCAAGCAGACAGCCGACGGCATCCAGTATTATGTCTGGGACGGCGACCAGCTGGCCGTAACGATCTCGCCCCGCGTAGATCCGTTTTTCACGCTTACGCTTCCCTCTTCCGGGCGGGTGGAGGATGAGGATGTTCCGATCACCTCCTGGACAACGTACTACGCGAAGGTAGACGGCAAGGTCTACAGCGCGATGGCAACGTATGACAGCGGGCAGGCTGAGTTGTTCAGGGCAAGGCCCGACAAAGACGACCCGATTCCAATTGAGCCTCCCGATCCCGTGCCGGAGACCTATACTGAGCTGAGCATTGGTGGGTTTGAATTCAGCATCAGCAACAAAACCAAACGCGGGACGGTTTACGGCCCGGCCGGGAAAACCATTGAGCTGTATGAGAACGATCCCTCCACAGCCCTGCCCACAGTCTCCTACGTCCGCGGTCTGTCCCTGGTGGCGGCGGTGCGGGACGGCGCCCGGACCTATTACCACTACAACGCCCACGGGGATGTGGTGCAGCTCACCAACAGCTCGGGGACGGTGACGAAGAACTACACCTACGACGCCTTTGGCGTGGAGCAGGACGCTTCCGACAGCGACGCCAACCCCTTCCGCTACTGCGGGGAGCAATATGACAGTGAGACGGGGAACTATTATCTAAGAGCCAGATACTATTCCCCCGAGGTGGGGAGGTTCACACAGGAGGATCCGATTATGGACGGGTTGAATTGGTATACCTACTGCGCGGGGAATCCGGTGAGATTTTACGACCCAAGTGGTTGTAAAATGCTGGAGCCCAGTTTCCCATGGGTGCTAAAAGGGCTTACTGTAGGAAATTGGATGCGAATTAGTGAAAATATTCGTATCTACCAAAATTATAAATTCAACGAGAAGTTTTCTGTTTCAGGAATCATTAATGGACAAGGACTGTCTCCTGTAAGCGATTTTAGATATGGTAATGTAACTTTGTCTTGGAGTGGTTGTGAAATCATCGCAAATTACAATGCGCTAATCCTCTTAGACAATCCGCAAAACTTAAATGATGTTGCTAACTGGGGAGAGAACCACGGACAAATTGCAAATGGAGTATTTGGAACTTGGCCAGACAGTTCAAAAAAGCTGTTTGAACACTTAGGATACACAGTAGTAGAAGAGAGAGACAGTAGCAGATTTGACTCTGTTGCAGCTGATTCTGATGTGTGTATCTTCACTTTTTGGAACAATAAAGATAACTATTTTGATGCAGTACATACAGTGGCGATTGAACAAGGAAAAGACGGCATCACAGTCTACAATTATTACAATGAATACGAAGAGCCCTGGTATTTTGATTCTTTTTCGGATATGATTTCCAGTGAAAATCTTGGGCCGTGGGTCCTATATGGTATAAGCAAATGAAAAAAAAGAAAATATGTTTAATAGTGCTCATTACTATCTCAATATTAGTTTTAACTTCGGGATGTGACTTCCATTCATGGCAGCATCCAGATACCGACTCCAGTGTGCTATGGGTATCAGATGATCCTAGCATGTCATTTGCATGGGACGAAGGAAACATGGGGCATCGAGGAAAACTTGTTATCGCCGGAAATACATTTTTGATAGGAGTAGGATTTCGCTCTAACAAAATGGGTGTGATTTGTGAGGACGCTGAAGATAGCGATTTGATCGGAAAGCAACTATTTGTAGGAAAATGCAAGTTTGAGAAAAACCAAATTACGGTTTCGGTTACGAACGACAATGCCAATATTTTTGAAGGTGATTTGCCGACTATTGTCTTTGAAAAAGAAAAAGACGGAACAGACAGAGACAGACAGAGGGACGGTTAGCGTGTGGTGAAGGACATTTTCGCCTCATTTGTCCCTGTGTGACGGACACGTCATGGTTGTTCTTCTGTCTTGGCAAAATCCAAGGAAGGTGATGAAATTCCCCCAAATGACGAAATAGATGAATAAAACCCGCAGGGGCGGGCCACTGCCCGCCCCTGCTACCTTTACTGCGGGGAGCAGTTTGATGCCGAGACGGGGAACTATTACCTCCGGGCCAGGTACTATTCCCCTGAGGTGGGCAGGTTTACCCAGGAAGACACCCACTGGAATCCCGGGAACATGATCTATGGGGATGAGCCTCAGAAGTGGAATGAGTGGCAGGGAGAGGAAGACCCCCTCAACCTCCATGCGTATACATACAAACTTGAAGCCACGGCAGTGGCGCAGACGGGGAATTTGTATGGGTATGCAGCCGGTAATCCTGTCAAATGGAGTGATTCTACCGGGCAAATAGTTGTGGGGAAAGGGGTTTCTGGCTCTGCTGGCTTTGGTGGGAGTGGAAGCGTAGGGGGCATGCTGATTATGGATGATGAAGGGAATATGGCCATTGTTTCCGGGGGATATTTGGGTGCGAGCACTCCAAATGCAGGTTTTTCTGGCACCAGAATGATATCTTCAGCAAGCAATATTTTTGAGTACGCATATGGTTTTAGTGGTACAGCGGGAGGTTCCGTACTGTTCGGCTCCGGCGAAGTGTTTATGGGGATTGAAACCGATGGGAGCGCATTTTATGGGGTTGTAGCAGGTGGAGGACTGAGTGTTCTTCCGGTCGAGTTACACGCAGGTACTTCCTACACTATTATGGGAAGCGTTCTCCTATATCAATGGGAGCCGCTTCCAGCGAATGTTACTCTGGATGATTTCTATACACTAAATCCAACGCTGAAAACGAAATTAAAAAATGACACAGGAATTCCTGACGGATATCGGAGCAATGTGAATCGCACTAGAGAAGAGCGGCTTCGCGATGCAACGTGAGGTACTGAAATGAACAAGAGAATCCTCATTCACTCTAGTATTGTCTCCGTAATTACTTTCATGTTGTTCTTCCTTTTGCGCTATTATTTATACCCAAATGAAGCGTTCGGAATTATCGTAGGTTTTATGCTATTTTCCTTTTTCGCGTATATCGTGAATGCGTGTCGCTGGATTGACGTTTATGGACGGACGCATCCCCATGTTCCTGCCAAAGATAAGACATGGCCTCATTTTGCACCAGACGCACCGGATGCCAACGCTATATGTTTTAATATGTTCAAATGGCTGGGATCTGTATTTCTGTTTGTCGACTTAGAAATAATTTTTATATTGCTTAAAGGCTTTTTGTCTCGGCGACTCTAAAGACAAGGGAAGACAAGGGGACGGTTAGCGTGTGGTGAAGGACATTTTCGCCTCATTTGTCCCTGTGTGACGGACACGTCATGGTTGTTCTTCTGTCTTGGCAAAATCCAAGGAAGGTGATGAAATTCCCCCAAATGACGAAATAGATGAATAAAACCCGCAGGGGCGGGCCACTGCCCGCCCCTGCTACCTTTACTGCGGGGAGCAGTTTGATGCCGAGACGGGGAACTACTACCTGAGGGCCAGGTACTACTCGCCGGGGGTGGGGAGGTTTACCCAGGAAGATACCCACTGGAATCCCGGGAATATGATCTATGGGGATGAGCCCCAGAAGTGGAATGAGTGGCAGGGAGAGGAAGATGCCCTCGGCCTGCATGCGTATACATACAAGCCTGAAGCCACGGCGGTAGCCCAGGCGGGGAATTTGTATGCGTATGGGTTGAATAATCCTATACTATACAGGGACTCTACTGGTAATTTTGTAGTTACTGCTATTGTTGTTGGGATACTGGTTGGGGCCGCTGTCGGTGGAGCTGTCGGCGCAGGAATTTCGTACAGCAAGTACGGAGAAGTTAGATGGCAATTTGTAGCTGGCGGAGCGGTTGTAGGGGCAGTTATAGGTGGCCTAGTTGGCTATGGCATTGGATCGGTATTAGGGGTTGCATCTGGAAGTAAGATAGCTACTGGTGTAGCCTCAAAGGCGATTTCAAGTGTTTCAGCAAAAAAGATAGGACATATCATGGCTGGCAAACATGCATGGGATCAGGTTGTTTCGAGGGTTGATTGGAATAACGTGCAAAAGATAATATTGAAAGTTGTACAAACGGGATCATCAAAACTAATTGATTATACTAATAATGGCGGTTGCGTGTTTGAAGCAGTGAAAA
>ERZ779621.411-NODE-411-length-19273-cov-15.435061_pt1 | contig 19273 bp, 14 predicted proteins | sample MGYA00514215_ERZ779621 | MGnify/ENA primary metagenome ERZ779621 (study PRJEB29562, sample SAMEA4376715) | mouse gut metagenome | isolation source: Cecum | study: EMG produced TPA metagenomics assembly of the A DSS colitis mouse model was used to assess the...
GGCCGATGATGCGGCCCTTCATCTCGTCATTGGGCAGGGGAACCACACTGACGGTGATCTCGGACGCGTGGTCGGCGGCGCACCGCTGGATGGCGGTGGCGACGATCTCCTTGGCGCGCTGGTCGGCTTCCTCCTTGGCGCGGGCTTCGATCTCCTTGATCTTCAGCGCCGTCTCATGGGTGACCTCGCCCTCCACCTGGGAGATGAGGTACTGCTTGGCCTCCTCCACGGTGAAGCCGGAGATGCGCTCCAGCATCTCGGTCTGGCTGCGCTTGATGAGGTCGATCTCCTCCTGGGCCTTGTCCGCGGCGGCGTGCTTGGCGGTCAGGGCCTCCTCTTTCTTCTCGATGTTCTCGGTCTTGCGGTCCAGGTTCTCTTCCTTCTGCTGTAAGCGGCGTTCCTGCTTCTGCAGGTCGGCCCGGCGGCTTTTCTCTTCCTTCTCGTACTCGGTGCGGCTGCGCAGAATCTCTTCCTTGGCCTCCAGCAGAGCTTCCCGTTTCTTGCTCTCGGAGCCCTTGATCGCCTCGTTGATGATGCGCCGGGCTTCCTCCTCCGCGCTGGAGATCTCCTTTTCCCCTACCTTCTTGCGGTAGTGGATGCCGAGCCAGAAGAAAATGACCGCCACAACGATCGCGATCACCAGGGTAATCACGGTTTGCTGCCATGGCATAACGGTAAATTTCCTCCTATTCCTGTGTTTTGCTTTATGGCATGGGGGTTTTGGCTTGTCCGGCGGGCCGCGCCGGACCTGGAAATAATCGGCAGATACCCCTTTTTATCCGCCGACAAAAATCCTATTCAATAATACTCGCTCCACCCCGTTCTGTCAAGCAAAAAGAGCGAGCCGCGGGAAAATAGTTTCCCGCGGCTCGCTCATATGCAGTTGGTATCAGAGTCCGGTGCCCACACCGTCGCAGTGCCAGCCGTCCTCCAGCCGGTACATATAGCCGCACATCCACCACTCCAGCGCGCCCTCCGGGGCGTCATCGCCCTCGTACTCGCCGGTGTTGCCCGCCATGAACCAGTGGGGGTCGCCCTCCGGGACAAAGACCGCGGTATAGCTGAACAAGAATACATCCTGCGCGCCGTGAGATTCCTTGTACTCCGTCAGGAACTCCGTCATATCGACCCCGTCCCAGTAGTGGGTGTCCACGTTCTGAATGTCCATGTAGGTCCACTTGCATTTGCTGCCGCTGGTGGCGTTCAGATGCGTCCCCTCGCTGGCTTCCACCCACTCCCGGGCGATCTCCTCACGGCTGCGGCCGTCATCGGGGATGGCAGGGATGGCCGCTCTCATGGCGCCCGTTTCCGCCTCGTCGTACCACCGCCGGAACCACTCAAACATCTCACAGGCGAAGGGGTCCTCCGGCCCGGTATAGGCGACGCGGTACCAAGATATAACCCCATCGGCAGCGCAGTACACCAACTGGGGCTCGTAGAAGATCAGAATATTTGTCCCTGCACCTACGGTCAGGGAAGCAGTCCCGCTGAGATCGGGAATCTGGTTCTCCGTCAGGGCTTCCCAGGTATAATCAGACATCAAGTCTCCGGGCCGGTTCCAGCCCAGAGCGGAAGGATAGGCCCCGCCTCCTGTGCCGTCCACCGTCTCAAGGGAGACCAGGAAGGACTCGTCCGTCTGGATGTCTTCCCAAACGCGCTGGACCATCTGCCCCGGACCGGGGACAAGCAGGCCCTCTCGCCACAGGTAGTTGGTCAAGTCCTCGCGGAACCACTCGGCGTCCGGGCTCACGTCGTTGGACATGCCATGGAACAGATAGGTCCGGCTCCCGTCCCTGTCCATGCGGAAATAGATGTAGTCGTAGTCGGGATAGCCCGGACTGACCCAGCCGTCCTCGTCCACGTACAGCCCTCCGGCCCACATGACCTTCTCCGGCGCGGCGGCGTGGAGTTCGTAGTTGTAGCGGTAGATTTCCACCGTGAAGCCATCGAAGGTCTCACGCCACGGACCCGTCAGGCTGACGATCCGCCAGTCATCGATCCCGGCGTCCTTGAGACCGCCATCCTGCGTCCGCTCGTCCATATGCTTCCCAACGACCTGTCGCAGAGCGGTCATCACGTCCTCCGGGCCGGTGACACCGGGGGTAACGTGGTCCACGGCGGTCTTATCCGGCTTGTAGATCAGCAGGTTCTCGCCGTCGAAATAGATGTTCCGGAACGCCGCCGCCTCGAAATCCGCGCCGCTGTCTCCCGCCGCCCTGGCAAAGTACCACAGGGGCAGGCAGCGGGCATAGGGGTCGATCTCAGAGAACTCCAGATAGACATCCTCCGGCAGCGCCTCCCCCAGCAGCGAGGAGATATCCGCCTCCACGATCTTGCCGTCCCGCTGGAAGTACAGCCGCGCTTCGTACATACTGTCCGTACACAGCAGCTCGTCAGCGCCGTCGCCGTCCAAGTCTATGATCCGGCAGTCCACGCCATAGCCGGGGACGGTAAACAGCAGGCGCAGGGCCCCGTCCTCGTCGAAGGTATAGTAGGCCGTATACGCTCCGTCAACATCTCCGGTGTATTTCAAGGTAAAGCCGTCCCGGCCAAAGAGGTCTTGATAGAGTTCAATCGTAAACTCCTCGTTGGGCATCTCCAGGAAGCAATCCACCTCCCAGACAGTCATGCCGCCATTGCCTGCCACGGCCTCTGTGATCTCGGCGACGTAGATATTGCCGTCCGTGGAGCGGTAGCCCTGAACATGGTGGCCCCAGACATCCCAGTTTTTTCCGGCGGTGAACCGCTCCGCGCAGTCGCCGCTGTGGTGGAACGTCTCCACGGCCTGCGGCTCGGAGGCCGTCAGGTCCGCCAGGGAGATCGTGGCCAGGGGCTCCCCTGCCGGGTATACGGTGGGGATAAGCGGCTTCTCCTCAAACGTGTTGGAAACGAACAAGTATCCACCGGTCTCCAGCTCCCGCAGGGTGACGCACATACAGACACTGTCATACGCGATCTCATCATAGTACAGATGGAGCAGTTCTCCTTCCCGCACGCCTGCGAAAATAGTAACCTTTGACCGGTAGTTGGTGTCCCCGTGGGCCCAGTAGTAGGTATTGTACTCCGGCAGGTAGATAAAATTCCCCATCCCCACCTTGTTGGTCTCCGCCAGTGTCAGGCCCATCGTGTCCATTAGGAAAGCGTCCAGAGTAGCAGTGCTAACTTCATATTGGGCGCAGTCCGGGGCTTCGCCGCCGTAGACCATCTCCAGAATAGTACTCTCGTCCGGCTGAGGCTTGCCGGAGTCCCGGGCATATTCAGCGGGAACGCCGCAGTAGACCAGACAAAAAATGTCGATATCCGCCGGGGTCTCATAGGTGGAGGACAGGAACTGGTTGTGGATATTCATGTACTCGCCATTGAAAAAGAACTCGTTGAAGTACCGCAGCTCCTCCGCCGTGATGGGGCCGTCCTGCTTCTCCACGAGGGGCGCGGCGTCCGGACCATCCGCCGGGGTCTTCTTTTCGGCGCTCTCCGCGCACCCGGCGAAGGTGAACACGCAGGCCGCCGCCGTCAGCAGAACCATGGAGCACAGGGCCAGCTTCTTGGTCTTCCGGTTTGCGGCGATACGGGCGATCCGCTCCCGGAGGCGCTTTTTGTCCGAGGACATGGTGGTAGCGGCCAGCAGAGGGTTCCCCGGCATCCGCCGGACGGGGATCAGGCTCAGCAGGGTCCTGCCGTAGGCCAGCCGCTCCTCCTCCCCCAGGGCCCGGACGGCGCCCTCGTCGCAGGCCAGCTCGCAGTCCGTCCGGGAGGCCGACGCGGCGATCCACACCAGGGGGTCGAACCAGTACACCGCCAGGCACACGCTCCGCAGCAGGGACCACAGGGGGTCCAGGTGCCGGGCGTGGGTCTCCTCGTGGGCCAGCACGTGGCGCAGGCTCTCCTCGCTCTCCAGGGCGGCGGGGGTCAGATAGACGGCGGGCCGCAGGATGCCGAACAGGCACGGAGACGACAGGGAGGACTCCATCATATACACCCGGTACTTACAGCCGGGGACCTCCATGCCCATCCGGCGGCGGCGCAGCTTCCAGGCGAAGGCGAGGTTGGACCCCAGCAGTCCCAGGGCCATCGCCGCCGCCCCGGCCAGCCAGACGGCGCGCAGGGTCTCGATGACGGTCAAATGCTTCTCCGGGGCCGTCTCCGCGTTCTTTGCCGCAGGGGCGGTCGGGGGGACGACGTGGGGCTTGACCGTCTCCAGGCCGGGACCGGCGGGCTCCGCCCCTCCGGCGGCAAAGCCGGAGGGCTGAGGAGACGGGGCGGGTATGGAGACCGCCGGAGCGGCAAAGGCCGGGGCCTCCAGCCGGGCGGAGATCGTCTCCCGCACCGGCTCCGCCATGGTCAGCACGCTGAGATCCAGGGCGGGCAGGGTGACGGGAACCATCAGCCGCACCAGCACCAGCGCCCACAGGGCGTACTGTACCCGGCGGGATATCTTCTCACGGAAGACCCGCCGCAGCGCCAGCAGCGCTAAAATCAGCACGGAGGATGTCAGCAGGATGTCTCTCATCGCTCCGTCCCCCCTGCCTGCTCCAGAATGGCGGACAGCTCGGCGATATCATCCTCCGACAGCCCACGGCTCTCCACCATGGCGCTCATCATCAGACCCACTCTGCCGCCGTAGACCCTGTCCAGGAAGCTCTCCATCTCCGTCCGGGCCGCGTCCTTCTGCTCCAGGACGGGGTAGTACCGCTTGGCCCGCACCCCCTGCTCACAGCCCACAGCCCCCTTGGCCTCCAGACGGGAGAGCATGGTGATGATGGTGTTCCTTGTCCAGTTCGTCTCCTCCCGCATGGCGTCGGTCAGCTCCCTGACCGTCATGGGGCTGCGGGTCCACAGCTGCTTCATCAGCTTCCACTCGCCGGCGGACAGGTTGCTCTGCTTTTCCATGGACAGCACTCCTTTCCAACGTTGTTGACATACGTCTACTGTCATCCTACCACACATGTAGACGTTTGTCAACAGATTTCCGGAAAAGAAAACAGCCCCCGCCGGAGAAACCGGCAGGGGCAAAAGGCATACGGTATGAAACGGTATCATCTCTCCGCGATCCGGCGGGCGAAAACAGCCCCTCTCTCCGCCGCGCCGGGGAGCTTCGCCAGGCTCCCCTTTTCATTGGCGGTCTCCATCAGGCAGAACTCCGGCGGCAGGTAGAAGCTCTTGTTCATGTTCAGCCCGGAGATCAGCTGGCGGGCCAGCAGGTCGCCCCCGGAGTAGCCGGAGACAATGAGGCCGTACAGCCGCTTCTCATAGAACCGGTTCTGCCGGAAGAGGGCCGTCAGCCGGTTCACAAAGGCCGTCAGGTTGGCGGACAGGGCGTCGTTATAGTTGGCGCACAGCATCACCAGCGCGTCGCAGGCGCGCACGGCGGGGAACACCTCCTCCACCATGGGGCCGCCATAGAAGCACTTCCCCTGCCCGCCGAAGTGGAGGCAGGCGGTGTAGGCGCAGCCGTTGCAGTCCGCCACCGTGCCGTTGAGCAGGCACAGCTCCTGGACCTCAATATGCTCCGGCAGCTCCCGCCGGACCATCTCCCACAGGGCCAGGGTGTTGCTGGTGGTCCGGGAGGAGGCGTGGAGGGCCAGCAGCCGCCCCACCGGCGGCGGGCCGGTCCAGCCCGCGAGACGGCCCGTCAGCTCCTCCACCGCCAGACGGAAAGCGGAAGCCTCATCGGTATCGTGGATCTCCGCCTGGACCCGGAAGTTCCGCAGGGACCCGGTGGCCTCCACCAGGGGCCGCCCCAGAAAGGCGCATCCCGCCAGATTGGCCGCCAGCACCAGATCCCGGGCCACGCCCTTGGTATACAGCTCCCCCTCCCCGGCCACCACGATCCCGGCGGTGCAGCCGGTGAGCCGTCCGCCCCCCCGCCGGAGGGCAGAGAGCATCCGGTAATAGGCCCCGCTGCACCCCGCCCCGTCCAGGGCCACGGCAAACAGCAGCTTCTCCCCCGCCAGAGCGGCCAGACCGTCCGGCTCCTCAATTGTCCGCCAGACGCACCCGGCGGGCAGAAGGGGTTCCAGCATCGCCCGCAGTTTGCGGCTGTAGGGGGGATTCTCAGGGAAAATGACAACCATCAGCTCAGGTGGACCAGCTGCTCCACGCCCACGGCGCTGACCATGGCCCCGGACTCGGTGCGCAGGCCATGCTCCCGGTTGACTGCGTCCATGATCTTGTTACGCAGCTCCGTGGGGACCACGATGAAGATCAGCTCCTTCTCCTCCCGGAGGGTGGTGATGCCGTAGGACTGGGCGAAGCTCTCGTCTCCCGCCCAGCGTCCCCGGATAATCGTGCCGCCCCGGGCCCCCGCCTTCCGGGCGGTGTCCATCACCGCGCCGGTGCAGCCCTGGTTGACGGTGACCAGGATCATGCTGGTCTTCTGCTGGTTGTCCATAGTTCCGCTCCCTTCGTTTTCCGGCTTGGTTCTCAGGTCGATAAAGGCGGCCAGAAGGCCGCTCACCGCGGTCATCGGTATGGAAAAGGCGATGCCCCGGCTGGGGGCCGCCCCCCGCAGCTCGTCGTCCAGCCGTTCCAGCAGCGCGGCGGCGGCGGACCGGGTAGTCATGCTCAGGATAATGTCCTTCTCCGACCCGCCCAGGCCCAGGATATCCAGGATCTCCGACGTGGCGGTGCCCAGGCCCTCAAAGCGGATGTGGGTGAAGACCTGGTTTTTCTGGTAGAGCTTCACCAGCTTGCCGCCGCTGCCCCGTTCAACAATGGACATGATGAACGACAACTGTTCCGGTTTCTTCATAGGCATTCTTCCCCCACTTAAAGCAACTCATCCAAGAGAATATCGTACCGTATCTTCTCCGGCAAAACCATCTCGGGTCTCCCTTCGGTCAGTCGTAATAGAGGACCCGGTCCTCCACACGGGCCAGCTCCGCCCGCAGGGCGTCGTCCGCCAGCCGCTTCCTCACCCGGCCCGCCAGGCCCAGCAGCTGAATGGCAACCAGAGGCGTCATGGCAACCAGGGCCACCAGGCCGAAGGCGTCGGTCATCAGATTTCCGCCCCAGGCCTGACAGGCCCCCATGGCGAAGGGCAGCAGGAAGGTGGCGGTCATGGGGCCCGAGGCCACGCCGCCGGCGTCGAAGGCCACTCCGGTGAACAGCTGGGGCACAAAGAAGGTCAGCGCCAGGGAGATGGCATACCCGGGAATGAGAAACCACAGAATCGAGATCCCCGTCAGCACCCGCAGCATGGCGATGCCGATGGAGATGGCCACGCCGATGCTCATCCCCTGCCGCATGGCGGACTGGGAGATGGAGCCCATGGAGACCTCCTCCACCTGCTTGACCAGCACATGAACCGCAGGCTCGGCGGCCACGATGAAGTAGCCCATGACCATGCCCACGGGGATCAGCAGGAAGGGCAGCTCTCCGCCCGCGATGGTGGCCCCGATGAGTTCCCCCGCCCCCATAAAGCCTACGTTGACGCCGGTGAGGAACATCACCAGCCCAACGTATGTATATACCAGTCCGCTGGCGATTTTCAGCAGCTGGGTCCTCTTGAACCGCCGGGTGAACATTTGAAACAGCAGGAACACCCCACAGATGGGCAGGATGGCCCCCGCCACCTCCCCGGCGTAGTGGGGAAAGGCGGCGGCAAACTCCCGGGCGGCGTCCCGGGTGGTGGCGATCTCCGCCAGGACGGGGGGCGTGTAGCCGGCGCTGTCGGAGGCGTAGCAGATGCCCAGGATCAGCACCGAGAGGATGGGGCCGATACTGCACAGGGCCACCAAGCCGAAGCTGTCGTTGGTGGCGTTCTTGTCGTTGCGAACTGACGCCAGGCCCACGCCCAAAGCCATGATGAAGGGCACCGTGATGGGTCCGGTGGTCACGCCGCCGGAGTCAAAGGACACGGGGATGAAATCGTTGGGCGTAAACAGGACGGCCAGCACGAAGGCCCCCAGGTAAAAGCTCACCAGCAGGTAGGACAGGGGGATCTTCAGCGTTACACGCAGCAGCGCCACTACCAGGAACAGTCCCACCCCGGCGGCCACGGTGAGGATCAGCACCAGATTGGGGATAGCGGGTACCTGCTGGGCCAGCACCGTCAGGTCCGGCTCCGCCACGGTGATGAGCATCCCCAGCAGGAAGGCCGCCGCCAGGGGCAGTATCCGCCGCCTGGCCCGGCTCATGGTCACGCCGATAGCATTGCCCATAGGCGTCATGGACATATCCACCCCCAGGGTGAACATCCCCACCCCCACGATCAGCAGGAAGGAGCCGAAGAGAAACAGCACCAGCACCCCCGGCGTCAGGGGCACGATGGTAATGCTCAGCGCCAGGACGATGGCGGTGATGGGCAGCACGGAGGACAGGGATTCCTTGATCTTTTCCATCAGCTGAGGATTGATCCGCACGAACGGCTCCTTTCCCGCCCCAACCTCTGGGGCGCATGCACCTATTTAATATATATTCTACAACACTTTTACCCCATTGTACAGTGCTTCCCGAAAATAATCGCCGCCCGGGGCTTTCCGTCTCAAATTTATCGTGCATTTTCCGGCAAAATGGTGTATGATAGGTCTCACGAGGAATTTTTCCAGATATAGGAGGCAATGATTATGAATACCTGTCTGATTCCCCAGGGCTACCGCCCCCCGCTCTACGGCTACGACATGCAGCGGGCCATCGAGTTTGTAAAGAGCAGCTTTCAGGAGAACCTGAAGTTCGCCCTGAATCTCCGCCGGGTCTCCGCGCCCCTGTTCGTGGACCGGGATTCCGGCCTCAACGACAACCTCAACGGCGTGGAGCGCCCCGTGGGCTTCGATATTCCCGCCATCGGCGGAGCCGCCGGGGAAGTGGTCCACTCCCTTGCCAAGTGGAAGCGTCTGGCCCTCAAGCGGTACGGCTTCTACCCCGGCAACGGCCTGTATACCGACATGAACGCCATCCGCCGGGACGAGAGTCTGGACAACATCCATTCCGTCTACGTGGACCAGTGGGACTGGGAGAAGGTCATCACCCGCGCCGACCGGAACGTGGATTTCCTTCAGTACACCGTCCGCTCCATCGTGGGGGCGGTGTGCGACACCTGCGACGCCCTGCGCCGGGCCTTCCCCCAGGTGAAGATCCGTCTGGACCGTGAGGTGAGTTTTATCACCACGCAGGAGCTGGAGGACATGTATCCCCATCTGACCCCCGGCGAGCGGGAGACCGCCTACATGCGGGAGGGCCACAGGACCGTATTCCTCATGCAGATCGGCAAGACCCTCAGCAGCGGGAAGAAGCACGACGGCCGGGCCCCGGACTACGATGACTGGGAGCTGAACGGGGACATCCTCATGTGGAACGACGTGCTGGGCCGGGCCTTTGAGATCAGCTCCATGGGCATCCGGGTGGACCGGGAGAGCCTGGAGCGGCAGCTGGCCCTGTCGGGCTGCGAGGAGCGGCGGGAGCTGCCCTTCCACAAAATGCTCCTGAACAACGAGCTGCCCCTGACCATGGGCGGCGGCATCGGCCAGAGCCGCCTGTGTATGCTGATGATCGGCTGCTGCCACATCGGGGAGGTCCAGGTGAGCCTGTGGGATCAGGAGACCCTGGACACCTGTGAGGCGGCGGGAGTGCAGCTTTTATAAGAACCTTTATTTATATTCCGGACAAGGGAGGTCTCTATGAATCTTCTGAACATCGCCCTGCTCCAGATCGCGCCCACAGACAGCCTGGCGGGAAATCTGGAGAAGGGGACCGCCGCCTGCCGCAGGGCGAAGGAGCTGGGAGCGGACATCGCCCTGTTCCCCGAGATGTGGAGCAACGGATACCGCATCTACGGCCGCCCCGCGGAGGAGTGGAAGGCCGAGGCGATCTCCGCTGAAAGTGAATTTGTCCGCGCCTTCGGCCGTCTGGCCGGAGAACTGGACATGGCCGTGGGCGTCACGCTGCTGGAAGCCTGGGAGGGCGGCCCCAGGAATACGCTGGTCCTCTTCGACCGCTTCGGGGAACGGAAGCTGACCTACGCCAAGTTCCACACCTGCGATTTCGACGTGGAACGGAATCTGACCCCCGGCGAGGACTTCTATGTGACGGACCTGGACACCGCCCGGGGCCCGGTCCGGGTGGGAGCCATGATCTGCTACGACCGGGAGTTCCCAGAGAGCGCCCGGCTCCTGATGCTCAAGGGCGCGGAGCTGATCCTGACCCCCAACGCCTGCCCCATGGAGCTGAACCGCCTGTCTCAGCTGCGGGCCAGAGCCTTCGAGAACATGCTGGCCGTCGCCACCTGCAACTACCCGGACTCCGTTCCGGACTGCAACGGCGGCTCCAGCGTATTTGACGGCGTGGCCTACCTGCCGGAGCTGGCGGGCTCCCGGGATACCTGCCTGCTTCAGGCGGGCGGGGAGGAGGGCGTCTACCTGGCCGGGCTGGATATGGATATGCTGCGGGCCTACCGTGGGCGCGAGGTCCACGGCAACGCCTACCGCCGTCCGAAAAAATACGCGCTGCTGACGGATACCCGGATCGACGAGCCGTTTATCCGTGCAAATCGCCGGGAATAACCACAACAAGGAGAAAGAAAAACCATGGAAAACTTTGTCTTATCCCATCTGGAGCCCGGGAACGTATTCCGGTTTTTCGAGGAACTGAGCCGCATCCCCCGGGAGTCGGGGCACACGGACGCCGTCAGCGCGTGGGTGGAGGACTTCGCCAGAGCGCGGAGCCTCCGCTGCCGCCGGGACAAACTGGGTAATGTGGTCATCTGGAAGGACGCCTCCCCCGGTTACGAGGGGCATCCGGCGGTGATCCTCCAGGGGCACACGGACATGGTATGCGTCCAGTCCCCCGGCACAGACCACGATTTCGAAAAGGACCCTCTGACGCTGGTCCTGGACGGCGACTGGCTGCGGGCGGAAAACACCACTCTGGGCGGCGACGACGGCGCGGCGGTAGCCATGATGCTGGCCCTGCTGGACGATGACGCCATCCCCCACCCGCCCATTGAGGCGGTATTCACCGCAGACGAGGAGATTGGCCTGCTGGGCGCCGCCGGACTGGACTGCTCCGATTTGCAGGGCCGGACGCTCATCAATCTGGACAGCGAGGACGAGGGCGTGCTGACCGTGGGCTGCGCCGGGGGAGCCCGGTGCGACCTGGCCCTCTCCCTGCCCCTGCGGCCCGCCTCCGGAAAGCTCTGCACGCTGGAACTCACCGGCCTCCCCGGAGGCCACTCCGGCGCGGAGATCCACAAAAACATCCCCAACGCCAACCGCGTGCTGGCCCAATGCCTCCAGGCACTGCCGGACGCCCGGCTGGTGTCCCTCTGCGGCGGCGAGCAGGACAACGCCATTCCCGACCGGGCCAGAGCCGTGTTTGCCCTGCCGGAGGACCAGACAGAGAGCGCGCCGGAAAAATTCCACGAGCTGAAGTCCGGCGCGGTCTGCTCCTTCACCTGGGCCAGCCATGCCCCGGCGGACGCCCTCTCTCCGGAGGACACCCGCAAGGCCGTCGGCCTCATCCTCTCCGCCCCCAACGGCGTACAGGCCATGGAGCCGGACCTCCCCGGACAGGTGCGCACGTCCCTGAACCTGGGCATCCTCCGGCTGGAGGAGGGCAGACTGCGGCTGACCTGGAGCGTGCGCAGCTCCGCCGGAGCGGAAAAGGAGAAGCTGATCGAGGCCCTCAAGGCTCTGGCGGACAGCTGCGGCGGGACCTTCAGCCGCCGGGGGGACTACCCCGCCTGGGAGTACCGCCCCGCGTCCCGCCTGCGGGACGTGATGGTCCGGGTCTACCGGGAGCGGACCGGGAAGGAGCCGGTGGTGGAGACCATCCACGCCGGTCTGGAGTGCGGCCTGCTGGCCCAGAAGCTGCCGGGACTGGACGCGGTGTCCATCGGTCCCGACATGCGGGACATCCACAGCCCCCGGGAGCGGCTGTCCATCCCCTCGGTCCGCCGGACCTGGGAGTACCTGCTGGCCGTGCTGGCACAATTATAAATGGAGACCCTCAAATTTGACAGACAGGAGAAACAGTATGAAATTCAGCGAAATGCCCTACACCCGCCCGGATCTGGAGAAGATCCAGAAGGACTCCGCCGCCATCCTGGAGCGCATCACCAACGCCCGGTCCGCCCAGGAGCAGATCGACGCCTACCTGGCCTATGAGGAGATGAGCAAGGAGGTGGGAACCAACTGCTCCATTGCCTACGTCCGCCATACCATCGACACCCGGGACGAGTTCTATGAGAAGGAGAGCGACTATCTGGACGAGATCTATCCCGCCCTTCAGGAGCTGAACCAGAAGATCGACAGGGCCCTGCTCCAGTCCAGATTCCGCCCCCAGCTGGAGGAGCGCTTCGGGACGCTGCTCTTTAAGAACATGGAGATCTCCGTGCGGTGCATGAAGCCCGAGATCATGGAGCTGATGCAGGAGGAGAACAAGCTCACCAGCGAGTACCAGAAGCTCTACGCCTCCGCCACGGTGGAGTGGCAGGGCGAGACCCTTCCCCTGCCCAAGCTGGGGCCCTTCATGCAGGACCCCGACCGGGCGGTCCGCAAGGCCGCCTACGAGGTCCGCGGCCAGTGGTTCGAGGACCACCGGGAGCAGCTGGACGAGCTGTACGACAAGCTGGTGAAGAACCGCGACGCCCAGGGCAAGGCCATGGGCTACGAGAACTTCATCCCTCTGGGCTACGACCGTCTGGGCCGCAACTGCTGGGGTCCGGAGGAGTGCGCCGCCTTCCGGGATCAAATCGCCAGGGACCTGGTGCCCATCGTGGCCCGGGTGAAGGAGGATCAGGCCAGACGCATCGGCGTGGACCAGATGAAGATCTACGACGACGCCCTCATGTTCCCCGACGGCAACGCCAAGCCCCAGGGCACTCCCGACGAGATTCTGGCGGCGGGCCGGGAGATGTACCACGCCCTCAGCCCGGAGACAAAGGAGTTCATCGACTTCCTCTATGACGGCGAGCTGCTGGACGTACTCAGCAAGGAGGGCAAGGCCCCCGGCGGCTATTGCACCGACTTCGCCGCCTACAAGGCCCCCTTCATCTTCTCCAACTTCAACGGCACCAGCGGCGACGTGGACGTGCTGACCCACGAGGCGGGCCACGCCTTCGCCTTCTACCGGGCGGCCCGGAAGGGGTATCTCTCCTCCCTGATGAGCCCCACCATGGAGGGCTGCGAGACCCACTCCATGTCCATGGAGTTCCTCACCGCCCCCTGGCACGAGAAGTTCTTCGGTCCCCAGACCCGGAAATATGAGATCGGCCACTGCGAGGACAGCCTGATCTTCATCCCCTACGGCTGCATGGTGGACGAATTCCAGCACATCATGTACCAGCGCCCGGAGCTGACCCCTGATGAGCGCAACCGGATCTGGCTGGAGCTGGAGAAGAAGTACCGCCCCTGGATCGACTACGCGGATCTGCCCTCCTACAGCCGGGGCGCCCGGTGGCAGCAGCAGCTGCACATTTATATGAACGCCTTCTACTACATTGACTACTGCATGGCTCAGACCATGGCCTTCCAGTTCTGGATGACCTCCCTGGCCAACCGGGAGGAGGCCTGGAGGAAGTACCTGGCCTTCGTGGACCTGGGCGGCACCAAGACCTTCGAGGAGCTGGCCCACGGCGCGGGGATGAAGGTCCCCTACGACCCCGGCTGCGTCAGGGAGATCGGCGAGGTCATCTCCAAGTGGATCGACGAGAACCCGCTGTAATTGCAGAAATTCCCTTAACTTTTCCGCCATATCTGCCGAAAAACAGGATATAAGCGGAAAAGGAGGTCTCGCGATGGAACTGCGCATTACCGGCCGGCCGAAAGCCGCCGGCCCGTCCATCCGTCCGGCGGACAGGAAGGGAGACACCGCCGCCGGCTCCCGTCCCCGAACGGACCGGTTCACCCTGTCCCGTCAGGTTGTGGAGCAGCTGGAAATCCAGAGCCGCATCATCATGGATCTGGCCCGGAAGGAAGAGAAGAAGCCTTTCGTCTGGGACATGGCGGACAGTGGTGAGGAAACCGGGACCAGCGAGGCGGACGCCCTCGGCGAGCAGATGAAGGCCATGGAGCGCTGCCACAAGATCGCGGCCCGGATCATGCGGGGCGACAGGGTCCCGCCCCAGGACGAGCAGTACCTGAGGATGAACGACCCAGACGGCTACAAGCTGGCCATGGCGATGCGCACCCCCAAGCGAAACCCGAAGAAATGGCAGAGCGTCCTGAAAAAAGAAGACGAGAGCGCCCAATCCCGGCAGTCCGAGAGCGCGGAAGCGGCCTCCTGCGGGGAAACCGGCGAAGCCTCCGGCTCCGGCGGGGGCGGAGACCCATCGGGCGGAAGCGAATAGCGCAAAAGGGCAAGCCCCGGAACCAGATGGTTCCGGGGCTTGCCCGCCCTTTCGGGCGGAAAGGAAGAGAGAGAAGAGAAAAACTCGTAAGCTGATTTACGCGGCCTGCCGTCCATATCCGCCGCCGAAGAACTCGTTGAAGAAGTCCTCCATGCTGCCGTAGCCGTATCCGCCGTAAGACCCGTCATATCCGCCGTTGTCCGGCTGGACAGCGGACTGGGGCACGGCCTCCTCCTCGGGCATTTCCGTGGTGGAGCCAAAGGTGATGTCGGTGGTATAGACCTTGCCGTTCCGGACATAGGTAATGGTGGCCTTATCCCCGGACTGATAGGACTTGCTGCCCACCGCGGAGCGCAGATCGTTGGCGGAGGTGATGGTTTCCGTGTCCACCATGGTAATCACGTCCCCGGTCTGGAGGCCCGCCTTTTCGGCGGGGCCGCCCTCCACGACCTCAATATAAGCGCCGCTGCGGAGTCCGGACTGGGGCACCTGAACGGCGTCTATGGGGGTGACGCCCATGTAGGCGTGGCTGGTGACCCGGCCATTTTCCATAATGTCCTTAATCATATGCAAAACGTCGTTGATGGGAATGGCAAAGCCAAGTCCCTCAGCGGCGGTGCCGTCGCCGGTGGAGGAGGTCTTGGCGGTAACGATGCCCACCACCTCGCCGTAGCTGTTGAAGAGAGGACCGCCGGAGTTGCCGGGGTTAATGGCGGTGTCCACCTGGATCATGTTGAAGGGGGTGCCGTCCAGGTTGATCTCCCGGTCCAGACAGGAGACGATGCCGTGAGTCAGGGAGAAGGTCAGCTCACCCAGGGGGTTGCCGATGGTGGAGACCTCCTCGCCCACCTCCAGACTGTCGGAGGAGCCCAGCACCACGGGCTTCAGCTTGGTATCGCCAGGGTCTACCTTCAGTACGGCGATGTCATAGTCGGCATCGCTGCCCACCACCTCGGCGCTGTAGACCGTGCCGTCGTCCAGCGTGACCTGAACGCCGGTAGCACCGCTGACCACGTGGCAGTTGGTGACAATATAGCCGTCCGCGGTAAGGATAAAGCCGCTGCCGGAGCTGACCGCCTCTCTCTGGACCGGCTGGCCGAAGATGTTGTAGCCCACCTTGGTAGAGGATACGTTGATGCTGACGCAGCTGTCCACGTTGGCCTTGTAGACCTGAGGAAAGGTGAGCTTCTCGCTGCCGGTGACGCCGACGGTGGTGGCCGGGGTCTCCTCGCGGCCGCTGATCTGGATCCGCCCGTCGCGGTTCTCCTCCTCCGGGGGCTCGCCGGAGACGGAAGCGGCGGGAGTATCGTCCCGGTTGTTCAGGTACCATCCTGCCCCGAAGCCTCCGCCGATCAGGAGCGCCCCGCACAGAACCAAGGCAACCGCCTTTCCGGCCCGGCCCCGCTTGTTTTTCTTCGGCGTCACGGGCGCGGGGGTCTGCTCGGGCTGGAAGCCGCTGTCATCGGAACGGTAGCTGTAGTGGTATTCAGAATCGCTTCTGTTTTGATCGTTATAATCGTTATACATAAGACTGCCTCCTTATGGTAAATCCATTTTTGCGTCCGCCGGAGGGGCGTCCGCTTTTGATGGTGGTAGGATACCTGACATTTATGACAAAAATATGAAGAAACTACGGAAAGATTATAAACAATTCAAAGACAATCTGTAAAGGGGCAAATGGAAAAAACCATATAAGAGCGGCGGGAGGCACGACTCCCGCCGCTCTTATATGGTTTGGAAGATTGGATGAAAAGAAGTTTTGGTCCTTGCAAATCATATAGTATAGAAAAGGTGTTAAGAAAACCAGCGTTTGTTGTTACAAAAGTATGAACTCTGTTTTCCGCAAAATGATCCGGCAGCAGGAAAATAAATCTGATCCGTTCTTTACTTATTCATATTTGGACGATATACTATACTTAAAATACCGAATGGAGGCTGCTTCCCTATGCGGAATTTCTTTTATCGGGTTTCCGGGGCCATCGCCCGGTTCATGTATGGCCGCAACGGCACCGACCAGCTGAACGCGGCTCTGCTGGCCGCCTATCTGCTGGTATGGCTGGTGCAGATCCTGCTGAACCGGAATTTCACAGTCCGGATGGCGCTGGAGGCGGTATCCCTGGTACTGGCGGCGCTGGTATTGTTCCGGACCTTCTCCCGGAATCTGCCCAGGCGCCAGGCGGAGAACGCAAAATTTCTGAGCTGGTGGTATCCCGTCAGGAACCGCTTTGCCGTTGTCTGGCAGCGGCATCGGGACAAGGAACACAAATATTTCGTCTGCAAAAACTGCGGGACAGTCTGCCGTGTCCCGGCAGGCAAGGGCAAGGTGGAAATCACCTGTCCCAAGTGCGGAGAAAAGATCATCGGGAAGAGCTGATTGATTTTCTGTGTGTCAAAAAAGTGGCATAGCCACTTTTTTGACTCGCAGAGAGGGGACGGAGCCACGGCTCCGTCCCCTCTGCTGCTATTCACCCAGAAATACTGCGGGGTCCACCAGCTCCCCGTCCCTGGAGACGCTGAAATGGAGGTGTGCCCCCCACCCCGCCTCGGTCAGGGAGGTGTTGCCCACCGCGCCCAGGACCGTACCGGCGGGAATTTCATCTCCCGCCAGCACGCTCACCTCCGGCTGAAGGCTGGCGTAGGTGGTGGTATAACCGTTGCCGTGGTCCACGGTGACGGTGGTGCCCATGCGTCCGTCCTCCTCCACGGCGGCGACAACGCCGGCGGCAGCGGAGACCACCGCCGTACCCGCCTCGGCCTGGATATCGATACCGTCATGGGTCCGCCAATCCCCCAGAGTGGCGTCATAGGTCAGCCGGTCTGCGGAAAAGGCGGCCACAGTCTCCCCGGCCAGGGGAGCCACCACAATCATCGGCTCTGCCGCCTCGATGGGCGCGGAGTCCATCACGGGGGCGTCGTCCTCGTTGAGGGGGATGCCCTCCGCATCAAAAACGGGGCGTTCCTCCGGCTCGTCCGGCTCCTCCTCCAGGATGGGGCGGACGGTGGGATTCTCCACGATGACAGGGGTCTCCTTGATAACCGGACGGGCGGGTTCCGGCTCGGGGACGGTCACGCTCTGAGCGGGTTCCGGCTCAGAAACGGCGCTGGGAACGGGGTCCTCCACGGGTTTGGGGTCATCCTTCAGCAGGGCGAAATAGCCAACCACTCCGGCTGCGACCACGCAGACGAGCAGGGCTATGTAAAAGCCCATGCCGCCGAAGATGGAGGCAGCCTGCCGCTTGCCTCTGTTGTCCATAATTGTCTTCCTTTCATCATCCCGCCGCCCTGACGGCGGCTTGTTCTGGAGGGGGAACCCCTCCAGCCACATTGTGCGCCAACCGAGGCTTTTTTATGCAGGGGAGCTATAATTTTCTTACGGACCGGCGGACGCGATATTTTTTCCCGCGCCCTATTGGTTTTAGCGGGAAAATATGTTATACTAAAGTGTCATACCTTGGAAAAAGGAAGGATGTCATGTCTAGACTGCACCATACCCGCCGCCGTACGCACCGCTTGGGGAAATTTTTGCTTTTCTGCGTTCTGTGCGCGGTTTTCTTCTGGTGGAGCAACCACTCCCTGCAAACGGAGCGGGCTGTATTCACCTCCCCCCGTCTTCCCGCCGGATTTGACGGATGCACCATCGTGCAGCTGTCGGACCTCCATGGCGCGGAGTTCGGGGAGGATAACGAAGAGCTGATCCGGCGGGTCCGTGAAGCGGAACCGGACTATATTTTTCTGACGGGGGACCTGTTAGACCGCTACCGCCAGACGCCCCGGAGCTACGCCGTTTCTCTTGGGAAGTCACTGGCAGGAATTGCCCCCACGTATTTTGTCACCGGCAACCACGAGTGGGCGTTTCCGGATATCCGGACCCTCAAGCGGGAGCTGCGGGATGCCGGCGTTACGGTGCTGTCCAATGAATATGTTCCGCTCTCCCGGGGCGGGGACCGCATCCTTTTGGCGGGAATTGACGACCCCAACGGCTTTGCGGACCAGAAGACTCCGGAGGAGCTGGCCGGCGAGCTGCGCGGCGCGGAGCCGGACGCCTTCTGGATGCTGCTGGCCCACCGGAACAACTATTTTGAAAAGGAGTACAGCCTGCTGGGGGCGGACCTGGTCATCTCCGGCCATGGGCACGGCGGCCTGATCCGTCTTCCGTTTACGGACGGGCTGGTCAGTGTGGAGAGGTCTTTGTTTCCGTCCTATACGGCGGGATTTTATGAGGCCAACGGGGGGAAGGTTTTTGTTTCCCGAGGGCTGGGGAACTCCGGCAGGACTTTTCGTTTGTTTAACCGGCCGGAGATGGTGGTGCTGACGCTTAGGTGTCAGTGAGCAGGGGATTCTGCGGCGCTACGCGCCGCACGGCTTCTTGTTTCTATTCGAAAGCCCGGGGGCTGCGCGCCCCCGGACCCTGCGGGTACTTTTTGTGTGAACAAAAAGTACCCAAAAAGTCACTTAAACCCGTGGGGCGGCCAAAGGCCGCCCTAGGGCTGGGGCCGCTTTCAGCGGCCTAACGCCTGCGGTTTAAGAATCCCTTTCTCGGCTTTGCCTGTCCGGCAAATCCGAGGCGGGGGCCAAAGGGCTGTGCGGCGGTTGCCGGGTTAGGCGAAGCCTCCGAATTTGCAGTTCTTCTTCTGCCGCTCTGGTACTTGTAGAACTCCGGCCGTTAGGCCGCCAAAGGCGGCCCCAGGCTTGCTGGCGGCCGCAGGCCGCCGCACAGCTGCCGCCCTTTCAAAGGGGTACTGCCCGTGGGGCGGCCTTTGGCCGCCTTAGGGTTGGGGCCGCCGCAGGCGGCCTGACACCTGCAAGAGGCACATATTCTAACGGAACATCCCGCAAATTCGCACCCCGGTGAGTTTGCCCCGCTACACGGTAGGGGTTCTCGATGACCACGCTGAAATAGAAACTGAAGCTGCACGAAGCGGACGGCAATACGGTAGACCAAACCGACTGTGCCTCGGGCGCAAAACAAAACACCCCCGTAATCAAAGG
>ERZ779621.415-NODE-415-length-18928-cov-6.971017_pt1 | contig 18928 bp, 16 predicted proteins | sample MGYA00514215_ERZ779621 | MGnify/ENA primary metagenome ERZ779621 (study PRJEB29562, sample SAMEA4376715) | mouse gut metagenome | isolation source: Cecum | study: EMG produced TPA metagenomics assembly of the A DSS colitis mouse model was used to assess the...
ATTCACCAGCATAATCAGCACAAACAATACCAGACCGGCAGTAAACAGCACCTGTCTGTGAGTTCCCTGTGCATACCCCATCTCGCTGACAATGGCCGAGGTCAAAAACCGCACGGAATGAAAAGGAAGGGGGAAATTCACACTGTTTCCGGATGCCAGCGTAATGGCCATGGCTTCTCCCAAAGCTCTTCCCACCCCCAGCACCACTGCTGTCATGATACCGGGCTTTGCCGCCGGCAGCACAGACCCAAAAATAGTCTGAATCCTGGAAGCTCCCAAGGCAAGGGAGGCCCTGCGGATTCCGGGATCCACCGCCCGAATGGCCGCTTCGCTGATGTTGACCACCGTGGGCAGGATCATCACCGCCAAAATCAGAGATGCCGACAGCAGATTAGCTCCGCCGGTAAACTGATGGGTTTCGGATCCGGCAAAAATCCAGCGTTCCAGACGATACATCATCGGATTTAACAGATAAATGCCCAGCAGTCCATATATTACAGACGGTATGCCCGCCAGCAGCTCCACCGCAGCTCTCAGGATTCCCGCTAATCTTTTATCCGCCAGCTCCGCCAGAAATACTGCTGTCAGCACTCCCACCGGCGCTCCGATCAAGACTGCCAGAAGAGTTCCTGCCAGAGAGGATAATATACAATAAAATATGCCATACCGGGGCTCCTCTCCCCCTGGCCTCCAGACTGTCCCGAACAAAATCTCCTTCCACCCTGCCCGGGCCAGGGCGGGCGTTCCACTGGCAATCATATACGCCACGATAACCCCCACCGCCAAAACCGCCAGAAACCCACAGAAGGTAAATATGGCCTGAGCGGCGGCCTCCACCGCAGCCTTTTTCTTTGTTCCCCTCATGACAGAAAATAACGAATTCTGTTCCATATCTGCACTCCTGCTGTACGTGCCCGGCTTGAACTGATTGTCGGCGCCCGGCTCATTATACTCCATGCCCTCACGGCTCCTGCACCGGAATCAGCCCGGTTTCTTCCACGATACTCTGCCCTTCCTTCCCAAGTGCAAAGTCAAACCAGGCCTGAACAATCTGCTCCTGCCCGGAAATCTCTCCCTTGGTCACCATCACCAGCGGTCTGCTCAAGGGGTAGGCTCCGCTTATCACATTTTCAGGGGATGCCTCCACCCCGTCCAGGGTTACGACTGTCACACTGCCATCCAGTCCGTCAAAGGATACATAACCCACTGCGCCGGGCACGGAAGCCACTCTGGCCAGCACCGCCCCGGTGCTGTTCAATTCGTTTGCATATGTACACAGATCCGTAAGACTCAGCAGCCTCTCAAAGGCCTCTCTGGTACCGCTTCCTGCTTCCCGTCCCACCAGTACCACAGGAAGATCGCTCCCTCCCAGACGGGACCAGTTTCTCACGGCTCCGGTATAAAGCTCCGCCAGCTGACCGCCGGTTAATTCCGTAATTCCGCAGGAGGCCTCCACACATACCGCCAGACCGTCCAGGGCCAAAATCTGTTCCACCGCACCTGCAGCTTTTTCCTCCTCCGTGAGCTCCCTGGATGAGCAGCCTATATGAGCGCTTCCCGAAAGCACTGCCTCTATACCGGCGCTGGAGCCTGCAGGTATAATCACCACAGTGACCTGTGGGTATTTTTCCACAAAGGACTGGGCCAGGGCATTCATCACCCTGTCCATGGAAGTGCTCCCGAAAATCTGCAGAGTTCCTGACAAGACGGGTTCTTCTGACTGACCCTCCGGCTCCACTTCCCGGCCTCTTCCCTCTGACAAGCGGCTCACCTGTCCGTATCCCCACAGTCCTTCCAGGATCCAGATCCCCAGGCCGGCCAGTACCAGCGCCAGAGCTCTTCTGCCCCATTGCCTCGCCGGAACAGAAGAATCTCCCTCAGGCGCTTTGGATTGTCTGCAGAATCCCATCTGCAATAGCCTGTGCAACATCATAAAACCTCTCGTCCAGAAGCTGATTGTCCGCATCCGTGTTGATAAATCCCACTTCCACCAGCACGGCAGGCATATCCGTGCGGTTCAGCACCACCAGATCAGTGCGTTCATTGACTCCCTGATCCACAAAGCCGATCTGCTCCAGGCGGGCATTGATATTCCGGGCCAGCCGGGCGGCCTCTCCATATCGATTGTACACCAGTGTCTCAATGCCTGTGTATTGATTGGGATAGGGACTGGCATTGCGGTGGATGGACACAAAATAATCTGCCCCCGCGGCATTTCCCTCCAGCGCCTTCTGCGTCGGAGATTCATATATATCGGTAGTCCTGGTGTAATATACCTGGACACCGTTGTCTTCCAGTATTTGTCCCACCGCCAGAGACAGGGCCAGCACGTCATCCTTCTCCTGTCTTCCCATGTATACGGCTCCGGGATTGCTCCCTCCATGTCCCGGATCGATCACCACTAAAGCCATAAAAAGCCTCCCACATACCTTTATATTAAGATATGTGGAAGGCCTGTTCATTGTTCCTGTGTATTCATTATCCTTGTGTGTGTTCCGGCTTCAGTCTGCCCAGTCATCCTGCAAACTGACTGTTGTACAGCATTGCATAGAATCCGCCCTTCTCAAGCAGGCTGTCATGGCTTCCCTGTTCAATAATATTTCCGTCCTTCATCACCAGGATAATATCCGCCTCCTGAATGGTGGAAAGACGATGGGCCACAATAAAGCTGGTTCTGCCCTCCATCATTTTGGCAAAGGCATTCTGGATCCTCAGCTCCGTGCGGGTATCAATGGAGGAAGTGGCCTCGTCCAGAATCAGCATGGGCGGCAGGCACAGCATCACTCTCGCTATGCACAGCAGCTGCTTCTGACCCTGGGACAGGCTTCCGCCGTCCTCGGAAATAACAGTGTCGTACCCCTGGGGCAGACGCTTGATAAAGCTGTGGGCGTGAGCCGCCTTCGCTGCTTCCATAACCTCCTGTTCCCCGGCATCCGGTTTTCCCATACGGATATTGTCCCGTATGGTTCCCGCCCGCAGCCAGGTCTCCTGGAGCACCATGCCATAGCTGGTGCGCAGGCTTCCTCTGGTCAGCTCCCGGATATCCGTGCCGTCCACCCGAATCTGACCGCTGTCCACATCATAGAACCGCATCAGCAGATTGATAAGCGTTGTCTTTCCGCAGCCTGTAGGGCCCACGATGGCCACCCTCTGCCCCGGCTTCACCTCCAGATTGAAATCCTGGATCAGCTTTTTTTCAGGTGTATAGCTGAAGCAGACCTGTTCCAGCTTCACATTGCCTCTGGCATTTGTAAGAGCCTTGGCCGTTTCGCTGTCCGGCGTCTGGGGTTCCTCGTCAATCAGCTCAAAAATGCGGGCGGCACACACGAAAGCGTTCTGCAGCTCCGTTACCACACCGGATATCTCGTTAAAGGGCTTGGTATACTGATTGGCATAACTCAAAAAGCAGGACAGACGCCCTACACTGATGCCCCCGCGGATAGCCACAAAAGCGCCGAAGATCCCCACTCCTGCATACACCAGACTGTTTACGAAACGAGTGGAGGGATTCACCAGGGAGGAAAAAAAGATAGCCTTCAGGGAGCATTTTTCCAGCCTGCCGTTAATTTCCGCAAATTCCTCCTTCACGGCCTCCTCCCGGGAGAAGGTCTGTACGATCTTCTGATTCCCGATCATTTCTTCTATAAGGGAGGTCTGCTCTCCCCGGGTTTCCGACTGCAGCTTAAACATGGAATAGGTCCTGGTGGCTATAAAACGGGCCACCAGGAAGGAAACCGGCGTGATACAGACCACCACCAGCGCAATGGGAACATTGGTGACCAGCATAAAAACCAGCGTTCCCAAAATGGTCAGCACCCCGGTAAACAACTGGGTAAAGCCCATCAGGAGGCCGTCTGCAAAGGTGTCCACATCCGCCACGACCCGGCTCACAATATCGCCGTAAGCATGGGCGTCAAGGTACTTCAAAGGCAGCTGCTCCAGCTTGTGGAATGCATTTTCCCGAATATCCTTCACCACATGATAGGTGATATGATTATTGCAGGTGTTCATCACCCATTGAGCAATGGCGGTAATGGCCATGGCTGCGATTATCTTCACCATAATGGAAAAGATGCCCTGAAAGTCCACCGCGCCCTTTCCCAGAAGCAGATCCACCGCATCGCCTGTGAGAATGGGAATATAGAGTGTCAGTCCCACGGTCACCGCCGCCAGGATCAGGGACAGCGCCACTAAAAACCAGTATTTCCGAATATACTGCAGAACCTTCTTTAAAGTCTCTGCCTGATTGGCTTTTTTAGCCTGCTCCGGCTTTTTATCTGCCTGCGCCATTTTCTTCCCCTCCTTTCACGGTCCCGCCTTCCTTCCGGACCTCTTCCTTTCGGGTCTCTTCCGGCTCTTCTTCCTTCCGGGCCTCTTCCGGCCCTTCTCCTGTCCAGGCTTCTTCCTTCCAGGGCCCTTCTTCCTGCCTGACCTGCACTTTCTTTAATACCTGCAGCCCTTCTCCCGCCGCTTTTGCCGCCTTCAGGCGCTCCTCCGGATATTGGGAATAATAAATCTCCCGGTAAACACCGCAGGTCTCCAGCAATTCGTCGTGGGTGCCAATTCCTGCGATTTCCCCGTCATCCAGCACGATAATCTGATCCGAGTGCCGGATGCTGGAGGCCCGCTGGGACACAATAAAGGTGGTAGCGTTTTTCACGCTTTTCAGCGCCGTGCGTAACCTGGCGTCAGTAGCATAATCAAGCGCCGATGCGCTGTCGTCCAAAATCAAAATTTCCGGCTTTCTCACAAGAGCTCTGGCAATGGTCAGCCTTTGTCTCTGGCCTCCGGAAAAATTCTTTCCGTTCTGGCTTACCTGAGCATCCAGCTTGCCCGGTTTTCCCTCCGCCACCTCCCTGGCCTGAGCCAGGTCGATGGCTTCCCACATTTCATTTTCCTCCGCATCCGGCTTTCCCCACTGAAGATTGCTTCGAATGGTTCCCTTGAACAATACTGCCTTCTGAGGCACCACACCGATACGCTCCCGCAGCTCCTCCTGGGACATGGTGCTGATGTCCTGCCCTTCCAGGCGGATCACTCCTTCCGTGGCAGGATAGAAGCCGGGGATCAGATTCACCAGGGATGTTTTTCCTGATCCGGTGCCTCCGATAATACCAATGGTTTCCCCTTTATTCACCCGGAAATTCATATCATGAAGGGTAGCCGCTCCCGCTCCTGCGTATGTGAGGGACACATGATCAAATTCCAGAAAGGGTACAGTCCCTTGTCCTGAAACAGCCTCTCTCTTCCGCCCCGATTTGACTTCAATACCGTCATTTTTGATCTCAAATACGCCTGCCACCCGGTCCGCACAGGCCAGCGCCTTGGTAATGGTGACAATGAGATTTGCCAGCTTCACCAGCTCCACCAGGATCTGAGACATATAGTTGATAATTGCAATGACTTCTCCCTTACTTAGGTGTCCTGCATCCACCTGCAGGGCTCCTGTGTAGATCAAAACCACAATAGCGCCGTTGACGATCACATAGGTCACAGGATTCATGATGGCGCTGATCTTTCCCACATAGGTCTGACTGCGGGCCAGCGCTTCCGTATAACCGCGGAATCGAGTCTCTTCCTCCTCTTCCTTGTGGAAGGCCCGGATCACCCTGACGCCGGTAAGATTTTCTCTGGTCAGGCCAAGCACCTTATCCAGCCCCGCCTGCACCTTCTTGTACAGCGGCATGGTCCACACCATAATGCCGAAAACCACCACAGCCAGAAGAGGAATAGCCACCACAAAAATCAGAGCGGATTTTACGTCAATGGTAAACGCCATTATCATGGCGCCGAACACAATGATGGGCGAGCGCAGAAACAGCCGCAGCACCATGTTTACACCCGACTGTACCTGATTGATATCGCTGGTCATTCTGGTGATCATGGTGGAGGTTCCGGCCTTATCAATATTGGTAAAATTCAGCCCCTGAATATGATCGAACAACGCCTGTCTCAGCTTGGTGGAAAAGCCCACCGCCGCCCTGGCCGCGAAAAACTGAGCAGTAACGGAGGACACCAGCCCCACCACAGCCAGCGCCAGCAGGCACAGTCCCATTTTTACAATATAGCCTGTATCCCCGTCGGCAATTCCCTTGTCGATAATCCCCGCCATCACCAATGGCACCAGAAGTTCAAAAAAGGCCTCCAGCAGCTTAAAAAGCGGCGCCAGAACGGCCTCCTTCCGATAGTCCTTCAGATATTTCATTAATCTTCCCATAGATATTCATTCACTCCTGTACTGATAACCTGCACTGATAAATTGAAGAAAATGCTGATTAAAACGCCTTCTGCACCGGATTTGCGCAATGAAGAAGCATCTTCTGCTGCAAATCCGCATGCACCCGCCGAAGGCAGAGAATCCTGCATGGCAGGATTCCTTTTATGAAGTGACCTTCAGATGCAGCTCCTCCAGCTGCTTTTCATCCACTCCCCCCGGAGCCTCCGACATCAGGCAGGAAGCGTCCTTTACCTTGGGGAAGGCGATTACCTCCCTGATACTCTCAGCACCCACAAGCAGCATGACAAACCGGTCCAGTCCGATGGCCAGTCCGGCGTGGGGCGGCACTCCGTACCGGAATGCATCCATCAGGAATCCGAATTGCTCATGGGCTTTTTCTTTGGTAAAACCAAGTGCCTGAAACATTCTTTCCTGCACGTCGCTCTGGAATATTCTCACACTTCCTCCGCCCAGCTCAACACCATTCAGCACAATATCATAGGCCTTTGCCCGGACCCTTCCCGGCTCCGTCTCAAGCAGATCCAGGTCCTCCTCCACCGGCATGGTAAAGGGATGATGCATGGCCACATATCTCTCTTCCTCATCGCTCCACTCAAACTGAGGGAATTCTGTCACCCAAAGGAAATCAAAGCGGCTATCGTCGATAAGCCCCAGCTGTTTTGCCACCTCAATTCGCAGCGCCCCCAGCACGGCCCATACGGTCTTTAGTCTGTCCGCCGCAAACAGAATAAGATCCCCGGCCTCTCCCTTCATGGCCTTCACCAAAGTCTCCAGCTGCTCCTGCGTCATAAACTTGGCAAAGGAAGATTTATAACTGCCGTCCGGCATTATGGACAGATACGCCAGCCCTTTCGCTCCATAGCCCTTCGCAAATTCTGTCAGCGCATCGATCTTCTTTCTGGGCATTTCGGCCTGCCCTTTTACATTAATTCCCCTGACGCTTCCGCCGGCCTCCAGCGCTGTGGTAAACACGCCAAAGCCGCAGTCTCTCACCACTTCAGACACATCCTGCAGCTCCATGCCGAAACGGGTATCCGGCTTGTCTGAACCGAACCGATTCATGGCCTCCTGCCAGGTCATCCGGGTGATGGGAAGGGTTACCTCCAGGCCTATGGCCTCTCTGCAGACCCGGGCAACCATCCTTTCGGTGGCATCAATCACATCATCCACATCCACAAAGGACATCTCCAGGTCCACCTGAGTGAATTCCGGCTGACGGTCCGCCCGCAGATCCTCATCCCGGAAGCATCTGGCGATCTGGAAATATCTGTCATAGCCCGAGCACATTAAAAGCTGCTTAAAAATCTGCGGAGACTGCGGAAGCGCATAAAAAGCGCCTGGATGCACACGGCTGGGCACCAGATAGTCCCTGGCCCCTTCAGGAGTGGATTTATTCAAAATAGGAGTCTCTATTTCCAGAAATCCTTCTTCGCACAAAAATGCCCGGATGGCGGCGGCGATCCTGCTCCGCAGAATCAGATTCCGCTGCAGGTCGGGTCTTCTCAGATCCAGGTAACGGTACTTCAGCCGCAGCTCCTCCTTGGTTCTGGAATCTGCCTCAATGGGAAACGGCGGCGTCTCTGCCTCGGACAAAATCCGAAGTCCTGCCGCGCGAATCTCGATCTGTCCCGTCGCCAGGTTCTCGTTCACCGCGCCGCCCCGGTCCTCCACCTTTCCCGTCACGGCCACCACAAACTCACTTCTCAGCTTCTCAGCCTTTTCAAAATTTTCCTTCCCGCAGTCACTCTCTTCAAAAATCACCTGCAGGATACCGGCCCGGTCCCGCAGATCCACGAAGATCAGACCTCCTTTGTTTCTCTGCTTCTGGACCCATCCCATTACCGTGACGGTCTCTCCCACATTCGCCCGGGAAAGCTCACCACAGCGATGTGTTCTTTTCAGACCCTTCATCGACTCTGCCATAATTGTTACCATACCTTTCCGATTTCCGTTTTCGATTTCTGTTTTTTCGAATTTCGGGTTATTTCTTCAGGCCTTCCCTGTAGAAATCCACAAACTCCTCATATCCCTCTGCCGTCAGCTGTTCCTTCTGGAATTTTTTATTTTTGTTCATCCTGGCCACAAGCACCTGCGCCCCTTCCGCTCTGGCCGCCTGAGCGCGGGCGATCACATCACACAGCTGTTGTCCGCCGATTCCCTTTTCCACCAGAAATGCAGTTTTTTTCGGTCTGTCCGGCACCTGAAAGCCGCTTTCCAGCAAAAGCAGCACAATGCGTTCAAAGCCGATGGAAAATCCGCAGGCAGGCACATTATTTCCTGTAAATCCGCCCACCATCCCGTCATACCTGCCGCCGCCTCCACAGCTGCCGCCAAACTCAGGGATAGCAATCTCAAAAATAGTACCTGTATAGTAGGACATACCCCTGACCAAGGTGGGATCAAACACCATACTGAAGTCCGCTTCCTTTGTGGCGTTGACACTGTCTATGATCTCCTGAAGTCCATTCGCCGTCGAGGGGTCAAGCACCCCCTCCAGTACCTGTTCCAGATAAGCCACACCGTTTTCTTCCCCGGCCAGCCTGCTGTACAGCTCCAGGTATTTCTCCACGCTCTCTGCCGCAAAACCGTTTCGAAGCAGTTCCTCTTCTACTCCCTTCAGACCGATCTTGTCCATCTTGTCCAGGGTGATAAACACACTGTCATACATATCCTCGGGAAAACCGCTGTAAGCCGCCATGGCCTTGAGAATCTGCCGGTCATTGATCCGGATCTCAAAATTCCGGAATCCCAGCCTGCCCAGAGTGGTGGTGGTAGCCAGGATCAGCTCAATCTCCGCCAGGTTGGAGGGTTCTCCTAAAATATCGATATCGCACTGGGTAAACTGACGGTAACGCCCTCTCTGGGGATGATCCGCCCGCCATACACTCCCAATCTGCAGTGCTTTAAAGGGCGCGGGAAGCTGTGACGCATTGTTGGCATAATACCGCACCAGAGGAACCGTCAGATCGTATCTCAGCCCCAGCTCCACGATTTCTTCCTCGGAGGAAGCCTCCGCCACGTTCAGCTTTTCTCCCCGTTTCAGTATTTTAAAAATCAGTTTTTCATTGTCTCCCCCCTGCCGGCTGGTGAGGTTCGCAATATTCTCCACACAGGGAGTTTCTATGGGGGTGAACCCAAACCTGCCGTAGGTCTCCTTAATCACCCGGATACAGTAGTCCCGTATCTGCATCTCCTCCGGCAGAATATCCTTCATACCCGTCACGGGCTTTTTGTTCAGCGCCATTCTTCTCCTTTCGCCTGCCATTTGCCGGGCATCCGCTTCACAGGCCCCAATGCATGGCTTCACAGCACAAATGTTGTAACACAGCCTCTATAACATAACAGTTACATGATATATTTTTTCCCAGATCCTGTCAATATAAAAACTTACTCTGCATCGCCTTCCATAAACCCGGCTGTGCGGACAAGCCGCCGAATCATTCTTCATAATATAACGGTTCACACTGTCACATCCATCATACTGCCGCAGGTCTCTCCTCCCGCTGCAGACGCATCCGCACTGTCCGCCATAGGAACCGCTGCCGCTGCCGTTCCGGCCAGCTCCAGCAGAGCCGCCGTATCGCCGCTTAAGGCCGCTGCCTCCTGCCGGGACAAGTCCTCGCATTCCTGGTTTTTTTCCAAAGTCACCCTCTCCGGATCCTTGGTATCCAGCGCCTCCTGAGCCTTTCTCTTTCTGCGCTTTTTGATCAGCTCTTCTGTGATCTGTCTGCGGATCTTTTTTCCCGCCAGTTTTCTGCGGTGCTCCAGGTCTGCTTCCTTTCGCAGGCGGCTGATCTTCAGCCGGCTTTTGACCACCACACGGCTGATAATGCGCGAAGCAGTCTCCTGCTTAAAGGTATCCGAGTTACAGCTCTTCACAAACCGAAGATCCGCCTGTGCCGTTCGGATCACTGCCGCTACCTGTGTGGGCGTTTTCGCCTGAGCCACCTTTATCATATAGGATGCGGCACTGATAGTCCGGCGCACCGTAATTTTTCCGCTGGTCAGCTTTCCCTTTTGCGATCTTTTCTGAGAAGACGTTTTTCTGCTCTCTTCCGCCCGTTTCCTTTCTTCTGCGGTCTGAGTTTTCCCGCTTTCTGTTTTCCCTCTGTTGGGAACCTTCACATCCTTGATCTCATATTGCCTCTTAATTTCCATATTCTCACCCGGATTCCTTTCCTCTGCCGTAAAGCCCTGCCGCGGCATCACGGTCTGATTCGACTTCCCCGAAGCTCCACGGGCCTCCCTGCCCCTGCGCTTCTTATAATTTTTTGGTATTATGGTTATTTTCGGCATTTTACAAGGCTATCTTAAGGTCTTCCGCGTCTGTCAGAATATTTCTTCATCCGTCTTAAGCTCTGCAATCTCTCTGACAGAAATCCTTGTTCCGTCCTCCATAATCAAATTCCCCTCCACTATATCAAGTCTTTTCACATTCCCTTCAACCGTCACATAGGCGCCGCCATCCTTTTTGCCGTCCGGTTTGAAATAGGTAACCGCCGCTCTGGGGTGTTCCCGGATCCTCTCCCGAATCTCTCTCAGCTTTTCATCCAAAATCTGAATCTCGTCCTCATCCAGTTCCCGCCTGAAGTCAGTCAGGCGCCCGGTCTCCCGCAGTGCATCCTCAAAACCGGTCAATGCCGCAAAAGGTGAAAACTGTGCCGCCCGGTCAGCTCTGTCCATAGGCGGATGCGTCCGGGACACCGGGCGCTCCAAGCTGATAATATCTTCATAATCGTTTCCTGCACTTTCCCTGTCTTCAGCCATTTTCTTGTCTCCTGCCGCTTTCCCTGTTTCCTGCTGTTTCCTGCTGTTTCCCGCCGTTCTCCCTGTCTCCTGCCGCTTTCCCTGTTTCCCGCCGCTCTTCCTGTCTCCTGCCGTTCAGGCCTTGTGGCCTCCGATCTGTCGATTCCTCTCCCTGGTCATGGCGCCTTCTTCCAGATTCATTCCCTTCAACACGGCATTTTTTCCGAATTTCTTTCGAATATCCAGCATGGCCATCTGCATCCTTCGTTCCCGTTCCAGAGCGGCCTCATCCTTTTTCTTTTGCTCCTGAAGGGCTCCATAATCCGTAAAAAGATCCAGCTGTTCCCAGGTTTCCTGCTCTTTCTTCCAGTCTTCCCCCACCACGTGATTGGCTGTCACAGCCACCCTCCTGACCAGCAGGTTTCTGTTCACGATCTGATCATAAACCTCTGTTACCGCATCCAGGATCAACCTTGTGGAGGAAGTCCTGCGCCCCATATTGGCCGTCCCATGAGCATGCTTTGGAACCTTCCGGCCATAATGGTCCGTGCTCACCGGCCCTTTGTAAAGTTTTCGGATCCCGGGATCCGTCAGATTTTCAATATCATAACCCACGTCCAGAACCACCTGGTCTGTTACCAGCCCCCTGTCCACCAGATCCAGAACCAGCAGATCCGTCATCTCCCGCACAATCAGCCGGGCCTTCTCAAAGCTGTAGGGGCAATGAAGCACCTGCCCGGAGCTTATGCTGTTGTTCTCCGGCTTGTAGGCCTTTACATCGGCCATGGTGCAGGGCTCCCAGCCCCAGGCATGGTCTATGAGCAGCTCCGCATTGACTCCAAACAGCTTGTACAGTAAATCTTCATTATAATAATCCGAAGGCTTTCCCAGGGAGCATCTGGCCACATCCCCCATGGTAAACAGCCCGTTCTCTTCCAGCTTTCTGGCATAGCCTCTCCCAACGCGCCAGAAATCGGTAAGGGGCCGGTGTCCCCAGAGCTGTCTCCGGTAGCTCGTTTCATCCAGCTGCGCAATCCTCACCCCATCGGAATCAGAATCCACATGCTTTGCCACAATATCCATAGCTATCTTGCACAGATAGAGATTGGTGCCAATTCCCGCTGTGGCCGTAATTCCCGTAGCTGCCAGAATTTCCTGTATTATTTTTTTCGCCAACTGTCTGGCAGTGAGCCCATAAGTGTTCAGATACTGAGTCACATCCATAAACACCTCGTCGATAGAATACACATGGATATCCTCAGGAGCCACATATTTTAGGTAAATCTGATAAATTTCCGTGCTGTATTCCATATAAAGAGACATACGGGGAGGAGCCGTGATATAAGAAACGGAAAGCTCAGGGCACACCCGCAGCTGCGCATCGTCCCAACAGGCGCCGGAAAAAGCATGTCCCGGCGCCTTATACCGGCGCTGTGCATTCACCTCTCTGACTCTCTGCACCACCTCAAACAGCCTGGCACGTCCCGAAATCCCGTAAGCCTTCAGAGAAGGCGATACGGCCAGACAGATGGTTTTTTCCGTGCGTTCCGCATCCGCCACCACAAGATTCGTGGTCAAAGGGTCAAGCCCCCTCTCCGCACACTCTACGGAAGCATAAAAGGATTTCAGATCGATGGCCATGTAAACGCAATTCTCCTGTGCCATTTTAATCTCCTCCAGTCACCTCTGTCAGTCAACACTCCCGCTGCAGGCAACAGGGGATCAAGAACTTTCCCCTTCCCGTGTGCATAAGAAAAAACGGCCCTCTCAAACAGAAGAACCGCTCTCCAGAACATGCGTTCCCTGTGTTGCAATTTTATTATAGCAAACGCACGTTCTTTTTTCAATAGCTTTTTGGAACTAATTTTTTCCAGACTCCATTTTCGGTTACTTTTCACGGCTTCGCCGTTCAAAGCAACATAATGCACACAAAACGAGCAAAAAGCGCTCATTTTGGCGCGTGCTGTCTCGGGCTTTTGTGCAAACAGAGTACAAAAACACCTCGCGGCCCCTACCCGTGAAAAGTAGCCATTTTCGTTACAGTTCACACGCAATGTCATGATGCCGTAGTCAAGCAGATATAATAATTGACATCATGTAGTTTTAATGATAAAATGTATAAAACTACATACAGTCAACCGATGGAGGTACATCATGGAACAGCAGATTTCAATTTCAGAATCAGAGTGGCGAGTGATGAAAATTGTTTGGAGCAATTCTCCGCAGACGCTTCCCGAAATATTGAATAAGCTAAAGGGAACTGCTTGGAGTAAAACAACCATTCAGACTTATCTTGCCCGTCTGGTAAAGAAAGGCGCATTGTCTACGAAGCGTCAGGGTAAAGGATACTTATACTATCCGGCAGTATCAGAAAGCGATTGCCAGCTTGCAGAAAGCCGTAATTTTTTAAGTCGTGTGTATGACGGTTCTCTTTCCAAAATGGTTTTGGGATTTGTAAAAAACGGTAATCTTTCAAATGAGGTATTAAACGAATTGAAAAACTTAATAGCGGGCCAGGAGAAAACAGATGCAGATATTAGGTAATATTTTTAATGCAGTTATTTTTGTATCTGTCATTGGCAGTATCTTTACCGTTATATCGCTTTTTGTAAATTACGTTTTCTGCTGTAATTTGCCATTATGGTTCTCTTTCTGCGGCATGATATTTTTTTGCGTGCCATTCCTGTCGCCGGATGTATTTTTAATATCACCGGAAACACAGAATTGGATAAACGGTTTTCGGATTGCCAGTATCTTGTGGGTGTGTGGATGCGGCGTTTTTCTTGTACATGATATATTACGTCTTTTGTTGGCAAAGCGGGCGATTAAAAATTATCAGATATGTAACAATGAGCGGTTAAATCGTATCTATTCCGAATGTGCGGCGGCCGCCACACGAAAGAAAGTACCCGTATTGTATTGCGGAACTTTGGATAACCCCATTTGTGTTACTGGCGTAATCTGCCCGGTAATCATTATGAATGAAACAATCATAGAGCAGTTGACAGACAATGAATTATCAGCCGTTTTTTTCCATGAATTGACCCATGTGAAACGGAAACATGTTCTTTTGGAAAGAATCTATGATTATGTTTGTATTCTGAACTGGATGAATCCTTTTTCATGGATTGCAAAAGGAAATTTTTCTTTGCATTGTGAAACAGATTGCGATTTCCATACTTTGAAAATGCTGCGGGGAAAGGTCGCAGAGGCAGAGTATGCTTCTGCCATTATCCGGCTTTTGGAATATTCAACAGTACGGGCGGCGAAACCGGGAAATGGAATAGGCGCACTTGATTTTCTTTTAACGAAACGGAGAATTAAAAGAATTACTGCAAGAACATCAAAAATCAAGGATAGATTGACAGCGTTAATGTTGGCTGTACTTTTGGCACTCATGCTTGTACTTTCCATACGCTTCAGCAGAGAGTCTTTTTATCCTTATCCGGCTTATGATACCGGGATCGAATATAGTGCGGGTTATAACGAATAACTCAATGTATTATAGAAAACAAGTATGTCTTTTTATAATCAGGTATTATTCATGACAATAGAATCCTCGCAGAGCGTGGATTCTATTGTAAAGATTTATAAATCTACATTTATAGTTATTTGGAGGTATTTATGAAAGCAAATATTGAAATTAGTCATGTTACAAAGAAATATTCAAATGGTGTCATGGCACTTGATGACATTAGCTTTTCTGTTGGAAGTGGTGTTTTTGGGTTATTGGGGCATAACGGTGCCGGAAAAACTACACTTATGAAAGCGTTGGTTACGGTATTGTCCCCGACAGCAGGCACGATTCACGTCTGCGGCTTTGATTCCCGGAAACAGGGAAACGAGGTCAGAGAGCGGATTGGATATTTGCCACAGGAACTTGCCATGTACCCATCTCTGTCCGTGTTTGATTTTGTAAGCTACATGGCAGAGCTGAAAGGCATCCATGACAGAAAGGCTGTAGATGACGTATTGGAACAGGTTGAAATGCTGGAATTTTCCAAACGTAAAATAAAGCAGCTTTCCGGCGGTATGAAACGCCGGGTTGGAATTGCACAGGCACTGATCGGCACCCCTCAGATTCTTGTGGTTGATGAGCCGACAGCCGGACTTGACCCGGAAGAACGGGTACGATTTCGGGGGGTATTATCACGATATGCAAGAGAGGGGCGTACCGTTCTGCTCTCTACGCATATTGTCGAAGATGTCCACCAGCTTTGCGGGGAGCTTGCCGTACTACGAAAAGGACGGTTGTTTTATGCTGGTTCATCTGCCGCACTTCTGGAGCGGGTAAAGGGAAAAATAAAACTTTTACACTTAGAAAACGAAGATCAGCTTATGGAACTTCAAAAGAAATCGACAGTCTTGCAGACGACTTATGAAAGCCACGGATTGACCGCACGAATTATGGACGAAGATTCCTCTTTTCCGGGGGCTGCGACCGATACGGCAACCTTGGAAGATGCCTATGTGTATTGTATGGGAGGGAAAGCACATGCGTAAAATAATTACAATTATCCACTATGAGTATAAAATGCAGTCTAAGAGACTGGCAACGTGGAGCATACTTCTTGTGGCAACAGTATTTGCATTACTGGATAATTACCCCTCTTCCGGCAATTTGTCACGTTTGGAATTTTTAAATGAGCCGGCTTACTTTGTCTATCGGACAATGAGCCTTAATGGTTTTGTTCTGATGTTTGGCTTGATGTTCCTGCTGGCAGAACGTTTTCCTCTGGATCATAAAACAGGAATGAAACTTCTTCTTATGTCCTATGCTCTGCAAAAAAGGCAATATATATTGGGAAAACTGCTGGGCGGATTTTTGTATACTTTTTCAATACTATGTATTTTTCTCACTTTAAACACGGCTGTTTATTTCGTGGCAGCTCCTTTCCCGGTTCCGTTGCCTGCATGTACACTGCCGCTGGTAAAAGCAATCATTGCTTCCGCATTTCCAGCAAGTTTGTTTGTCAGTTTGTTTTCAGTTGCATTACCGGGAATGATAGATATACGATTGTTCTATCTTTTTGCCGCTATATTATTTGGTATCAATGCCGCTTATGTTGGTTCAGCAAATACAGCACCATTTTATATGATTACTTCCGGAGATTTGATTCGTTTCATATGGGTAAATCCCAAATGGTCATTTCATGATACTGGAAGCATTTTAGCAAATGGGGCTTTTCTTATGGGGAGTGGCCTTGTTATCGGAAGTTTATTATTTTTGAGCCATAGATTTTGGAGGTCAGAATGATAAGGAGAGTTAAGAGTGAGATAAAAATTATAGGGATGAATTTTTTTATCATATCAGCAGCTTTTACGTCTGCACTTATTGTACTTTCTGCGATTGCCGGGGAACTGCTTCATTTTTACCCGATCAGTTTTGAAGTGCTCTTCCCCTTTTTTGCAACAATCGCCGTGGGCGAATGGGGAAAAACACGGGCAGACATTAATTTTGATATTATTGCTGCACAAAGCAGTTCCCTGTTTCATTGGGTACTGCTCCGTTATGTAATCACCTTTGGAATATCCACTGTATTTGCTGTTATTTGTATGGTGTTTTCATCTGCTTTCAGATACGAATTACCCTTATGGGAACTGTTTATTATTTATTTCCCGCCAGCATTCCTTTTGTCATCTTTATGTGCGCTGTTTGGAATTTATTATAACGGGGAACATATTTCAATATTAGCCTGTGGCATTATATGGCTGATCGTTCTTTTAACACGCAGTTTGCTTAGAATGTCAGGAGTAGAGTATATTTATCTGTTTATTAGATATGCCGATGAACAAAATCCTGTTTGGTTATGGAATAAGTGCATTGTTACAACAATCGGTATGCTTTTATGGGGAATCATTTACTTAAGGTGTAAGCGGACAGATGCGCATTGAAGATATCACGACTGACATGATGCCCTGTCTGAAGTCTGCAGGACATATGAAGAGTTGAAACAGCTGCGCCGGTCAGTACGAGAAGCCTGATCTTTTTTCCAGAGCGTCCAAGACACCCCGGAAAAGAGATCAGGCTGCTGGAATGCCAGAGAACGATGATCCTTTTGCAACTATTCAATTATCAAGGGACACTGTCTCCAACCAACTTATCCAACATTTCCATAATCTTTTCTCTCTCACCACTGCCATTTGTCTTAAATCTCAGCAGCGGAATTTCATACAGCTCCATTATATGATTTTTCAACAAATCTCTTGATGCCTGTACAGTATCCTCTTTATGATATTCATATCCATCAACTTCAATCGCTAACACAGGCTTTTTACCAATTCTGTTATAAATCAGAAAATCCAAATGTGTTGCCGGATTCATTGCATACTGACATTCCTGTTCATTTAATAATTCCGGATTCTTAATCAGCATATTCAAAGGGAAATGACAAACAACATCCAAGCTTGAATACTTGTTATTGGCGATAATTTCCTCTATTAATGAATACATCAGATTCTCCGAGTCATATTCTGATATCTTTTTATGCTTCTGCAAATATGCCATTCTTTCCTCAGTATACTGTTTATAAAGATAGTCAAAAGTGGAATAAATTTTACTCTCTGCCACCTCAAAATTGTTATATTGAATGTAATCTATCAAATCTAATATATTGCGCTCTTTCGATTGCTCATTTCCAGTTACAACCAATATCAATTTCTTTTTAGCCCTTGATACAGCAACATTGATTAAATATGGATCATCTGCAAAATCAGATATCTCATCATCCACAGTGGATATAATAATATTCTCTTTTTCCGTCTGTTTTTGATAAGCAGGAGAAACTGACGCTGATCGCCCTTGAATTCCTTCTCTATATGACAATGCTCGTGCTTGCCAACCAACTTATTACCTTCAAAATCCAGCTCAATAATATATGGCATCCAATCTATAATTCTAAGGAAATCTTCACACCCAAAACTATTATCATAAAAATTCAATATGGAGCTAAGAGCAGTTCCATGCGTCCCTACAACAATTTCTTTATCCGCACTATCTGATAAAATTTCGTTCAACGCTTCCATATTACGATTTTGAACCATGACAATGGATTCTCCGCCATCTTCATGATAATCATGGTCCGCCCAGCGTTTCTGGAACATTCCATGGTTATTGCCATCCGGACCTTTTTCACGCTCTCTTAATCTCTCGTCTATTATGATCTCTTTTCCAAAAAAGGCTGCCGCATCTGCTATGGTATCCTTACTGCGCTTGTATGGACTACAATAAAACGCATCTATTTTCTTGTCCTTCAAAAATTCCATTACAATTGCAGAATCTTTCTTCCCCACTTCCGTTAATGGTCTTGTTCTATCCTCTTTCCATTCATGCTCCGGTTGTGCATGACGCACGAAATACACTCTCGTCATAATGCGTCTCCTATCCCTTCTTAATGGTAATTAGTATCGGATTTTGCACTATTTTCAATCATGAGGAGGCACATACCACATACCACTGCCCCATGCAGTATCATTGTCCAAAAGAATAGATACCAGCCTTCGGTACAAATTCAGCCCAGCGTTCAGCTCAGGCAGTTTTGTGTTGTGGCGGAAATCCCAGTATAACTCGCCGCATATCAGACTGGCTGCAAAATCCACCCAGTTTTTGAAAATATGCGTTTGGTTTAGCCAATACTCCGCCAAATCATCAAATTCGTTCCGCTTTAACAAACCACACGCATAACCATTGCACAGATGTCCCATGCACTCACTAATGTCCCATGCCAAATACCCACGATGACCTACGATATGATAGAATTCGTCCCGTCCACAAGATTTCTGTTTAGGGATACGGCTCTGATACTCTTGAACCAGTGATAGTACCAGCGGAGCCAAATCAGTTTCAAAGGGATGAAAATCCATCAGATTCAATTACAGTGTGGCTTGCAGATAGCTCAATGATCAGCCGCTATTTTCCGCCTTATATAGATAACGATCTGGGCG
>ERZ779621.418-NODE-418-length-18884-cov-6.222370_pt1 | contig 18884 bp, 21 predicted proteins | sample MGYA00514215_ERZ779621 | MGnify/ENA primary metagenome ERZ779621 (study PRJEB29562, sample SAMEA4376715) | mouse gut metagenome | isolation source: Cecum | study: EMG produced TPA metagenomics assembly of the A DSS colitis mouse model was used to assess the...
GGATAACCACATTAAAATATACTGAATAGAGCTATGGCTATCGTCTACTGATAACAGCGAAATAGTACAGCTGCATACAACTCAGGATGGTTAATTACATCCGTGTATACGTTGCTTGGCACATCAAAGGTCATATTATTACAGAAAAAAACCTTTTTGTCTGTTTGTTTTAAAGCTAAAATTTTGAGTTTAATTGCATTTGACTTACCTAAAATGCAATCACATATTTCCCGATATCTAAATGTCCCCATTTGTTCTAATACCGTTCCAGAATAGTCCGTATAATCAATGGTATACGATCTTAGTTTATCCTGTTCATATTTTACCTTTTCAGGGAAATGTTCAATTTTGACGAGCATTACAAAAATACGCATTAAAACTCTCCTAAATGTGAGGTGCATTATGGCAAGATCAAGAACTATTTCGATGCAATTTCATCCTCGTGCGTTTTCCGCATTTGGAGCTGATTTAGTTACAAATGATACTGTAGCGGTAACAGAATTGGTAAAAAATTGTTATGACGCATTTGCTTACCATGTTGAAGTTGAATTTGGAGAAGATAAACATGGGAAGTTCATTCAGATAAGCGACGATGGGATCGGCATGACAAACGATATAATTGAAAACTCATGGGCGGTCATCGCAACTCCATATAAGGAAAAGAACCCCACAGTATCCCGGGCGGGGAGAGTGCGACGTGTATCTGGGAACAAAGGCCTAGGGCGTTTTTCTGCAGCGCGCCTTGGAAATGTTATGCACATTTGGACCAAACATAAGGAAGATGAATTTTTTCATGCCAAAATGGACTGGAATTCTTTTTTGGAATCTAATAATGTAAATGACTGTAGAATACAAATTGAAGAATTGCCACAAAATGATATTTTTAATCCTACAGGTACAATATTACGTATTCGAAAGCTTTCTTCAGAATGGGATAAAACTAAAATTGACGAATTGCGAGATAATCTTTCAAGACTCGTTTCCCCCTTTAAGAAGCTTGAGCAGTTTACTATTACCCTTGTATCCCCATTCTATGAAGCACCAATTGAAATTAAGCCCACAAAGTTAATCGAGCAACCAACCTATCGCATATGGGGAAATGTAGATGCTGGCGGAACTATACACTGGAGTTACATATTCGATCCAGTAAATGATAAGCAGCATGAGCAAAATCGCAGTGCCTCCATTCCCTGGAAAGAAGCGTGTCGCGGATTTAATACAAATGCTATTTTTCTGGATAGTCAAGATACTTTCCAAGACTATACGGCTGGCCCGTTTACATTTGTAATTCGATGTTGGGATCTCGATAACGATAGTCTCGATGATTTAACAAGGGTTTTTGATTTAAAACGTCGAGCCATAAGAAATATTATCAGCCAATACAAAGGACTCTCTATATACCGCGACGATGTATTAGTTCTGCCCAAATCAAATGCTTCTAAAGACTGGTTAGGGATTGACTTGCGCCGTATCAGTAGTCTTGGTACGCGTATAAGCACAAGTCAGATCGTTGGTATAGTCAACATATCATCCTCCGATAACCCAGAGATTCGGGATACTACTGATCGAGAAAAACTTGTCGACACAAAAGAATTCGAGCAGTTTTCAAAAATCATTGAAACAATTATATCTCAGCTCGAGCGATTGCGGACTACAGACAAGTCTCCCGAAAAGCACCAAGAAAAACCTAATATAAACAGTCTGATGGCACCTCTCTCGGCACAATCGCTTGTTCGAAAAATTGAAGATGCGGTTGAAAAAGGTGCACAATACGAAGATATCCTTGAATATGTGAAAGAGTATTCTGCTCAAAATGAGAAGGGCATTCAAAATCTTCAATCTAGGCTTACTTATTATGCTCAAACTGCCTCTTTAGGATCAGTCGCAATTGTTATACTGCATGAGGTTCTTACCGGAATGACAGTAATCAAGCGCTTTTTACGTAGAGTTTTTAAAGAGTATTCTCCTTTTGACACAAGAACGCAAGAATACTTTGAGGATGCCGAAAAGAGTCATGAACGTCTATTAGATGTTGCAAAAAGTTTTTCACCTCTTTATCGTCAGGATTTAAGAAAAACTCATAACAAATGTAATCTGCGTGCAGCATTGGACAGTAGCATCCGACTCATTAGAGGCCAGAAATCGTCTATAAATGTTGTGATATGTGAAAATGATGTTCCAAATCTTTTTGTTTCCATGCATGATGGCGAGTTGCAAACTATTTTTGTTAATTTATTAGATAACGCTTGCTATTGGCTGCAAAAGAACATTGGAGAAAAAATTATTGATATTAATTATGAAATTCTTGAAAACCGAATAAGGATTACAATCAGCGATAATGGTCCAGGCATTAAAAGTGAAGATGCACAACTTATTTTTAATGCCGGTGTAACCGCAAAGCCTCACGGAATTGGGATGGGTCTTGCAATAGTTACAGAACTATTAGACTGTTATGACGGAAAAATTGCTACAGTTATTCCAGGCACAATGGAGGGTGCAACATTTGTCTTCGATGTTCCAATTGCTTAAGAAGGAGAAAGAAAATGAAAGTACTCATCGTAGATGACAAAGAAGATGTTGTAAAGGGCATACGGGATCATTGTGTAGACAGGGGATGGGATTGTAGTGTCATATCCTTTGATACATTTGATAAAAGTATTGATGCATATTCACCAGATACAATAGTTTTGGATTGGAAAGATGATATTTCTGGCGAAAACAAGGGTAACGAATTGCTAGAAAAAATATGGTCTTCTGGGTTTAAGCCTATTATTATTTTCTCGGGATATGCTGATGTTATAACTTTAGAGGACAAATACCAACGCAGTAGCCTGGTTAAAGTCCAGGCAAAAGGAGACGAAGAACCAGTCATAGAGTACCTTGATATGATTGTAAACTTTGTTTCAGTGATAACGAATTTGAAGGATGAGTTCAATACCGCATTAATCGAAGCTCTCAACTCTATTGAACCTATAAGCAAAACGCAGTGTATTTCTGAAGAGATAATGAAGTTTATATTTGCCAAAAGGGTATCTTCCTATTTTGACAAAGAATGTGGAGATGCGTGTCCGCCTCCATGGATTCAATACGTTTGCCCACCAATTACAACAACCCTATGCGTATGCGATGTTATCAAAAAAATCCCAACAGATAGGAATATTCCTGCACTTGCAATTGGAGATCCAGATGAATATCGACTAATCTTAAGCCCTTCTTGTGATATAGCCCAGAACCACATATCTAATGTACTATGTGCAAAATGTTACCCTAAATCAAATTTTCATGGTTTTACCCCTAGTGAAAATCCTTCTGACAATCAAATAAAACGAATAGTGTCAACTTTAAATACTGGATATAGTAATAAATATATTTCGCTGCCAGGTTTTCCAGAGGTTTTACCATATTTATCCGTAAATTTGAAACAACTTGAATTTATACCCCTTGAAAAAATAGCACTTAATAGCAATTCAATTTCTCTCGAACATACATATTTCCGTGTTGCATCCATTGATAGCCCTTTTAGGGAACAAATTGTTTGGGCATATATGATCACTTCATGTCGGCCTGGGATGCCAAATAGAGATATGAATTTATGGGCAAAGGATTTAATGATGCCATGATCGCAATTGACTTCTTCTGCGGTGGCGGGGGACTAACCAAAGGACTTATTAACGCAGGCATTGATGTGCTTGGCGGATATGATAGTTGTCCTGATTACAAAGATACATATGAAAAGAATAATGGAGCAAAGTATGTCTGTACAGATATCCGAAATTTAAAGAAAGAAGAAGTTTATAAAACCTTTTCTCAGATTAAAGGCAAGGAAGATAATCTGCTACTTTGTGGATGTGCCCCTTGTCAGCCTTTTAGTTCTCAAAGGCATACTCACTCAATTCACAAGGATGTAAACTTGCTCATAGAATTCGGAAAAATTGTTGAAGCAATTAAACCGGCTCATGTCTTTGTTGAAAATGTTCCAGGTATTCAAAAAAGCGGGAAGCAAGTTTTAGATCAATTCCTTGCTATCCTTAATAATAATGGATATTTCTATGCTCATAAGGTCGTCAATGCAAAAAAATATGGGGTACCACAAAATAGGCAACGTTTTGTTCTAATTGCTTCAAGATTTTTTCAACCCATTATTCCTGAAGGAACCTACGGGACGGTAGAGAATCCCTATCTTACCGTAAGAGATGCAATTGAAAAATATCCTGCAATTGAAGCGGGAGCGTCAGATATTTCTATTCCAAACCATCAACCAGTTTCTCTTTCGGAGTTAAACCTTGAACGCATACGTAATACACCGCATTCTGGCGGGGATCGTCGTTCATGGCCTTCCAAACTCGTTCTTGCTTGTCATAGTAATGGGCATACAGGTCATACAGACGTTTACGGTAGAATGGATTGGAACAAGGTTGCTCCAACACTTACCGCTCGTTGCTATAGCCTCTCTAACGGAAGATACGGACATCCGATACAAGATCGAGCGATTTCGTTGCGTGAAGCGGCTGCTCTTCAATCTTTTGAAGACGATTACATTTTCTTTGGGAGTCTCGCTTCCATAGGAAAACAAATTGGAAATGCTGTTCCTGTTAAAATGGCTGAATCCTTGGCAAAATACATCTTGCGCAGTACCCAAAAAGCTATGTTAAATGAGTAATTATATAGGTGATACTTAATGGGAGACATTTATAGCAAGGAAAAGCGTTCGGAAATTATGAGTCGAATTCCCTCTAAGAGAAATAAGTCAACAGAAATAAAACTTATTTCTCTTTTCAAGTTATACGGGATAACCGGGTGGAGACGAAATTATGGCGTAATAGGACATCCTGATTTTGTGTTTTTGGAGGAAAAAATTGCAATTTTTGTTGATGGTTGTTTTTGGCATGGACATAATTGTAGAAACACCACTCCGAAATCCAACATGGATTTTTGGCAAAAGAAGAAAGAGAAAAGCATTGAGCATGATAAAAAAGTAACAGAACTATTTGAAAAACGCGGTTGGAAAGTTGTGAGAATTTGGGAATGTGAGCTCAAAGGAAATAAATTGCCCGAGAAACTCGCATTTATTCAAGATGCTTAGACTCAGAATATTGTATATGGTGAGAAATTTTTAGCCTACTCTTCTCCCCAAAATTTACCGATAAACTATCAGTTTCGGTATGCAGCGATGTATTTCTGCTCTCCGAATAAGTAGGACAATAATTAGGTAGATATTATGTCCCAACAAAAGAATCATCATCGGAATATAGTATCTTTATCAATGCTTCTCGCTCATTTATTATCTCGTTACTGAGTACCCGCTCCAGCAATCCGTTCAACACCAGTCCCACCTCTGGGCCTGGGGCAACTCCAGCAGCGATGACATCTCGGCCATTCACCGCCAGATCCTTCAGTGTGAGGCATTGTCGCTCAGCCAGGATCAGTTCCGCCTTCGCCTTGATTTCATCTAGTCCTGTCAGTCGGCCCCTTACCTTTTCCGAGGCCTGTCCCATGCTATCCGCCCGCTTGACCTCCAGGAGCTGGAAGAACGCCTCCGGTCCCAGCCGGTTGAGCCAGCGGCGGATGACATGGCTTCTGGGTGGCAGCTGTGCGTCGTGGCGCTCCACCAGCAACACCACCCGCTTCCGGGTCTTATTATCAAACTTCAGCGCTCGGAGCATTTGATCCGCCAGCCGGGCACTGACAGCGGGATGGCCGTAGAAATGGGCGATCCCCTTATCGTCAGTGGACTTGCAGGCGGGTTTGCCAATATCGTGAAGGAGCATAGACAGCCGCAGGGTCACATCGGCTGGCGCTCCCTCTACGGCGTGGATGGTGTGCTCCCAACCACCCCAGCAGTGCCAGGGATTGTTTTGCTCCAGTGCCACCAGCGGCCCCAGCTCCGGCCAGAACTGGCAGAACACATCCGGGTATTGCCGCAGAACGTCCCCAGCGTTTTTGCCCACCAGCAGCTTGCACAGCTCTGCGTTGATCCGTTCCGCCGCCACCCGGTCCAGCATGGCCCGGTTTTCGTGGACGGCCCGAGCGGGTTGTTCCTCAACCTCATAGCCAAATACGGCGGCAAACCGCAACGCCCGCATCACCCGTAGCCCGTCCTCCTGGAATCGTTGGTCCGGTTCGCCCACGCAGCGGATCAGTCTGGATTTGATATCGTCCGCGCCGCCATAGGGGTCGCGCAGATTTCCCTCCAGATCCATGGCGATGGCGTTCATAGTGAAATCCCGACGGGCCAGATCCTCCTCCAGATTGGGCACGAAACGCACAAAATCCGGGCGGCGGCTGTCGGAATAGGGTCCCTCTGTGCGGTAGGTGGTAATCTCGTAGGGCTCGCCTTCCTCCAGCACGGTGACCGTGCCGTGTTTCAGGCCGGTCTCGATAACCCGCCGGTCCGCAAAGCACTGTTCCGTCTCCTCCGGCAGAGCGGAGGTGCAGATATCCCAGTCGTTGGGTTCCACGCCCCGCAGCAGGTCCCGCACACAGCCGCCCACCAGATAGGCTTCATGGCCCGCGCTGTTCAGCGTTTGGAGGATGCGCCGTGCCCCGTCAGGTATTTCGAAATTCATCCCGCACCACCCTCTCGTTGACCTCCATCTGGAACGCGTCGATTCGAGCCAAATCGGGCGCTTCCGGCAGGGAGGTATTTTGCTTGGCGTAGTCTAACCGCTTTTCCAAATCGTTCAACAGATCATAAAAATCGGCGTTAAAGGTGTGATCCTCCTGCTGATAGTGCCCGTTTCGGATATCCATAAGCAGATCATGATCCTTTTCCCGAAATGTGATAATCTCCTCTTTCTCCAAAATGTCCAAGCACATAAGATAGAGCCGGATCAGGAGCATGGCGTGCTTGTTCAGGGGGGCGTCGTCCTTCTTTTTGTTGCGGTGGCGGATTTTGTCGTAATTCCAGGCGATCTCCACCAGTTCCCCCATCATGCCGGTGAACTCCCGCAGGGGAACCTGCTCCATATTGATATCCGCCAGCACCTGGGGTTTGCCGCCTGCCTCACCCACAGACAGCCTGATCTGCTCCAGGGTAAAGGTGCGGTAGCGCTCTTGGAAAGAGCACATGGCATTTTCGCAGGAGCCCATGATGTGCCGCTCTTTGACCTCAGCAGGGTAGACGTCGTGAGCCAGGGCGTTCTCCAGCCGTCGGAGCTGCTGCCCCGCATAGCCGCCAAAGGAGTTGACCGCCCGCCGGGAGAGGAACATCTTGCGCTGGTCGAGAAGCTGCCGTCCGATGGGGTTGAGCATAAAATAGTGTTCCGGCTTACACCCCAGCAGCTCAATGGTGTTGGGGTTGCAGTTGATGAGTAGGCCCAGGAGCTTGTTGAAGGCATACACGGTGGTGTCCGTGTGGTCGTCCACCACCTGCTCAAAGCTGCCCATGCCCAGCAGGTCGGCCTTGCTGTTTAGGGTGCAGCCCCAGATGTCGATGTCGGAGCCCTCCACGTTGGTGCCGTAGGCGTAGCTGCCTCCGTAGGTAAGGAAGATGATATTCTTCCCCAGGTGTGGGTTGGTTTTCAGAAAGCTGTATTCCGGCCTGTCCAGAAGATTCATGGGAACCACCTCCTCAATAGTAGAAACCTTCCCGCCGGAGCAGCTTTGCGAACTCATACATGGCCTCCCCGTCTGTGTCCCACGGCAGCGAGAAACAGAAGCCAATCTCCCGCTCCTCACTGCGGGAAATGTTTTCTTTCAGTTCGGCGATAGTCATGCCATCCCGGTAAAAGGTGTCCAAATAGCTTTCCACACCAAAGGCTTCAAAAGAATAACCCCGCAGCTTTTCAAAGGGAATAGGCCAGCGCATCTTTTCGCTTTTTCTTTGTGGTGTCAGAAATGCCATCTGGGCTGATCTCCACATCGAAAAAGCCTTTACTGAAATAACCGGGATTGGATAGTAGTCCATCTGCCAACCGCCATCTGGGGTCTGGCGCTCGTGACCGTTATAAAAACCGGAATTTAGTTCAAAAATGCGGTGGTATAACCCATGAAACAACTGAGCCTGCTTGGTGCACAGGGTAAAATAAATCTCGTTCATCCGCTGTTTTTCCTGCTCTGTAATCTCCATGGACTTGTCCACCTCCAATTAGGCATATCACCAGCATAGGGGAAATGCGACAGGAAGTCAATGAAAAAATGGTGTGCAAGGAGCCGCATGGCGCCGTAAACCCATCCCACGCTTAGTTAGGAAGGCGGCTAAATTTTTTTAATCCCCTCCCCGCACTCATCCACCAAGCTGGGATCCAGATGGGCATACAGATTCGCGGTGGTCAGCATGGAGCCGTGCCCCAGCCAGTGCTGGACTTGGATCAGCGGAACGTGATCTGCCAGCAGCAGACTGGCACAGCTATGACGCAGATCCTGATATCGGATATGCCGCAGGCCGTGGTCGGCCAGAAACTTTTTGAAGTCATGGCTCAGGACATCCGGCTTCATCATCTGTCCTTTACTATCGGAGCAGACAAAGGTGGGATTCAGCCCTTTCTTCCGCCCCCACTCATTTTTCAGCATAGAAGTAACAGGTTCAAACAGAGGCAGTGTCCGGCGGGATGCCCTGGCTTTCATGGTGTTTTTCTCCACCAAGATCCGCCTGCCGTCCTCCTCTATTCCCTCCACTACCGTGTGGCGCACAACAATACGGTTCCCCTCAAAGTCAATGTCCTCCCACCGCAGGCCCAACGCCTCGCTGCGCCGGAACCCATAGGCCAGCGACAACGTGACCGGCACCTCCAGCTTGGTGCCCTTGACCTCTTCGATCAACTGCTGTGCTTCCTGTAACGAGTAATAGCTGACCTTCGGAGGCTGGCGCTTGGGCGCTTTCAAAAACTCTGTCGGGTCCTCCTGTATGATCCCCAGTCTGTGCGCCTCATGGAAAACGCATTTCAGCAGGGCGTGGTGGTGCCGGGCGGTGGTGCTGGACAGCCCATTGAACTCAAGGAAACTGTAGTAGTCCTCAATATCCCAGAAGGAAATCTGCCGGAGTTTCGTATCGCCAAAGCAATTGCGCATATGGTGCTCCACCATGTGTCTGTAGTTACGGTAGGTGGACGGGGAGATTTCCGGCTTGCGTCTCTCAATCCAGGCCAGCGCGAAATCAATAAACACCACGTTGGGGTGGTTCTGCTCCACCTGCCGCTTGCGGGTGTATTCCATGCACAGAGCGTTCAGCTTTTCCTGGGCCCTACGCTTGTTGTTAGAAACAGGCAGCTCCAAATCAAACCGCTTTTGGAGCCGCCGCCCATCCGGGTGCTTCAAGTTGAGGATTGCGTAATATTTGTCGTTGACTTCCACCAGTCTGCCTGTTATCATAGTGATGCTTCCTCCTGCAATTAGTTTGCAATTTCTTTTGGGCCTCTTCACATGATTTCTATTCGAAAATATATATCAAAAAACCGACAATCAAACAAAATAGTTCGATTATCGGTTGCTATATTCAACGTTAAAATTTATGGAAAAACAGACTCGTCGGGCTCATAACCCGACGAGTTACCCTCTCTCGGTTGCATACTTTTGCAAATCAAGCGTTTCTGCCTGATTTATTCCATTTTAAAGTCACTTTTCTTTTATAGGGTTCGCAATCAACTTGCAATCTTCACGTTTTATTCAGCCGGGTTCAAGGGAGGGCCGGCTGTTTTCGTTTTAAGGGCGTTTTTTCTCCGGGCCGCCATGCCCGAAGAGCGAGCAGTTACGCCTATCATTTTAAACAGCTTGTCCCCCAAAAGTGTCCTAACGTCACCACCCCCCACGTGGTGGAGCCCCAATGCCCCGGCGTGGTGGACCGTTACATAGACCTGAGCGGCTTCTATGACCGGACGGGGCTGCAGCCGTTGAAGGAAGATATTCTGAACGCTGCCGCCGAATACCAGGGCCGCTACAGGCGGGTATACCGCTGCCTGGGAGCGGCGGGGGAACTGCGCAGGGATATGGCCGAGCTGCTGGACGGCCCGGAGGTCCAGCAGCGGCTGGCGAAGCGCGCGGCGGGCATCATCAGCCGGGAGCTGAAGCGTCCTCCGCAAGGCGAGGGCCGGGTGGCGCAGCGTTTTCTCTCCGCCGTCACCCACAAGGGAGCACTCACCCTGTGGAACACGGTGGAGGCCCAGGCGGAGCGGGTGTATGAGCTGGTGGACAACTGCGGCTTGGCCCACCATATGCTGGACCCGCTCCTCACCGCCGCCCTGGCTGCGGGCCATGACGCGGTGGCATGCCCTGACCCCATGGCGCCGGACCGGCTGGCCCACCTCATCTTCCCCGGCCTGTCCCTGGCTTTCGTCACCTCCACCCAGGAGGACCCCTGGCCCCACCGGGCCTACCGCCGCCTGCGGCTGGACGCCATGGCGGACGCCGAGGTCTGCCGTCTGAACCGGCCCCGGCTGCGCTTCACCAGGCGTGTGGCCTCCGCTCTGCTGGAGGAGGGAATTGCCGGCCTGGCCCAGGCCAAGGAGGCCCACGACCGGCTGGAGCGGTTATATAATCCCTATGTGGATTTTGACAGCGTGTCCAGGACGGCGGATCAGCTGGCCCGGCAGATTTTGGCGCTGCGGGAGGAATAAAAGAGCGGGGAGTCTGAGCTCCCCGCTCTTTTTTATATCAAGAACCGTCGGTCATTTTGCGGCCATAAAACAGTACGACATTTGGAACTGGAAGGTCGGTACGTCTTGGGGCAGGTTACAACCAATCGGACACTACATCGTGCAGGGCCGCCGGCGTCACGCTGTTGCGCACCAGCAGGCCGCTGAGCTCGTCAATGCGGGAGGCGCTGCATGTGATGTTTTCCACCAGCGCCTGTTCGCCGCCTTGCTCAGCCACCTTTATCCCGTAGCTCTCGCAGGCATACGCGCCCACATCCATCTCACCGATGAGGATGGAGTAGTCGTACCGCCGCAACCTGCCGCTCTGGTCCGCCAGCTCGACTGACTCCAGAAAAAGTTCCCGCATAGCTTGATTCACCTCCTTCTCTCTTTATAATACCATTATCCATATAGTAATCATTGATTGCAAGTGGAACCGTTCGACACGATTCGACAAATTCCGACAGGGATACAAGATGTGGAAATCCTTGAGAGCCCCAAAATACCAGAGCTTGATAATACACATATTTCCATGGGAAAATTGTGCAAAAATGCACAAAAAAGCCCAGGGCGAAACACTAGTTCGCCCTGAGCTCTTTTATGAAGTGAATTTGACGGTCCTATTTTCCGGCCCCCACTATCTCTTGTGGGTGCCGGGACAGGAGACTACTAATGGTAATCGTTTACAGCTCGTCCACCGCGGTCTTAGTACGGTCGGCGTTGTAGACGTAGAAGCCCTTGCCGGACTTGACGCCCAGGTTGCCGCCCCGGACCATCTTGCGGATCAACGGGCAGGCGCGGTACTTGCTGTCGCCGGTCTCATTGTACAGCACGTCCATAATGGCCAGGCAGATGTCCAGGCCGATGAAGTCGCCCAGCTCCAGGGGACCCATGGGATGGTTGGCACCCAGCTTCATGGCGGCGTCGATGCCGGCAATGTTGGACACGCCCTCCATCTTGATGAAGGCGGCCTCGTTGATCATGGGGATCAGGATGCGGTTGACCACGAAACCGGCGGCCTCGTTGACCTGCACGGGAGTCTTGCCCAGCTCCTTGGAGATCTCGGTGATCTTATCCACGGTGGCGGCGGGGGTGTTGGCGCCGGCGATGACCTCGATGAGCTTCATCCGGTCGGCAGGGTTGAAGAAGTGCATGCCGATCAGGGGGCGGTTCAGGCCCTTGCCGATCTCGGTGATGGACAGGGAGGAGGTGTTGGAGGCGAAAATGCAGCCCTCCTTGCAGATCTTGTCCAGCTCGCCGAAGGTGGTCTGCTTGACCTTCATGTCCTCGAAGGCGGCCTCCACGATCAGGTCGCAGTCGGCGCACAGGTCCTCCTTCAGACCGGCGCTGATGGCGGCCACAGTGGCGTCGGCCTTGGCCTGATCCATCTTGCCCTTTTCCACCAGCTTGGCGTAGCCCTTCTGAATCTTGGCCTTGCCGTTGTCGGCCCACTCCTGCTTGATGTCGCACAGAGCCACGGTCCAGCCGCTCTGGGCGAACGCCTTGGCGATGCCCTGGCCCATAGTACCGGCGCCGATAATACCAACTTTACTCATGATGACATACCCCTTTTCAGTTTTGTTTTGATGTATGGACTCGTCCTGGGGGACGATGTGCGAGAACTGCCGGAGGATCATGTTCCACACCTGACCATCCGGATTGCCGATGACGGGCACTTAGTTGTTGGTGAACACAGCCTTGGGCTTGGGCTTCTCCCGGGACAGGAAGCAGGCCATGCCCTCCACCTGGTCGTGGGTCTCAAAGCAGCCGCCGAAGATCTTTTCCTCGATCTCCACACCCTTGTCGATGGACACCTGCATCCCCTCGTTGACGGCCTTCTTGCAGCCGCGGACCGCGATGGGGGCGTTCTTGGCGATGCCGTTGGCCATCTTCAGGGCGGCCTCCATCAGGTCGGCCTGGGGGTGCACGGCGTTGACCAGACCGATGCGCAGGGCCTCGCCGGCGTCGATGTTCCGGGCGGTGTACAGCATCTGCTTGGCCATGCCCATGCCCACCAGACGGGGCAGGCGCTGGGTGCCGCCGAAACCGGGGGTGATGCCCAGGCCCACCTCGGGCTGGCCGAACATGGCGTTGTCGGAGCAGATGCGGATGTCGCAGGACATGGCCAGCTCGCAGCCGCCGCCCAGGGCGAAGCCGTTCACCGCGGCGATGACGGGCAGGGGGAAGCTCTCGATCATCAGGAAGATGTCATTGCCCAGCTTGCCGAAGGCCTCGCCCTCAGCCTTGGTCATGGTGGACATGGAGCCGATGTCGGCCCCGGCCACGAAGCTCTTGTCTCCCTCGCCGGTGAGGATCACGCAGCGAACGGCGTTCTGGTCGATGCCCTCGAAGGTAGCCTTCAGGTCGGCCAGTACCTCGGGGTTCAGGGCGTTGAGGGCCTTGGGACGGTCAATGGTGACGACGCCCACGGCGCCCTGCTGCTCGAATTTCACGAATGACATCAGATTGCCTCCTTAAAATGTATAGAATGTGGGGAAAACAGGGGGCGGAGCCCGCCCATGCCCCGCCAATATTCGATATTTTTTTAACAAATATCGGACGAAGGGGCGCGGCAATGGAGCCGGATACGCTGGGCCGGTCATGCCGCGTGGGGAGAGGGGGACGTTCCCTATATTCTTTTTCTAGTATACAGCCTTTTCCCTCCCATTGCAAGGGTTTCTTTTGAAATGGTCCGACCTCTTCGGGGCAAGGACCGCTTCACGGGGAATGCCCCCCGGCCATTCCCCGCCGCGCTTCCCCGCGCCTTCTCTCCCCAGACGCGCGGGGGAGCTGAAATCATCGGGCGTTCGGTTCAGAACAGGCCGGAGAAAGCGCCGCCCAGCCAGTCCGCCAGCGGCAGGTAGGCGATGGGGAGAAAGATGGCCGGGAGCATGTTTCCCACCTTGATTTTCTCTTTGCCCAGCTCCAGCAGGTTGACGGCCAGGGCGATGATGAGTGCGCCGCCCACGGCGGTCATCTCGGTGATGACGGGGCCGGGCAGATAGGGCCCCACCCACCCCGCCAGCAGGGTGATCCCTCCCTGGTAGAGGAGCAGGGGGATGACGGAAAACATCACGCCGCCCCCCATGGCAGCAGCGAAGGAGATGGCGGTCACCCCGTCGATGACCCCTTTGGAGATGATGGTGGTATAGTTGTGGTTCAGCCCCGCGTCGATGGACCCGGTGATGGCCATGGCCCCCACGCAGAACAGCAGGGAGGCGTTGACAAAGCCCTCGGTGAAGCGGCTGCCGCTCTCCTCCTTCAGGACCCGGCCCCGGAGCAGCTCGCCGGCTCCTTCCAACCGGCGCTCAATGTCGGCGGCGCTGCCCAGGATGGTCCCCGCCACCATGCACACGATAACGCACAGCATGTCCTGGGTGCCGGTGGCGCTGCTGATGCCGATGGTCAGCACGCACAGGCCCAGAGCGTGGGTGAGGATGGACATGAGGCGGCCGCTGATGAAGTTTTTGAAGGCCAGTCCCAGTCCGCCTCCCAGCAGCACCAGCGCCATATTGATCAGTGTGGCAGGCATGGCCGCTCACCCCTTTGGCTTGGCGAAATAGTCCCGGGTCTGCCGGGCGTTTTCCAGGATGGCTTCCCGCAGGGCCTGGACAGAGGGAAACTTCCGCTCCGGCCGCAGGAGGGTATAGAACTCCACCAGAATGTCCTGGCCGTACAGGTCCCCCTGGTAGTCCAGAATCCAGGGCTCCACCGTCACCGCGCTGCGGTCGCTGTTCACCGTGGGCCGGGTGCCCACGTTGGTCACCGCCAGCCGGGCGCTCCCGTCGGGCAGCCGGACCCGTCCGGCGTACACCCCGAAGCCGGGGGCGATCAGCTCCTGGGGGACCAGCAGGTTGGCGGTGGGGGTGCCCAGGGTGCGGCCCAGCTCGCTTCCGTGGACCACCTGGCCGGACAGGATGTGGGGATGGCCCAAAAACCACCGCGCCCGCTCCATCTTGCCCTCCCCCACCAGGGTGCGGATGTAGGTGGAGGACACGGTGAAGCCGTCGATTTCCACCTTGGGGATGATGTCGCAGCCCATGCCCAGCTGGGCGCACTTCTCCTTCAGCCGCTGGGGGTTGCCCTCCCCCTTGTAGCCGAAGCGGAAGTCGTGGCCCGCCACCAGGTGGACCACCCCCAGCTCCTCCTGTAAGTATTGAGCCACGAAGTCCTGCCAGTCCATCTGGCGCATCACGTCGAATGGGGCCACAATGACCTCCCGGATGCCGTACAGCTCCTCCATGAGCCGGGCCCGGTCGGCCACCCCGCTGAGCAGGGGGACCTCCCTGCCGGTGAGGGCGGCGGCGGGGCTGCGGTCAAAGGTGAAGGCGCAGGGGAGGGCGTTCAGCTCCTTGGCCCGCTCCGCCACCGTGCGCAGCAGGGCCCCGTGGCCCATGTGCACCCCGTCAAAAAATCCCAGGGCAATCACTCGTTTTTGTCGTTCCATAGCAGTCAAGCTCCCTGTTTCGCCGCCGGGCAGGAATTTTCCGCTGCCTGCTCCGGTGGTCGGCGAACTAAAGTTTATTGAATACTTTTTTCCAGATAAAAGGCTCACACCTGGAAAAAGCTCTTGACGGTGGTGAGCCTGCCCTCCGCCACCCTGCCAAGGGCCAAAAATGTCCTGTCCGCGCCGTATACCCGGTACTCCCCGCCGGGGAGATCCCGGACCGTCAGAGCCGCGCCGTTGCGGATTTTTTTCTCCGCCCCGGCGGTTTTCAGCACCAGCATGGGCAGGCCGGAAAAATAGGCGTCCACCGGCAGCAGGAGGGCATCCCCCTCTCCCCGGTCCACCGCCGCCTGGACGGCCTCCAGGGTCACGCTGTCCTCCAGGGTGAACCCCGCCGCCCTGGCGCGCCGCAGGGAACTCATACAACCGCCGCAGCCCAGGGCCTGTCCGATGTCGTGGCACAGCGTGCGCACATAGGTGCCTTTGGAGCACACCACCCGCAGGGTGAAATCCTCCCCCGCGTCCGGCCAGCCCTCCAGCTCCAGGGCGTGGATGGTCACCGGCCGCGGCTTACGCTCCACCTCTCTGCCCTTCCGGGCCAGCTCATAGAGCTTTTTGCCGTTGATCTTGATGGCGGAGTACATGGGGGGCACCTGTTCAATCTCCCCGGTGAACCGCTCCAATACCCGGCGCAGCTGCTCCCCGCTCACGTTCACGGGCCGCTCCTCCAGAATCTCCCCGGTGGTGTCCTGGGTGTTGGTGACCACTCCCAGTTTTAACCCGGCGATGTACTCCTTATCGGAATCGGCGGCAAACTCCACCGCCCGGGTGGCCCGGCCGATGAACACGGGCAGCACCCCGGTGGCCATGGGGTCCAGGGTGCCGGCGTGACCCACCCGCTTCTCGTGGAACATCCCCCGGAGCTTGGCGCACACGTCCATGGAGGTCCACCCGGCGGGCTTGTCGATGATGATGATGCCGTTTGCCATAAGAGGAAGCTCCTTTTCTAAGGGCCTTCTTTTTCTTTCTGAAGAAAGAAAAAGAAGCAAAAAGAAAGACTTTTAGACTGTTTCTACATTAAATTGCACTTTTACAATAGACATAGTTCAAAAGTTTCTTTTTTCGCCTCCTTTTTTCTTTTCAAAGAAAAAAGGAGGGCCCTTGACCTTGGTTAGTCCTGGTCAGGCTGGGAAAGCTGATCGCCGATAGCGGCCAGGATAGCCCGTTCCGCCTCGGCCACCGTCCCCTGGACGGTGCATCCCGAGGCGGCCTTGTGGCCCCCGCCCCCCAGCCTGGCGCACACCTTGGTGGCGTTCAGCAGGTCGGCCCGGGTCCGCACGGAGATGCGGCATTGGCCCCCCTCGTGCTCCCGGATGGTGGCGGTGTGGCGCACGCCCTCGATCTGGCCCAAAAAGGCCGCCAGGTCGTCGGTGTCCTCGGAGGTGGCCCCGGCCTCCGCCATCATCTCCAGGGAGATGGGGGCCACCGCCACCGTGCCGCCGTGATACAGGTGCATATTCTGCAAAATCAGGCTCTCCAGCTTCATCCGCCGCATGGATTTGGTGCGGAAATGCTTTTTGTTCAGCGCCTTCACCGGGATGCCCTGCTCCATCAGCGCCGCCGCCGCCCTGTGGGTGTGGGGGGTGGTGTTGGCGTAGACAAAACAGCCGCAGTCGGTGGCCACCGCCACGTACAGCGGCGTGGCGATCTCCCCGTCCATGGCCCCCAGCTCGGTGCAGATCTTCCAGATGATTTCCCCGCAGGCGGCCTTGTCCGCCTCCAGGCAGGTTTCCCGGGCAAAGAACTCCTGGGAGGGGTGGTGGTCGATGGCCAAGTCAATCCGGTCCCGGTAGGGCTGGGCGTTGTCGGGCAGCAGGCCCAGGGCGGCAATGTCCACGCTGACCACCGTGTCCGGCGCGAAGCCCTCCGGGGCGGCGAGGCCCTCCAGATAGCTCCCCAGCAGCTTGGTGGCGTCCAGGCTGGGCAGGGCGTAAGCGGTCTTGCCCAGCTTGCGCAGTGCCCGGCACAGGCCCGCGCAGCAACCGATGGTGTCCCCGTCGGGGCGCTTGTGGGTCAGAATCAGATAGTTGTCATGGGCCGCCAAAAAGGCCGCCGCTTCCTGTATGGTCATAGTTGTGCCTCCCTGAATTTGGTAGGGCGTGACCACCGGGCACGCCCCATGGGCGCAAGGCGGGCGGCTCGCCCAACTGCCGCCTTATAGGACGCGCCGAGTCGTCGCGCCCTACGGTGTGTCGTCGTCCAAAATGATGTGTTCGTTGGCGGGGTTGGGGGGCTTGACCACGTCGGGGTCGCGCAGCAGGTCCAGAATGTGGGCCCCCTTGTCAATGGAGTCGTCCCGCACAAAGGACAGCTCCGGGGTATTGCGCAGGTTCAAGGACCGGCCCAGCTCCCGGCGCAGGTAGCCCGAGGCGGATTTCAGCCCCTTCAGCGCCTGGGCGGAGGCGGACTTGTTCAACACGCTGACGAAAATTTTGGCATATTTCAAATCGGGGGTGGTCTCCACGGCGGTGACGGAGATCATCCCGGCGTCCGCCACCCGGGGGTCCTTCACCGCGGGGATGAGGGAGGCCAGCTCCCGCTGGATCTCCTCGTTGACGCGTCCAATGCGATTGCTTGGCATAATTTTCTCCTTTTCTATGGCTCGTCTTTCAGCCCTAACAGATAGTCTGTGGAGACATCAAAGAATTTAGCCAGCAAAACCAGCTTGTCAATACTTGTTTTGCTTACTCCAGTTTCTATGGTACAAATTGATTTGGCACTCAGTCCAACTGCCTCGCCTACTTCTTTCTGCGTCAGTCTACGCAATACCCGCAGCTCGTAGAGACGTGTTGCAAAATTAGCTTCCATTTCCATAATGTCTCCTTGACATTTATATAGACGCGGTTTATAATTACTTTGAAAGTAATTATATTAAGATTGGAGTAATTGTCATGAGCGATTTTTGGGAACTTCTCTTCCTCGCCTGGTGCCCAGCCTACGATGAGAGCATGGCCCCGGATCACCTAAAGGGCGATCCAGTCCGGGCCTATGGAGAGTACGCCTTTCGGGAAGGTGTGCGGCTGGGCCTGACTCTGGCCTGCGGAACCTTTTTAGATGCGACGTAAAATGGGGCGGGCGAAACCGCCCGCCCCGTCCGTTTAGTCCTCTAACGTCTTTTGGAGATTCTCCATGATTTCCGCCAGCTTTTCCGCCTTCTTCTGCGGATCGCTCTCCCGGTCCATGTCCTTCAAATCCCCCAACAGAAAACGCACCCAACTTTGAAACTGCTTGTCAGTCATTCCCATAAGCCGCCGTCTCCTTTCCGAAGCATGGAAGATTTTATACCTCGATCTGCTCCATCTGGAAAGCCTCGATCACGTCGCCCTCCTTGATGTCGCTGTACTTCTCGATCCCGATGCCGCACTCGTAGCCCCGGGCGACCTCCTTCACGCTGTCCTTGAAGCGCTGGAGGGAGTTCATCACGCCCTCGTGGATGACGATGCCGTCCCGGACCAGCCGGATCTGAGCGTTACGGGCCACCTTGCCGTCGGTGACGTAGCACCCGGCCACGAAGCCCACCCCGGTGATCTTGTACACCTGGCGCACCTCGGCCTGACCCAGGGCCACTTCCTTGAACTTGGGGGCCAGCATGCCCTTCATGGCGGACTCGATCTCGTTGATGCAGTCGTAAATCACCCGGTACATCCGCATATCCACCTTGTTCCGGGAGGCGGAGTCGGCGGCGTTCTTGTCCGGGCGGACGTTGAAGCCCACAATGATGGCGTTGGAGGTGGCGGCCAGCATCACGTCGTTCTCGCTGATGGCGCCCACCGCGCAGTGGATCACCCGGACCCGGACCTCCTCGTTGG
>ERZ779621.421-NODE-421-length-18831-cov-5.873242_pt1 | contig 18831 bp, 14 predicted proteins | sample MGYA00514215_ERZ779621 | MGnify/ENA primary metagenome ERZ779621 (study PRJEB29562, sample SAMEA4376715) | mouse gut metagenome | isolation source: Cecum | study: EMG produced TPA metagenomics assembly of the A DSS colitis mouse model was used to assess the...
TGATGATGGAGAGGTTCACGCTGGGGTGGAAGCGCAGGCCGCCCTTGTAGGGACCGATGGCGGAGTTGAACTGCACCCGGAAGCCTCGGTTCACCTGCACCTGGCCGCTGTCGTCCACCCAAGGGACCCGGAAGACGATCATCCGCTCCGGCTCCACCATCCGGGCCACCACGCCCTTCTCAATGAACTCCGGCCGCTGTTCTACCACGGGCTGGAGGGACTCCAGCACCTCGTAGACCGCCTGGAGAAATTCCTTCTGGTCGGGATCCTTGCGCTGAACGTCCTCGTAGATGCTCAAGAGAGCCTTGTTGGTAATTGCCATGCCGCAACACTCCTTTTTTCTTGGTGGCTCTATTATACGTGCTCGCCACCGAAAATGCAAGAAGTTTTTTGCAAAACTGCAAAATATACGAAAGAGGCAGGGACAAGCCCGCCTCTTTCGTAAAATATTGCATGGGAATGGTCTGCAACTTTCTTATTTGCCGAACAGCTTCCCGAACAGGCCCTTTTTCTTTTCCTGCGGTGGAACAGCCTGACCACCGGACGGCGTCAGCGTCTTGCCCCCGGCTTTGTTGACGCTTTCCAGCAGTTTCTTACAATCCTCGTCGTTATAGCGCTCAGCGCCCTCTTCCAGGAAGGGCTTGGCGCGGGGCCAGTCGGCCTGGCAGCCGTAGCCGTAGTAGAGGCAAATGCCCAGACCGATGGCGGACATCTTATAGCCCTTGGCGTAGGCTCCCTCATAGAGCTTGTAGGCCCGGTCATAGTCCACCGGGACCCCCTTGCCCAGGCGGTAGCAGTCGCCCATCAGGTCCATAGCCCGGGGCTGTCCCCGCTTCACCGCCTCCATAAACCACTTGACGGCCTCGTTATAGTCCACCTTCACACCAATGCCGGTGTAGTAGCAGTAGCCCAGATTACACATCCCGGCCACATCGCCCCGGTCGGCGGCGCGGCGGTAATACTCCGCCGCCTTGGCCTTGTCCTCATCGACCCCCTCGCCGAACTCATAGCAAAGGCCCAGGTTGCACATGGCCGGTCCATAGCCCTGCTCAGCGGCGCGGATATAATACTCAAATGCCTTTTTGAAGTCCTTGGGCACGCCGTCGCCGTGCTTACAACAATCGCCCAGGATCTTGATGGCCCTGGCCCAGTTCTGCTCCGCGGCCCTGCGGAACCACTCCACAGCCTTGTCCTTGTCCTCGGTGACGCCGTAGCCATTCAAATAGCACACACCCAAATTGCACTGGGCGGCGGCATAGCCTTGCCGGGCAGACGCGGCGTAATAGGCGGTGGCCTTCTGGGGGTCCTCATCCACGCCGTCGCCGCACTCATAGCACAGCCCCAGAGAACACTGGCTGGGCGGATAGTCTCTCTCGGCGGCCCGCTGATACAGCTCGACCGCCTTCTTGTCGTCCCGCTCTACGCCCCAGCCGTGGGAATAGCAGTCAGCCAGCAGGTCGATGGCCCGGAGCCAGCCCTGATCGGCGGCCTTTTGGAACCACTCCACAGCCTTTGCGTCGTCGTTCTCTACGCCGATGCCCCGGGAGTAGCAGAATCCCAAGTTGCACTGGGCGCAGGGATCGCCCAGCTCGGCGGCCCGGGTGTACAGCTCCACCGCCTTGGCCTTGTCCTCCTCCACCCCGTCGCCCATCTCGTAGCAAAGGCCCAGGGAGCAGATGGACTGCGGGTAGTCCCGCTCGGCGGCCCGGGCGTACAGCTCGGCGGCCTTTTTGTCGTCCTGCGGCACGCCCCAGCCCCGCTGATAGCAATCTCCCAGCAAGTCCATGGCCCGCACCCAATCCTGTTCGGCGGCCTTTTGGAACCATTTCACCGCCTCCACCTCACTGCGCTCCACACCGATGGCCCGGAGGTAGCAGAAGCCCAGATTGCATTGAGCCGCGGGGGAGCCAAGCTCCGCCGCCCGGCGGTAGAGCTCCACCGCCTTCTCCCGATCCTCCTCCACGCCGTCGCCAAACTCATAGCAGAGGCCCAGGGAGCAGATGGCGGAGGGATAGTTGGCCTCCGCGGCCTCCCGGTAAAGCTCCACCGCCTTGGCGTCGTCCTTCTCCACACCCCAGCCCCGCTGGTAGCAGTCCCCCAGCAGGTCCATGGCCCGTGCCCAGTGCTGCTTGGCGGCCTTCTGGAACCAGTAGACCGCCTGCTGGTAATCCCGCTCCACACCGATGGCACGGAAGTAGCAGAAGCCCAGGTTGCACTGGGCGGGGGCGTGACCCTTCTCTGCCGCCCGGCGGTAATATTCGGTGGCCTTCAGCTTATCCTGCTCCACGCACTCACCCATCTCGTAGCAAAGGCCGATGGAGCAGATGGCGGTGAGATAGCCTGCGTCGGCGGCCTTTTGATACAGCTCCATCGCCTTCTTCTCGTCCTGAGGCACGCCTTTACCGTCCTTGTAGCAGTCGCCCAAAAAGTCCAGCGCCCGCAGGGAGCCCCGATCGGCGGCCTTCTCCAGCCAGGTGGCCGCCTCCACCGGGTCCTGGGTCACCCCGATGCCGTTTAAGTAACACACGCCCAGGTTGCACATGGCGGCGGCGTCTCCCCCATCGGCGGCCTGCTTATAAAGCTCAATGGCCTTGGGGCGGTCCTCCTCCACTCCTTCGCCTGCCTCGTAGCAGACGCCCAGCTGCCGCAGAGCGGGAAGGTATTCATCCTCCCAGGCCCTGCTGTAGAGCTGAAAGGCCCGGGCGGGGTCCTTGGCCGTGCCGGTGCCCCAGCGCAGGCAGTCGCCCAGCACACACATGGAGCGGTCGTGGCCGTCGGCCACCGACAGCTCCAGAAGACGCACCGCCTCTTCCTCGTTCAGCTCCACACCCTCGCCATTCAGATAGCACACGGCCAGGTCACAGGTGGCGGGGGCGTAGCCCAGGTCGCTGGCCTGGCGGTAATAGTCCACTGCACGGGCCATGTCCACCTCCACCCCGTCGCCGTTTTCATAGCAGAGGCCAAGCTTTTCCATGGCGGGGGCATAGCCCTCCTTGGCCGCCTCCCGGTAAAGCTCCAGGGCGTGGCCGGCGTCTTTCTCCACGCCATCGTGGCCCCAGAGGAAGAAGTCGCCCAAAATACACTGGGCGCGGGCGTAGCCCGCCTGTGCCGCCTTGGCCAGCAGCTCCAGGGCCTGGGGAATATTCTTCTCCACGCCGTTGCCGTTTAAGTAGCACACTGCCAGGGCGCAGTCCGCCGGGGGATACTCGTTCTCTCCCGCCTGGCGGTAAAGCTCCGCCGCCCGCTCCAGGTCGGCCTCCACCCCGGCAGCATTCTCATAGGCCAGCCCCAGATTATAAACGGAGGGGGGATAGCCCTGCTCCGCGCCCTGGGTATAGAGCTCAAATGCCTTGACGTACCATTCCTCCCGCCGGGCCTCGTCGGTCTCGGCGTTGGCCTTGGCCCGGTAACAACCGGCCAGGGCGTCCTGGGCCTGCATGTCCCCCGCCTCGCCGGCCTGAAGCAGCCAGTGGATGGCGGCGTCCAGGTCCTTTTCCACTCCGTCGCCGGAGGCATAGCGCAGACCCAGCATCCGCTGGGCCTCGCAGTCGGCCAGCTCCGCGCGCTCCCGCAGCTCGTCGATCTCCTGGCGCTCCTGTGCGTCCGCCTCCTTCTTCTTGTCAAAGGCCATCTGGATCAAACTGGTGTTGAGGATGACAACATCCTCCGGCTGCCTGTTCTGGCCCTCGTGGCCGTTGCTTCCCTGCTCCATACTTTGGGACCTCCCTTCAACTGTGGTCGACTCCATGGGCCGGACAGCCTCTTAAGGAGAACGCCCGGCCCTGCATATACCGTTTTCTTACTTTCCCGCCACGATAGCGGCGGTATCCATAGCAATCATCAGCTCCTCGTTGGTGGGGATGATAAGGGTCTTGACCTTCGCCCCAGGGGCGGAGGCGTCCACCAACTTGCCCCGGGCCAGGTTGGCCTCCTGGTCCAGCGCGATTCCCATAAAGCCCAGCTTCTCGCAGATGAGCGCCCGGGTCTCGGGGCCGTTCTCCCCCACCCCGGCGGTAAAGATGACCGCGTCCACCCCGCCCATGGCGGCGGCGTAGGCGCCGATATACTTGGAAACGCCGTAGCAGAATACATCCAGGGCCAGGCGGGAGCGGGGGTTGCCCTCGGCGGCGGTGGCGTCCAAATCGCGGAAGTCGGAGCTGACGCCGGAGATGCCCTGCACCCCGGACTTCTTGTTGAGCACGTTCTGCATCTCGGCCATATCAAAGCCGTGCTTATTCATCAGATACTCCAAAATGGCGGGGTCCAGATCGCCGCACCGGGTGCCCATTGCCACCCCCGCCAGGGGGGTGAAGCCCATGGATGTGTCCACGCTCCTGCCGCCGTCCACCGCCGCCACAGAAGAGCCGTTGCCCAGGTGGCAAGAGATGAGCTTCAGCTCCTCGATGGGCTTGTCCAGCAGCTTGGCCGCCTCCTGGGTGACAAAGCGGTGGGAGGTGCCGTGGAAGCCATAGCGGCGCACCTTGTCCTGCTCGTAGTACTCATAGGGCAGGGGATAGATATACGCCTTGGGGGGCATGGTCTGGTGGAAGGCCGTGTCAAACACCGCCACCATGGGCACCCCGGGCATGACCTTCTTACATGCCTCAATGCCGATGATGTTGGCGGGGTTGTGGAGGGGCGCCAGGGGGATGCACTCCCGGATGGCGTCCATCACCTGCTCGTCGATCATGACCGAGCTTGCAAACTTCTCCCCGCCGTGGACCACCCGGTGGCCCACCGCGTCGATCTCCTTGGCAGAGGCAATGACCCCGTGGTCCGCGCTCACCAGCAGCTCCAGCACCTTCTCGATGGCCTCGGCGTGGGTGGGCATGGCCACGTCCCGGTTAAAGACCTCCTTGCCGTTGCCCGGGGTGTGTTTCAGGTGGCCGTCGATGCCGATGCGCTCGCACAGGCCCTTGGCCAGCACGTCCCCCGTCGAAGAGTCCAGCAGCTGATACTTCAAGGAGGAGCTGCCCGCGTTGATGACAAGAATTTTCATGTTTACCGTTCCTTTCGTGATTCATTGTTTTCCCTTGTCAGAAGGGTGCAAGTCCGATATAATAACTTTATTGTACTGCTTTTTTTCCCTAGGGGCAACCCCTTTTTTTATCCTTTTCCCCGGAGGTGCGCACCATGGCTGTCGTAGGTATTGTGGCGGAGTATAACCCCTTTCATACAGGACACGCCAAGCACCTCGCCCTGACCCGGCAGGAGGCAGGGCAGGATGCCGCCCTTGTGGTGTGTATGTCCGGCCACTGGGTCCAGCGGGGAGACTGCGCCGTGGCCGACAAATGGGCCAGAGCCGCTATGGCGGCCCGGTTCGGCGCCGACTTGGTGCTGGAGCTGCCCACTCCCTTTGCCATGGCCTCGGCGGAGACCTTTGCCCGGGGGGCGGTGGAGCTGCTGGCCGCCGCCGGGATGGGCACGCTCTCCTTCGGCTGCGAGACCCCCGACCTCCCTGTCCTCCACGCCTTGGCGGACACCCTCAACAGCCCCCGCTTTGACGAGGCCGTAGCCCCCCTCATGGCCCATGGTCTCTCCTACCCCGCCGCCCGTCAGCGGGCCGCACAGTCTCTCCTCGGCCGGGAGACCGCCGCTCTGCTGGCCCTCCCCAACAACAACCTGGCGGTGGAATACCTCCGCTGTCTGCCCCCCGGTGTGACCGCGCTGCCCATCCATCGCCTCGGCACTCACGATGCGCCCCTTCCCGACCGGGACGACCCCTCCGCCTCCAGCCTCCGCGCCCTTCTGCGCCGGGGCGAGAATGCCGACCCCTACCTCCCTTCACCATGGCGGGGAGAGGTCTACGATCTGAAGCATTTGGAGCGTACCGTTCTTTCCTCTCTCCGCACCCTCACCGTGAAAGACTTGGAGACGCTTCCCGATGCCGGTGACGGCCTTGCCCAGCGGCTTTGGAAAGCGGCTCGGATGGCAACAACCCTAGACGAGCTGTGGGACGCGGCCAAAACCAAGCGTTTTACCCACGCCCGTCTGCGCCGGGTGACCCTCCGCGCCGCCCTGGGCGTCCCCGCGCCCCAAGCCGCCCCCGCTTATCTCCGCGTGCTGGCCATGACTCGCCGAGGGGCGGCCCACCTGGCGGCGCTGAAGCCTGGCTGTACCCTCCCCATCATCACCAAGCCCGCCCGACATAAGGATCTGTTGGCCGCCGAAGCCGCCCTCACCGACCAGTTTTCCCTGTGTCTGCCCGCCCCCCTCCCCTGCGGGGAGGAATTTCTCCACTCCCCTGTCCCCGTGGACGGTCCGTAACTTTTTCCGCCCTTTTTCGCCCCTTGGCTCTTGCCATCGGCGGGAAAGGGCGTTATACTGTTTTAATATGTATTTGGGGGAGGCGGCAAACATGAATGTAATGGTCATCGGCATTGCCGGGGGCACCGGCTCAGGCAAAACCACCCTAACGAAAAAGCTGGTGGAGCGGTTCGGCCCCAGCGTGTCTGTGGTCAACCACGACAACTACTACAAAGCCCACGACGAACTGCCCTATGAGGAGCGGTGCAAGCTCAACTACGACCACCCCGACTCCTTTGACACCGACCTGATGGTACGCCATCTGGCGGAGCTCAAGGCGGGCCGGGCCATCGACTGCCCCACCTATGACTACACCATCCACAACCGCCGCCGGGAGACCGTGCGGGTGGAGCCAAAAAGCGTGGTCATTGTGGAGGGCATTCTGATCTTTGAGAACAAGGCCCTGCGGGACGCCATGGACATCAAAATTTTCGTGGACACCGACGCGGACACCCGCATCCTCCGCCGCATCATGCGGGATGTGAAGGAGCGGGGGCGTAGTCTGGACTCGGTGGTCACACAATATCTCACCACCGTCAAGCCCATGCACGAGCAATATGTCCAGCCCTCCCGGCAATACGCCGACATCGTGGTGCTGGAGGGTGGACGCAACCTGGTGGCTCTGGATATGATCATTCAGAGAGTTCAAAACCACCTGGACGGCCAAATTTGACGGGAACCTTTTTCCCACACTCTCCGTCCAAGTAGTCGTTTGAATGAAAAAAAGGAGTGTTTGCCCCATGAAACAACGTATCGCCGCCTTGATCCTGGCTCTGGGCCTCACCGCCGGCCTGGCCGCCTGCGGCCCCAAGACCCCCGCCCCCGAAGACGAGACTCTCTCTCCCTCCCCCGCCATCACCGAGGCTGTCTCTCCCACCCCTGATGTAACGCCCGGCCCAGATCCCACCGAGGGCGACCCCACCGTGGAGCCGGATGTGACCGACCTCCCTGACAAGGGCACACCCCCTCCGGCGGACCCCTCGCAGGATGTCACCGTCTCCAAGCCCGGGGACCCCGACTATGTAGACCCCAAGCCTACCCCCACCCCTGTGGAAACTCCCGCGCCCGACCCTGTTGAGCCTTCCGACACCCCCAGCATTGCCGTCCCTGCCGCCAGTGAGGTCTACGCCGCGGTAGCCAAGTCCGCCGGGGACACCACCGCCAACATGGACGCTTCTTCCGTGCTGGAGAACTTCTATTCCCTCTCCGCAAGCGATCTGGAGGACTTCGTCCTCTACATCCCCGAGTTCAGCGCGAATATTGAGGAAATTTTCATCGCCCGGGCCAAGTCCGGCAAGGCCGCCGATGTAAAGACCGCCTGTGAGGGCCGTCTGGACCAGCTTCAGGACGACGCGGAGACCTATCCCGCTACCGGCGGCTATGTGGCCGACTACAAACTGGTCACCGAAGGTGACTGGGTCCTCTTCTGCGTCTGCCCCGACTCCGCCGGCGCGGTTAAAACGTTCCAAGATTGTTTAAAATAAACATATCGTAGGGGCGGGTTCCAAACCCGCCCGTCCGTCACAGCCCAAACAAACGTAGGATGTGGTAATTTGGTTTTTTCAACCCCCTTTTTCCTGTTCTTCTACCTCCCCATCGTGCTGGCGGTGTATTATATCGCCCCGCTGAAGTTCCGCAACGCCGTGCTGCTCCTCCTCAACCTCATCTTTTACGGCTGGGGAGAGCCCATCTATATCCTTATCATGTTCGCCTCCATCGCCATCGACTACACCCACGGCATGCTGGTCACCCGCTGTCAGGCCAAGGGGAACGACAAGGGCGCGCGGCTGGCGGTGGCATCGTCAGTGATCTTCAATCTGGCCCTGCTGGGCGTGTTTAAGTACAGCGACTTTGTCATCGGCAACCTCAACGCCCTGTTGGGCACCAGCATTCCCCTCACCGGGCTGAAGCTGCCCATCGGCATCTCCTTCTACACCTTCCAGACCATGTCCTACACCATCGACGTGTACCGGGGAGACGCACATGCCCAGAAAAACATCATCACCTTCGGCACCTTCGTCACCCTCTTCCCCCAGCTCATCGCCGGACCTATCATCAAGTATAAGGACCTGGACGACCAGCTGGAACACCGCACCCACTCCCCCGAGCAATTTGCCGCCGGGGTGCAGACCTTCGTGGTGGGCCTGGCGAAAAAGGTGCTCATCGCCAACAACATCGGCTCGCTGTGGGACACCATCAAGGCCACCGAGCTAAGCGGCCTTACTGTGGTGGGGGCATGGCTGGGGGCCATTGTCTGCGCCCTGCAGCTCTACTTTGACTTCTCGGGCTATTCCGACATGGCCATCGGCCTGGGACGGATGCTGGGCTTCGAGTTCCTAAAGAACTTCGATTATCCCTTCATCTCCAAAAGCATTTCCGAGTTTTGGCGGCGGTGGCATATCTCCCTGGGCAGCTGGTTCCGGGAGTATGTCTACTTCCCCTTGGGGGGCAGCCGCAAGGGCAAGTGGCGCACCTGCCTTAACCTGTTGATCGTTTGGAGCTTGACGGGCATCTGGCACGGCGCGGCCTGGAACTTCGTGCTGTGGGGCCTTTACTTCGGCGTGCTCATCCTCTGTGAGCGCACCTTCTGGGGCAAGGCCCTGGAAAAGTTCCCCGGCTGGCTCCAGCACGTCTACACCCTGTTTCTGGTCATCGTCAGCTTTGCTATCTTTGGCGTGGAGGACATGGCCAAACTCCCCGGCTATTTGGCCGCCATGTTCGGCTTCGCCGGCGGCGGTGTGGTGAACGCCGCCACCCTCTATTACCTGCGCAGCTATCTCCCCGTTCTTCTGGTGTCCTTTGTGGCGGCCACGCCGCTAGTGACCAACTTGGTCAAGCGTCATTGGGGCGTTGACCGCTCCAAGGTGGGCCGGGTACTTCTCCCGATAGGGCTGATGGCCGGGATGGTGCTGTGCACCGCCTATTTGGTGGACGCCACCTATAATCCGTTTTTGTACTTCCGCTTTTAAGGAGGGCGCATCATGTCAAAGAAATACGCCATTTTTATCACCGCTCTATTCCTTTCGTTTTTAGGGGTGTTTGCCGTCGCCAACGCGGCGACCCCCGCCAAGGAATTCTCCCCCATGGAGAACCGCACGCTGGCGCAGATGCCCGAGCTTTCCAAGGACGCTCTTCTGAGCGGGACTTTCATGGAGGACTTCGAGACCTTTGTTACCGACCAGTTCGTCCTGCGGGACGAGTGGATCGCCCTCAAGGCCGGGGCGGAGTATGCCTCGGGGAAGCGGGAGAACAAGGGGGTCTATATCTGCGACGAGCACACCCTCATCCCTCGCTTTGATCCCCCTGCCAACGACCGGGCCAAGAAGCGCATCGACGACAACTTCGGCTATGTGGAGAAGCTCTCCACTCTTACCGACGTTCCCGTCTACTTCTCCCTCCTCCCCAGTAAGGTGAGCGTGTGGAGCCATCTGCTTCCCGACGGCGCGCCCAACGATGACGAGGGACAGTATATCACCCGTGGCGCGGCTCTCCAGGGTCCCAAGTGGCTGGATGCCAACACCACCCTTAACACCCACAAGGATGAGCCGATCTACTACCGCACCGACCATCACTGGACCAGCTTGGGCGCATATTACGCCTACGCCGCACTGATGGAGGGCATGGACCGCACTCCCAAGGCCCTGAGCGAATTTACCCCCACCGTGGTCTCCGACCAATTCCTGGGCACCACCTTCTCCTCCTCCGGGGTGCGCTGGCTGGAGCCGGACACCATCGAATTTTATGTCCCCCAGGACGCCGCCTCCGTCACCAACTACTTTGACGGCACCCCCACCGAGGGCCAGCTCTACGACATGAGCAAGCTGGAGGAAAAGGACAAATATTCCGCCTTCCTGGGGGGCAACAAGCCCCTGACCGTGGTTAAGTCCAACGTGGCCCCGGAGGGCGCGCCCAAGCTCATGCTCATCCGGGACTCCTACGCCGACTCCATGGCCCCCTTCCTCTGCTATCACTTCTCCGAGATCCACCTGGTGGACCCCCGGTACTACAAGACCTCCATGGCCCAGTATGTCAAGGATAATGCCATCGATGAGGTGCTGGTGATGTACGCGGTGAACAACTTCGTCAAGGACGGCAATCTCTTCGTCCTGGGTATGCCCGCGAAGTAGGAGGTAATATGCGCTATCAACAGACCATACGCTTGAAAAACGGCGAGACGTGCCTGATCCGCAGCGGCGGCGCCGACGATGCCCGGGCGGTTTATGACAATTTCAATTTGACCCATGCTCAAACCGACTTTTTGCTCTCCTACCCTGACGAGAACAGCTTCACCGTGGCGCAGGAGGCGGAATTTCTGGCCCGGCGGGAGGAAAACCCGCAGGAGGTCATGCTTTGCGCCTTTCTCCGTGACGATCTGGTTGGCACGGCAGGGATCGAAGCGGTCGGCGGCAAAAACAAGGTCAGACACCGTGCGGAATTTGGCATCAGTATAGAGAAAGAATTCTGGGGACTGGGCATTGGGCGGGCGTTGACGGCGGCCTGTATCGAATGTGCCAGAAAAGCCGGGTATCACCAGCTGGAACTGGACGTGGTAGGGGAAAACGCCGCCGCCATCGCCCTGTATGAGAGCTTCGGCTTTGTGGAATATGGCCGCAACCCTAAGGGGTTTCGTTCCCGGCACACCGGCTGGCAGGAGTTGATCCTCATGCGGCTGGAGCTTTCCTGAGCAAATACATAAAAAGGCACGGCAGTCGATCGACTGCCGTGCTTTTTTGTTATCCTCTGTGAAACCCCTTGTAGCTTCCCACCTGCGTGATAGACTCCGCCAGGTCCTTGCGGTAGAGGGGGGCGTTGGGGTCCAGGGAGTTAATGTCGAAGCCGTCGCTCCCCGCCTTGCCCGTGGAATGGAGGTACTTTCCCTCCCCCATATACATGGCCACGTGGCCAGGGAAAAAGAGGAGGTCGCCCACGTCCATGTCCTCTTTTGATATCTCCACCAGGTCGAAGTCCGGCTTGATGTGGGCGTCCCGGTAGATGGTGATGCCGTTGAGGAGATAGGCCATGGATACCAGCCCGGAGCAGTCGATGCCCAGTGGACTTTTGCCGCCCCAGCGGTAGTGGGTGCGGCGGTAGAGCAACGCCGTGTCTACCAGCCGCCGCCGTAGCTCCTTTTCTGGCAGGTCGATGGGCTTGTCATAGTACGTGTCCAGCCAACTGGCGCGGACGTAGCCCTCCAAGCCGTCGGTGAGAGAAACACATTGCCAACCGCTGGGCTTCCCCGTCTCTGGGTCGGTTTCCGGCGGCTCGGTCACCGCCACCACAGCCCCCACAGGCAGGGTCACGATAGGCCAGGACTGGACCTTAGGCTGGTGCATCACGTCCACGGTGTTCTTATGTAGGACCACCCGCTTGGGCAGAGCCGCCCAGTCCTCGGCTGTCTGGTCCCCTATGGCCAAACAGCCCACCGGGGCGTAGCCTTCGTAGCGGTACGGGGTCCTGATCCTCCAATAGCCGGGGGTGGTCTGCTCCAACACCTCCACCACCATGCCAAACAGAGCCTCATCCGCCAGCTCGCAGTCGTGGCGCGGCTGGGTCATCAGCGGACAAATGGGCGCATTGACAACAGCCTTCATTCCAGCACCTCCAGATTTTGTTTCGTCGCGTTCAGCCGCACCTTCGCCCCCAAGGGCAGGGCCAAGCTGGGCAGAAAGTGGCCGCAGGGAATGTTCTTCAGCACCGGGCATTTGAGACCGCCCAGCAGTTCGGCAATGACCTCGTCCAGGGACAATGTCGGCGTGTCATCGGCGGGCACACAGTCCGTCCAGTAGCCCAGCACCACCCCGGCGCAACAATCCAGTTTCCCGGCGTTTCGCAGGTGGGTGAGCATACCGTCGATCCGGTAGGGTTCCTCCCCAATATCCTCCAAAAAGAGGATGTTGCCCTCGGTCTCGATCTCCCAAGGCGTGCCCAAACTGGCGGCCAACAAAGAGAGATTGCCACCTACTAGCTTTCCCTCTGCCGCACCGGGGACTAACGTCTCCGCCACCCAGCCCTCGGGGTAAGGCAAGACCTTGGGGTCTCCGTCAAAGAGCGCCCAGCGAAGCTCATCCATAGTAAATTGGTCAACCTCTTTGTAATATTCGGTTGACGGCATCACCGTATGCCAGGTGGTCAGGCCCCGGTCGTTGAGAGGGATGTGCAGCGCGGTCACGTCGCTGTATCCGGAAAAAAACTTCCCCGACGCAGCTATGGCGTCCAGGTCCAACATAGGCAGCAGCCGCCCCGCGCCGTACCCGCCCCGGATGGACAGCACCCCTTGGATGGCAGGATCGAGAAATGCGTCCATTACATCGCGGGCACGCTGCGCATCGGATGCGGCAAAGTTGCCATTTCGGTTTACATAATAGCAGCTCGGATAGAGCGCGGGTTCAAGTCCCAGGGCCTTGACCGCATTGGCCGCAGGCTCCAGCCGTTCCTCTGGCACTGCTGACGAAGCGCACACCAGGGCCACCCGGTCCCCATGCCGCAATCTTGGAGTTGACATAATATCACCTTACAGTCCCAGCTTTTTGAGGTAGCCGTCCACCTCCCGGGCATTGCCCAGCACAAAGTGCCCCGGCTCCAGCTCGGTCCACTGCGGCTTGTCCTTCTCGTAGTCGTGGCAGGAAGGATCGTACACCACCAGCTTCTTGTCCCGCTCCCGCACCGGGTCGGGCATGGGAATGGCGGAGAGAAGGGCGTTGGTATAGGGGTGGAGGGGGTTGGCAAAAAGCTGTTCGCTCTCCGCCAGCTCCATGAGCTGCCCCTTGTAGATAACTCCAATGCGGTCAGAAATGAACCGCACCACGCTGAGGTCGTGGGCGATAAACAGATAGGTCAGCCCCCGCTCCTTCTGGAGCTTGGACATCAGGTTGAGCACCTGGGCACGGATGGACACGTCCAGGGCGGAGATGGGCTCGTCGGCGATGATAAACTCCGGCTCCATGATGAGGGCGCGGGCAATGCCGATGCGCTGACGCTGGCCCCCGGAAAACTCGTGGGGGAAGCGGCTGGCAAACTCAGGAAGAAGGCCCACATCCTCCAAGGCCTTTGCTACCTTTTCCTCCCGCTGCTCTTTGGTAAGGCTGTGACCAAGATTCAAAAGACCCTCGGAGACAATATAGTCCACCTTGGCACGCTCATTCAGCGAGGCCATGGGGTCTTGGAAGATCATCTGGATCTTGCGGGTCAGCTCCTTGTCCTCCTGGGCGGAGAGTTTTCCGGAAATACGCTTGCCCTTGTAGCGGACCTCGCCCCCGGCCACGGGGTTGACCCGAATAATGGCCCGGCCTATGGTGGTCTTGCCCGAGCCGGATTCCCCAACCAAGCCAAAGGTCTCCCCCTTGTTGATATGAAAACTCACACCGCGCACGGCGTGGAAGGGGTGGCGGTGGGAGCCGAAGTCCACCCGCAGATCGTCCACCTCTACGAGGGGCCGGTCGATCGTGTTGGCTTCACTGGACACGCAGGCTCACCCCCTCTTCCTTTAGATGACGGATGCGCTCCGGGGCCTCCACCTTAGGGGCGCGGGGGTCCAGGAGCCATGTGCGGGCCTTGTGGGTGGGACTGACCTCGAAGAAGGGCGGCCGCTCCACAAAATCGATGTTCAGCGCTTTAGGGTTGCGGGGGGCAAAGGCGTCGCCGCGGATCTCCATAAAGAGGTTGGGCGGCGTGCCCTCGATGGCGTACAGCGGCTCCCCCTTCACCCCCAGCTGGGGCAGAGAGGACAGCAACGCCCAGGTGTAGGGGTGCTTGGGATCGTAGAAGACCTCCTCGCACTTGCCGATCTCCACAATATCCCCGGCGTACATCACGGCAATACGGTCGGCTACATTTGCCACCACCCCCAGGTCGTGGGTGATGTAGATGGTGGTAAGCTTATATTTCTTCTGGAGGTCTTTGATGAGGCCCAGGATCTGGGCCTGGATGGTCACATCCAGGGCGGTGGTGGGCTCGTCGCAGATGAGCACCTGGGGCTTGCAGGCGATGGCGGTGGCGATGACCACCCGCTGGCGCATTCCCCCGGAGAACTCATGAGGATACTGGCGAAAGCGCCGCTCCGGGTCATCGATACCCACATCCCGCAGGGCTTCCACCGCGGCGGCGTGGGCCGCCCTGCCCTTGAGGCCCTGGTGCAGCTCCACCGCCTCCTGGATCTGCCAGCCCACGGTCTTAAGGGGGTTGAGAGAGGTCATGGGGTCCTGCATGACCATGGCGATCTCCTTGCCCCGGATCTTGCGCCACTGGGCCTCCGTCTTCAGCGCGAGCAGGTCCTGGTCCTTGTACCAAAGCTCGCCGCCGGTGATGGCGCCGTTGGCGTCGGTGAGGCCCATAAAGGCCTTGGTAAACACACTCTTGCCCGAGCCGGATTCCCCCACAATGGCGAGAGATTCCCCCTTATAAACGTCCAGGGAGATCCCCCGCAGGGCAGTCATCACCTTGCCTCGCAGGGTGAATTTCAGCTCCAGGTCCTTGGCGGACAAAATCGGCTTTTCATCCATGGTTTTGCCCTCCTTAGTTCACGTGATTCTTGGGGTCGGCGGCGTCGGCAAAGGCGTTGCCCACAACGTAGAAGGAGATGGTGATGACCGCCAGCACCACCACCGGGAAGAAGAGCTGGTAACGCAGCGACGGACTGCTCATCACCTTCCGCCCCGCCTCCACCAGGGTACCCAGGGTGGGAGTCTCCAGGGGGACGCCCAGGCCAATATAGGTCAAGAACACCTCGTTGCTGATGGCCACAGGGATGGCCAGGGCCATACGCATGGTGATGATGCTCACCAGATAGGGCAGCAGGTTCTTCACCATGATCCGCCAGGCGGGGGTGCCCAGACAGCGGGAGGCCAGGTTGTAGTCCCGGTCGCGGATGATAACCACCTGGTTGCGGATAAACCGCGCCGTGGCCAGCCAGGAGGTCAGGCACATGGCGAAGATCATGGTGCTGATCCCCGGCCGCAGGATATAGGAGATGATGATGGCCACCAACGTCTGGGGCACGTTGTCAAAGACGTTGTAAAGCTCGGTGAAGAAGAAATCCAGCTTGCGGACATAGCCCCACAAAACGCCCACCAAAATACCCAGCAGGGCATCCACGCAGGCCACGGCGAAGCCGATGAACAGGCTGTTGCGGGTGCCCTCCCAGATCTGGCTCCACAGGTCCTGGCCGATGGCGTTGGTGCCGAACCAGTATTCCTTCCCCGGCTTGATGTCCCGGGACAGGTCCACCTTCACGATGGGCTCTCCGTTCTCATCCAACTTGGGCTGGCGGGTGAAGAGGTCGATCTGCACCTGCTCTGAGTAGTAGATGGTGTTAGGCTCCTTCTCATAGGGCAGCAGCGGCTCGATGAAGGTAAAGAGCAATGTGGCCACAATGACCAGCAGGAAAAACATAGCCACACCGTTTTTGCGGAAGGCCCGGATGGTAGAGCGCCAGTAGGAATAGCCGGAGTAGCCCCCCCGCTCCCCCGCGCCTGCGTCGTAGGCGGCAAAGGAAAACAGCTCCTTCTCGTCCATGGCCTTGCTATGCTCGTTAAGGTGGGCCGCCAACTCCTCGGTCTTGCGGTCCTTAAAGCGAAACTGCGCCATCAGCGGTCACCTTCTTTCTTGCCCAGGGCGATGCGGGGATCCAGGAGGGCCATAAAGAGGTCGCCCACCAGCAGGCCCAGAATAGAAATGGCCGCGTAGATGAGCACCAGGGCCTGGACCAGGGTGTTGTCCTGGCGCTGGATGGCCTGCACCAGCAGACCGCCCATACCGGGGATGGAATAGAGGCTCTCCACATACAGCGAGCCCATCAGGGTAAGGATCACCGAGGTGGGGATGAACTGGGCCAGGGGGACAATGGCGTTGCGGAACACGTGGGAGCGGAAGATCTTCCCGCCGGACACGCCCTTGGCCCGGGCCAGCTTCACATAGTCCTTGTTGTTCTCGTCCACCATATACCGGCGAAGCCACATGGCGTAGTAGGCGATGTTGCCCAGGGCCAGAGAGAAGATGGGCAGGATCCAGGTCACGGGCCGCTCCGCGCGGAAGAACATGTCAAACCCGCCGGGGAGCTTGGAGCCGTAAAACTGGATGAGCAGATGGTAAATGGCCGCCGGGATGCCCTCGATGATAACCACGAACACCGTGCCCAGCTTGTCACCGATCTTAAACCGCGTACGGGTGGAGTGGGCCATCAGAATACCCAGGGGCAAGCCCAGCAGCAGGGCGATGCCCAACGCCGCCAGCCCCATTTTCAGGGACACAGGGATCTTCTCCGCGATAATGTCCAGTACGGGGGTGCCCACCCGGTATTTGTGGCTGACCCCCCAGTCGCCCTTCATGACGCCCTTCCAGAAGTTCATCATCTGTACCGGCACCGGGTCCTTCAGCCCCAACTGCCGCAAACCTACGTTGATCTGGGCGGAGGAGAGCTTTTCAAAGTTCTCAAAATAACCCTCGATGGGCATGAGCCGCAAAAGGGAAAAGACGATGGTGATGATGATGAACAAGGTCAATAGCGAACGCAACAGACGCTTGCCGATGTATTTCGCCATGCTGTGGCCTCCTTTGGGTGGACTCTTTCTACTTTACCCCGCTCAAAGCCGGGCATCTTCGCCGGAAAATGCCCGCCTTTCAGCGGGAAATCGCGCCGGGGAAAAACGCAACGGTGGGAAGGCAGTGGTTCCACTGCCTTCCCGACCGTCATCACTTCTTTTCTCGGGCTTTGGGGTACATCTGGTCTAAATTACTTGTTGGCTTCCAGCGCAGCGGCGCGCTCGGTCTGCCACTTGTCTTTCTCGGCAGTGAACTTGGCCATGTTCATGGGCTCTTCCAGCAGGTGCTGATACTTGTAGCGCTGGAGGGCCAGGCCATACGGGGCGTACTCACCCTCAAAGGCGTTGAGGCGGGTGGCCACATAGCCGGTGAAGGAGATGGAGTAGGGTACGATGATGGCGTGGTTGATGAGGTGGGCTTCCGCCTCGGCAAAGGCGGTGTAGCGGGCCGCTTCATCGGTGGTGATGGCCTTCGCGGCATCCACCAGGCGGTAATATTCCTCCACGATGGCCTGGGTCTCCGCGCCCTTGTGGTCGCAGGCCACGTCGCCCACAGAGCGGGAGGCGTCCTGATTCATGAAGTTATAGGTGTTGGTCTTGCTGAAGGGATCGGTCCAGGTCTGGGGATCGGCGTAGTCAGCGCCCCAATTGCACTTCATCAGGCCGAAATCGCCGGTGCGGCGGACAGCGCCCAGGAAGCCAGTGGAGGGGCCGGCCTCCACGATCACGTCGATGTAGTCCTTGCCCAGGGCATTCTCCAGCTGCTGCTCCACCACCTGGCACTCCTTGTCCCAGTTGGTGGTGTCGGGGTTATAGCGCATGTAGACCTTCACGGGGAACTTGCAACCCGCGGCGGTCAGCTCCTCCACCGCCTTGGCCTTGTACTCCAGGGCCAGATCGGCGTCAAAGCTGTCCCCGTCGGTGATGGCCTTAAGGGCGGGATACTCGGTGAAGTCCATGCCCGCGCCGCTGGCAAAGGTGGGCGGGGTGACGGTGTTGTTCACGATGCTCTCGGGGTTCTGGGGGTCCTGAACAGCCAGAGCGCCTACCCGGTCCAGAGCGTGCATGATGGACTGGCGGAAGTTCTCGTTGTTGACGGCCAGGGTCCAGTTGTCGGGGTCGAGGCTGGCGTCGAAGCGGGGCTCAAAGTTGAACACGTAGAAGTAGGAATAGCTCACGTTGGGGCGGCTGGAGGACACCATGTTGTAGGTGTTGTCGTCGGTGAGCCAGGAGGTGAGAAGGGACGCGTCCAGCTCGGCGTAGTCCACCTCACCGCGGATGAACTGCTCGGGGCCGATGGTACCGGCGGTAGAGTTATAGCGCAGCTCCAGGCGGTCGATGAACACGTTGTCCTTGTCCCAATAGGTGGGGTTCTTCACCAGGGTGCGGTGGTCCTGGGGCGCAAACTCGCTCATGAGGAAGGCGCCGTTGTAGAGGATGGTGTCCGGGCCGGTGGCGGCACCGAAGTTCTTGCCCTGCTCGGTGAGGAAGGGCTCATAGACGGGCATATAGCTGGAATAGCTCAGCACGGAGGGGAAGTAGGCGCAGGGGGCCTCCATAGTGTAAACCAAGGTGTAGTCATCGGTGGCCTTTACGCCCACATCCTCCCACTTGACCTCGGGCACGACCTTGATCTCGTTGCCTTCCTCGTCCACGGTCTTGGCGCCGTTGTCGCTCTCCAGAAGATAGGCAGTGTAGTTGAAGTAAGCCTGGGCGTTCTTCACGATGCCGTCATACATGTACTGGTTGCTGGCCTCGTTCTCCGCGGTGTTGGAGTACTTGGCGGCGGTGACCCAGTCGTGGGCGGTGACGTCGGCCACCTCGTTGCCCTGGTAGTCCACCCACTTCACGCCCTTGCGGATGTGGAAGGTCCACTCGGTGTTGTCGGCGTTGGCCTCCCAGCTCTCGGCCAGGGAGGGGATCATCACGCCGTAGCTGTCGTACTCCACCAGGCAGTCCACGGTGTTGGCGGACATCTGCAGGTCGTTGG
>ERZ779621.422-NODE-422-length-18754-cov-15.305685_pt1 | contig 18754 bp, 17 predicted proteins | sample MGYA00514215_ERZ779621 | MGnify/ENA primary metagenome ERZ779621 (study PRJEB29562, sample SAMEA4376715) | mouse gut metagenome | isolation source: Cecum | study: EMG produced TPA metagenomics assembly of the A DSS colitis mouse model was used to assess the...
GGGACGAATGTTTTTTCTGGCGGTGGAGAATGGATACGACGGGAAACCGCTGATAGAGGAGGAAGGCTTCTGTCATACCACAAAAGAGGACGCCCAGTTGCATGGACTTGGCATGAAAAATATGAAAAGCTGTGTGGAGCGTTATTATGGGACCATGGAGTATGAAGCGGCTTGTGGAACTTTTACAGTGACGCTGATGCTGCAGGCTGCAAGCTTGGAAAAACCTTGGTGACCAAAATATTACGGTTTATGACAAGCGGGTTAACTTATACGGAAGCGGGCCGATATAGATAATAACAGAAACAGAAGGGGGAAGATGCATGAGAATCACAAGAAATTACAGAAACGGGCTGATGAGTGCCAAGAAAGCCAATGAGAATACTTCACTGTTTCGCAAAGCTTTAAGCCGCAACAGCAAAAGCAGAAATACGGGCAGGGCAGCGGCTATTTTAGGCGGCATGAATAAAACAAACAGCCTGGGAAATAAGAATTTTGCAACCACAGCCAAGACGGAGAAGTTCTATTATGATATGAAATATCATGCAGGACAGGTGGGAGAGTATGCGAACGCTTTGGCGGACAGTGAGAAAGACTCTATTTATGATAAGGCCAAGGAGAGCGGCAGTACCGAGGAGATTCAGTCCAGGATTCAGAGCTTTGTCAGCCAATATAATAAGATGTTAAATGACTTAGAGGAGTCCGGTTCCAGGGCAGACAGCAGTCTGTTGTCACAGATTAACAGCTTGTCAAGAAGCAGTAAAGATCAGCTGGCTTCCACTGGTGTATTGAGAGGAACGGACGGCACACTGGTGATCGATGAGAAAAAACTTGCGGCGGCAGATGTGGAGACTCTGCGGAAAGTATGGGGCGGGAATACCAGCTTTGCAGCCAGGGCAGGACAGCGCGCCAGCTCCGTGGAGGCGGTAGCGAAACAGAATATAAAGGCACAGGCCAGCAGTAATTACTCCAATCCTTTTGACAGATCGAATTTATATGCCAATTATGGCAGCAAGGGAAATTATTTCAATTTCTTCCAGTAAGGATATGCGGATAGTAAGGAGGATAAGTTGAATCGTATTGATTGGGTACAGCAGGCTCCTGATTACCAGACCAAATATCATGTATTGAAGTGGGAGACTTCCCATTTTCACGAACCAAAGTCACAACGGATGCTTAACAGCGCGCTCCATAAGGAGGGCGCTGCTTTAGCTGTATCCGTAGAGCAGATGAACACGGAGGACCTGGGTATAGGCTTCGGTCCAGCTTCCTTGGTAAAAAGCGGCTTTGGGTTAAGGCATGGACAGAAAGACATTGCGGGCAGGGAGAATCCGGATGCTGCAAAGGGGCAGGATGCATTGAATATATCCTGGCAGGGTTCCCAACGTCAAATCGACGCTGTAGCCGCGCAGTTGGCACAAGAGCAGGTTTTGGGAAAGATAACCAGGGTGCAGAAAGGACAAAGGAAAAATACAGTGCTCTTGGCTGTCTTGCAGGGCGGCATCCGTAATCGTCTGAAAGAAGGCGCCTCACATCTTAAGGATGTATATCAGAAACAAAAGGAGAAACAAAAAAGAACCTTGTTTCGGGCTAAGAAAGCAGAGAGGAAAGCGGAACCTGAAAAGAAAGGCACTAGAATGGCAGATAAGGAAGAAACCTTATCCATGCAGGCGCAGAATCATTATCTGCTGGATTCCTATGACAGCAATGGGCAGTATCATATATTGGGAAAGTGATATGCGGCGATTGGTTGGCAATGAAGGAATAAGCAGATATTCTTTTTAGGTATATCTTGAGATAGATAACAGGTATTTGTTTTTAGTCCGTTTTTTTCCTATAATCAAGAAAAGGATTGGTTGTGCGGATTGTATTTCGGAGCTATGTGTCCGCATGATGATTTGCCAGAGGTTAATAAAGGAGGAACTGGCTTATGGTATACAAAAATTTTCAGGATTTAGAGTTGTCGGCACTGGGACTGGGCACTATGCGGCTTCCGGTAGTTGACAAGGATGATGCCAGAGTGGATGAGGAGACAGTAAAAGAGATGGTCACCTATGCCATGGAGCACGGCATTAATTACTATGATACGGCGTGGGGATATCATGCGGGTCGATCAGAGACTGTGATGGGAAAAGTGCTCTTGGAATATCCGCGGGAAGCATTTTATCTGGCTGACAAGTTCCCGGGGTACGACCTGAGCAATATGCCCAAGGTGGAGGAAATCTTTGAAGAGCAGCTTAGAAAATGTCAGGTAGATTATTTTGATTTCTATCTGTTTCATAATGTCTGTGAGATGAACATAGATGCCTACCTAGATCAGAAGTATGGCATTTATGAGTATCTGATGAAGCAGAAACAAAATGGCCGTATCCGGCATCTGGGATTTTCCGCACATGGCAGTTGCGAGGTGATGAGGCGGTTTTTGGAAGCTTATGGAAAGGATATGGAATTTTGTCAGATTCAGTTGAACTACCTTGACTGGACTTTCCAGGATGCCAGAGCAAAGATGCAGCTTTTGGAGGAATACCATATTCCTGTGTGGGTCATGGAACCTCTGCGGGGCGGGAAACTGGCCAGTCTTTCTGAGGCGGATGCAAAGAAGCTTGCCGCCTGCAGACCGGAAGAGAAAATGCCTGCTTGGGCCTTTCGGTTCCTGCAGACACTGCCGGATGTAAAGGTGGTGCTCTCCGGTATGTCCAATATGGAGCAGCTTAAGGAGAACATAGAGACTTTTGAGACGCAGGCTCCTTTAAAGGAAGAGGAAATGAATACGCTTCTGTCCGTGGCGGCCGGCATGTTAGACGGGTCACTGCCTTGTACGGCCTGCCGCTATTGTACGACACATTGTCCCCAGGGACTGGATATTCCCCTGTTGATCGGCCTGTATAATGAACATCGTTTCACTGGCGGCGGATTTATTGCACCTATGGCTCTTATGGCAGTGCCTGGGGAGAAACAGCCCGGGGCCTGTATTGGCTGCAAGAGCTGTGAGAAGGTATGTCCCCAACAGATTAAGATTTCCCAGGCGATGGCGGGCTTTCATAAAATGTTACAGGGATAGACATTATTTTGTCTTAACCAGTTTCTTTATGATTTTTAAGGCGGCGCGGACATAAAAGGGCTGTAGCTCCTTCTTGGCGTTTTGCAGCTCTTTGCGGATTTGAATATGCTGCGGACAATGCTGTTCGCAGGCGCCGCACTGCACACATTTGCTAAGATCAGAGGAATCCTTTCTGAGGGAAGTTACCTGGATGTATTCAAAAATAGTGCTAAACCGTCCGTCCATATGCGACTTATTGTAACAACGAAAAGCGGTGGGAATATCTACGCTGTGAGGACAGGGCATACAATAGCCGCATCCCGTACAGCCAACCCGTAGATTTTGGTTGATTTTTGCCTTGACGGTCTCAATCAGCCGGTGGTCTTCCTGGGTAAAGGAATGTGCCGCCGCTTCTGAGGCGGTCTTTGTGTTTTGGGCCACCATTTCTAAGGAGTTCATACCGGATAGGACGCAGGTCACTTCCGGCTGGTCCCACAGCCAGCTGAAAGCCCATTCGGCGGGGGAACGCTTGATGGGGTAATTTTGGATTGCCTCTTTGGCGGAATCCGGCAGAAGGTCTACCAGTTTACCGCCCCGTAAAGGTTCCATAATAATAACCGGAATCCCTTTTCCGGCGGCATACATAAGGCCCTCTCTGCCGGCCTGGGTGTGTTCATCCAGATAGTTGTACTGAATCTGGCAGAAATCCCAGTCGTAGGCATCAATCAATTCCTTGAAGGTTTTCGTGTCTCCATGAAAAGAGAAACCGATGTTGCGGATTTCACCGGTCTGCCTCTTTTTAGCAATCCACTCTTCAATGCCAATGCTCTTTAAGCGGTTCCAGACATTTAAATCAAAGAGCATGTGCATAAGATAAAAATCTATGTGATCTGTCTGCAGACGTCTTAATTGTTCTTGAAATAATTTTTCCACAGAAGAAGTGTTTTTCAATAAATAATAAGGCAGTTTGGTGGCGATGTTTACCTTGTCCCGGCAGTGATTGCGGCTTAAGATCGTGCCCAGCGACTCCTCGCTTCCGTTGTATATATAGGCGGTATCAAAGTAATTAACGCCTTTTTCAATGGCTGACAGGATTTCCTTTTCAGCCTTGTCAATGTCGATTCTGCCGCCCGAACTGCTAAAGCGCATACAGCCGTATCCAAGAACAGATACCTGTGTGCCGTCTTTCATTTCCCTGTATTGCATAGATGCCTCCCGTTTCAAGTCTAAAGATTTCATGCGTGTTATGTTGCGTTTATCCTGTGCAGAATGTCCCGTTGCATTGTTTTCTATTATATAGCACGGCGAAAACGGAAAGCAAGGGTTAAATACTGCGGAGGGAAAATTATCTGTATTTGCTCGCAAAAACATTAAATTTTTTACAAATCATGTTTGACCTACTATAATTATAGGATTTGCATTGTTTTCTTAAAGTTGAAGAATGCGCATAGAAATGAGGCTATACGGGAATTGAGGCAGGGGGAATTTAATGTTTCATTATGCCGGCGCTAATCATACACAGGCCATAGGAGAGCAGGTGTATGACCTGATTGAGATGGAAGCTGCAGATATTGATGAACTCTTGGCTTCTGACAGAATGGAGTGTATCGTTGATAAGACAATGATGCGGAGGCGAAATCGGGAGATTGGCGATACGGTAGTGTTAAAATGTTATTATATCAGTGCTGACAGTGAGTTCGGGAAGAAGGAGTTTGTGCCCATGGGAGGCACCATAGAGGTTAAGATTGTGGGAACTATGTCGGATGTCAGAAGCAAGCATGGCTATCGGATAGAGCTGATTCTTCCTTATGCTGGTGTCTTAAGAATGTATGAATAGTATGGACATTCTTGTTTTGCAGATTCGGCGTCTTTTTGTAAGCTATTTGTCCGGCAACAGCAGGCGGGAGGAGTTCGTGCTTCTGCGTCTGCAGGGCGTGAAGAAGATGCACAGTTCTTTTCTGTTTTTGTCAGAGCAGATGATACTGGCGCTTGTGGGAAACTTGATTGGGGATTTGATGATGTTGTTTGTGACGCATTCCATGCTTTTGATGCTCGCGGTAAATGGGATACTCCTTTTCGCGTATCTGATTGGCGTTACAGCGGCCTATGGACGGATGAGCAGAGGATGTCTGCACAGCAATAGGGAGGGGCGCATATGAAGAACAGTTTAAAACAGATGATGCGGACAGTGTTCTTTCTGGTTCTGATGGTTTTTTGGCACTTTTGATGACGCTGGGCTCCAATATCTGGATTAAGGGTATTAAAACCATGGCGCAGTATGATTCCTATGATACAGTAGACGCCCTGCTCTTTCCGGAAGCGGAATATATTTGCGAACCGGAGCAGAGGGCCTTTTATTCCTCTTACGTACCACAGTATTCCATGACCTGGCGGAAATATACCCTGCCAACAGCCATTGACTGGGGACATTATATTACGGAATTTTCTCCTAAGATAGATTGTCTGCCCATGGGACTAATCTGGTGGCTGTTGATCCGATGATGAACGGTATAACTTCGTTCCAGATACCCAACGGCAGTATCGAGAAATATCTGGAAGCCTGGGAAGCATACGGGAAGGATAATCTGGAAATCCCGGCTTCTGCTGTATGGTTCTGATTCTTGCGGCAGGAACAGGGATTGCCTGGGGGAAGATGAGTAAGAGCCTGAAACGGGAACCTCTGCAGCTGCTGGCGCAAAGATAAGAGGAGTAGGGACCCATCTATGAGAGGAAGCACCGGAGAATGTCAGATACAGGGCGTTCTCCGGATAGATTTATAAAAAAACGATAAACTCCGCTCCATCCCTTTACAGTTTTATAAAGATATGCTACAGTTATCGTACGATATCCGGGAATCTGATTATTCTGATAACAAATCTGAAAGTATCTCAGACGGCGGGTCGCCGCAGAATTCCTATGATATGAAACTAAAATAAGTAAGAAGCATAGACTGCCCGTGGCAGATGTTTCGATGCTTCGGAACGGAGGAAAAATGAATTGGAAAATGGCAGCAGCAGTGATGGCGGCGGCAGTGGCTTTTGGCGCCTGCAAGGCGGTGTGGGCGGGTGAGAGCAATGTAAAAGCGGCCGGGAAAGCAGTGTACTCTACTGGAGGGAGTGTTTATCAGGCGGGCTTAGCGAGAATGTTTGGGGAAGATATTTCGCTATTGGAAGCAAAGGTCAGGTCTGTCAGTGAAATAACCTTTCATCCCCAAAAGTATTCTGGTGCGGCGCAGACTGCAGCAAGCATAACCAGAGTGGAAACAGGGATTGTGGAGGAGGCAGATTTTTGGCAGCAGCAGATGGAAGACAGTATCGTGCCGGAGGTTGTGGATGAAAATGTCATACAGGAGCAGATGTCTGCTTTAGGAGACGATGCGGACGAATTAGATAGTTTAGAAAGCGAGGTTGAGGAAAGCGTTTCAGAAACGGAAGGGGAGGATTCCCTTGACAGCGTATCATCCAACAGTGTCTCATCCCTTTCAGAAAACAGCATTTCCCAGGACACATGATAAGAGCGTAAAGAAGGAGGAAATTCATTGTGAGAAAGAAAATAGTTTCGTTTATGATAGTTTTGGTATTGTTTGGCAGTGTATGTATGGCAGCAACCGCCGAGGAGACGGAGCATTCAGATTTAAAGACGGCTTCCAGATTAAAATCTTCGGGAGCAATTGTATATCAGGAGGGAGAGGATAAGGTCAGGCTTGACGCGGAAGATCTGTATTGGATAGCTGACAGGCTGGACCTCTTTAAAAGGGCGTCTGCGGGGCAGTTAGGTGAAATGCACACCTACTTTACGACGAAAGAAAGCGGGGCGGCGTTGACCACTGACCAGATTTATGTCACACATGTTGAACCGGGGGAAGAAGCAAAAGTGAATCCCCTTGCGATTCATTTTGATACGCTGTTAGAAGGGATTGCGGCCAGCCAGTCCATTCCGGCAGAACTTTCCGAGTATGGTTATCCGGAGGGGATTACCCTATATCGCACCAAGGAGGGGATGCTGACAGACACCTTTGTGAATGGGGCCCAGAAAGTCACCGTTGCTTCTGCCGCAGAAGGTAATCTGTCGGCCGGTACGGCGGCCTGGGTGAACGGGGAGCTGCTTTTGGGGACTGGCGCAGATAATCAGAGTTACTACCAAAACGGATACAAGGAAGCCTATGCAAAGGGATATAATGAAGCCTATACAAAGCTGAGCAGTCAGGTGGCGAGTGTGGACTTTATACAATATGCCGGAGATCTGCGGACAAGAGAAGACGATCATATGTATCTGGGGCCAACGGATGTATCCATTCCCAATAAGGATGTATGGCTGTTGATCACAGGCGCTACAAATGCCATTGAAACCATCAGCCCGGCGCCTGATTATAAGTATGAAGGATATGCGATGATGCTGCTGCAATACCGGAAAAAGGCGAATCTTTCCGATACGGCAACGCGATCCATTCATTTCGAGGGCGGCCGTGTCGGGAGCGGTGTGGGAGTGCCCTATTGGATTATGTATTTAAAGTGACGGCATAGTCCATTTGCTCGAGCGAAAGGCATGACTTTTCATAAGCCGGATACGGGAGAATGAAAAAAGCAGGCAATTCCTCTGTACAAAACTGTCAAAAAAGAATAAAATCTTTGAGGAAGGGATTGATACCATTGCAATACTCAATATACATAGGAGGAAAACATGAAGAGTTATATACTGGATTTAAATTCCATTGACAGGGTAAAAGGATTTGTGTCGGCGATTGAAGGATTTGAGGGCTATTTTGACCTGGCTTCGGGAAGGTATGTGATTGATGCGAAGTCCATCATGGGCATCTTTTCCATGGATTTGTCTAAGAAGGTGGAGTTTCGGATTTTGGAGACCGAGGCAAAGGTTTCTGAGGTGGAGGCGGCGATTGCGCCCTATTTGGCTTAAGAAGCGTATCATGCAGGGATAAAAGGGAACAACGATTATGAGACTGCCGGTGCGGGGCATCATCTCTGCATCGGCAGTTTTTCTCTTACGGCATTGTGGAGATGAGGGCAGTGTCTGTGTGGGAGAGGCTGCTTAGAAGAAAGGAAACAAACCTATGAAACTGCTGCATCTGGCAGACTTGCATCTTGGTAAAAGGGTGAATGAGTTTTCCATGTTAAAGGACCAGGCCTATGTTCTGGAACAGATATTGACGTTGGCCTGCGCGGAGCGGGTGGACGGTGTCTTGATTGCGGGAGATGTGTTTGATAAGACCGTACCTTCTGTGGAGGCCGTGTCTTTGCTCGATGATTTTCTGACGAAGCTGTCTGTGAATCATATTGCAGTTTACATAATATGTGGAAACCATGACGCGCCCAAGCGGCTTGCTTTCGGTGCCCAGTTGATCGAGAAGAGTGCTGTCTATGTGGCGGGAGAATATGAAGGTGAGGTGAAGAAAGTATCCGTGGAAGATGCTTTTGGTCCGGTACACTTTTACCTGCTCCCCTATATCAAACCGGCCCAGGTGCGGGCTGTCTGGAATCAAGAAGCTCAGGATATAGAGACCTGTCAGGAGGCCGTGTCGTTGGTGCTGCAAAAGACGCCGATAGAGAAAGAACACAGGAATATTTTGGTGGCCCATCAGTTTGTGGCAGGTGCGGCTGTCTGTGATTCGGAAGAACGCTCTGTGGGCGGGCTCGATCAGATAGAGGTGTCTTGTTTCGACGGGTTTGACTATGTGGCGCTTGGACATCTGCATGGACCGCAGCAGATAGGACGTAAGGAAGTCCGTTACGGGGGAACCCTGTTAAAGTATTCCTTTTCGGAGATACACCACCACAAGAGTGTCACCCTGGTGGAGCTTGGAGAAAAGGGGCAGGTTGCAATAAAGACCTTTCCCGTAAAACCTCTTCATGAGATGCGCCAGGTTCGGGGCAGTTATGAGGAGATTACCAGACGGTCCAACTATGAACATACGGATACCCAGGATTATATGCGCATCATTCTGACAGATGAGGAGGATATCTTTGACGCGGTGGGTAAACTGCGGGCAATTTATCCCAATCTTATGCGGGTAGAGTATGATAATACGAGGACTGCCGGTGCCAAGAACCTGCAGATGCCGGCACCGGAGCAGGAGAAGGGACCGGCGGAACTTGTGGAAGAACTCTTTGAGATGCAGAATCATAAGCCCATGGAGGAGGCGCAGAAGGTGTATATGGAGCGTCTGATCAGACAGGTGTGGGAGGAGAAGATATGAGACCGCTTTCATTGACGCTGTCAGCGTTTGGCCCCTATGCGGGGGTAACAGAGATTCCTTTTCATAAGCTGGGCGGCCAGGGGCTTTATCTGATCACCGGGGATACCGGGGCGGGAAAGACCTATCTGTTTGATGCCATCGTGTTTGCACTCTACGGAGAGGCCAGCGGCAGTGTCAGGGAATCGTTCATGTTCCGCTCCAAATATGCGAAAGGGGAGGAGGAGACTTATGTGCGGCTCCGATTCCTATTCCGGGAGGAAATATATGAAATTATGCGTAAACCGGAATACCTGCGGCCTTCTAAACGCGGCGGCGGGATGACGGTCAGCAGGCCGGAGGCAGAGTTGATTTATCCGGACGGGCAGGTGGTGACAAAGACCAAAGAGGTGACCAGCGCGGTGGTCAGGCTTTTGGGAATCGATAGAGAACAGTTTACCCAGATTGTGATGATTGCGCAGGGAGATTTCCTGCGTCTGCTTTATGCGAAGACGGAGGAGAGAAGTAGAATTTTTCGGGAGATATTTCACACAAAGGCCTATGCGCTTTTACAGGAGAGGCTTAAAAAAGACGCCGCACAGCTGCAAAGTCAGTGCGAGGCATACAGCAAAAGTATAACCCAGTACAGGGATGGCATTTTGTGGGAACCGGACAATCAGCCCGGGCAGGAGGAGACCGCGCTGACGGAGGATTTGCTACAGGCGCTTGCAGACACCATCCGCAGGCAGGAAGAGAAGATAGGGGTATATCGCAGGGAGATTGGGGAATTTGACCGGTCCATAGAGGCCCAAAATCAGATGATAGGAAGGTTAGAGAGTCAAAGAAAACTTAGAGAAGAGCTGTTCAAAGCGCAGGAGGAGATACGCTGCATAACCCCTTTGCTTTCCGCTTCCAAAGAGACTCTGGATGGGCTGAAACAGCAGAAGGAGGAAATGGATAATCTGCAGGATGTGATAAAAAGAAACAAAGAACAGCTTGCAGAGTACGATCAGCTGGAAAAACTGCAAAGACAGCAGAAAGAAGCAGAACGGGCACTGCAGGCAAAACAGCAGACGCTTTTAGCACAGCAGGCAGAGACGGCTAAACTGAAAGCACGGCAGACGTCTGCCAAAGAACAGTTAGAGGCCCTGCCGGACACGATAGCCATGGCAGCGGCGGCGCAGCAGAAGCTGACGGCGCTGCAACAGGAAGAGGCGGCACTGCAGGAACTGTCAGGCCAGGTGTTGAAAGCCCTGCAGTTGTATGAGCAGTTACACCAAGTACAAGAGGATTACCAACTGGCCGCACAGGTGTATGAAAAGAATAAGAATGATTATGAACAGATACAGAGACAGTTTCTGGATGAGCAGGCGGGGGTGTTGGCGCAGACCCTGCAGGAAGGAGCTCCCTGCCCTGTCTGCGGCGCCACAGAACATCCAAAGCCAGCCCAAATGACCAAGGAGGCACCGGACCAGGCGCAGGTGGAGCGGGCGAAGGCTGCCTGGGAAAAGAGCAGCGAGATAAGGCAGAGTAAGAGCAAGAAGGCCGGTGAGGCTCTGGCTTCTGCGCAGGCCATGCTGCATGTGGTGCAAACAGGGATGGAGAAGTTACAGACAGAACAGTCTGTTTTCAAAAAACAGTGCTTTGAGGATAAAGAGGCAGCGGCCTATCTTCGTGCTTCTGAGGAAAGGATGCAGGAGAGTCTGCAGATTAAGAAGACAGAGATAGCCGGACAGCGGACAACAGCAGAACAGCTGCAGGAGAGACAGAGACAGCTTGAAAAACTACGAGAGGAAGCTCCAGACTTTGATAAGCGATTGCTGTCAGCGCAAGAGGCTTGCAAGGAGACAGAGTTAGACTTGGAGAAAGACCGCATGGCTTTGCAAGTGCTTTGTGATAAAATCCGGGAGACAGCAGAGCGTCTGCCTTATCAGGAAAAGAAACAGGCACAAAGCTGTATTGACGCACAGGAACAGATTCTGGGCGGTTATGACAAGGAGCTTGCCGCAGCGCAAAGTACCTATGAGGAGCAGGAGAAGCGATACCAGAGTGCCCTGCATAAGCGTGAGACGCTGGCTGGCCAGATAGCGGGACAGGAAGAAGATACAGAAATAGACAGGGTGCGGGAAGAACAGCAAAAGCTGGTGCAGGAGAGACAGAAAAGGCAGCGGGAGAAAGAACAGGTTTCTCATCGGTATGAGACGAACAGAGATGTCAAAGCTATGATAGAGAAAAGGTGTGTTACCCTGCAGGATGTGGAGCATACCTGGGCCATGGTAAAGGAGCTTTCCGCGACCATGAACGGGACATTGTCCGGGAAAGATAAGATTATGCTGGAAACCTATGTGCAGACCAGATATTTTGACCGGATTATCCGAAGGGCAAACACCAGGTTCATGGTCATGTCCTGCGGGCAGTATGAATTAAAGCGGGCAGATCAGGCACAGAACCAGAGGAGCCAGAGCGGGCTGGAATTGGATGTAACAGATCACTATAATGGGACGGTGCGCAGTGTGAGGACACTTTCCGGCGGAGAGGCTTTTCTTGCATCTCTGTCTTTGGCACTGGGGCTGGCTGATGAGGTGCAGTCCAGTGCAGGCGGTATTTCCCTGGACACCATGTTTGTGGACGAGGGCTTTGGCTCTCTTGACGAGCGTGCATTGGAGCAGGCCATCCAGGCCCTTCTTTCCTTGTCGGAGGGCAGCAGATTGGTGGGAATCATCTCTCATGTGGGGGAACTGAAAGAGCGAATCGGCAGGAAGATTTTGGTTACAAAGGATCCGGCCCTGGGCAGCAGGGCGGAGATTGTGATAGAATAAGAGAATCCATACCTTGCTAAGAGAAAGAAGAGAACGGGACAGAAATTTGCTTCGTGAGAGATTTTGTGCTATTATAAAATATTAAGGGATATTCGGTAAATAGGTATCCCGGCCGCAGACGCGGCAGAATGCGAGGAAATATGCTTGAATTGAGACATATCTCATTCCAGGCGGAAGATACTGGGAAAGAGATAGAGATTTTAAGAGATATCAATCTGGTGATCAAAGACCGGTTCGTGGCGGTCACCGGACCCAACGGCAGCGGCAAGTCCACGCTGGCAAAGATTGTGGCGGGAATATTGATGCCTACCGAGGGGCAGATACTGTTAGACGGTGTGGATATCACCCATAAGTCCATTACGGAGAGGGCCAATATGGGCGTTGGATTTGCCTTTCAACAGCCCGTCCGATTTAAGGGAATTACCGTGAAGGATATGTTGTCCATCGCGGCCGGTAAGGATACGGCTATGTCGGAAATCTGTTCGATGCTGTCGGAAGTGGGACTTTGTGCCAGAGATTATGTAAACCGTGAGATCAATGCCAGTCTTTCCGGCGGGGAGTTGAAGCGGATTGAGATTGCCATGATTATGGCAAGGAAGACCAAGCTCTCCATCTTTGACGAGCCTGAGGCAGGGATTGACCTGTGGAGTTTTCAGAACCTGATTCGGGTATTTGAGAAGATGTATGAAGAGACGAAAGGAACTATCCTGATCATATCCCACCAGGAGCGTATTTTAAATATAGCGGACCAGATTGTCCTTTTAGCGGACGGGTGTGTGAAAAAAGTGGGAACCAGGGAGGAACTGATGCCGGAACTTTTAGGCGTAGGGCAGCCCTGTAAGACATTGACTGATAAAATGTAGAAATGAAGGTGATGTATCGTGGATGCAATACAACAGAACCTGTTGGAGCAGGTGGCAGGCCTGCATGAGATACCTGCCGGGGCTTATAACATCCGTGCCAACGGACAGATGGCCGGGCGCAATACGACAGCCAATATAGACATCATAAGCAAAGAAGATAAGTCCGGTATTGATATTAAGATCAAACCGGGCACCCGTTCTGAGAGCGTACACATTCCGGTGGTTCTAAGCCAGAGCGGTTTAAAGGAGAGTGTGTACAATGATTTCTTTGTGGGTGAGGATTGTGATATTACAATCATAGCAGGATGCGGCATTCACAACGGCGGTTCAAGTGCTTCGGAGCATTCCGGGGTTCACCGTTTCTTTGTGGAGAAGAATGCTAAAGTCCGCTATGTGGAGAAACATTACGGCTCCGGCGACGGCAATGGAGAGCGGATTATGAATCCCACTACGCAGATACATTTGGCGGAGGGTGCATCTTTGGAGATGGAGACGGTGCAGATTAAGGGCATTGATTCCACCAAGCGGGTGACCACGGCAACTGTGGCAGAAGGCGCATCTTTAGTGATTCGTGAGAAAATCATGACCCATGGAAAGCAGTATGCGGAGACGGATTTTGTGGTGGAGATGGAAGGCGCAGGTTCTACTGTCAATTTGATTTCCAGATCAGTGGCAAGAGAGCATTCCAGACAGCTTTTTAAGAGCCGTATCATCGGCAACAGCAGCTGTCAGGGACACAGCGAATGCGATGCCATTATTATGGATGAGGCAAGCGTCAGTGCCATTCCGGAACTGACAGCCAACGATATAGATGCAAATTTGATTCATGAGGCGGCAATCGGCAAGATTGCGGGAGAACAACTGATTAAGCTCATGACGCTTGGTCTTACTGAGAAAGAAGCGGAAGAGCAGATTGTAAATGGATTTTTAAAATGAGAAAATTTTTACAGCGGGCATTAAATCGAGTCGTGATTACAGCCATCATCGTACTGATACAGGTGGTGTTTTTCCTGTTGGAGATTCTGCGGTGGGGCAATTATTATGTGGGTATCGCCTTTGTACTGCGGCTGCTCACCTTCTGTGCGGTGATTTACATTATCTGGCGGCCGAATAATCCGGCGGTGAAGCTGGCATGGATTGTGCCGATTTTGCTTTTCCCGCTCTTTGGCGGTGTGATGTATTTGTTCTTTGGACATGTCATTGTGCCCAAGAAACTGAAAGAGAGCATGGAACGCACCAATGCGCTGGTACAGAAGAATCTGGTGCAGGATGAAGGCATATATAAAGCCCTTTCCGGGGAAGATCAGGCAGCCGCCAATCAGAGCGGGTATATTTTGAATTATGCGGGCACTCCAGTGTGGAATCATACTGCAACCACCTATTTCCCGGACGGACTTCCTTATTGGGAGGCACTGCTTGCCGATTTGGAGAAGGCACAGCGTTTTATTTTCCTGGAGTATTTTATTCTGGGAGAGGGCACAATGTGGAATACAGTCTTGGAAGTCTTAGAACGGAAGGCGAAGGAGGGTGTTGAGATACGTCTGATCTATGATGATGTGGGAAGCGTTTTCCTTCTTCCTAAGAATTATAATGAGATCATAGAGAAAAAGGGCATCAAGTGCGTGGCCTTTAACAGATTGGTTCCCTTCTTATCTCTCGTACTCAACAACAGAGATCACAGAAAGATTGTGGTAATCGACGGCAGGGTGGGATATACCGGCGGCATCAATATGGCGGATGAATATATCAACTACAAACATCCTTACGGAGAGCACTGGAAGGATGCGGGAATCCGGATTGAGGGCGAGGCAGTCTGGAATTTTACAGTGATGTTTCTGCAGATGTGGAATATGTCCCGTTATACGGAGGAAGACTACAGCAGATACCGGTATCATTTTGAGAAGCCGCTTTCAGAAAACGGTTATGTACAGCCTTATATGGACACGCCTCTTGATGAGGAGATTGTGGGAGAAAATGTATATCTGAATATGATCGGAAATGCCAGGAAATATGTGTATATTTATACGCCTTATCTGGTGACGGATAATGAAATGATAACAGCCTTGAAATTGGCTTCCAAACGGGGTGTGGATGTGCGGATTGTGACGCCGGGTGTGCCGGATAAGAAGTTTGTCTATTGGCTGACACAGTCTAATTATCAGAATCTGATCGAGGCTGGCATAGGAATTTACCAGTATACGCCGGGATTTATCCATTCCAAATGTGTGCTTTGTGATGATGAGTCTGCCACGGTGGGGACTGTCAATTTTGATTACAGGAGCTTTTATCATCACTTTGAGTGTGGCGTATTCTTATATCGGGCGGATGCGATAGCCGATCTGAAAAGGGATATGGAGGAAACTTTTGCGGTTTCGGAACAGATTACCCTGGAATGGTGCAGGGATAAGTTTGTCAAGACCAATGTGGTCGGACCTATATTGAAATTGTTCTCACCATTGCTTTAGTGTTAGAGAAAGAGATACAAATTTGTGCAGGAGTATCACAGATTTGTGCGACGGAATGGAGATTAGTATGATACGATTTATTAAGGTGATTGTATGGAATCTGCCAAGAATCTATATGATACCAAGGATGGCATATATGGCGAAACATGCAGACCGATACGGGGAAGAGGAATGTTATGATTACGCACGGCTGGCTATCCGGCGCATGATGCGGGCCGGACATATTACCACCAGACGGTACGGGACAGAGAATCTTCCCACAGAGGGCGGGTATCTCATCTGTCCAAACCATCAGGGCAAATATGATGCGCTGGGTATTATGATATCTCATGAAAAGCCCTGTTCTGTGGTCATAGACGATGCCAAATCTCATGGACTTTTGGTGAAGCAGTTTATTGATTTAGTACATGGTAAACGACTGATTAAGGATGATTTCAAACAGTCCGTCAGAATCATCAAAGAACTGGCGGAGGAGATGAAAAAGGGCCGGAAGTTTATTGTATTTCCAGAAGGAGGCTATTTCCACAATCACAATACGGTGGGAGAGTTTAAACCGGGAAGTTTTAAAAGTGCCGTGCGGGCGAGAGTGCCTATTGTGCCGGTGGTGTTGATCGATTCCTATAAGGTGTTTGAGGAGTGGACACTGCGCAAGGTAGAGACGCAGGTACATTTTCTGCAGGCAATCTCTTATGATGAGTACAGGGGCATGACCACCATAGAGATTGCAGATCTGGTAAAAGGCAGGATTACAAACAGAATCAGAGAAGTATTAAACCCCGCATAGCTGCGGGGTCTAATTATGGTATAGGAAATTGCTCAGGATTTACGAGGCTGCGAAGCAGATCTCGCAATCGAGCTTTGCTCGATTTTTTATAGTTTGATGATGGGCATTTTGTATTCGTTGATTTCGGACAGGTTCTGTTCGGGGAATTTAAACCGCAGGATACCCTGATAGACGTGACTTGCATAAATATCCTTTTCCAGCATATGTACGCCTGTGGGTGTCAGCTGACTGTCAGCATCCGCCAATTTGGAAAGCAGAGGAATGCTGGCTTTTTGCTTGATGGCGGAAAGGAGCGGTCCTGCGCTTTCCCGAAAGCCAAGCATACGTGCATAGAAAATCTGATCTTCAGCCAGATAGCGCGTTAAATCTTCCCGGCGAATCTGCAGCAGAATGTGGAGCAGACTGCGGGAAATGCGCGTGTAGGTCCGGTTTTTGGACTTCAGCAAATCGCAGAAGGATGTGAAATTCCGATACTGCGGCAGAAGCTTTATGATACGGTCTGATAATTCTTTGTCAATGTCCGGATATTCAGTAAATTCTCCGGAGGGTTCTGAGAGCAGACGATAATGCATCAGCAAGGACAGATCATCTGCAAAAATCGGATAAGTTTTGTCATACTGTTCTGTCATCAGCGGGTGTGCACTGACGGGTATTTGGCTTAAAACATCAGTGGGCGTGCCGGAACTTTGCAAGGCTTCCCTGAGTGCCCGTGCAGAACAGAAGTCTGAGAGCAGACTCTTGTCGTGATAGGAGGCACCGGCCCGTTTTATACTGCAGGGGGCAATACTGCTTTCCCTTTTTAAGAGTGCCTTACAGTATTCAATCCCTAAAATATTGTTTGGGGCGGATAAAATATCTGTGTGAGCCGTCAAATACGGCGCGGAGGCTTCAATGGCAGTATTTCTTGCCTGCGGGTAAGCATGACCCATGCGCAGATTACGGTCTAGCGTTTGTTTAAAGACCTTGTCCTCATGAAGCAGGAGTTTGGCAAATGTCATGAGAAGATCTGTATCCCCGCACTCGCTGCCAAAGCAGAGCGTGTCTACGATGCCCAGCTTATCCAGAAGCGCAACGGCGCCGCCCGCAAAGTACTCCGCACTGCTGAGCGCATAATAAACCGGCAGTTCCAACACCAGATCGGCACCGCTTGTGAGAGCGATTTGCGTGCGCTGATATTTGTTCATCAGAGCAGGCGCGCCGCGCTGTACGAAATCACCGCTCATGACTACGATACAGTAGTCTGCGCCAGTGTGTTCTTTTGCTTTCCTAATGTGATAGGCGTGGCCGTTATGAAACGGATTGTATTCCGCTATGATACCCACAGTTTTCATAATTATCACATCCTTTCCCCTTAACACGATAGATACCTTATAAATAGTCTAACACAAAATGGTAAATTTGTATTGTTTTTTTATGAAAACAGACAAGAAATTCCCTTGTATACACAACAGTAATTTTGTATGATAAAAGAGTGAAGATAAGCCAGGGGGTGCTTACGATATAGAAAAGGAGGATAAAATTATGTCTTATATCGATCTGATGAAGGAGAAGGCCAGGAGCGACAAGAAGACGATTGTGCTTCCGGAGACAAATGACAAGAGAACCTTGATTGCAGCTGCCAGTATCCTGAAAGAAGGAATTGCCGATATCATCATGGTAGGGAATACGGAGAAAATCATGGATGGTGCCGGCTGGCTGGAAGTGGATTTAGATGGCGTGAAGATTGTCGATCCGGAGACCACCGAGAAGCTGGACGAGTATGTTGAATTATTGTTTGAGACCAGAAAGAATAAGGGTATGACACCGGAGAAAGCCAGAGAGATTTTGTTGAAAGATTATCTGACTTTCGGTGTCGTCATGGTAAAAGCAAACGATGCCGATGGTATGGTGGCCGGCGCCTGTCATGCCACGGCGGATACCCTTCGTCCAGCCCTGCAGATTTTAAAGACGGCGCCGGGGGTGAAACTGGTGTCAGGTTTCTTTATCATGGATGTGCCGGACTGCGAACTGGGAGCCAATGGTACTTTCCTCTTTGCGGACTGCGGCTTAAACCAAGATCCCACCGCAGAAGAATTGGCGGCTATCGCAGACACCTCCGCTAAGAGCTTTAAGAGCCTGGTAGGTGCAAAACCCATTATCGCTATGCTGTCACATTCCACCAAGGGCAGTGCCAAACATCCCTTAGTAGACAAGATGGTGGAAGCCACCAGGATAGCCCATGAGCAGTATCCTCATCTGTGTATTGACGGCGAATTGCAGTCGGATGCAGCTTTGGTGCCCCAGGTAGCCAAATCCAAGGCTCCCGGCAGTGAGGTAGCAGGCAAAGCTAACGTGCTGATTTTCCCCAATCTGGACTGCGGCAACATCGGCTATAAACTGGTACAAAGACTAGGCAAAGCCGAAGCCTACGGCCCCATGCTCCAAGGCATCGCCAAACCCGTCAACGACCTTTCCCGCGGCTGCTCCTGGCAAGACATCGTAGGCGTAGTAGCCCTAACAGCAGTCCAGGCACAACTTGCGTGATAAGCTGCCACGCATGGACGGACGCAAAGGCACGGGCCGTGTTAACACGAGACCGGGCCATTGTGGACGGCCATGA
>ERZ779621.423-NODE-423-length-18707-cov-20.143577_pt1 | contig 18707 bp, 16 predicted proteins | sample MGYA00514215_ERZ779621 | MGnify/ENA primary metagenome ERZ779621 (study PRJEB29562, sample SAMEA4376715) | mouse gut metagenome | isolation source: Cecum | study: EMG produced TPA metagenomics assembly of the A DSS colitis mouse model was used to assess the...
CACGCAAAGGGCTGGGGTAATTTTGTATCTTACCGCGGTATTATTTGGCGCTTACAAAATAAATACTGCCAAATCGAATAATATAATGAATAGAACGATAATGCTTTTTAGCTTCATCAATTTTCAAATTATCATCTTGATAAATTTCCCGATCTTCTTCCGAAGTAATGGTCTCTCTGCGTGATAACTTAAAAGTTTTTTAGTCTTTGGAGCATAACCTGGATATTTATCATAATTTAATTCTATATCTTTACCTTCAACCGCATAACGCTTCGGATCATTCTTAAATATCCTAATAAACCTGCCCTTTCAAAGAATCTTTGTACTCTGCATAAGCTGTCCTCCCTTGTTGATAGCAGGACACGTTATGCGCTTCTTTCGTCATTCCCGTTCCTGCCATATTTGATTGGATCATTAGAAAATCTGACAGAAACTGTCTGAATGTACGAAGTGTACATTTTGGTAGAATTTCTTTGATAGGTATAGGATATAAGATGTTTTATTGTTTGTCAACTATTTTAAACGAAATTATATATTTTAAATCCATTAAATTATAGTAACCCCGTTTATAGTTTTATAGAAATAACCGATATAAATTATACACCAATAAATAAATTAAATCTTAACCATCAATAAAAATAAAATAATTTACACTCTCTAACAAAGATTCTTCATAATGCAAAAATCTATTTCAAACAATTTTATATAGTTCTATTAAATCTGAAATCACATAATCTGGAATTATACCAGATTTATTCTCTATCTTCTTGAAATTATACCAACAGGTCTGAATCCCAACATTAATACCTCCCTGAATATCTGATGACAATGAATCACCCACAACCAAAACATCATTTTTATTACATTGAATTTTTTCAAGAACATACTCAAAAAAACGAACATCTGGCTTTTCATATCCTATTGATTCAGATATAAATATATTCGTTATAAACTTATCAATTGCAGAATTATGTATTCGATTAATTTGTGTATTATAGACACCATTTGTTACAATCGAAATCTGATGTTGTTTGGCTAATATACCACACACCTCTTCTGCGTTTGAAACCAGCTCATATTGATTTTGTAACATCTTATGATAATATTTATTAGCCTGTTCTCCTTCAATAACTAAATCCAACTGCTCAAAGAATATTGCAAACCTCTTATTTTGCACATAATCCATTGTCACTAATCCTTGTTCAAGTTCTTTCCACAAACGAGCATTAATAACTTCGTACTGGTGAAAAAGCGGTTCTGTGAAATCGACTCCATAATGCATCATCACTTCCTGAAATGCATTATATTCTGCTTTATTAAAATCCATCAATGTGTTATCCAAATCAAACAATATATGCTTTATCATAATTATCCTCAGCTAAAAATCATTCAATTCTTATGTACAATCTCCGATAATTTCATTTACTCTGTCAAAATCAGATTCGTATATATGTGCTGAAAAAACAACCAAATCAACTTTTCCCATTTTTAAATTCAGTTCATCTGCAACATCTTTTTGAATCTGACGCAATGCAAGCATATTTCCCGGATGACTCCAGTATATATTCTGGCTTCTATACACTACATTCATATCCAATACACCATTTCTATACTTAAAATCTAATATTGATAGGCATGCCAACATATCTTCCCCTGGTTTATGTAAGGAAATTGTAGCTGATTTTGTTTCTGGCTTATGCTTAATTCTATCTATAACCCATTCAATTTGATTGATACCATTATTGTTATATATGTAACTGCCATAATCTATTTTATAATCACCAACCAAACCACACGTTGCATATTTTTCTTTCATCAATTGTATTCTATCATGATCTGCATATCTTTGTATGACACTATCGTTATCAATTATATCCTCAATTGTAATATATAAGTTTCGTACTTCACGCAAAGCAATGTCCTCATCCCATATATCCTCTCCTACGTTCATAACTATTTGCATAGCTTTCAACCACGCTTCTCCCAATGTCTTTTCCTTAATGATTTGCATTATATTGCCTCCTTTAATATATCCTTGATTGAATTCATAGGCTTTCTATTTCTTATTCCTTCATTCTGAAATGCAACTATATTAAACAATTCCAACAGCTTCTCTCTATATTGATTGGCATCATTACTATTAATCTGTGACAATTTCATATGTTCACGCATGTCAGCCATGCAATTTAGAAATACCAGTCGAAAGTAATCCAAATCATCCACTCTTAAAATCTTATCAGTAATTTGATGCGTTAACAAGATTGGGGTTCTCGATTGTGCTATTATTTTAAGATATTCATTAAAGCAATCTATTTGATAATTACTTCCATTTTCATATGATGGATGAAATTCTAATATTAGCTGTTCTCCACTATTCATTTTACAATATAAAATATCCATCCTTAAAGATACAGCTTTCAGAACCTTCTTTTGCAATTTTGTAACTGTACTTCCCTTCTTTTTTATTTCATCTTCTAAAGAATCCACAATAGCCGAACGTGCAATCGTATTTTCCTGCTCTAAACAATCTTTTATTTTTTCAATTACATCATCTACGATATCTTGTGGAAAAACAAATTTACCAACCTCTTTTTCCTCATCATCATTACATTTAAGATAACGCATATGAAGCAACTGAAATAAAGTCAGATTCAAAGATAAAACCTGGGGCAAGTCAGCATGTGAGTCTATGATTACATTTTCTGTTTGTGCTTGAGCCATCAAATCTCTAATTACCAACTTGTCAAATGAATAGCTCTCCGTGCTCGGTTTATGCACCAGGTAATCCGTTTGTTCTAATAAGTTTATTACCCTTTCATAATACTCATCATCTATATGTTCCTGCCTCAAAGATTCCGCTTCCTTTTCAGAATGGAATCCTTCCGAATACTCCTTGATTTTATTATTTATATATATTTTATAATCCTTTCTTATATCAATTATATGATGGGAAAAAACAAAAAGTATGCGTCCATCTTTTATCCACTGAAGATTTTCCTCTAAAACCTCCAAAACAATTTCACTTCTTAACGGATCAGAACAATGCATGACTACTTTATCAAACATTAAAACCGCCAAAAACAAACGTTGTGAAAAATCTTTTTTTAACTTACTCCTTCGCCTTTCTTTGGTAAATGTCGAATATTTTATCTTACTAAATGCATCTAATGCCAGATTACCTGCCAATGAAAAATAGCATACGCGCTCTGACAATCCATCAATTTCAATTGTCTTCTTTTTTCCTAATTTCTTTTCCACTCTGCTGTTATCTATTATAGTCGATACTCTTTCTCCTGGCATTTCCACTTTCCTCTATTATATTTTTTTCAATATAATTATGTATATTTTCAGCTTCTCTTTTCCTTGCATTGTCAATTGTATCTATATATCTCTCTACAAAATCATCTGTCTCATTTGGGTGTTTAAATAACTTTGTATGTACATATTCTGATTCTAGTTCCTGCGCATATTGTATTTTAGAATATATTTGTATGTATTTATTATAAACTTTACTACTACTGACTAAAGCCAACGTACCTGATTCCAAATTGATATCCCAGATTGGTGTTTGATAGCGATAATAATCTTCAAAACCTTTTTGTAAACGTTCTCCCAATTCCTCATACACCGCTCGTAGCTCTCCTAATAAACTGATATCTAATTCCTTCATTTGCTTTTTATTTGAACGATTTGTCAACACAATCGCTGATAAAAAGCCTAAAAAGGCACCTAACATTTCAATAAAAATCGAACTAAGTACACTTTTTATATCTGTCCACCCTATTGTCTTCACTTCTGCCGCTTTATTTATTTCTGTATCCGTGGACTCCGTATCAACAACTACTAAATCGTTGTCACTTTGAGCTTTCACGATTATTTGATATTCTATTATTGTGTAACTTGCCATAAAACATATCAACAAACAAACTACTATCTTCTTTCCTATATGAATTTGTCCCATTTAATTCCTCCAAAATAAACTTTTCATTTTATAAATATTATACATAGTTTTCATCTTTGTTTTCTCCATATAGGATTAAATCTTTAAAGCCGTAGCATTGGCTGTCTGAATGTATAAAATATACACTTGCTGTAATTCCTTTAATAAACTTCGCCTACAATCATTATAATTATTTACCGTCTATTTTTATGTGAAATTATATATCTCTCTTGTTTTTTTCTCTTTGTAGTAGACTAATTATATCATTTTACTTATGATTAATCAATCATCCACACACGACTTCCAAATATATAACTTACTTTCTTGCAACCATCAAACCATATACCAGAAAAAACGATGCTTTCAGTTTATCTACCCTCTACAGCCCAAACTCCCCGAACAATTTCTTCCGATAGTCAGGTTCCCTCACCGCTCGGTCCAAATCTTCCATACGATTTTGCTCTTGCAATTTCTGCACCAGCTTAAAAGAACATTCAGTTCCTCGCTCATTCCCTTCTTCTATTCCTTCTTTTCTAATAGTCCTCTCATACTTATCCACATCGAACTCTTCCAACAGCATCCCTAACACCTCCGCCCGATATCTTTGTAAAAACTCCGATAAAACATCATGATCTATGCAGTAGTCGATCGCCAGGTTCAGTGTTTCCTGATAGTCTCTGCTCTCCGCCACATACTGTCTGGCTGTCTCCACAAACGGGGCATATTCCTCCAATACATGGCACTTCTCCATCAGTTCCCGGTTCTTCCCATAGTTGATGTTCAGCATCCGCACTTTCAGTTCTACGCTTGCCTTTACTTTCTGGTTCTCAAAAGCATCCGACAGGCTTAGGATTTCCTCCTCCGGCATCTCTTTTTCTCCGTTATAGAACACGATGCATTGAGGGGTTGGCAGCATGACCTGCTTTGATCCGTAGATATACCTTTCTGCCTTATTGAGCAATTTCTGATACTCTTCCGCCAGATAGATCAGGAACCGCACCGGCATGTTGGGATTGTAGGTGCTCTGATGTTATAATGCCAGCAGGGCTTCTTTGTCCTTTTCAAATAAGAACCGGAAAAACCTGTCCTTAATCTGTCTCTGGACTTTCCAGCGTCCCAGCCATCCGAAGCGTCCCGCCCGGAACCTCCGGTCGTACCATGTTTTAAAGCTTACTGTGACTGGCAGCTCTTTGGGCCTTTTTCTTCCTTTTGTACTCTGCATAAGCTGTCTCTCCCTCCCTTGTTGATAGCAGGACACGTTATGCGCTTCTTTCGTCATTCCCGTTCCTGCCATATTTGATTGGATCATTAGAAAATCTGACAGAAACTGTCTGAATGTACGAAGTGTACATTTTGGTAGAATTTCTTTGATAGGTATAGGATATAAGATGTTTTATTGTTTGTCAATTATTTTTGGGCGAAATTTTAATATTAATTGTTCAATAATACAATTAAATAGCAAAATAGCCATCAACTGCTTTAAGCAAGCACACTGACAGCTATTTGTTAAAAAGACTTATTTATCTACAGCAATGGAACTTTCTTTCCCCAACCCTTTTTCTCCAGTGCCATGTTAAACAGTTCCCTAAAAGCTCCGACCCAGTTCACATTTCCCCGCTCCAAGTCTGATAAACATTCTTTTATCTTCTCCATTTCAATCTTCACCTTATCTATAATATCTTTTTCCACATTATAATCCTGATAGAACTGTAATATTTCTTCATAATTTTCCACATTAATCTTTCTCTTTTCCTCATCAGTAACTTTCCCATACAAGCATAAAACAGCTACATTTTTCTTTCCATGATCAAAATAATCTATTGTTCCCTTACTATCCTCATATGATTTTCTCTGACTGAAAGGCTCCAAATCATTAAGATACTGAAAAATATATCCAAATGCCTCTCCCAAACGTACCAGACTTTCATAATCTCTATCCCCATATCCATCATGAAAGCTTCTGTATCCCAACTCTACGCTTCCCTGAATCAGAGATACCGTTTCAAGCGAAATAATCGTCCTGATTTCTTCTTCACTCTGATTCTCATATGCTCCCCGGGCCAGCTCTTTATAACATCCCCTGCTCAGATCAAAAATTATTTCAGATAATCTACGGGAATTCTCCAGCATAATACTTTCACTGCATTTATAACTATCCTTACATTCCATAAAGTTTATCTGCGCCTTCGCCAGCATAGCATTTACCACTAAAAATAAAGAATTGATTTCCTCATTATATTGTTCATAAACCGATTCTTCTCCATTACGCATCCTATCACCATCCAGATAATCATCCAATACAATCGATGCTTTATGAATTAATTCCAGACTACAGGCGGCCTTTGCTATTTGACGATACTCTTCCTCCTTAAGGCTCTCATACCTGCCATAGCTGCTTCCCATAAAAAATAAAATTGGCCTGATACGGCTTCCCAAGAAGAACTGCTTTGCATTACTTTCTTTAAATTCATCCAGTGTACCCATACATTCTTTCCAACTCTCCTCGAAAAAACCCTTAAATTCCATCACATGCCTCCCCAATTTTACTTTTTTAATATAATAATCCGTCAGTCGCTTTGACAAAATGCACCAATCTGCAATAAAAATCCCTTTTATTAATGCAAATCCCCATATCCCCATATCCAAAACAGGAAAAAATCTTATTTCTACAAAGAATTGCACTACCATATAGGCACATGATATTCCAACTATTCCACATAAATTGACTATACTTCGATTTGGTAAAGCATCCTGTATATGGTAGAATAATCTTTTTATATATTTATAGACAGTGGAAAATATGGCCTTTTTGGATATTTCTATGTCCTCATTTCTGTCACCCTTATCCTTTTTTATGCCTCCCTTATCCCACTGATACAAAACATATCCTATATTTGCAACCAGCATCACTCCATCTATTGGTAAGATAATTTCTACCGGCAGTTTTGCATGAGCTCTGCCATTTTGTACAAATGGAAGTTCAAATACATTTATTATAATAAAAGTGCATATAGGTGCTGTGATAGAAATAAATTCCATGATTCTGCCTGCCAAATACGCTTTATCTGTATTCTTTATCTGTCTGTCAAACGTGTAGCTGATGAATATTTCCGATACTATAGAACATGCTGTTATCACCAAAAGCATCATATAATATTTCTTACTGATCCAAAGGACACTCGCAATAAAAACCATGCTCCCAAGGATACTATTCCGAAACCAGATCATCATATTCATTGTTTTTACTGTTGACTGGCTTCTCTCTTTTTGGGAAAACAGATATTTAATAATATACCCCCAATATTTTATTGCTGCCATATAGATACTGACACCTACTAAAATCAGCCAGTTCAACGCCAATTCATCTGACAGTTTATTGCTCTGCCAGATTACTGCGGGCATTACAAACACAAATAATACAAAGGAAACAGCACACCAGAACATCTTGACTATCTCTCTTTTACACTTTAATAACGATATAACCACTTCATATACTGTCACATAGACTGCTGTTGTGACCATAATCTTCCAGTCGCCACCTGAATAATAGAAACAATAAATAATCGTAACCGTATAGATAGACATAGTAATAATGGGAATCATAATCTTCTTGCGGTTGGAAATAATTCCCGATTCATCACTGGAGTCTGATCTGACAAGAAATCCCAGATTAAAAGCAGAGTTGAGCCAGAAGAGTATTACCAATAATATGATTGAATAATTTTGATTACTCCTGTTTTGTATCAGATTACACCAGCTGTTCCAACACAATCCACCAAATATAATGATTGACAGGGCTATCGTGACAAGGAAATAACCAATCCGCTCCTCTTTTCTTCTGTCCTTTATCATAAAACAGAGATATGTAAACGTTAAAACTATGTTAATAACAGAGATAAGAAGTTTAGAAGCAGAAAAAGACATGTCGTCCTTCATCAATAAATATAAAAGACACATTATGCCAAATTCATATAAAACATATATTTTTCTCAGTCCCTTGTTATCTCTTTTCCCATTGCATGCGTTCCACCCTGTATTGTCTTTCAGGCAATAATAAAAATAATATGGCAGAGTAGATAATACGGATGTTATAAGGCAGAAAAATTCTTGTGGATTCTTATGCAGATCCTGAATCATTCTAAACATCGTATCTATTGTCAGATGCATATTCGGATCAGAAACAATATGACAAATGCCGGCAATCATGGCCGCAACAATAGCCCCCGCCATATAATTCAAAGTTTTCTCAAAAACCTGTACATAATCTCTTAATCTGAATTCATTTATATTTCCGCTTTCCATAGTGCCTTGATTCCCTTTTCTGATGGTATAAAGCATCTCTCTATATAACAACTATTTTTATAAAAATATTTTACCATATTATAGATTACAAGTCACTAATCTATTACATATTTCATTGAGCTTTTATAATTTTTTCCACAATTCAATTTTCCACATAAAAAATCCCAATATGAAATACGCCTTTTATAAAAAAGCTTACTCCATATTGGGATTTTCAATAATGATTGCATTGTATTTAGTTTAATCGTTCTCTATAATCCGAACTCCCGAAACAGTTGTTTCCGATAATCTGCGTCTTTTGACATGCGCTTCAAATCTTCAAGCCGGTTTAACTCCAACAGCTTCTCATTTAATCTGGCCATCTGTTCCTGCCCTTCTTCCCATCCCTCTTCTCGCCCTTCCTCTCTAAGGGTTCTCTCATACTTATCCACATCGAACTCTTCCAACAGCATCCCTAACACCTCCGCCCGATATCTTTGTAAAAATTCTGATAAAATACCATGGTCTATGCAGTAGTCAACTGCCAGATTCAATGCCTCCTGATACGCACTGCTCTCCGCCACATACTGTCTGGCTGTCTCCACAAATCGGGCATATTCCTCCAGTACATGGCACTTCTCCATCAGTTCCCGGTTCTTCCCATGGTTGATGTTCAGCATCCGCACCTTTAATTCCACGCTTGCCTTTACCTTCTGGTTCTCAAAGGCATCCGACAGGCTTAAGATCTTCTCCTCCGGCATCTCTTTTTCTCCGTTATAGAACACGATGCATTGAGGGGTTGGTAACATGACCTGCTTTGATCCGTAGATATACCTTTCTGCTTTATTGAGCAGCTTCTGGTACTCTTCCGCCAGATAGATCAGGAACCGCACCGGCATATTGGGATTGTAGGTGCTCTGATGTTCATAGAGATTTAGCGTCCCTGCAATCACAAACGCTAGGTCATTTTTCATCACTACATACACGACATTTTCTATCGTCACCACTCTTAAGTCGGCGGTATCCTGATAGTCTGTGCCGTTCAGGGCATTGTATAATGCCAGCAGGGCTTCTTTGTCCTTTTCAAATAAAAACCGAAAAAGTCTGTCCTTGATCTGTCTCTGGACTTTCCGGCGTCCCAGCCATCTAAAGTGTCCCGCCCGGAACCTCCGGTCGTACCATGTTTTAAAACTTACTGTGACCGGCCGCTCTTTGGGCCTTTTTCCTTTTGTACTCTGCATAAATTGCCCTCCCTTGTTGTTGCAGGACACGTTATGCGCTTCTTTCGTCATTCCCGTTCCTGCCATATTTGATTGGATCATCAGAAAATCTGACAGAAACTGTCTGAATGTACGAAGTGTACATTTGGTAGAATTTCTTTGATAGGTATAAGTTTATAGAATAATTTTCTGTTTGTCAACTATTTTTTTGTGTATTATAGTACTTTACTCACTTTATGATTTATATCCAAAATTCCATACAAAATCCCAATGAGAAGTATATTCATTACACTAACCCATACTCCACATTGGGACTGCTTTACATCATGCTGTATTCCGTTAGGCTATTCCCTACAGTCCAAACTCCCGGAACAGTTGTTCTCGATAATCAGCATCTTTTGTCATACGCTTTAAATCTTCAAACCGGTTTGCGTCCAATAACTTCTCATTTAATCTGACCATCCTATCTGTCCCCTCTTCTCGGCCTTCCGCCTTAAGGGTCCTCTCATACTTATCCACATCGAACTCTTCCAACAACATCCCTAATACCTCCGCCCGATATCTTTGTAAAAAATCTGATAAAATATCATGATCTATGCAGTAGTCAACTGCCAGATTCAGTGCTTCCTGATACTCACTACCTTCCGCCACATACTGTCTTGCTGTCTCCACAAACCGGGCATATTCCTCCAGTACCTGGCACTTCTCCATCAGCTCACGGTTCTTTCCATGGTTGATGTTCAGCATCCGCACCTTCAGCTCTACACTGGCCTTTGCTTTCTGATTCTCAAAGGCATCCGACAGGCTTAAGATTTCCTCCTCCGGCATCTCTTTTTCTCCATTATAGAACACAATGCACTGAGGCGTTGGCAGCGTGACCTGCTTTGATCCGTAGATATACCTTTCTGCCTTATTGAGCAGTTTCTGGTACTCCTCAGCCAGATAGATCAGGAACCGCACCGGCATATTGGGATTGTAGGTGCTCTGATGTTCGTAGAGATTTAGCGTCCCTGCGATTACGAACGCAAGATCATTCTTCATCACCACATACACGACGTTTTCTATCGTCACCACTCTCAAGTCAGTAGTATTCTGGTAGTCTGTACCATTCAAAGCATTGTATAATGCCAACAGGGCTTCTTTGTCCTTTTCAAATAAGAATCGGAAAAGTCTGTCCTTGATCTGTCTTTGGACTTTCCTGCGTCCCCGCCAGCCAAAGCATCCTGCCCGGAACCTCCGGTTGTACCATGTTTTAAAGCTTACTGTGATTGGCCGTTCTTTTGGCCCTCTTCCTTTTGTACTCTGCATAAGTTGTCCTCCCTTGTTGTTGCAGGACACGTTATGCGCTTCTTTCGTCATTCCCGTTCCTGCCATATTTGATTGGATCATCAGAAAATCTGACAGAAACTGTCTGAATGTACGAAATGTACATTTGGGTAGAATTTCTTTGATAGATATATCATATATGATGTTTTATTGTTTGTCAATTGTTTTTTTGCGAAATTACAATATATAAATTATTAAATTTTTCGTAAACTCTATTTGTAGCTTTCTTAAAATAACCGATATAAATAATATAAACCATCAATAAATCTTAACATGGATAGGAGGTCGTCATATGGGAAATACTGAATCCAAACTAATAACAATTTCTGGTGCACCTACATTAACAATGCGCTATTACAAAGCCACATTCCCACAAAAAGGAATTATTATTTTTGTGCACGGTGTCTCTCATGGCGCCTGGTGTTGGGAACCCTTTATAAAATATCTTTCTCAACGTGGATATGCGTGCTTTGCATTAAATTTACGTGGTCACGGTGATGACAAAGACACGCGCAATTTAAAAGGCGCCTGTTTGTCAGATTACACAATAGATGTGATACGTTGTGTGAACCGTTGCAAATCATATTGTGAAGAAAACAAAGATGAGATTACATACTCGAAACCGTTTTTGATCGGACACTCTATGGGCGGTGCCATTGTACAAAAATATGTCAGTGATTTTTCATATGAAGTAAGCGGTGCCGTGTTACTCGCTGCTGTTACCGCTGGCGGTATGAGGTTGTTTAGAATAATAGGCGGTTCTTTTTTTCATTAAGTGGGTTATGTACACTACCCGCAACTCTGGGATGGAAAAAAGTATCAGCTCTGCTTATTTCCCATTCAAAATTTTTCAGCAACAGGCTTAAGAAAGAACATGCCAAAACTTACAATGATTTATTATGCAAAGAATCCATCAAAGCCATGTTCGGTTTAAAGAAGTACAATATTTACACGGATATTGATATCCCGATTCTTGTTGTCGGCTCAGAAGCCGATAAATTTTTCCCTAAAAAATCTTTAGTAAAAACTGCTGCAAAATATGGAATCAGTGAGACAAATGAAAACCTTAAGATTGTGCCGGATTTATGCCATGATATCATGCTCGATCCTCATGAAATGGGAACACATGAAGTGATAGAATATATTTATAATTTTATTGCTAAAAATACCCCTTAAAGCAATTACTTACCAGCTATCCATTATAAAAATGCTGCTAAGATTATGAGCCTCTTTCTTGGCAGCATTTTTAGCAATATTCATTTTATCTACTCTCTACAGCCCAAACTCCCGGAACAATCGTTCCCGATAGTCTGCATCTTTTGTCATACGCTTCAAATCTTCAAGACGGTTTAACTCCAATAGCTTCTCTGTTAATATAGCCATCTCTTCGTGCCCTTCCTCTCTAAGTGTTCTCTCATACTTATCCACATCGAACTCTTCCAACAACATCCCTAACACCTCCGCTCGATATCTTTGTAAAAACTCCGATAAAACATCATGATCTATGCAGTAGTCAACTGCCAGATTCAATGCCTCCTGATACTCTCTGCTCTCCGCCACATACTGTCTGGCTGTCTCCACGAACCGGGCATATTCCTCCAGTACATGGCACTTCTCCATCAGTTCCCGGTTCTTCCCATGGTTGATGTTCAGCATCCGCACCTTTAATTCCACGCTTGCCTTTACCTTCTGGTTCTCAAAGGCATCCGACAGGCTTAAGATCTTCTCCTCCGGCATCTCTTTTTCTCCGTTATAGAACACGATGCATTGAGGGGTTGGTAACATGACCTGCTTTGATCCGTAGATATACCTTTCTGCTTTATTGAGCAGCTTCTGGTACTCTTCCGCCAGATAGATCAGGAACCGCACCGGCATATTGGGATTGTAGGTGCTCTGATGTTCATAGAGATTTAGCGTCCCTGCAATCACAAACGCTAGGTCATTTTTCATCACTACATACACGACATTTTCTATCGTCACCACTCTTAAGTCGGCGGTATCCTGATAGTCTGTGCCGTTCAGGGCATTGTATAATGCCAGCAGGGCTTCTTTGTCCTTTTCAAATAAAAACCGAAAAAGTCTGTCCTTGATCTGTCTCTGGACTTTCCGGCGTCCCAGCCATCTAAAGTGTCCCGCCCGGAACCTCCGGTCGTACCATGTTTTAAAACTTACTGTGACCGGCCGCTCTTTGGGCCTTTTTCCTTTTGTACTCTGCATAAATTGCCCTCCCTTGTTGTTGCAGGACACGTTATGCGCTTCTTTCGTCATTCCCGTTCCTGCCATATTTGATTGGATCATCAGAAAATCTGACAGAAACTGTCTGAATGTACGAAGTGTACATTTGGTAGAATTTCTTTGATAGGTATAGTTTATAGAATCATTTCCTATTTGTCAACTATTTTTTATATAAATAAAAAACGGTAATCTGCAAGCGCCGCTCTATAACAATATGATAGCTCTTTCTTACTAGAAATCACTCCTTCTGAATTTAATCATGGTATCTGTATTAAAATTTTCCATAAATAAACTCTGCTTCTCCCGGATAGAAAAATACTAAAATAAGAAAAATAACTGTCCACAAAATAAACCAAGACGAAAATTTATTATAGTCAAGAAAAATATACTCTGCATTACCTTGCTTCTTGATAAGAGTATAAATATTCACTATGATAAAAAGAATCATAAACAATATTGTAAAGACATAAATATATTCAACACCATTAGCCCTGGTAAATATTCTATGTAATATAATCCCTATAGTATCTACTGTGTCTGAACGAAATAAAATCCAGCCAATATTGACAAACACCAGAGTGCACAAGATAGAGACCCCTCCGGCTATCTTTTGGCCCAAAACAGACTTTATCTGCCATCTCTGTCTATTAACCACTTCCGCAAATACTCGATGAGCAGCCACTCCAATTCCGTGATATAATCCCCATAAAATAAATGTGATTCCCGTCCCATGCCATATACCGCTTAAAAACATTACCAGAAACAGATTCCTGCAAGTTTTTATTAATTTTCCTCTACTCCCTCCAAGCGGGAAATAAACATACTCCCTAAACCAACTTGATAAACTAATATGCCAACGCCTCCAAAACTCAGATGGGTTATGTGCAATATAGGGCATATTAAAATTTTTCCCCAAATCATAGCCTATACATTTTGCAACTCCTATTGCCATATCTGAATAGCCGGAAAAGTCGGCATATATCTGCATCGTATACGCGATTGTCGCAAGCAAAATTGATATTCCACTATAGGCCGTCGGTGCAGCGTATACAGCATCCACAGACCTGCCCAAACGATCTGCTATTACGGTTTTCTTAACAATTCCCATCAGAAAAATCTGTGCACCTGCAATAATATTCTGCTTTTTCATCGGATGCATCTGCTCCAATTGCACGAAAAAATCATGTGCTTTTACAATCGGACCCGAAGTAATCTGTGGAAAAAAACCGATATATAAAGCCACTTTCACAAATAATTTTTCTACAGGCTGTCGCTTCTTGTAAATATTAATAATATAACTAAGCGCTTGAAAGTTATAAAATGATATTCCTAGCGGTAAATCAATCTTTGCTACCCCCCCCCCATTATTTTTTATAAAGCATGGAACAACGTGATTACTATATTTGAATATTGATAATATTCCAATACAACTCACTATTCCTATAGCCAGTGTTACCCCCGTCCCCTTTCCTTTTCTTTCATTATGATCAATGATTCTCGCTGTGCAATATGCAATTGTCGTCTGGATCAATAATATTCCTAAAAAGCGCCAATCTGCATAAGCATAAAACAAATAACTTGCAATTAATAATATAATTTGGCGTGTTTCCTCTTGTTTTGTTATACAAAGCAAAGCAAGAAGTACTATCATAAAAATAATAAAGGCAGAAGATAAAAAATTCATTTCCAATCCTCCTGCAATTCGCTTAAAGCCTGATAAAGCTCACACGCAACTATTCTATGTCCATCTGCATTTAGATGTCCGCTGCCTGGTGAAGTATTATTAAAACCATATGGTACTGTATAATTATCTTCATACGCCTTTAAAAAGGCGTCTCCTGTATCAAGGAAAAAAATATCATTGTCCTCACAGGCATATCGAAAAATATCATATGTATTTTCGTTACGGACTATTATCATCTCTTCCCCCACTAACACCACTTCAGGATGATATAAAACAACAATAGTCCCACTATATTCATTACGAATCATGGAAAAAACATCATCTAAAACAGTTGCATAGGCATCCCTATCAAATTGTTCTTCTGCTTTATTATTTATTTTCAGTAAGCCAAATGGATTCCCGATTCCCAGATCCATAGACGTCAACTGTCTGTTTAATACAAATTTGGCAAAAGGCATCCAACCAACAAGTGAGCTTCTTAATTGCTGTTTACCTGTAAGATGTTGGGATAAATATGCCCCGTCAGAAGTTTGATCATAAATTGTCTGCTGCAAACTATCTTGTAATTCGGTTACTGAAAAAGACGTTGATGATATTTCCATAATGACTGCACAAGAATTCGGGAATTCCCCAATACCAGCCTGAAAACCTCTTACAAGATCGGGCAATGGATTATTGGCATGTGCAATATTATAGACTCTAAGCTTCTGATTCGTTCCTCCTAACAAAGAATTCAATACTGCCGGTGTATTCTTTTCCTGTGAAACGTATGTTGCCTCCATATGAGAAGACCCCATTATCAGAACATATGGACTTTCTAATTCACCAGCCATATTGTTGTAACCATTTTTATCAAAATAATTAATACCAAATCCTTCTGTAGAATTAATATAATATGAACTCGGTCTCCTAATTGATTTTGTTGCTCCGTTGTCCCTGTATATATCACCTGGTGCTGAATAATAAAACATGCATAAGAAATTAACAAGTATCAGGCTGCTTAGCGCTGCCGATAGTGCCTTTAAACATATTTTCATGCGAAATTACCTTTCATGTCATCCTAACACTTTAAACACTTTACGCTTCTATGTAAAACTTATATCCCTCCTGCTCCTCTCAATAGCAGCGCCATCTTTGATTTCATATATTCTGTCACAATTTCTAATTGTGGTAAGACGATGTGCCACAATAATTAAAGTTTTAGATCCCTGCAACGCATCTATAGATTCCATAACAGCCGTTTCTGTTTCATTATCCAAAGCTGATGTCGCCTCGTCCAACACCAAAATTTCAGGATTCTCATACAATGCCCTCGCAATTGCAATTCTTTGTCTCTGTCCACCTGAAAATTTCACTCCTCGTTCCCCTACTATCGTATCAAGTCCCTTAGGAAGCTTCTCAACAAAAGTTTTTAATTGTGCTTCTTCTAAAGCCGCCCATACTTTTTCATCAGATATTTCATCCTTCTCTAATCCAAATGCCACATTACTCCGAACAGTATCATCTATCAGAAATACTGACTGAGGCACATATCCTATAATTTTTGACCATTGCTGTAGCATTGAAAAAATATCGTTTCCATCCATCTCAATGCTCCCGCACTGCGGCATCAATAATCCCATGATAATATCTGCCAAAGTAGTTTTTCCTGCTCCAGATGGCCCTATAAACGCAACCGATTCCCCCTTATCAATATATAAAGTTACATTATGTAATACATCATTCTCAGAATTCTCATACCGCCAATTTATATTTTTAACCATAATCCTTTTAACAAATTGAATGTTATCATCCTGACTATTCTGGGAAATACACACTTGTTCTAAAGATTGTTCATACTCTTTCACTTCTTCCAAATTATTATATACATTCTGTAACATGGGACGATAAAAAACAATTGCATTTATCCTGCTTGAAATTTTTGCAATAGACGGCAATATTCTAAATGCTGTCATTGCAAAAGCACCGACTACAGGGATAAAGGTATTTAAATCCACTTTCAATGCAATTTTAATACATACGCTTCCCATAAAACCACCGATACAGACTCCTTCCAGTATTCGGTCAGGACACGCACCAATAAATCCATAACTTATAGTAGATTTTTGCTCTAAAAGTGCTGCTTTGTTGAATTGGTTTATAAAATTTTCTCTTCGATTTAATACAACAATTTCCTTAATTCCATTTATCGCCTGATAGCCATACTGATTTTTTAATGCTTCAGCTTCCCACATAACACTACCTGCTTTTTTCATCCTGCCTTTAAAGCCAAGAGTAATAGTCAAAAAGCAAACAAGGATTAACAGCATTGCGCTCAAAGCCAATGTCCAGTCTATAATAAACAAAAAAACACCCAACACTGTAATCGTCAATAATTCTGTACACATTGTAATAGAATACAGCAGAATGTAATAAACTCTTGAAATATCTGATGTGATTCCACGCATAATCGCTCCGCTATTTGTATTCAGGAAAAATTGATATGGCCTTTTCATATATGCGCCTAACATTCTTGTAGCAACTTCACACCGGAACTTAGCCGCATATCTATGTTGAACATAAGCGTTAAAAACCAGAAATAAATTCTTCAATATGTATATTAAAATAATAATTCCGCCGAGAAGCAGTAATACGTCTGTTATTTTAATATCAGGTACTAGTCCATATACCCATCTGATATACCATTTATCATATAAATTTTCAATATTTAACATGGCCAGAAGAAAAGGATAGATTGCAGATACTCCTATCAGTTCTAGCGCTGAACCAATCATCATACAAATAAGTACTATTATGGCATCTCTTTTCTGTTTTCCAGTTAAAATAGCATTTATTTGAGATAAAATATCCTGTACAGCCTGTATATTTTTTAACATTTATTTTCTTGCACCTCTATCTATAATCTCTGTAGCTTATACCTTTACATTACCTACCGTTTTTCTCAACCAAATACTCCCTCCGGAATTTTTCAAACAAAGCGGCATATGTTCTTTAAAATAATCCCGATTCTTTTTTATTAGATAGTCATTCCACAGTACAATTTCAAAAGCACTATTATATTGCAGAAAACTTCTGAGCATATAGTCCTCATTCCACGCTTTTCCTTTTATTACCCACTCCCTCGGGTACTCAAAAGGATAAAACACATCATGGAAATGTATATAAACTCCTTCTGATAAATGTGGCAAAATAGTGGCAAAAATATAATTTACATCACTGCCTGTTTTCACTACGTGTGTGCTATCAATAAATAAAATATCTCCTGCCTGTAATGACTCAAACACCGTATATTCTACTTCCTGTAGATTTTTCTCAATGATATGAATTTTATCTTTCTCATGAAGAAGCGATCTTAATCGCTTTGTATATGGTTCAATGAATGTACATTCTATTTCAGAATGAAAAATATTTTCATTCACATCCAACAAAAGCGCGGAAGAAAAACCGGAACCTATTTCAATGACTTTATGTGGACATAAGTTTCTCAACATAAGATAATAAAAAATTCCGTCCGCATAAGAATAAAAATTATTTTCAAAATGGTACCGACATTTTCCCAACTCTTTTTTATTTAAAAAGGCTTCCTCATAATATCCTTGACTTTTTTCCAACAAATCCATTTGCTGTCCATATCTCAAACTAACCCCTAAAACTTCTGGAACCGTATGATCAAATAATTCATCATGTTTCAATATTTCACGAACAGACGGTATTGGTGAATAATAATGCCCAGGATAAATGCATATTCTATTCTTTAATAATTTTAAATTCTGTATCATATCCATTTGCGTTTCCTCCAAATGCTTTCACTTAATCCTCTAGTGTTATATATAATTGCATCAATCTTTATTTCCATCCTCGTGTATAGTATTTTAATTTCGCTATTCATACCACTCCATTTTAAAATCATTAACCAACTCACCATATATCCATGATTTAGAGACAATCTTTTACATCTTGATATTGGGGGGGGGGGGGGGTGGGGGGGGGGGGGGGGTGGGGGGGTGGTGGGGTGCGGGTG
>ERZ779621.424-NODE-424-length-18704-cov-28.921658_pt1 | contig 18704 bp, 20 predicted proteins | sample MGYA00514215_ERZ779621 | MGnify/ENA primary metagenome ERZ779621 (study PRJEB29562, sample SAMEA4376715) | mouse gut metagenome | isolation source: Cecum | study: EMG produced TPA metagenomics assembly of the A DSS colitis mouse model was used to assess the...
CTCGCAAAGGGCTGGGGTAATTTTGTATCTTACCGCGGTATTATTTGGCGCTTACAGATAATCGCTACCTAAAGGTAAACAATATTCAATTATTTATATCCCCATTTTGCCTTAATTTCGCAATAGAGCAAAGGAAAAGCACTTAGTTTTTTCCTAAATGCTTTTTACTTCTTTCTCAAATACAATTTTAATATGTGTCCAAATCAGACAGTATTTCAAGATTCTCCTTTTCATATTCATTAAATATATTGTCATCAAAATCTGTACTGTCACAAGTTGGACTATACCAGATACACCCCATAAAATAATTATATAAATCTTCATTTTTGAATATATACCCATGCCTTGCATATATTTCGTTTTTGGCTATAAGCACATGCCAATGATACTGATTAAATACATTTTATATTTTAACATTTTCTATACCTCATTGCTTAAAATACTGATTGCTATTTCCTTTGCCTTATTTCCTGATACTGCTTCCTTATTTTGCATATCATCAAGATAAATTGCAAAGTAAATTTTATTATCATTTTCTTCTATAAAGCCAACAAACCATGCTTTACCGTCAGTTCCCGAACCTGTTTTACCATATAGACAACCATTACCCAGTTCCGTTATATACATAATGCTTTTCAATTCTTCCAAGTTGTCAGCATTAAGATGATTATCACTGCCAAAAATATAATTCAGCGAAGCTACTTGCTGTTTTGGAGAAATTTTCAACGATGATTCTAACCAAAATCCATTAAGCTCTGGCAATGAATTAGTTCCACTTCCATTCCATTCGGATATGTCACAATTTCCGTACTGTATTTCTTTCAACATGGAACGAATATCTTTTTGACCAACCATATCTACAACTTGCCGGAAATACCATACACACGAAGTTTCAAATGCTTCTTTTAATGTTAAATTAGAGTTCCATGCGTCAATGGGGTATTTTACACCACTGTATTCCATTGTAGAAGTTTGGCTTTCAAGCACATTATCTTCCAAACCTGCCAGTGCAGATACAATCTTGAATGTTGACAAAGGTGAAACTTCCTTTTCACATTGCTCTTTACCATAAAGGGAATAAGTGTTTGATGATTCATCATATATTACAGCACAGCCACTGATTCCTTGAAAGTATTCAGAATAATCAACAATATTATCTGTCACAACAGATATTTCATTTTCTTTAACGATTTCTGTACCCTGTATATTTTGATTTTCTTCCGCTGTATGCTGTTCTATTGCAATACTATTATCTTCCTGCTGTTCACTATTTGTATTTGAACACCCTGCAACCATAACAGATAATAGTACTATCACTATACCTTTAATTTTTTTCATGTTATTTCCTTATTTATATGTCAAACTATTATGAAATCCCCTCATTTTATCATATATCCGCTTATATATCTATAAAAAAATCCTTAATATTCTTTTCTTTTATTCCTCTCAATCATCATCTGCCTTGCCCGTTCCCTCTGCTCGGCGCTGACTGTCCTCGGCTTGCGGTAACTAATATGTGACTTCGGAAAAGAATAGGTCTTAGATACTTCGTCCTGTCCTATCAACATATATGTGTCGGGATAATCGGCAACAAGCGTGTCAGGTTTCCTCATAACCGCCTTATCCCTTGTGTAGAGGGTGGCGGTCAGTTCTGCACACGTTTCCTCTGACAAGGCATTTAATTTCTTTAATGTGTCGCTTACTATCTGCTTTGTGTCGCTGTCCTTTATCTGCGGAAGAATAGCAGACAGACTGGCGCACGTTTCCGCTTTGCGCTGTTCCCCAAACTGATAAATCAGATTGACTTCATCAGCGTTAAAAGGTATCTGAAAATTTGCGCCCTCACATAAACGCTCCACGCCCACGCACTTAGGGAGATTTCCTGTCAGTTCGTAATTATCCCTCGCTGTGATTGTTCCATGACTGTCGGTCTGCCTTACCTCGACTTCACACTGGCTTTTCTGCTCCAACACAAGCCACTGGTATTTGTCGCTTTCTTTGGTAAATACAGTCTGATGCACATTGGAGTGTGTCTTGCTACGGATATATTTGTCAGTGGTGCTGTAATAATCTAAAATCTGCTGTTCCTGCTTTTTATTCATGGTCTTTGCCCTCCTGTGATATGGATTGATATGATAGGTTGGTTTCGGTGCTGATATATGGTTTTCTTCCGTTTATTGTGGGGAGATTGGATTGCGGAATATTGTTGTTGGGTATTTCTCCGCTTATGGGAATAGGAGTACATTTCATACGGTAATTGCCGCATGAAAAAAGACTATAACTGTTACCGTCATAGCCTTTTAAGGATTGAGGAAGTCCCTTTTTTATTTGTATTTGTTTGTCACCCCTCCGCACTATCTAACATCTGTCGGTGAAATCATCGGGCAACTGCATCTCATTCTGTGTCAGGCTAAAACATCGGTAAATGAAGTAAATTTGTATGAATCCGTAAAGAATTGGGCATTGCCGAAAGCAAAAGATATTTTGTCGCTTTCGGAATCGTTTTGTCGAGATTATCTGAATGAATTTGGAAAACTGTATGACAAGCTGCCCAAACAAATCATTCATCGTGACCTGAATCCGTCAAACATTATTGTGTCGCAGCACGAATGGGGCTTTATTGACTTTGAACTGTCGGAGAAAAACCTGCGTATTTATAATCCCTGCTATGCGGCTATGGCGATTTTGAGTGAGAGCTTTGCTGAAAAAGATCAAGCCAAGTTGTTAAAGTGGCTGGAAATTTATCGAAATATTCTTTGGGGTTATGACAGTGTAGTAAAACTTACCAGGGAGGAATGTGTTGCACTTCCTTATGTGGCCATGGCAGATCAGTTGGTTAGCACAGTGTGGCTTTCAGAGCAGGACAAATATACGGAACTTTTTGAGATAAATAAGCGCATGACCCAATGGCTTATCAGTATTTTTGAGGAATTAAAGCTGAACTAGATATTAAAACCGCTTTACTTGTGAAGAACCGTGATTCTTAATTTGACGGAGGAATTCTCAGTGAACAAAAATAATATTAAGGATTATAGCAGAAAAATATCTGAGCGCATGTGGAATCTGCCTGATAAGGGTGAACTTGAGAGTCATCGTGAGGAAACTTATATTGATGATATTATTCAGAAAAGTCATATAGAGAGAAAACTTCTTGATAATTTAGAGGGTATAGATACTGTTTTTGACAAAATAACTTTTGTAAAAGGCGCACTGGAATTATCGGCTATTTCCAACAGATTACCCTTATATTTCTTATCGTCCACAGCATCGTATGAACGTTTTCAATGCCGCCTTTCTGGCAGTTTTGCATGGAATTACAGTAGAAAATGCCTGTTCCTGCCTGTTCGTTCCGGTCATGATCGCAGAAGGAACGCTGGCTGTTAAGGGATTCCTCAATAAACTGCCTGTCTTCCAGAGTAACATGTTTATGATTTCCGGGTATGAGATTTGACATAACAGACCTCCTTTACCACCACTGGGAAACAGTAAAGAGGATACACAAAAACGATGCAGTACTTAAAATTACAATTGGCAATGTCTATTTTTGAGGTCAACCCCTATTGACTTTCCTCCTTGTGCTTGCTAGAATAGAGTCACGAAAAAATTGCCGATGACCAATATGCGGTATATAAGTAGTTTGGCTGAAAGTATAGTCCTTCGCCGTAAGGTGAGGGACTTTTTCCATAATGAGGGTATGGTTGTTCCATACCTTAAAAGTAGTCAGACAGTGAATAATGTTATAGTTATGGGGAATTCGAGTAATATTTTAGAATGGAGAGGTGACAGATGGAAAGGACACAGATGAAAGAGGGCAGGAGAAAAAACAAACGTATCGGGAAAAAAGTTGGTAATGTCGTAGTGATAATGCAGGCTATTTCCGTTGTTTTTGCGGTGGCGGTCTGCGTTAATATGTTCAATTCCCTGGTCAGAAGCTTACAGCAGGAGATTTGTACGAATGGTACGAGTATGCTTGCGCATGAGCTGGAAAGGATATCGGCAGAGGAGGATATCAATCAGGTTCTGGACGGATTGAAGGAGCGCATGGGATGTGAGTTTACTATTTTTGAAGGCGATACGAGAGCATATAGTACGGTGACCAAGAACGGAGAACGTGTGGTGGGAACCAAACTGGCTTCCAACCTTATAGATATAGTATTAAAGCAGGGACAGTCTTATGTGGGTGAGGCAGATATTCTGGGGTCTACATATTTATGTTCTTATGTGCCGACGAAGGGCGAAGACGGTAAGATTGACGGACTGCTTTTTGCTGGAATATCTTTAGCAGACGCAGAGAAGGAAACTGCCAGGATCATCAATTATGCCATAGCGGTCAGTGTGGCGGTGATTATTGTCTGTATTATTTTCTTAAGTGTCTATTTAAAGAAGAGAGTATCGGGTCCGCTTGGCAGGATTACCCAGGCGGCCATGCAGTTGGAAAGAGGAGAGCTTGGGCTGGCTGACGGCAGGGAAGTTGAAATCGGTGTCCGCTCCAATGATGAGATCGGTCTTTTGGGAGAGATATTTGAGAAGACCATTGGCAATCTGCGGGCTTATATCGGTGAGATTGATGAAGTGCTGGGAGCGATTGCGAAAGGGGACCTGACACAGAATACGCAGCAGGATTATACAGGAGATTTCAAAGCGATCAAGGAGTCCCTGGAAAGTATTCTCAGGGCATTAAATCAGACGATGGGGCAGATTGCAGCCAGTGCAGGACATGTATCAGATGGTTCGGAACAGGTGTCTGCAAGCGCACAGACTCTGGCACAGGGGGCTACCGAGCAGGCCAGTGCTGTCACGGAAATCTCAACAACGATTACGGATATTTCAGAAGGTGCAAAACAGACTTTCACGGCGGCAGCAGAGGTTGGCAAAATCACCAACCAGGCCGGGGCACAGCTTAATCTCAGCATGGAAAACGTAAAAGAGCTGAGTGAATCGATGGAGCGTATCTCCAATGACTCTAAGCAGATTGGCACCATTATTGCAACGATAGAGAATATTGCTTTCCAGATTAATATTCTTTCACTGAACGCAGCTGTGGAAGCGGCCAGGGCCGGTGCCGCAGGCAGAGGCTTTGCTGTGGTGGCGGAGGAGATCAGTAATCTTGCGTCAAAATCCGACGAGGCTGCTAAAGCGACGAAGGAATTGATCGAAAGCTCTGCCGCAACGATAGTAGAAGGCGGCAAAGCAATGAACCGGGTATCAGAGGCGCTGGAACGGACAGGGGAGCTTGCCGGCAATGTAACGGTTAAGATGGATCAGGTCGTGGATGCGGTCGAAAAGCAGACTCTGGCGATGAACCAGGTGGCTACCGGTGTCGAACAGATTTCGGCGGTAGTGGAGAATAATTCGGCGACCAGTCAGGAATGTGCGGCGGCCAGCGAGGAATTGTCATCTCAGTCAAGTATGTTGAAAGAATTGCTTGGTTCTTTCCGATTGAAAAATATCGGCAGACAGAAATAGGAGGAACGGCCTTATAAAAATTGCATTTGATGATATAGAGTTGATTTGCAGGGAAATGTATCAATATAAATTTCTCGGAAGACTTAAGGATGGCTCCGAGTATTGGGCAGAGATGGATTGGAGAAAGGCGTATGCAGAAGATTAAGGAGGATTGATATGCTGGATATGATACCTAACGAAAAAGAAATGATGGAGCTGGTCGGGGAATCCCTATATGATGTGTGGAATAAGCTATGTGTTTTAATTGATGAGAATTATGATATGGATCGTCTGTGGGATAAAGGCGGTAAGGCATGGAAATATGAGTATAAATATCGACGGGGCGGCAAGACGTTGTGTGCATTATATGCAAGGAAAAACTGTGTCGGCTTTATGATTATCCTGGGGAAAGATGAACGGTTAAAATTCGAGGCGGATAGAGAAAGCTATTCTAAAGAAGTTCAGGAAATATATGATGAAACGAAAACCTATCATGACGGGAAATGGATCATGTTTGAGCCGGTGGACACTTCTTTATTTCATGATTTCATTAGGCTGCTGAGAATCAAAAGAAAGCCCAATAGAAAGTAATATTAGAGCCAATGAATTTTGGCGCGGAAATTGACAAAAATGTATAAAAATGGTATATTGCTAACAGGGTCATGGTATAGAATGAATCAAGAAAATAATGCTTTTTATCTGATAGTGTAGATAAAAAGCATTTTTAGTAGTTTATATTACATTATACAATTACTTATATTTTAGGGGGTCAATTTTTATGAACGCGAAAAGAACATCTGTTGAAGTCTACTTATCTATGGTGTTTAAATGGGGGCTTTTTATACTGGTATGCGCCTGTATGTGTGCTACAGTCATGTTTAATACGGAAAAGATATTCGGGTTATATCCGAATGTGTCATGGCTGGCGACAATTGGTTTGGGTATAATGGATGTCATCTTTTTTGCAACTGCAATGTTCATTATAAAGTCATCGTTTGATGAGGACGGATATTTAAAAGAAGGCAGATTAAAGATTGGTAAAATCTTTTCAGCAGTCGTTTTAGTAGTGCAATGGAATTATCTGTTATATATGCTTCCATCCCGGACATTCTGGGGATTTTTATTCTTTTTCCTCATTTTGATAGCGTTCTTTTTAGATATTAAATTGTTGCTGGGAAGCGGTTTGGCCTGTATAGTTTCTTTATTTATAGGCTGGTTTATAAAAGGTACGGATCTTCTTCCCGTAAAGGACGAATTATTCCTGACGGATCTTCTTATGTGTCTGGTTGCATTGGTGTTATCCTTAACCGGATTGATTATCTTTGTATTTTTTGTGGCACATTTCCTGGTAAATGCCAAAAAAGATGAATTGGAAAAGAATAATGAACATGTTACCAGTATCCTTACCACCGTCCGGGAACTGTCAGATAAACTGCATACGGCAGGGGAAGCTCTCTCACAGATATCCGGAAATGAAAGTGCTTCTGCGCAGGAACTTGCAGCAACAAGCGAGCAATTGGCAACCGGAAATAATCAGTTAAGTGCTAAGACTGATGAAAGTATGCTGAATCTTGGCGAATTGAATAAATGGGAAGATGTTGTTGCTGAAAATGTAGAAAAGGTCGAGGATACGTCCAGAAATCTTCTGGATAAATCAAAGCAGAATGAGAAACTGCTGAATGATTTATCTCTGATCAATAGCGAAGTATCTCAATCCATGGATGCTACAATAAGTATAACAGAGAAGTTGTCGGACGCTGTTAAGGAAATAGGGGTCACTTTAAATCTTATCAATGATATTTCATCGTCTACTAATTTGTTGGCGTTAAATGCTTCCATTGAGGCAGCACGAGCTGGGGAAGCAGGGAAAGGTTTTGCTGTAGTTGCTACAGAAGTCGGCAATCTTGCCAATAACACGCAGGAATCCTTAAAAGATGTGCAGGCGGTTATTGAACGGGTACAGCAGAATGTTGTTGAGATTACTGCGCAGGTAGAAGAAAACTCTACAAAGTTAGGGAAACAAAATGAATTCTTTGGGAATGTTTTTGACGGCATGAAGGATATGACGAACCTGCTGAATGTGTCTGTGGATGCCGTTAAAGCTATGGGGGATGCGCACAGAGAGCAGTCGGAAGTCATTAAGAACACGGTATTGATTAATCAGGATATTGCGGAAAGTATCAGAAGCGAGAATGAACAGTTTAGTGTGATAAGAGAAATGGCTGAAAGCAATGCCAGCGACACGGCAGAGATTTCCACACAGGCAAATACGATCAATGAAATGGTTAATAAAATGTCCCTGCTTCTGAATAAAGATGAATAAAAATCTTACAGGGTCTGGCTTATCCCCAGACCCTGTGTTTATGTAATAAGACTATGATTCGGTTATTCCGTTGAAGCCAAGCTCGTTGTCCAATGTTGTTCCGCTGATTGTGAAATTGGCTTGATTCTTATTATCTTTCTGATAGATAAAGATTGTCTGCCCACTCTTGCCTTTTCCGGCGGCTACATCTGCATAAACCGTGCAATAATCGCCGCTGTGGATATTATAATCTCCAGGGTCATTCGTTTCGGAAAAACCAAGGGTAATATCCTTTCTGCCGTCCGGCATGAAAATGTGGGTAAGTTAGCTCCTATTAAAGTATATTCGCAGACTTTATGTTTTATGATTAAATTTTTGTTAAAAGGCAAAGATTTTTGTTGTCAATCTATTGCTTATCTGTGATAAAACAAACGATGCGTCATGAAAGACGATCATGAATAGTTTTTTAATGTTGGGGAGAGGCCGATATGATAGGAATATATGATTGTCTTGGATATGGGCCAGGGTATGACGTATCCTTTGAAGAACGAGAAAAATATCCCTGACCGGATATCAAGGTGCCACGGCATTAGAGCCGATGAACTGGGATTATGAGAATCTGTCAATTCAACAGTTCCTGGAGCTGGCATATCAAAGAGCCAGAAAGATTGACGAGATACGGGCAATATTTTCTGCTTTATAAATAGTGCACCATAATGTATTCTTCCTCATTTTGCCTTACAATCTCAAAGCCAGCCTTTAGATATAGTCTCACCGCATAATTGGCTTTTTGCACGGAAAGAGACACTTGTTGATAGCCATGGGATTTCAGAAGATTAAAGATCGCCTTCATCATGGCCGTGCCGATTCCCAACCCACGATATTCTTTGTAGAGGGAAATTGCCAGAGAGGGTGTGGCATCGTCTATGTGTCCGTAGTCGTTCATTATGCGGGTCCAGACGGCTCCGACAATCTTGCCGTCAACCTCTGCGGCTAATCCATGATCAGCTTTTGATTCTCCGAAACGTGCCACATAAACCTGTAATTCAGGAGACAGGATAATACTTTTTGGCGGCGGTTCCACACCTTTCGGAATAAAAATCGCCTCATATAGGAAATCGTTCAATAACGGGTATTCATGTTTTTGCAGTTCTCGTATGGAATAGTGCATTGATAACCTTCCTATTTTCATTTCCTGTATTCTTCTGGTATTTTATCATGATTGAGATACCATAACAATATGGATTATTGTTTTGTTTTTAAAAATGAAAAATGAAAATAAAATAATCGGAGTTATAATTTTCTAAGATGCTTGTAAAATAGATTTGAAAGCTTATTTTAAGTCGTTATTGTTTTAACGCATATGAAGGGGAAGATAAGGGGTTGCGTATGAATAAAGAATGGTCTGAACTGAATAAAACAATGCAGGTACAAATAAAAAAGGAGGATACCTACAAGGAAGGCATCGGTACATTATTTTATCTGCGGGGTCAGTTAATGCAAACCTTATTAACCTTCAAAGAGGATTTATGCAGAGAGGATTTTCATGCAATTCCCTTTATCAATGCAGACGGTTATCATAGTAAGACGATCGCCTATTCTATCTGGCATATCTTTCGGATTGAAGATATCGTTGCACATACGGTGATTTGCGAAGATGAACAGGTGTTTTTTACAGGCAATTATCAGGAACGTATCAATTCGCCAATCATTACAACGGGAAATGAGCTTGTAAAACAGCAGATTGCAGACTTTTCAAAACAACTTGATCTGAACGAATTATATGCGTATATCCTGGAAGTAAGAGAAAGTACTGAGAAAATGGTTGAGAAAATGTCTTATGATGAATTAAAAAAGAAAATACCGGAAGAGAGAAAAGAAAACCTAAAATCACTGGATGTTGTAAGCGCAGACAAAAATGCCGTTTGGCTGATTGATTATTGGTGTAACAAAGATATTCGTGGACTGATTCAAATGCCGTTTTCAAGACATTGGATTATGCACATAGAGGCTTGTCTGCGCATTAAGAACAAAATACATCCCTAAGTAAAATGTTATAAGGGTCATTTATTGTTGATATCCTTCAATAACCCAGTCATATTCCTTTAAATTCAGACCCTGTCCGCAATATTCACACTTGCCGCCGTTTAGCAGTGACAGACTGGAGCCGCAGGAATCGCAGCGATACACGTTTACATCGTTGATGCTTTGTGTCAGTGCACGGATGCTTTTCAGAAGGCCAAGCCGCAGGTAAAAATTTTCCTGACGAACATTGCCGTTTTCATATTTGGTGAGCAGCAACCCCGCCTTTACATGTAAATGTTGAAAAGTTCCATCCGCCTGATAATCCATCAGAACACATTCCAACAGTTTACAATCAATCACACCGCGAAACCTTGCCAGGAGGGGTGTCATGTCACATACCGCAAAGGGTTCGATTTCCCGCGGAAAATCAGCATAGCAGATACTGAGCAGTTTGTTGGAAAGATTTCCGATAAATGTTTCCATCGAAAAATGCTGGTCTACACTTCGTATCTTTTCCAGTGTCTGATTTGTCCGGGCAGGCCCGCCTGCTGCACTTTCCCGGCCTTTCTTTCCTACAAACAAGGACATGACTAACGCCATCACAACAATTCCAAACAGTGGAGCCAGTATCATCATGGCACCGCCCATATTGCTCCCAATGGCTAAAAGTGCAATGACAATAATACCAAGAGCCATGTACATGGGTACAAAATTTTTATGGATTGTAGAACCGTCCCGGTGCTGTGTCCAGTCTCCGGGATTATATACAGAAGAGACTTTCTGTTTCAGATCCTCGATATGGAATTTCGTCTGGCAATAATCACAGCCGTCCACAAAACATTCCAATGGGCCTTCCCAGCCACAGCTCGGACAGATATAATTTCCGTTCATGCTTCTGGACTGGATGATATAGTATTCTCCCGATGCTTTTTTCCTCTCATCCGACCATACACAACGGTTCGTGTCATAAAAGGATTTGCGGTAAGTCATCTCATCGCTGATTTTGCAGATTAAATTCTTACCATCGTGACGATAGTCCCAGTAAGGATAACGATGATATTCTTCCTTCTCATATTTGGTGGGCTTTATGTAATCATAATGTGCCGTCAATCCCAGTGTCTTAAGGCGCCTTTTATTAAGATAATGGGTATACCACAGATTCTGTGTTGTCGTCATAAATCCGTTTTCCGTAATCTGCGGGCTGTTGTACCATTCCATCTCTTCCTGTTTGTATTTATTAACCAGGTTGGTCATATCATCGTTCCAACCTTGACAGGATGTGCTGTAACGGTTTTCATTCCATAACTGTGTTGTAACTTTCTTGAATTGATTCCAATCTTGCTGTAAATTGTATGCCATGTCGTCCCCTCCTAAACGTGTATATTTTATCATATGGGGAGTGGAAAATACTATTTTTCGTTAATATTAATATTAAATTAAGAAATCAGTGATTATATTCCCTACAGAAATGGATATGATCACCGATTAACAGGCACAAGCTGTTATAATGAAATAAAAAACTTACGGAGTGGTGTAAATGAAATATGTAAATGCAAATGATATTCTACCTGAAAAAATAATTTCAATGATTCAGAAATACTATCAAGGCGGTTATCTGTATATACCCAAAAGACATTATTGTGAAGGAAGGAAACAGACTGCCTATAGGATAGAGCTTGACAGACGCGACCGGCGTATATATCTGAAGCATCTGGAAGGGAGGAGTAATGCGCAGCTTGGAAATATATATCATCTGGCGGAGACAAGTATCAGAAGAATTATTTTAAAGGAAAAGGTGAGGTATCAGAATATGCGAAGGACATTGGAACAGATTATACCTTTATGGGAAATGGAAAGCAGGCAGCTGCGGCAAATTTACTCTTCCGCATGGGAAGTGAATCATTCCTACGTTATAAAAGTGTATGATGACAAAAAGCAGCTGGAAAGAAATATAAAGTTATCCAGGATATTGTTGGATTGCAATCTTCCGGTTGCAAATATTGTTCCCATTAAAACGGGAGAAACCTATGTTGCGTATAAAGACCGCTACTTCCTTATGTCAAGGAAATTACAGGGAAGCAATATTTCTGATATCAAAGATAGTAAGATTGCCAGGGAAATAGGCTGTGCAATTGCACAGTTGCATAGAGCATTTGTGAAATGTGAGAGAGAACTTGATTTCTGGGATAATAGTCTGTTACAGGAGATGAAAGGATGGGTAGGGGAAAATCTGACAAATAATGAGTGGAAGCTGTTAATTGAAGAAGAATATTCCGAAACAGTAGAAGAATTGGAAAATATCTATGATTATCTGCCAAAACAATTGATCCACAGAGATGTACATTTTGGGAATTTCCTGTTTTCTGAAGGCAGCTTGTCAGGATACATAGATTTTGATTTGAGCCAGAGGAATATAAGAATCTTTGATCTCTGTTATTTCCTGACGGGATTATTGGCAGAGGAGTCAAACATCTCCTTTACGAAAGAAGAATGGCTGGAGCATGTGAAAGCAGTTATTGCAGGCTACGAAAGTATCAGTCAGCTTACGGAGAAGGAGAAAGAGGCGATTCCCTGCGTGATGAAATGTATAGAAATATTATTTGTGGCATACTACATCAGTACCAACGATACAAAACGCGCTGATGATGCATGTAAGGTGTTTCATTTTGTACGGGATTGTGAAGGGGATATGAAGTTTTAAGTGAAAGCTTTATTGACATTCCTTCTGGCGCTTGTTAAAATAAAATACAGGATTAGTTTAAAAGTGACCAATATGATATACATGTAGCTGGGTCAAAAGTATAGTCCATTTGATATTACCCTTATGGTCTAATGGTAAGACGCCCACCTTTATAGTTATTTAACCTTCAAAGTGGGAAATATGCGTTCAAATCGTATTAAGGGTATTGGAGTGAAAATGAAAATTATGAAAAGTTATGCATTGAAAAAATTTAAAAATGAAATAGGGCAGGCAAACCATTTCTTGATAACAATACTGGTAGGGTTGGATGGAGTGAAATCCGGAAAAGTAGTAAAGAATGACGAGTTTGATGCTGCATGGAATCCTAAGGATGTTGTTAATTCTGCAAATCGTAGCAGAATATATACAATTAAGTCGTCGCTGGCGTGGGTTGTAGATTGCCTTGATATGTATTTGCGGCTCTGTAATAGAAAACCTAGATTGCTCAGTGATGAATTAAGTAGAAAATTTGACGGAACTGGTCATAGTGTTTATGAAAAGTACAAACTTATTTGTGAAAAATATACAGTAAGTGAGATTGATGAAGCTGTTGTTGATTTGCTAATCTGCTGGAGAAATAGGATGACTCATTTTGAGGCGGATAATGATATTTTAAAGGTATCCCGAAATATTTTAACAACAGGCTTGAGTGAAGGCGAGATGACAACAAAGTATCATTTGGATACCAAGCAAATGTTAAATTCTTTTGACAAAAAAGAGTGTCCCAAATTTAAAGAAATGGCTTTTATGATAAGGAGAACAATCTCTTTCGTTGAAAGCCTGGATAAAATCTTGTTGAATGATGTGGATATATCGGTTTTTTTAGAGGATATGTTATGTAATGAGTTAAAAAACAATCCTGCTGCTTTTAATGGTATTTTTTCGACGGTAGGTGATAAGAGACGACAGAAGATTATTCAGTTTATTAAGAGTCGCGGTTTTGTAGGGTTGGAAAATAATGGTGAAAAGGGAAAAATATTTATTGATGACATTTCGGCAATGTCATATAAAACGGCGAAAGAGAAATTATTATCTGGAGAAATAAAAAGATAATTTTAAAAAATTTTGTCGTAGAAAAGGTGTCAAAAGTCTTTATTTTGGTGATTTTATGACATCTTTTTATATTGAAAAAAGTTTTCATTATAGATCAATAAAAAGTAAAATAGGTTGTTTTCTAGCTATAATTTGCATATAATGTAATTGAAAGTGGGGTGCATATAGAATGACAATAGATACGAACACAATGATTTCTATTACAGAAGCGAATCAAAATTTTTCAAAAGTAACCAAAGTAGTTGATGAGCATGGAACGGCAGTTATTCTGAAAAATAACATACCCAGATATCTGGTTATTGATTTCAGCAGGGCGGAAAAAGAAAAAGTTGCCAACAGTGAAGATGTTTTTGCAATATCTGAGAGATTGATAAAACAAAATATGGAAGCATATGAGGTTCTTGCAAAATGAATGTTTTGAGCAAAGAGCAGATATTGCAGATTCATGCAAGCTTGATAAAGGCTACTGGCGGAAGTGTTGGTATTCGTGATGAAGGAATGTTGGATTTGGCGTTAAATTACCCGTTTCAGTCATTTGAAGGAAGGGAGCTTTATCCGAGTATTCAGGCTAAGGCGGCACGGCTTTGTTTTGGATTGGTAAAAAACCATGCAATGCTGGATGGAAACAAAAGACTTGGTACGCATGTTATGTTAGTGTTTCTTGCGCTAAATGGATATGAATTGTCTTACAGCCAAAAAGAGTTAAGTGATGTGATTCTTGCGCTGGCATCTGGTGAAATTGGTGAAAAGGAAATTTTACAATGGATTATTAAACACCAAAAATAGTTCCCGATACCCTGCTGAGAGCATTTTCAACAGCCTTCTTTAAGACAGTGCTTGAATTTGTGGCACCGGATACTGCATCGACATCAATTTGCTGTTCTGCAAGGATTCTGTCTATGACAGTTTCCGCGGACTGTCCGCGTTCGTTTTTATGCTCCAGAATAGCAATGTCAGTGAGAGCTCCGTTTAGGACTGTCACCTCCACTTTGGCATAGATAAAATTGACGTCATATTCTCCGACATAAACGCCATCGGGAATAGCGGAAATATCTATGCCGCTAAAAGTGGTTTCTTTTACAGCCCTTTTATAGTCTGCCACGCTTTTGAGGTAAACCGCGGTAACGGTCATACCGATAAGAAAGAGAAGGACTGCGATAGATAAAAGGATCCTTTTTGGGGATAATTGACTTTTCAAGTTAGACACCTCTCGATTTTCTTTATTATCTGCTCAGGCAGTTCTTTTCTGTTCTTTGCGTTTGCGCAGACGACTTTGCCGGCCGCTTTCATACCTGCCGTTTTAAAAAATTCGTCCATATTGTGTATTGCTCCTCTGCTCTGACCGAATATCCATGAAAAAGGGGCAGGAGTGTTACAGGAAGTTAAAAGGATATATTGCCGGCCTCGTAATCGTGGTTTGGGAAAGGTTGCGGTTTCTTCCATAGCTACTCCCAACAGCCGGTCAAATAAGTTCTTGACAGGAGCCGGCACATTTGCCCAATAAACCGGAGCGGCTAGGATCACAAGATGGCTTTTTTGCAAGAGCTCTACAATTTCCGGCAGGTCATCTTTCAGGACGCAAATTTGTGTCTCCATGCAGGAACAGCAGCCTGTGCAGAAAGAGAGGCTCTTTTCATAGAGATTGATTTTGGTTACGTTATAATTCGCCTGTTGGGCTTTTCGGATTGCCACATCCAACATGGCAGCCGTAATTCCATTTGTGTGAGGACTGCCTAAAATGGCAAGCGCACTTTTTTCATGCATGATCATTCCCCCTTACTCGCAATCGCATTGTAAATCAAAGAAAAGCCATACTCCAGAAACTGTTCTTTAGATAACCCCATTGTTTCTTTAATATATTCTTCTTTGTTGGCAGCAAGCTGGATGATTCCCGAGAGCATACCCCAGAAGTTAAATATGGCGGGCAGGATTTCCAGATCGCGCCGTAAATCGCCTAGTTCCATGCTGGAGAGTAAGAAGTCTTTTATCTTTGCATTAATTTTTTCGCCAATCTGATAGGTTTCTTTTTCTTCCGGCAGATAGTTATGATTTTCAAAATCAATATTGATTTTGTCTAATACCATCTTGAAATAAAAAGGAAATTCTTCCTGATATTCTACTAAACTCCGACAGATAAGATCATATCTTGCCCTGGTGGTTTCCTGCTGTACCAGCGCAGAGGATATGCAGTCATACAGTTTTTGCATACTTTGTAATACTAAAAGGCCGACAATCTCCTCTTTGTTTTCAAAGTAAACATATAGGGTTGCTTTGCTGTATCCGGCGGCTTTTGCGATATCATCCATGGAAGCTGCGGCAATTCCTTTTTCCAGAAACAATTGGGAGGCCGCCGATGCGATGTTTTCCCGGTGTACGCTTCGGGGCTCTTTTTTTCTTCGTCCCATATGGTGTTCCTCCACACAATAATTAAACTCTTGGTTTAATTATACAGATAAAAAATATTATGTCAAGAAATTTATTGTAAAGATTTGCAGACATGTAAAGCAAAAGGCAGGGACTTTCAACTGCAATTTTCAGCTGACTGCCCTGCCGGTTAGAATCTTAAAAGTGTAGATAAGCGGGAAATTTATCAATATTATCAGTACCAATAATTCCACGACAACTCATCCTCGTACAACCAGTCGCTCTCAATGCCAAGCCTGCCTGCGTATGCCTCTATCAGTTCGGTGATTTCGTCATCGGAGACAAAGTTCCTCCCTTTCTGTTCGCACAGGGATACATATTCCTGGCACAGAGAATCGATATCCGTGTCATAGGACTGCATGACATAGTAGTCTGCACCGTCTATCTCATAATGAGTGACTTCGGCGCTTGGGTCAGAGGAAAAGACAGAGTCATAAATATCCGGTTCTATACCTCTGAACCACCAGCCGCCTAATGCCCGGGCATCATATACGGTATGCAGGTTGCCGTCTGCATCCAGATACTGCATATCAAAAGGATGATCGCCAGCGCCGTCGGAACCGCCGCTGGGAAAACAACCGTGGTATAAGGGCGCCGTATAGCTTCTGGCCCATGTTTCATAAGAATATACGACTTCAAGGGAGTTGTTTTTGCAGGTGATAATCATGGTAAGGTCGCTGTCATCATCCGGGGCGTAAATGCCAAGCCCCACAAAACGGACGGCAAGCTCTTCCACACCATCGTTGCCGCAGTCCAAATAGGCATATTCTATACTGGGATAAACGGAATGGTATTCGCTCGTATATTCATTTATAATTTTCTCCCGGATATCGTCCAGGGTCCATTCCTTCTGCTGATCGCCGTAGTACCATGCGTCTTCCCGCATTTGTACGGTTTCCTCCCGGCGGAGAAAACGCTGATAGGAAGCCCACGGGCTGTCAAAATCGTTAAAATGTAGTGTTGTGATTGGATAGCTGAGACTCTCACCTTGCATTTCCAGATGCAGGAGGGTCTCATATTCGTCGGCCTTGGCAATATCGTGGTAGATACTCTGGTTTTTCTGTATGGCGGCTTCACTGTCCAGGGAAATCCCGTATGTGCCAAAAAGCTCGGCAACACGTTGACAAAAATAATCTGACGTACGGTCCGACTCATGCTCCGGGTCCTCATCTAAAACAACTTCCTCGTTCAGCAGTTCTCCGTCGGCGTTGTATTGGTAAGCTGTATGGATGAAATCCGAGGAGCCGCCCTGTGTCTGCTTGATAAGCAGAGGCGCATAAAGTTTGTTGCCGTCATAACGATACAGCCCGGCGTTCGTGGTGGAATAATCCCAAAAGATGCCATACCCACTTTCAGAGAAGAAGAGATAGGGGGTCCCCTTGGCGGTTAACAGTGACCAGGAAATGTCATAGCCATCCATGTCGGAATATCGTTTCTGTGTATATTCGGCAGTCTGTCGGACTTCGTCCTCCTCGGCTTCGTAAATATACAAGGTGATATCTTCCTTGGTCAGAAGAAAGACCAGCAGTTCTTCCTCTCCGTCCTGGTCAAGATCATAGATTTTGGCGTCAGACAGGCCGGCAGAGGCTGTCCAGAAATAATATGTGTCATCATATGAGTCCTCATTCTCAAATTCTTTTATCTGCGTGCCCAGATCAGCAGTACCATATTGGGGTATCAGCTCTGTCTCCAGATAGTTCTGGAGCAGTTCGGCTGTCTTAGGAGCAGCAGGAGTTTCTTCTATATCGTCCGTGTCAGATGGAGAGGTGTCTTTCTTTTTTTCGCTTTTTTCCGAAGAAGCAGACGTTTCTTCCGCATCAACATTGTCCCTCGATGTGAAATAAAATACGCCGCCCGCCACAACAGCGGCTGTCAGAACGGCAGCGGAAATACCGCCGATAAGAACCGGGGAGAAACCTTTCTTTGGAATCGGAGGTGCGGATATTTGTTGCGTCGGCGGAACCGGTGATGGCGGAACCGGAGACGAGGCGGTCTGCACGGGTGATCCGCAATAGGCGCAGAACCTGGCGTGTTCGCTTACTTCTTTTCCACAATTGGCACAAAACATTTTATATCCCCCAATCTGATAATCGTTTTTTGTTTTTCGTACGAACTTATTATGGCATGTATTTGGTGGTTGGTCAATGTTTGTCATGTATTGGAATTTGCCTTTCGGAGAAAGCTTTCTTTGCTGTAAAAACAGCGTTCAGGACTCTTGGGAAACCAACATAAGGGATGCATTGAATGAAAGCTTCAATAATCTTTTCAGGGGAAATGCCGACATTGAGGGAACCGTTTATATGTACCTCTAACTGTGACTCACATCCGCCTGCTGTCAGTAAACTTGTTATCGTGATCAGCTCCCTTTCCTGAGGGCTTAGTTCTTTCCTTGTGTATATATCCCCGAAAGCAAATTCAATGATATATCTGCCTAAGTCGGGGGCAATGCTTTCCAGGGACCGGATAACATTTTCACCTCCTGTTCCGTCAATCATTTTCAGCTGTTTAAGGCCTGTTTCATATCGTGTCTGTTCCATTTGATTTTACCTCCTGTGTGTTTTATAATGTGAGCATATTACCTGAACCATAGTTTAAGTCAAGCTTTTTATGGAGACCAGCTATGAAAAGTCAAGCCTAAATTAACAAAAAATTTCTTTTTCCTATCGGTGGTAAAAAAGGGTAACTTTAATAAAGCTCCCCAAGGGTGCATTTTCA
>ERZ779621.425-NODE-425-length-18640-cov-6.126016_pt1 | contig 18640 bp, 14 predicted proteins | sample MGYA00514215_ERZ779621 | MGnify/ENA primary metagenome ERZ779621 (study PRJEB29562, sample SAMEA4376715) | mouse gut metagenome | isolation source: Cecum | study: EMG produced TPA metagenomics assembly of the A DSS colitis mouse model was used to assess the...
GGTGCGGGTGAAGAACGAGCGGCAGGACGCGCTGAAGTACTATCCCAATGTCCAGTGGAAAAACAACACGGGGTTCCCTTACAAATGAGCAAGAAACGCTTTTCTGTCCGGGCGATTATTATCACAGCGATCCTCACCCTTATGGTCACCATAGGGGTGGGGGTCCTTGTCGTTCGGAGCCTTCTCGGCCCCCGGGCGCTGACGCTCCTGGAGGGGCTGGCCCTGATCGAGGACCGGTTCGTGGCCGACTATGACCCGGACGTGGCGCTGAACGGGGCTATGACGGGGATGGTGAACGCCCTGGGGGACCGCTGGTCCCACTACCTGGACCCGGCCCAGCGCGCCGAACTAGACAAGGCGCGGCAGAACGCCTATGTGGGCATCGGCGTCACCTATCTGAGAAGCGACGATCCCTTTGGCATGGAGCTGGTAGAGGTGGCCGAGGGAGGCCCTGCCCGGGAGGCGGGGCTGGCGGCGGGAGACTATGTCACCGCCGTGGACGGTGAGACCCTGACCGGGGAAAACTTTGACGCGCTGGTGGCCTCCATCGGTGACCGGGAGGGCGGAACGGTCGAGTTGACCGTCCAAGGCGCCGACGGAAAGAGCCGCACGGTCCGGGTCGCCGTGCGCAAGGTGGACGCCACCCCGGTGGAATACGCCCTTCTGGAGTCCGGCGTGGGCTATGTGCGGCTGGAGAACTTTTATCAAAACGCCGCCTCCTCCACCCGGAGCGCGGTGGAGGATCTGATCGGCCAGGGGGTGGAGGGCCTGCTGTTTGACGTGCGCGCCAACCCCGGCGGGTATGTTTCCGAGCTCACCGAGCTGTTGGACTACCTGCTCCCCGAGGGGCCCATCTTTGCTGAGCACAGCAAGAACGGCCCTACCATTGTGACCCAGTCGGACGAGGACTGCGTAGACCTGCCCATGGCGGTGCTCATCGACGAAAACAGCTACTCTGCCGCCGAGCTGTTTGCCGCCCAGCTGCGGGAGAGCGTGGGTGCCCCTCTCATCGGCGCGAGGACCAGCGGCAAGGGCTACTATCAGCAGGGCTTTGGCTTGCCCAACGGCGGACTGCTCAGCATCTCCACCGGGATGTATACCACGGGGAATGGCGTGTCCCTCATCGGGGTAGGTCTGACCCCCGACGATGTGGTGGAGGGGGCGGACGCCCAGTTGGACAAAGCGCTGGAGGTTTTGCGGGAAAGAATGAAGGAGGGGTGAGGACGGTGAAGAGACTGTTTCACAAGCTGTGGCAGCGCTGGAACGGGGACTTTAACTTTGACAAGTGGTTTGAAAAGCGGCGCAAGCTCCGGGAGGCGAAAACTCCCCTGGCCAAGCTGTGGCACCGCCACTATTTGATGAAGATGAACAACAAATACGCCGCCTTTATCCCCCCTACGCTGTACATTCCCCGCAGTGTTACCTTTCCCCACGGCATCAGCGGTATTTTTATCTCCGTGGGAGCGAAGCTTGGGGAGCACTGCGTGATCTTTCAGCAGGTGACCATCGGCTCCAACACCCTGGAGGGGAGCAAGCGCCAGGGCTCTCCGGTGCTGGAGGACCGTGTGTTCGTCGGGGCGGGGGCCCGGATCATCGGCGGCGTTACCATCGGCGCGGGGAGCCGGGTGGCGGCGGGTTGCGCCCTTTCTGAGGACGTGCCCCCCGATTCCACCGTCCTGCCCGGCAGGGCGGTGATCCGTCCCGGCCAGCCGGGACGGGATAATTCCTTTCGTACGCCGCCCGCGGCCTTTTCATAAGGAGGCCGGGGCATGGTGACCATACTCATCGGCCGGGCCGGGGCGGGGAAGTCTCAGGCCATCCTGGAACGCATGGCCGCCGCCCATCGGGAACGGCGGCAGATCCTTATCGTCCCGGAGCAGTATTCCCACCGTGCGGAGCGCCGGGTGTGCGCTCTGGGTGGGAACTCTTTGTCTTTGGGCGCGGAGGTGCTCACCTTTACCCGTCTGGCTACCCGTGTCTTTGCCCAGGCGGGGGGGCTGGCCGCGCCCACCCTGGACAACGGCGGGCGGCTTCTGGTGATGTATCTGGCGGTGAAGGAGGTGGGCGAGGGGCTTTCCGTCTACCGCCGTCCCTCCCGCAAGAGCGCCTTTCTCTCCGGCCTGCTGGCCACCCTGGATGAGTGCAAGAGCTATCAGGCGGCTCCTGAGGCACTGGCCAGGGCGGGGGGCGAGCTGGGGGGCGCCACCGGAGACAAGCTCCGGGACCTGGGCCTTATTTTCACCGCCTATGACAGACTGTGCGCCCGGTTGGGGGCGGACCCCCGGGACAAGCTGACCCGTCTGGCCGCCGCCCTGAGGGAGAGCGGCTGGGCGGACGGCATGGACGTTTACCTGGACGGCTTTACCGACTTTACCCCCCAGCAGGCCCTGGTAGTGTCCGCGCTTATGGAGCGGGCCAACAGCGTCACCGTGGCCCTCACCTGCGACCATCTGCTGGAGGATGAGGACGGCCTGGGGATCTTTTCCCCCGCCCGTAGAACAGCGGCTTATCTGAAGCGTCTGGCTAAGGAGGCGGGCTGCCCCGTCTCGGTGGACACCGTGTCACGGACCGGAGGGGATAAGGACCCCTCCCTGGTCCATCTGGAGGCCAATCTCTTCGCGGAGGAGCCCGTCCCCTGGGAGGGGCCTGCGGGGGTGACTCTGGCGTCGCCGGAGGATCCCTGCAGGGAGGTGGAGTGGGTCTGCGCCCAGATCCTGGAGCTGGCGCGCCGGGAGGGCTGGCGGTTCCGGGATATGGCTGTGACCGTCCGGAGCCTGGAGGGCTACGAGGCGCTCATCGACGACTGCTGTGCCCGCTTCGGCATTCCTGTCTTCCTGGCCCGTACCCAGGACATTTTGGAAAAGCCGGTCTTGGCCCTCATCACCTCCGCGCTGGCGGCGGTGTCGGGGGGCTATCGTTATGAGGACATGTTCCGCTATCTGAAGACCGGGCTGGCGGGGGTGGAGGACGACGCGCGGGACCGGCTGGAGAACTATGTGGTCACCTGGGACATTAAGGGGAGCAAATGGACGTCAGCCAAGCCTTGGCAGCTGCACCCGGAGGGCTACGGCCTTACGCTGGACGACAGGGCGGAGGCAGAGCTGGCGGCGCTGGACGCCCTGCGCCGGGCGGTGATCGCTCCTCTGGAACGGTTGCGGACCGCGCCCGGGGCCACCGGACGGGACCGGGCCATGGCCCTGTATGCTTTTTTGGAGGAGATCCGCCTCCCCGAGACCCTGGAGCGCCGCGTGGGGGAGCTGACGGAGCGGGGCGAGCTGAACCTGGCAGAGGAATATAAACAGCTTTGGGACATTCTGGTGGGCGCCCTGGAGACCTGTGCCCTCCTGCTCAAGGACGTGGAGATGGACATGGAGGAGTTTGCCAAGCTCTTTGGCCTTACCCTGTCCCAGTATCAGGTGGGGACCATCCCCGTGGCCCTGGACCGGGTGACGGTGGGACCGTGTCCCCGGCTGGGCTATGAAAGCTATAAGGCGGTGTTCTTCCTGGGCTGTGACGACGCCCATCTGCCCCAGAATGCCCCGTCCCCCGGTCTTCTGACTGACGACGACCGATCCGCTCTGGAGCAGCTGGGCCTCACCCTGGCCCCCCGGATGGAGGACAAGCTCTGCCGGGAGATGACCATTGCTTACAACGCCTGCACCCTGCCCACCCGGCGGCTGTATGTCACCTATCCCGCCGCGGTCGAGGGGGAGGAGCGGCGTGCCTCCTTTTTGTTCCACCGCCTGGCGGCGTTGTTTCCCGGCGCCGGGACCGGCGTGGGGCAGGACCCACGGTTGGCGGCGGCAGAGCCCGCCCTGGAGCTGGCGGCCGCGTCGGAGGAGGTCCGCCGCGCGCTGGGGGCGGTGCCTGAGCTGGCGCTCCGGCTGGAGCGGCTGACGGCGGCGGGAGCGCACCGCCGGGAGCCCTTATCCCCCGAGGGGGTTGCCGCTCTCTATGGCCGGTGGATCCCCATGTCCGCCTCCCGGCTGGACGAGCACCGCGCCTGCCACTTTTCTTACTTCATGAAATACGGTCTGCGGGCAAGACCGCGCAGACGGGCGGACTTTGGTTCGCGGGAGTATGGCACCTTTGTCCACGCGGTGCTGGAGGACACGCTGAAGCATTGGGACAAGAGCATGGACCCCGCAGCCACCCGCGCCCTGGCCCGGGCCGCCATGGAGCGGTATCTGAAGGAAGAGTTGGGGGGGCTGGAGGATAAGAGTCCCCGCTTCGCCTATCTGTTCCGCCGCCTGGACCGGGCGGTGGAGCGGCTGGTGGACAACGTCACCGAGGAGCTGCGCCACTCTGAATTTAGCCCCCTGGCCTTTGAGCTGAGCTTTGGCCCGGGGAAGGATCTGCCGGCGGTGGAGCTGGAGGTAGACGGGGTGCGGCTCAGCGTCACCGGCGCGGTGGACCGGGTGGACGGCTGGGAGCACGACGGCAAGCTCTATGTACGGGTGATCGACTATAAGACGGGGAAAAAGGTGTTCAACCTGACGGATATCTACCACGGCATCGGCTTGCAGATGCTTCTGTATCTCTTTACTCTGGAGCGAAAGGGCAGAGAGCTGTTTGGCCGTGAGGTGGTGGGGGCGGGAGCGCTCTATGTCCCCGCCCGGGACCTGCCCGTGTCCGGTACCAGGGACATGGCGGAGGCGGCGCGCCGCAAGGAGGAGGACAAGATCCTGCGCCGCAAGGGCCTGGTGCTGGAGGATGAGGCGGTGCTCACCGCCATGGCGGACCCCGAGGTCATGGAGCACTTCCTGCCCGCGAAGATGAAACGCGATGGGACGATAGTCGGGGAAGGGCTGGCGTCCCTGGAGCGGCTGGGCAGACTGAGCGCCCATGTGCGGCGGGTCCTGGAGGAGGTGGGCCGGGAGCTGGCCGCGGGCACGGTCACGGCGGATCCCTACTGGCGGAGCGAGGAAGAAAACGCCTGCGCCAGGTGCGAATACGCCGCTGCCTGCCAGTTTGAAGAGGGCCGGGGGGGCGACTGCCGCCGCTGGAGCCGGACCCTGAAGCCGGAGGAATTTTGGGCCGCGCTGGAGGAGGAAAACAGGAAGGGAGGTGATGAGGATGGGCTTCCCACTGACCGTTGACCAGAGGCTGGCCGTGGACAACACCGGCGGTCCTCTGTTGGTGTCCGCCGCCGCCGGAGCGGGCAAGACGCGGGTGCTGGTGGAGCGGCTTCTGGACCGGGTGGAGAAGGGCGCCGACGTGGACGAGTTCCTCATCATCACCTTCACCAAGGCGGCCGCCGCCGAGCTGCGTGAGCGGATCGGGCAGGAGCTCTCCAAGGCTCTGGCCCTCCGTCCGGCGGACCGGCATCTCCGCCGCCAGATGAACCTGCTCTACGCGGCCCACATCTCCACCATCCATTCCTTCTGCCAGGACTTCCTGCGCCAGTGGGGCCACCTGCTGGACCTGGACCCCGACTTCCGCCTGTGCGACGAGGGGGAGGGGGACCTTCTTCTGCGGGAGGCGCTGGAGGATGTGCTGGAGCGTCACTACGCGGACCCGGACCCCGGCTTTGACCGGATGCTGGAGATCCTGGCCCCCGAGCGGGACGACAAGCCGTTGGTGGACACGACTCTGGAGCTGTATCAAAAACTGCGCAGTCACGCCAAGCCGAAGCAATGGCTGGACGACCAGCGGCGGGCCTATCTGGCGGAGGGGATCGCCGACGCCGCCGATACCCCTTGGGGGGCGTATCTGCTGGGGCGGATCACCGCCCTGGCCCGCTACTGGAGCCGCCGGCTGGAGGCGCTGGCGGAGGAGTGTGAAACGGGGGTGCCCCCATACTGTGAAAGCCTGCGGGTGACGGTGGAGGGGCTGAAGGCCCTCAGCGAGGCCAAGACCTGGGACGAGGCCCGTCTGCCGGAGTTCCCTGGCTTCAAGCGGCGGGGCAAGGAGGACGACGTGGACCTGGCGGAGCGGGCAAAGAGCCTGCGGGCCGCCTGTGAAAAACAGCTCAAGGGCGCGGGAGAGGGACTGGCCTACCGCAGTGACGAGCTGCTGCGGGACCTGCGGGAGACCGCCCCGGCGGTGGTGTGCCTGCTGGATTTGGTAGAGGAGCTGGACGCCGCCTATGCCAAGGCAAAGAGCCGCCGGAGCCTGCTGGACTTCAACGACCTGGAGCACCTGACCCTGGGCCTTTTGGAGGACCATCCCCAGGTGGCGGAGGAGGCGTCTGCCCGGCTGGTGGAGGTGATGGTGGACGAGTATCAGGACACCAATGGGGTGCAGAACGCCATCTTCTCCCTGCTCACAAGGGCGCGGGGGAACCTCTTTATGGTGGGGGATGTGAAGCAGTCCATCTACCGCTTCCGCCAGGCGGACCCTACCATCTTTCTGGAGAAATACCGGGCCTATCCCAACGCGGACCGGGCGGAGGAGGGCCGGGGGCGGCGGGTGATTCTGGGGGAGAATTTCCGCTCCCGCCGGGAGGTCATCGACTGCGTCAACTTCCTCTTTGAAAATCTGATGAGCGAGACGGTAGGCGAGCTGGACTATGGCCCCGAGGAGGCTCTGCGCCCCGGCGGGGAGAAGCCGCCCCGGGACGACTGCGCCGCCGAATTCCACCTGATCGCCAACCCGAAGGACAGCGAGGAGGACGCGGACGACTCCATGACCGAGCCGCGGCTGGTGGCCCGGCGGCTGGCTCAGCTGATGGGGGAGGGATTTCAGGTAGACGACGGCCATGGCGGGACCCGGAATGTCCGGCCCAACGACATGGCCATCCTGCTGCGGGCACCCGGAAACGCTCTGGGCCGCTATAAACGTGCCCTCTACGAGGTGGGGCTGCCCTGGGCGGGGGACAAGGGGGAGGATATCTGGAGCTTTCCCGAGGTGGCGGCCGCCCTCTCCTATCTGGAGGTCATCGACAACCCGCGCCAGGACGTGCCCCTCATCGGAGTGCTCCGCTCCCCGCTGTATGACTTTGCCCCGGACCGTCTGGCCCGGCTGAAGGAGCGCAAGGGGGACGGGTGCTTTTACGACGCACTGTGCCGGGATGACGCGCTGGAGACCGTCGCCTTTCTGGCAGACCTGGAGGAGCTGCGTGGGCTCAGCCGGGACAAGAAGAGCTATGAGCTTTTGTGGGATATCTATTGCCGTAAGGGTCTGCTGGCCCTGTGCCCCGAGGAGCGCCGGGAGGGTCTGATGGCCCTCTACGGCTGGGCGCGGCGGTTCGAGAGCAACGGCCACAAGGGCCTGTTCGGCTTTCTGGATCATCTGCGCCGCCGCCGGGAACGGAAGGATAAAACGCTGACCACCGGAGGCGGCGGAGGAGGAGACGGGGTGCAGATCCTGAGCATCCACGGCTCCAAGGGCTTGGAATACCCGGTGGTGGCCGTGGCGGGTCTGGGCAAAAAGTTTAACCAGAAGGACATGAGCGCCAATATCCTCTTTCACCGCGCCCTGGGCCTGGGACCCAAGGGGCTGGACGACGCGCGCAGGATCCGCTATGCCACTCTGCCCCGCTGGGCGGTGCGAGAGAAGCTGGAGGAGGAGATGTGGGGGGAGGAGCTTCGGCTTTTATATGTGGCCCTTACCCGGGCCAGGGAGAAGCTCATCATGACCTGCGCCATGCGGGAGCCGGAAAAGCAGGTGAGCGCGCTGCTGGAGCTGGCCCAGCTGCCCCCCGCGCCGGAGGACCTTCAGCGGCTGGACAGCATCGGGAAATGGGTGCTGACGGCGGCCCTCTGCCGCCCGGAGGCGGCTCCTCTGCGCCAGGGGATGCCCCTTCGTTCCACCCTGAGCGCGGCGGCGGAGTTCGGGATGCGGTGGCGCATGGAGCTTCACGACGGCCAGGACCTTCAGCTTCCCCCAAAGGCGGAGGGAGTGGTCACCGAGAGGGAGGAACTGCGTCTGGGCGAGCTGCCCGATTACACCTGGCGCTATCCCCACGCCGCCGCCGGGGCGCTGCCCTCCAAGCTCACCGCCACCCAGCTCAAGGGCCGGGAGGTGGACTTTGAGACAGAGGAGGACGCACAGCGCCGCCGTCCCGTCCTCTTTGACCGCCCGGATTTTGCCGAGGAGAAGGGTCTGACCCCCGGGGAGCGGGGCACCGCCCACCATGTGGTCATGCAGTTTCTGGACTTTTCTCAAACGAACAGCCTGGAGGCCGTGGACGCCGAGATCCGCCGGCTGGTGGACAAGGGCATCGTGGCCCGGCGGCAGGGGAACGCAGTAGACCGGCGGGTCATCCTGAACTTTTTCCGCTCCGACCTGGGCCGGGAGGTGCTGGCCGCGGGAGATGGGCTCCACCGGGAGTTCAAATTTTCCGTTCTGGAGCCCGCCGGGCGCTATTTTGCCGAGCTGGGCGAGGACGCGGAGGAGACCGTTCTCCTCCAGGGGGTGGTGGACTGCTGGTTCGATACCCCGGAGGGGTTGGTCATTGTGGACTTTAAGAGCGACCGGGTCAGTGAAGAAACGGTTTGGGCGCGCGCCGAGAGCTACCGGCCCCAGCTGGAGGCCTATGCCGCCGCCCTCAGCCATCTGCTGGACCGTCCGGTGGCCCGGCGGGTGCTGTGGTTCTTCTCCCTGAGCCGCGCTGTGACGATTTAATTTGGTAAAATGATGAATTACCTATCTGAGCACTAGGGAATTTTAGGCGCATTCCCGGTTGACAAATCCGGCGGAGAAGGGTACAATGTCGGTTAAATCCATGAGGATTTTAGCTTGTGCACAGATATTGGATAAGTGGGTGGAAGCAGCGTGATAGAAATACAGGGGCTGACAAAGGCATACCCCGTCAAGGGCGGCGGCACCTTTACCGCCATTGAGGGCATCGACCTGACCATTCAGGACGGTGATATCTTCGGCATCATTGGTATGTCGGGGGCGGGGAAGTCTACCCTGGTGCGCTGTATCAATCTGCTGGAGCAGCCGACAAAAGGGAGCATCCGCATTGACGGGGTGGAGGTCACCGCCGCCCGGGGCAAGGAGCTTCTGAAGTTGCGGCGGAAGATCGGGATGGTGTTTCAGAAGTTCAACCTTCTCATGCAGAGGACTATTCTGGACAATGTGGCCCTTCCCCTGGAGATCGCGGGGGTGGACAAGGCCGCGCGAATGTCCCGGGCCAAGGAGCTGCTGGAGCTGGTGGGTCTGGGCGACCAGGGAAGCAAATATCCTGCCCAGCTCTCCGGCGGACAGCAGCAGCGGGTGTCCATTGCCCGGGCCCTGGCCAACCATCCGTCTCTCATTCTCTGCGATGAGCCGACCTCGGCTTTGGATTCCCTCACCACCAACTCCATTTTGAAGCTCCTGCGGGACATCAACGCCAAGCTGGGAGTGACCATTATCATCATCACCCATGAGATTTCGGTGGTGGAAAAGATCTGCAACCGGGTGGCGGTCATTGACAGCTCTGTCATTGTAGAGCAGGACTCGGTGGCCGAGATCATGGCCCACCCCAAAGAAGATATCACGAAGAAGCTGCTGGGGGAGGTGAGCTGGGATGCTTGAGGCGTTGAGCGCGTTCTTTGCGCAATATGGGAACCTTCTCCGGGAGGGTACGATCGACACGCTGATCATGGTCTCGGTGACCACGGTGTTCGCCTATCTGCTGGGCCTTCCGCTGGGGGTGCTTTTGAACATCACCAAGCCTGACGGCATCTGGCCCCATAAGGGGTTCAACAGTGTGGTGGGCTGGATCACCAATCTGGGCCGATCGCTGCCCTTCCTGATTTTGATGATCCTTCTGCTGGACTTCACCAAGCTCATTGTGGGCACCAAGATCGGTGTGCGCGGGGCGATCGTTCCGCTCATTATCTCCGCGACTCCCTTTGTGGCCCGGATGGTGGAAAGCTCCCTGGCGGAGGTGGACAGCGGTGTGCAGGAGGCGGCCCAGTCCATGGGAGCCACGGTGCCTCAGATCGTGTTTAAGGTACTGCTGCCGGAGGCGATGCCCTCGCTGACGCTGGGCGGGTCCATCTCCATGGTGACCATTCTGGCGTACACCGCCATTGCCGGCACCATCGGGGCGGGCGGCCTGGGGGACTTGGCCATCCGCTATGGCTACAACCGCAAGGTGGCCTCCATGATGTGGGCCTCAGTGATCATTCTGGTCATCCTGGTGCAGATCATCCAGTCGGTGTTTAGCTTTGTGTCCCGGAAAATCGACAAGCGGGTACGCTTGTGAATCCACATAAATAAACCAATCAAAAAGAGGATGATATCTATGAAAAAGAAGCTGATTGCACTGTCCCTGGCTGTTGTGCTGGTCCTTGCGCTGGCTGCCTGCACGGGCGGCACGGAGCCCACCCAGCAGCCCGGCGCGTCCAATACCCCCAAGACCGAGACGGTGAAGCTGAAGGTCGCCGCCTCCGCCACCCCCCACGCCGAGATTTTGGCCCAGGTGAAGGATGAGCTGGCGGAGCAGGGCATCGACCTGGTGGTCACCGAGTACGGCGACTACGTGATCCCCAACACCGCCGTGGAGGACGGGGACGAGGACGTGAACTACTTCCAGCACCAGCCCTATCTGGACCAGTTCAACGCGGAGAACAACACCCACCTGGTGAGCGTGGCCGCCATCCACTATGAGCCGCTGGGCATTTACCCGGGCAAGACCGCCGCTCTGGCCGACCTGCCCGACGGGGCGCTCATCGGTGTGCCCAACGATGCTACCAACGAGGCTCGCGCCCTCCAGCTGCTGGAGGCCCAGGGGCTCATTAAGGTGAGGGAGGGGGCCGGTCTCAACGCCACCCCCAATGACATCGTGGACAATCCCCGGAACCTGAAGTTCAAGGAGCTGGAGGCCGCCATGCTGCCCAACGTGACCACCGAAATGGACCTGGCGGTCATCAACGGAAACTATGCCCTTCAGGCGGGCTTCTCCTCCGCCAAGGACGCCCTGGCTCTGGAGGACGCCCAGTCCGAGGCCGCCCAGACCTTTGCCAACGTCATCGTGGTGAAGGAGGGCAACGAGAACAACAAGGCGGTCAAGGCCCTGGTGAAGGCCCTTCAGAGTGACAAGGTGAAGGACTACATCAACAGCACCTACGAGGGCAACGTCCAGCCTATCTTCTAAGCGCGGGCTCAAGGAGTAGGCCGGACTGCGCCAACCAATAAAAAGCAAAGATAAAGACCCCCTATGTAGGTTTCCTACATAGGGGGTCTTTTGATCGAGAAACGAGGTGGCAGATCAGATGTCCGCGCTGCCGCTGGTCTTGCCGTTGATCACGTAGTAGGCCTTCCGCTCCTCGGGCTTGATATAAACCGTCAGGGAGCTGATGCCGCTGCGCTGATGTCCAGCGGCGACATAGGCGGCGATGACCTGCTCCTTGACCGCGTCCACGTCCCACTCATTCCCGGCGGCCTGGATCACCAGAGTCTCCGCGACCTTCTTGGCAGCGGTCTTTACGGCGGTGGCCTTCTTGGGAGCGGCCTTTTTCGCAGCGGGCTTCTTGGCGGCGGCCTTCTTGGGGGCAACCTTCTTGGGCTCGGCTTTCTCTGCGACAGCCTTCTTGGGCTCGGCCTTCACGGCGACGGACGGCTCCTTCACGGAGGAGGGGGAAACGGTCGTTGTCTTCTTTTCTGTGGCCATAAACTGGCGCCTCCTGTTCAATCTATTTTGTGGTATGTTGCAAGTAGAAAAAACGACAGTATGATTATATGGTATTATGGAGAAAAATGCAATAACATTGTTGCACAAAATTGAAGGAAAACGTCCCTGTTTTATTATCCAAAGGGTATTCAAACGTACAGCGGGCGCCGCCGGTGCTGTCAGATGAGCGCCAGCGGCCGGGCGGCGACGGCGTTCAGAAATGCCTTGTCGTGCTCCACCAGGATCAAGGTGGCGGGAAAATCCCGCAGCAGGTCCTCCAGCTGCATCCGGGAAAACACGTCCACGTAGTTGAGAGGCTCGTCCCAGAGATAGAGGTGGGCGGATTCGCTGAGACTGCGGGCCAGGAGGACCTTTTTCTTTTGCCCCGCGCTGTAGGTAGACATGTCCCGATCGAACAGCTCTCGGGGAAGATCCAGCTTGCGGAGAAAGGAGAGGAACCGGGTCAGGTCCACGCCGCAGGCGGCGGCATACTCCCCAGGCAGGCCGGAGAGGAAGGAGGCGTCCTGGGGGACGACGGAGAGGACCAGGTTGGAGGCGGAGAAGACTGTCCCGGTGTGGGGAATGTCCCCTCCGGCCAGCAGCTTCAGCAGGCTGGACTTGCCCGCGCCGTTAGGCCCGGTGAGGGCCAGCTGCTGTCCCCGCTCCACCGTGAATGTCAAGGGCGTGAACAGCGGTCCCGCTCCGTAGTCCACGGCGCAGTCCCGCAGTTCCACCAGGCGGGATTTGGGATGGGTCAGAGGGCGAAGCTCCAGAGTAGGGGTCTTTTCCACGTTTTGCAGAAGGGCCTGTTTTTCCTCGATCGCCGTCTGGCGGCGGTTCTCGACCGCTTTGGAGCGTTTCATCATCTTGGCGGCCTTGTGGCCGATCGCGCCCCGGTCAAAGGCGTGAGAGCCGATCTTGCTCCGCTCTACCCGGTCGGACCAGCGGGCGGTCTGACGCTGCGCCTCCTCCAAGCGGGCAATATCGCGGGTGAGCTTTTGATGCTGGGCGCGTTCAAAGTCCTCCCGGCGTTGACGTTCCTCCCACCAGGTGGAGAAGGTTCCCTGAACGGTCTCGACGCCGCCGGGCTGGAGGGCAATGATATGGTCCACACAGCCGTCTAAAAAGGCTCGGTCGTGGGAGACCAGCAGAAAGCCTGACTGACGGCGAAGATAGCGGCTGACTACCTCCCGGCCTGCCATATCCAGGTGGTTGGTAGGCTCGTCGATGAGAAGGAAGTGTCCCTCCCGGAGAAAGAGCAGGGCCAGCAGACAGCGGGTCCGCTCGCCGGGAGAGAGGGCGTCAAAGGGCCGGGTCAGGACTTCCTCGCTGACCTCCAGGTCTGCCAGCTCCCGGTAGAGCCGCCAAGACTCCACGTCAGGGGCAGTGTTTTCCAGGACTTCCAGGGTGGTCAAGTGCGGTTCGGAGACGGCAAGAGGGAAGAAGTCGGTGGGAACGGCGGGAAGGATGGACCCGGTTTGGGGCGTGAGCCGGTGGGCCAGCAGACGCAGAAGGGTGGTTTTGCCCCGGCCGTTGCGGGCGACGAGACCGGCGCGCCAGTTGGTGTCCAACCGAAGATCCAGGTGGTCAAAGACAGCCTCGGAGCTGCCGGGATAGGAAAAGGAAAGATCGGAGATCTGCAATAGAGACATGATACATCACCTCAAGGGTACAAAATGGACGCGGAAGACGGCCTTCCACGCCCATTGGCTCGTACAATGGACAGGCGGTGAAAGCGCGCAAATATCCTCCCGCAGAGCACGGCCAAGCCCCGGCCTGTCAGGTCGGTTCGGCCATGCTGAAACGAGCGGATCAGATGCGCATTTTCCCACTCCTATCGTTTTGAGGTGGCTTCAGTATAGCGGCAAGGAACGGTTTTGTCAAGGGAGGGCGGTGACGGTGATATCCTCTGTGGGCACCCTCTCCCAGGAGAACTCCGCGGCCAGATCCGTTGGAGAAACGGGCGCGGGGACGTCCAGCAGCCCTGCCCAGTGGGCGAGGACGCCCACCAGCTCCCGGGGCTTGTACCGTTTGCTCAGGGCCAGCAAAGAAAGGTCCCCCTCCCGCTTGGAGAGGCGGCGACCGTCGGGGGCCAGGAGCAGGGGCAGGTGGAAGTAGCGCGGGTGGGGGAAGCCAAGCGTGTCCTGCAAATAGAGCTGCTGGGGAGTGGAGGAAAGGAGGTCGCGGCCACGAACCACCTCGGTGACCTCCATGGCGGCGTCATCCGCCACCACCGCCAATTGGTACGCGTAGAGACCATCCGAGCGGCGGAGGATAAAGTCGCCCACCTCATGGGCCAGGTTGGCGGCGTAGGGGCCCAGATGGCCGTCGATGAGGGAGTAGACCTGGTCCGGGACCCGCAGGCGAAGGGCAGGGCGGCGGCCCCGGGCCTCCAGCTCCATCCGCTGGGCCTGGGTCAACTCCCGGCAGCGGCCGGGGTAGACCGGGGCAGCGGCATGGGGCGCGCTGGCCTCGGTGGGGGCGGCGTGCAGCTCCCGGCGGGTGCAGTAGCAGGGGTAGAGCAGGGCCTTGGCATCCAGACGGGCCAGACAATCCTCATAGTAGCGGAAGCGTTGGGATTGGTACACAGGGTCGTTGTCCCAGTCGAGGCCCAGCCAGCAAAAATCCTCCATGACCCCCTGGGAGAACCTGGCGGGGCAGCGGGGGAGGTCCAGGTCCTCCAGCCGCAGCAAAATCTGCCCCCCCTGGGAGCGGGCGGACAGCCAGGCCAGCAGGGCGGCAAAGGCGTTGCCCAGGTGCATTTCTCCGCTGGGGGAGGGGGCCAGGCGGCCGACGACGGACATAGGGAATACCTCCTTGAACGGTTGTTTCGCGGCAAGACAGAAAATCGTATATATTGTAGCACGGCGAACAAGTCTCCGCAAGGGGTAGTGGTTGCAATAATTATGTAAATCTGATACAATATATAAAAGAACGGTAAATATTGGGCGCATGGCACCCAAGGGGAAGGGAAGGGGCAGTCATGAGAGAATGGCTGAAAAGCTTGAAGTGGAATCTGATCCTGGCGGCGCTGGCCTATGTAGCGCTGGGGGTGGTGCTGCTGGTGTGGCCGGATACCACAGGGAGTGTGCTTTGCACTCTGCTGGGGAGCCTGCTGCTGGGCTATGGCATTTTCCAGATCATCGGCTTCTTTACCCGGGGCGATGAGGGCTGGAGCGGCGGCGCGGTGTATCTCCTGGCGGGTCTGTGCGCCGTGGCGCTGGGGGTGTTCGCCCTGAGCAGCCCGGAAAAGGTCCTGTCCATCCTGCCCATCGCGCTGGGCGCGGTCGTGGTGGTGGACAGCTGTATGTCCCTCAAGCGGGCTTTCCAGCTCAAGGCGCTGGGGATGGAGCGGTGGTGGCTTGCCGCTCTGCTGGCGGTGGTCACCCTCCTCTTCGGCCTGGTGGTCATGTTCAATCCCTTCCAAAGCGCCCTGCTGGTGACCCGCATCGTAGGCGGCGTGCTCATTTACCAGGGACTTAGCGACCTGGTCACCGTCACCCGTCTGTCCTACTACGGCAAACGCTTCGTGGAGGAGCTGGACGCCGTGGAGGGCGAGGTCATCAAGGAAGAGGATCTGTAATTTTGTCGGAATGAGTGTTGACAAATCAGTTGCAAGATGTTACAATACGGTTACAGTTTTGAAGGAGGCACCCCATGGCAAAAAAGGAACTGCCCTTGGAGTATAAGGGCCACCCCCTGCGGCGCAAGGACAACATGATCTACTACGGCAGCATGGCCGAGAAATATATCATCCTGCTGACCATCAACGACAGCAAAAAGGTGGACGATCTGGACGTGCCCACCAAGGTGAGCATCCAGCTCCAGCTCACCGACCCCGACCTTCGCTCTCGGGACCGGGTGGTGAAGAAGTCGGAGAAGGACAGCCTTTACGCCGCCATGGACATCGGCGCGATTTGGCTGGAGCGGGCGCTGACCACCATGTAAGCGCAAGGCCCGACGGACGATAAGAAGAAGGAACGACAAAGACGACCGGTTTACAAAAGACAAGGAGGAACGAGCTGTGAGAGGCAAGCATATTATTGGGGCGGTGTTCGCCGGAGTTTTAATGTGCGCCACCGTGATCTCTGCCAATGCCGCCTGCTTAGGCGTGGGTACGGTGGCGGGAGACGGACTTCGTCTCCGTAAGGAGGCCGGGCTGGACGCGGCGGTGCTCACCACCGCCAACAAGGGCGCCACGGTGATGGTGCTGGAGGAAACAGACGGCTGGTACAAGGTAGACTTTGACACCCAGGTGGGCTATATGTCCAAGGGGTTTGTGGCTGTGGAAGCCAGAGCGGAGAAGGATCTTGGCTGGGCCATGGTCACCACCGAGGGCGATCCCCTCAATCTCCGCAGCGGCGCGGGCATCGGCTTCAACGTGGTCACCAAGCTCCACAACGGGGCCAGCGTGAAGGTGCTGGGCGTGTTTGACGGCTGGTACAAGGTTACATACAACGGCACCGAGGGCTACGTCAGCAGCGACTATATCACCCTCACCGCCGACGACAAGGGGACCCGCAAGGACGGGGACATTCTGGCGGACCAGGCGGTGCCGCTGTCCGGCTCGGTGTTGGGCCAGGGCATCGTAAGCGAGGCCATGAAGCACCTGGGCAAGGCTTACCGCAGCGGCGCCAAGGGTCCCAACTCCTTTGACTGCTCCGGCTTCGCCTACTATTGCGTGAAGCAGGCCAGCGGCGGCTCCATCCTTCTGTCCGGCGGCTCCTCCACCCAGTGGCGCACCGCCCCCGGCCAGCGCATCACCTCCATCAGCCAGCTCCAGCCCGGCGACCTCTTCTTTATCTGCGACCCCGCGTACAGCCGGGGCTATCCTACCTCCCATGTGGCCATCTACGCCGGAAACGGTATGCTCATCCATGCCGCTGACCACAAGACCGGCGTGGTGATGAACGCCATCAAGGACAAGGACATTCGCTATTTCGTCGGCGCCATCCGTTTGGGCTGAGCGCGAAGCATTCCAAGGAACAAACACAAGCCCTCCGCCGTCTAAGCGCGGAGGGCTTGTTCTATCCATGGAACGGGCCTTGCAAAAAAGGACGAAGTATGGTAACATCATATCAATAGCTTAGGGAAAGAAAGAGAATGGACAAAAAGGGGTGGGCGGCTTTGAAGAAGGAAGAACGCTTGGAGAAAAAACGCCGGGAGGATCAGGCGCTGAACCGGGTCTTGTGGTGGTTTGGCGGCGCGGTAGTCCTGGAATTCTTTCTTTTGCTGCTCAACCGTTTTTATATCAACTTTGACGCCAACGGCATTGCCCTGGCCCGGAGCCTGGCAGGCCTGCTGCGGGTGCTGGTGTGGGTGAGTCTGGCGGCGGCGCTGGGCTGTGGCGCATGGTGGTGGGTGCGGCGGCGCAAGGAGAAGGGGACCTTCCTGCCCGGCGCGCTGACCCTTGCCTTCGCAGCGCTGTTTGGGTGCGCTCTGGTGTCCAGCCTGTGGAAGACCATCGGGGTGCAGTTTCTCTATCTGTCCGTGCCCGCCACGGCGGTGCTGGCACTCATCTATTACCTCTACCAGCGGGAGTTCTTCCTGGTGGCGCTCCAGGGAGCGATCGCCCTGTTCGCTATGTGGAGCTACCGCAAGCTGTTCTTTGTGCGTGAGCAGATGGCGGTCCTGGTCCTGGCGGTGTGCGCCGTGGGAGTGGTGGCCCTGGGGGCGTTCACCCTGATCCTTCAGCGGCGTGGCGGCAAGCTGGGCAAGCGGCGTCTTCTGTCCGCCAAAGCTAACTATGCCCTGCTTTACATTGCGGGGGCGGTGACCCTGTGCGCCATCCTGACGGCGCTTTTGCTGGGCGTGACGGCGGCCTATTGGGCGCTGTTCCTGGTGGTGGCCTGGTTGTTTGGCGCGGCGGTCTACTACACCGTCCGGCTCATGTAACGCCCCGCCCCTGGCATGAAGCAAAATAGAGACCGGCGGCATACCTTGCCGCCGGTTTTTTGCACCCTGATAGCCCACTGTAATGAATGATGGAGGACTTGCAACATGGAGCGCGGCGGAAGGGGGGTGGCAAAAGCTGGGTCAAAAAAAGAGTCGGAACAACGGGATCTGAGGCGGGTTTTGGAGGGAGAGACGGCGCCAATAGTTTACATAATTCGTAGAGATAAGAGAAAATTACCATGGGTATAGGTCGAAAAAAGGGGAGAGGCGGGGAGAGATTTTCGACACTCTAAGGAATTTCCACATTTCCACATAGTTTTCCACAAGCTAGGAGCGGCCCTCAATAAAACGGGGCCGCTCCTTCGTTTACATAATTAAAAAACGGAGAAAAATGGAAGAGAATTGCAAGAAAAAGAGAGGGCTCATTCATCATCCCAGGGCCAGGTCCCGGGTGGCGTAGGCGTTAAGGCCGGAGGGGGCGGTGTGGCCCGCCAGCAACTCGTAATAACCTTGGGCGGCGATCATGGCGGCGTTGTCCCCGCAGAGCTCCAGCGCGGGGAGAAAGAGCCGCAAACCCGCTTGCCGACAGGCGGTCTCCAGATCCTTGCGGATGCGGGAGTTGGCGGCGACCCCTCCGGCCACGGCAAGGCGCTGGCAGCCGGTCTCCGCCGCGGCGTGGAGGACACGGGGAATAAGCGCGCCACTCACCGCCCCGGAGAAGGAGGCGGCCAGGTCGGGAAGGGAAAGGGCCTCCCCCTTTTGCTGGGCGTTGTGGACCAGGTTGATGACCGCCGTTTTGAGCCCGGAGAAGGACAGGTCCATGGGGGCGTCGGCCACATGGGCATGGGGCAGGACATAGGCGTCGTCACGGCCCGTCTGGGATAGCTCGTCGAGATACTTTCCGCCGGGGTAGGGCAGGCCCAGGACCCGGGCCACCTTGTCAAAGCACTCGCCCACCGCGTCGTCCCGGGTGGAGCCCAGGACTGCCATGTCCGTGTAGTCCTTCACATGGACGATGGCGGTGGTGCCGCCGGAGACGCACAGGCAGAGGAAGGGAGGCTCCAGGTCCGGGTGGGTGAGGTAATTGGCGGCGATGTGCCCCCGGACGTGGTGGACAGGGATCAGCGGCTTGCCTGCGGCCAGCGCCGCGCTCTTGGCGAAGTTGACCCCCACCAGCACCGCGCCGATGAGGCC
>ERZ779621.427-NODE-427-length-18612-cov-4.498249_pt1 | contig 18612 bp, 22 predicted proteins | sample MGYA00514215_ERZ779621 | MGnify/ENA primary metagenome ERZ779621 (study PRJEB29562, sample SAMEA4376715) | mouse gut metagenome | isolation source: Cecum | study: EMG produced TPA metagenomics assembly of the A DSS colitis mouse model was used to assess the...
AGTTCGCGATTGATCTCCGCTTTCTGTGCCTTGACGATCTTTTTAAAACCGTCAAACGGCTGCTTTCCGAGTATTGACGGGAGCTCCGAAAGCTCGGTATCACTCTCCATTATCGCAATATCCGACACATTACCGCATATTTCAAGCAACAGTCCGCGCCGTTTCTCCCAGTGGAGCTGTTCGGGGAAATAATACGGCATTGTCAGCAGCTTTACGACCTCCTCATTCGGGAAAATGCCCTGCCAGTACTGCTGATACTCTTTCTCCTTTTTCGGAACACCGTCTATCCAGTAGTCGGTAGTATGCCCCGACAAAACCGATTCCGCGCGTCCCCTTGTCTTTTTATAGACCTCGTGGTATACGCGCCTGAATGTCACTATCTCACCGTCGATCTCAATATCACATTCAACGCTGTGACCAATATTGTGGGTGTATCCCTCGGAAGTGATGGTTTTTGGAGAAAAGTTTGCCCTCTCCTCCGACGATCTACCGAACAGCAGCCAGGTGAACGCGTCAAATACCGTAGTCTTTCCCGTGCCGTTCGCGCCGTAGATGTTGGCGTTTTTTCCGCCGAAATCAAGCTCGATATGCCCTATTCCCTTGAAATTGTCAAGGGTCATTTTCAGTAGCTTCATTGTGTTGCCTCGCTTTCGGTTCTGCCCTGCTCTTTGGCTTTGGGATTATTCCCGGGGCTTGTCCTGTCTGTTTCCGCGATTATCTCATTCAATAGTGCCTCGCGCTCCTCGCTTGTGAGAGTTGCTGCGTCAACATATCCGCTCATTTTTACACTTCCTTTCTCGCAATGGACTTTATCGCGTTGAAACGAGCGGGTGAAAGCGTCATGACCTTATAACCTATACTCTCCAGCTCGGTGGAGCGGTCGTAGCTCTTTACGTCCTGCGCATAGCGTGTGACCGCGTTTCCCAAACCGTACAGCGACAATTCGCCGCCCTCGATAAGATGTCCGAGGATCCCGTCCTGCTCATACTGCTGAATACCTACCTCTTTGGATACAAGCTCGACCACCTTTGGTACCGTGGCGGCTTCTATACGCGCCTCGCCCGCGCTGCGCATTTTATCCACAACGCCCGCGAAAACGGCTTCGTTCATCGCCGTTGATACCGCGTCCTGCAATCTCATCATCAGAGCCTTGTCCTCGGCTTCAATGGTCTCGTCGCGAAGCACCGTGTATTCCACGTCGATCTCATTAACACGCCCGACGTGCTGTTTGCGGTAGCGGTTCGCGCTCGTGTCCTGCGCTATCATTCCGTTGGTGCAGACAAGACGGTAAATAAGCGGCGCGACGACCACACAGCCAAGCCCTACCTCGGAATTGCTTATAAGTATACCCGACTGTACTATATCGCCTTTCTTGACCTCCGTGGTCAGTCTGGGGTTCACGACTTTAAGGTACATTCTGTCCTCCGTGACCTCGCAGGATTTGACCGCCGCGCCGTCCATCTGCCCTATAAGCGGCAATACCGTTTCCGCCACCTGCGCATTGTCAATGCGACGGTATCTGTCCGACAAAAACGCGCGGATACTGCCGTCAAGCGTCCGTACCATTCTGTTGTCTGGACCGCTGCTTCTGCGGTCGATGTTCAGCCAGTGGTTGACGTTCGCCGCAAGCATATCGGGGTACCCGCGGAGCTTCTCGTAATATTTTGCGGGTATCCCGCAGTACTCTCCAAGCTGACGGTGCGCGTTCTCATTGATGTGGAAGCTGTCCACTCCCTCGATCTTCAGCTCGTTCGCGGAAATACCCGAAGTCATCATGATCTCGCTCGTCGGTACAAGGAAATCCCTCTTTGCGTTGTTCTGGCGGTTTATCTCGATAGCCAGCTCCTGCAATGTTCTGCCTTGCTTCATTTTGGTATGCTCCTTTGTGTTTATTTCACCGGTGTGGGATAGCGTCGATTATGGCTCGGCGCTTCAAGAGCCGTTTTTTTACTTCCGCTGTTTCGGCGACGTGCTTATCCGGCTTGCGTATCTTCCCGTCTTTTGAGTTCCGCTGCGACAAGCTCAGGCATAACATTAGCCGCTATACGCGCCAATATCCGCTCAACGTCCTCAGGGGTCTTGTCCTCGCAGTAATCCGTTGCGATTATAACGCGCGTGTTCCCTATGTAGAAGTCTCTTGCAACATTTTTAGGCTCCGGGGGTTTACCTATCGCCATATACAACACCTCCTTAACAAGTTCATATACCCCAATATATGAGCGCTCGGTTTGTACAGTTTCCGCTTAAGTACCGATATGCGGAGGAATGTTCAGCGCTTCGGTCATAGCTTTAATGACCTCGTCGGAGCCCCTCGCGCCGCACATTACCGAGCGTATCGTAGACTCCGAAACGCCTATCGCTTTTGCCAGATCCCTGTATTTCCATCTGCGCTTTTCGAGCTGCTTTTTTACCTCGCCCTTAAATTCGAGAAAGTCCTGCATTCTTACACCTCCTTATACTCTATTTGTAAATGATGTACTTTTGTTTGTTCGCCTCGTTGTCCTCGTGCGGATATTCGGCGGTATATTGTAAAAAAATGTGTAAAACCTTGTTGACAAAACAGGTAAAAAGTTGTAGAATAATAGTAAGTATATCCCACACTGTTTTGACCTTTACAAAACGGCTATTTTTGGTGCTGTCTTGTGTTCGTTGGTCTACATTTTTGTTTACAAGTATATTATATTACAGATTTCTGTAAAAGTCAACCCGTTTATTCAGATTTCTGTAATTTTGTGCAAGGTGTTAAATTTAGGAGGATAATATGTGTGAATTGTACACAATGATAGACAAGAGATGTAAGGAAAGAGGAACAAATGTCACGCAGATGTGTAACTCCTTGAATCTAACACGAAGTATGTTATCAGAATTAAAAGCGGAAAGGACAAAATCGCTTACTTCTGATGTTTTGACTAAGATTGCCAATCACCTTGAATGTTCGGTTGACTATTTACTCGGCAGAACGGATAACCCCATGTCTCATCTAACACAAGCGGGCAGTACCGTAAACAATGCCCCCATAAGTGGCAATTTCAACAGTATAGGCAATTCGGGCAGTATTAGCGTTAGCACAACCGAGCATGCGCTTGATGAAAATGAAAAGGCTCTGCTTGAATACTATAAGGAGTTAAGCCCATTAGATAAGGCTCAGTTACTTATAGATGTGGCCAAAATGTCAAAAAAAGAAAAGGATACATAATCGGAGGTTATTAAGATGAAATTTGTTGGACGTCTCGGTTTTTTATACGATGGAGAGATTGAATTTGGTGATGGAGTAGTTAAAATAAAAAAAGGCAAGAAAGATGTGGGTAGAACAATCTCTCCGTCAGCCATTATTTCAGTTGATTTAATAAAGCCTTCTTTTCTAAATAATGCTGGGTGTATCCATATACAAGTTATAGGTACAAGCACACACAGTTTTGTTGATACTGCTTTTAATTATACAACAAATATGAATGCCATTTGTTTTGAAAAGAAGCAACTTGATGAAGCTCTGAAATTTAAAGAAGAGTTAGATAAATTCCTTGCAGAGGCAAAAACCGTACCCATTCCGCAACCAGTTGAAAATAATATGTATGACGAGCTAAAACAATTAAAACAGCTTCTTGACGAAGGAATTATTACCCAAGAGGATTTTGATAAGAAGAAAGCACTGATTTTAGGGATATAATAATAATAAAATTTGCTTATTATTACAAAGGGAACCGCTTTTGTTATGAAATTTATCGGATATAATGGAGAAATTGAGTTTACGGATTATTTTATAAGGATTAGGAAGAGCGAGAAATCGGCTTCAAGAATATTTTATCCATTAGTTATAGATACCATTACTTTGGTTAAACCAACATTAACGAAAGTTGGATACATCTATGTTCGTACTGGCAGAGGAAAGCATCCTAGTGAAATAGACTGCAAAAGAGATCCGAATGCCATTTGCTTTAAAAAGCGACAATATAAAGAAGCCAAAATATTTAAAGAAGAACTGGATAAAACAATTCAACCAGAAAAGCGCTCTATCGGATTCCGTATTATTGAAACGCGACCTTTGCAGGTTCCTGAGGAGATTTGGAACGATGTCAATTCATTATCCCTTTTTTGCCTTGGGGTTTTTGATGAGTGGGAAACAAAGGCTTTAGAAGAATTGATTAACAGTCCGTATTCCGATGGCATACTGTCAAAAGAAGATTATTTGCTGTTGGAAATGCATTCCATGCTTAAAAGCCATTTTGGGAGAAGAAAATATAATACGCCTTCTACCTTTGAATATACAAATGCCGAAATAGAATTAAGCGCTCCAGAAATATTGTTAATGCGATGGATAAATGGCAAAGATTTAGAAAGCGCTTTTAATCCTCCTCAATATTTTAGTTATGATTATTTTTTAGATATAACCGAGGTATTATCTCGTCTTTATTCCGCTGGTTACATAACCTACTCTAATATCGAATATGGTATAAATAAACTAACAATTACTGATTTAAAGCCCATTTTAAAGCAGCACAACCTTAAAGTCGGGGGCAAAAAGGCGGATTTAGTTGACTCCGTTTTAAAAAATGTTCCAATTGAAAGTTTGAAATACCTTGATAAGAGAAACCTTGTTGCAACTGATAAGGGGAATAAATGTATTGAGGAAAATGATTTTCTTGCTGTTTTGCAATGGGATCGTACTATTGGGATTTCTCCGATTGAGGCATATGAATACAAACTTCTTCACCCGAATGCTTCACGTTACGACATTGAAAAAGCATTTCACGACAAACACAATGCCGGTTTAGCTAGAAAAAGGCATTGATACCGCATTATTCAAAATCTATATATAAAAGCAGAAGGAGATATAAATGTACTCCAAAATCAAAAAGCGAACCCATGAAATAATAAGCTCCGCCGCTGCCGGCGATAAGATCAGCAAGGCGGTGGACTTGTTTTTTATAGTATTGATAATGCTGAACGTTGTTATCGTCGTCGCGGATACTTTCGCTTTGCCCGCTGCGGTGCGCAGAATTATGAGCGTGGTTGAAACCATATCGGTGATCATATTTACCATTGAGTATGTTATAAGGCTCTGGGTATCGGTGCTTGACTTCCCTGCCCTCTCCCCTGTCCGCGCACGGATAAAGTATGTGTTGTCCCTGCAGGCTATAATTGATCTGGTGTCGCTGCTGCCTTTCTATCTGCCGTTCCTGTTCCCGGTAAACCTTATCGTATTGAGAGTTTTTCGTATTTTCAGACTTATGCGGCTATTTAAGGTCAATCGCTATACAAAGGCGCTTTCCTCAATAGCAGAGGTATTTAAGCGAAAGGCTCATCAGCTTATCTCATCGATGTTGGTTGTTTTTATGCTTATGGTGATCGCGTCCGTACTTATGTATAACGTCGAGCATGACGTTCAGCCGGAGGTATTCGATAATGCGCTGTCGGGGCTGTGGTGGGCAGTCGCTACGCTGACAACCGTAGGATATGGGGATATATACCCCATGACAGCAGCAGGGCGTATTTTAAGCGCTATTATCGCGTTATTGGGTATAGGTATGGTAGCGGTTCCCACGGGCATTATTTCAGCGGGATTTTCGGAACAGATTGAAAAGGCGGAGAAATCCGATGATGAAAAGGTATTTTGTCCTTATTGCGGAAATAAGATAAAATAATCCGGAAATTTATGATCTTGACAAGTTTTCAAGGGAGATGATATAATGGAACCACAAGATGAGAGAAAACTTGCATTTTATCAAGTTTTGGAAATGGTTACCTTTATTTGGGAATGGTATCAAATCTCCTGCCAAAAATGGAATGAGATATCAGAAGAAAAGGTAAATTTTAAAAAGAAGTTAGTTTCGGATATTGAAATAGACGGAACGATTTATTCGCATATTACTGATTATTTAAGGTATATTGAGGCTACCTCTTTTTCCATTGGAGTAGGAATGATTGGTTTGTCCGCTAATAATGCGATTGCTTTGGCCTGCAGAACAAAAAACATAGCTTCTATTGACAGCAAGTTAGAGCGATATAAGAAAGGCGAGAGATACAAATTTGGAAAAGTTCCGATAAACAAATGTTTAAACGACATATTCGGAGCAAGAATAATAATTGATTATCCATTGTCTCTTTCCGATATTGAGAATTTCTTAAAGGATAACTTCCCGCAATGGGAAAACCTTAAGATTACGGACAGCAGCAAAAACGAATATAAAGCTACTCACATATACTTTAGAAAGGATAATTTTTTCTTACCCTGGGAGTTACAGATATGGTTTGCTGACGATGAAGCATCAAATCGTAACAGCCACCAGAAATACAAACAAGGGTATACTATGTGGGAGCACTCATTACGAGAGGAGGAGAAGTTATGATAAAGTTTCGTTTTTTACACCATGTATATTTAAGTAGTTCGTTTAAAACAGGTGAAAGGATAGCCTATGACGTTTGTGACGACATAACATCAGGCTGCTCTTATGCTTCGTTTGTTATGAATAAAATAAAAACGGAATGTGGTGATGATATAAACATTGCTGGTCATTGTTTTTTTTCTTCCGAAAGTGGAACAGAAGCAGTAAAAAAATATGACGGATATTTTGAGGATGTAAGGTTTGTTGATGATTTAGATGAATTTATAAGCCTTATTAAAGAAAGCAGAGTGTTGATTGGTCTGGACGTTGCAAAGTATATTATTTCACAGATTCAATGTACACAACTAAAGCTTCAGAAACTGGTATACCTTTGCTATGCTGATTATTTGTGCCAATATCATGAAAAACTGTTTGATGATGAGATCTATGCCTTTGACTTAGGACCAGTGGTACAATCCGTATACCAAAAATACCACGGCAAAAAGGATTTAGATGATGAAATCCCACAGGACGCAAAAATTCATGAAGCAATAAGAAGCCGTATTCTATTCGCAACAAGGGGTATACTGAAATTGCATTCGATTATTGGAACTTTAAAAAAATATGGCGGAATGAGTGCGTCAGAGCTTGTTAAATTAACACATCGACCTAACACACCATGGTCGGTTGTATATGAACCTGAAAGCTCATATCTGCACATCACAGACCCTGATATACTAAACTATCACCGTAATGAGACATAATAGGCAAAATGCCATTGTAAAAAGTAAATTCTGATTAAATAATTCCCCCTCAACAAGAGGGGGAAAATCATAGGAGATAATAATATGCAATACTGTCTATACCTGCGCAAATCCCGCGCCGACGCAGAAGCCGAGGAACGCGGCGAGGGCGAGACCCTTGCGCGCCACGAGCGGGCGCTGCTGGAGCTCGCCAAGAAGTTAAAGCTGAACATTACCCAGATATACCGCGAGATCGTGTCCGGGGAGACCATTGCCGCGCGTCCCGTTATGCAGCAGCTTCTTTCAGAGGTCGAGCAGGGCATGTGGGCGGGCGTTCTGGTTATGGAGGTAGAGCGCCTTGCGAGAGGCGACACGGTAGACCAGGGCTTGGTAGCCCAGACTTTCAAGTATTCCAACACAAAGATCATTACCCCCGTAAAAACCTATGACCCGAACAACGAATTTGACGAGGAATACTTCGAGTTCGGACTGTTTATGAGCCGCCGCGAGTATAAGACCATCAACCGCCGCTTGCAGCGCGGACGCGTCGCTTCTGTAAAAGAGGGCAAATACGCGGCTAACAGAGCCCCCTACGGCTACGAGCGAGTCAGGATAGCCAACGATAAGGGCTGGACACTTAAACCCGTTCCCAATGAGGCAGATGTAGTAAAGCTGATATACGAGTGGTATACCGTAGGAGAAAAGCAGGAGGACGGCACTTTCAGAAGACTGGGGGTAAGTCTGATTGCCCGCAAGCTGAACGGAATGAAAATCAAGCCGAAAAAGGGCGGAGACTGGGTAAACGCCTCGATACGGGATATACTTATAAATCCCGTTTACATAGGCAAGATACGCTGGAACTGGCGGCATAACGTCAAAAAGATGGTCGACGGACAGATCAGGATATCCCGCCCGCGCTCTGAGGATATTATCGTCAGCAAGGGCATACACCCGCCCATAATAACTGAGGAAACTTTCGCGCTCGCGCAGGAGTTTATGAAGCAAAATCCGCCGCGTCCCGTGGGAGAGAAAAATACCGTCAAAAATCCCCTGTCGGGTATCGTGGTGTGCGGAAAGTGCGGCAGGCACATGGTGCGCCGTCCCTACACCAACAGCGGATACCCGGACACTCTTATGTGCGCTGCTCCCAACTGCGGCAATGTCAGCTCTCACCTTAATATTGTCGAGGGACGCATACTGCAGTCCCTTGAGGAATGGCTCGGAGAATATAAGCTTAAATGGAAGCTCGACATCGAACACAAGCAAGTCTCTCAGGCGGAAATGAAGCGGAAAGCGCTAAATAATCTGAATGCGGAGCTGGATACACTACATAAGCAAATGAGCAAGACTCATGATCTTCTTGAACAGGGAATTTATGATACCGATACATTCTTAGAGCGATCCCGCTCTCTTTCCGAGAGGATTAACAGCGCCAAAACCGATATAGAAGCTATCGAAAAGGAACTGGAGATCGAACTGATACGCGAGGACAGCGAAATAAATATAGTCCCCAAGGTCGAACATCTGCTGGAGGTCTACCGCGATCTTCCCTCTGCAAAGGCTAAGAACGATATGCTTAAGGACGTTCTGGAAAAGGTCATATATACCAAAACGAGCAGCACAAGATGGCACGGCTCGCCCGACGACTTTGAGATAATCATTTATCCCAAGATACCGACGAGCCATGAAAAATAATACGGTCCGCCCTATTTGGGCGGATTTCATTAACTGATAACATTATGGTACTAATTCTTCAGTGCCAATATCTGTCAAAAGCGCCTTGCCCATATTATCAGGCATTGTAAAACGCTGAGATAAGTAGCGCAGAGAAGCGCTAAGTTCGCCGTCCGGTCCGCCGTACTGGCTGATTATGATACCCGCCAGCCTTGGGTTTCTGTTTTTTATGCAGACAGGTATCTGGGTTCTTTTTTCAAAAATAAACATACTTTCACCTCACAATCAGCTGTTGGGCGGGAAGCAGCCTTCAAGCCAGTCCCATTCCCCGTCTCTGCCTGCGGAGCAGGCGGTAAGGGGATAGAAGCTGTCCTCAAACGCCGCTTTGCATGCCTTGTACTGCCTGCATGCCTCTCTGAACATTTCAAGCGCCCGCGAATCGTCGGGATGAGTATCCAGATAAAGCTTCAGATCCTGCGCGAAAAAGTCCGCTTCGGCGATGGCTCTCAGAAGCTCCTCACAGCTTTTGTCGGGGGAGCTGTTTCCGCCGCTGTTTCTGTTCATGTTGGGCTGATTCACGGGACGGCGGTTCATCATGTTATTTACCATTATACAGCCCCCTCTCATATTCTTCCATAGTAATATTAAGCTCGGGGAAAATTGTGCCGACCTTTATCGCCTTGCTCGGCGAATAGACCTTCTCCATCCGCTGTCTTGGCACAAAGGCGTAGCCGGGACGCTTCCCGCGGCTCTCCTTGTTCATTTCCATACGATTCTCCTTTCGTCACAGCGGCAGATCAGAGCCGCTTCAAACGACACACTGTCGTTATCTTATTTTATGATAATTATGCGATTCGGTGCATATAAAACTGGTTATCCTAAAATTTACACGCCGCATGTAATGTGCAGTTTCAGACTGTAAATAAAATGTTGATCTAAGCTAATTTATTTTAATTTGGAACTTTTTGAACCGCATAAGTCAGCAATACTCACAATTATATAAGCTGTTTATTAAGATTTGAAATTTTTTCGACCCGCCTGAGTCAGCAACACTCCGCTTCGCTCCGTATTTCTGACTCAGGCTCTCTCAAAAATTTCCTGCTTTAACTTTACGCTGGGATAACTTTTTTTACAAGTTGAATCCTCACATAGCGCGCGTCTATCTGCATATTCGGGCATTTTCCGCAATAAACTTGTACAGAACAAGCCTATTGAAAGGAAAACGATTATGCAGCAAAAATACATTAAAAATACAGCGATTCTGTTTGTGTCAATGGCGATAACCAAAATCGTAGGAGCACTTTTCAAGATACCGCTGGCAAATCTGCTTGGCGGTACGGGCATGGGTTACTTTTCCACCGCGTACGGTCTATACTCGCCCATTTTCGCCGTTACCGCCGCGGGAGTACCAACGGTAATAATGCGCATTACCGCGCAGAGCATTGCCTCGGAACGTCATGGATACGCCTCTGCCGTAAAAAATACCGCATTGGCATTTTTCGCAATGGTCGGACTTGCGGGAACTGTAATAACAGCGTTCTTCGCAAAGCCGTTTGCGGAACATATAGCATGCTCTTCCCAAAGCACTCTTGCCATAATATGCATTTCGCCCGCGGTAATGCTGTGCTGTATAGGAGCTGTTTTGAGAGGATATTATGAGGGTATGGCGAACTTTGTGCCATCCTCGGCGGCTTCGGTCGCGGAGGCTGTTTCCCGCGCTGTTTTCGGGCTTATTCTATCCTATGCAGTCATTTTTTACGCAAATCAGCGCTTTGAAAGCGGTCTTACGGTCTTCGGCACAGACCCCGCAAGCGCGGAGCAGGCTTACCGCGCAGCGCTTCCATACGCCGCCGCGGGAGCGGTGCTCGCGGTAAGCGTAAGCGAGCTTTGCGGATTGATAACGCTTATGATAGCTGATAAAAAGAGAAAGGCAACCGCCGCTCAGCCCAAGTTCGACGACGGTCGCCGCCGCATTTGCTTCCGGCTGATAAGGGAAACAGCGCCGATAGCCGCCAGCGCACTTGTAATGAACTGCGTGTCATTTGTGGATCTGCTTACGGTAACGAGATCGATTTCGGGAGCGATAGCATCTGAACCCGAATACATCAGCCGAGCCTTTTCGGGAATTCTCACCAGCAGCGACGGTCTGGCGGGACTGCCAAACTTTATGTACGGCAGCTATACCGGTATAGCCACATCGCTTTTTATGCTTATACCGTCTTTTGCGGGAATGACTGAAAAAACCTTTGCACCCGAAATAGCCGCCGCATGGGAGCGGCACGACCTCGATACTCTTTCGGGGCGCATCTTCATGCAGTTCCGCTCTGCGGCAGTTATAGGCTGCCCTGCCTGCTTCGGAGCGGCGGCTCTTGCCGGACCTATTCTGACAATGCTTTATAAATCCCGCGCCGCAGAGGTTAGCGTCTGCCTCGATTCGTTCGTGATTCTCTGTATGGGCGGGCTGTTTATGGTGACCGCCTCGGCAATGTTCGGGATATTTCAGGCAATATGCAAGGCACATATACCGCTGATGCTGATGGTATGCTCCGTCTGCGTTAAGCTGATACTTAATCCCATACTTATATCCATTCCCGCCGTAAATATCTCAGGGGCGGCTTTGTCCAGCGCCGCGGGATATATACTGATGACAGTTATGGGCGCTGTGGCAATGAAAAAATACATTCCAGTAAAAATAAACCTTGCAGGAGCTGTTATTCCACCCGCAATCTGCGGAATAGTATGCGGAGCGGGTGCATTTATCACGCATTTACTGTTAAAAAGTCAATTAAATAACGTAACTGCGGTGCTGATATCGATCGGAGCGGGTGCGATTCTTTATGTATTATTACTAATAATCAGCGGCGTTTTTCGTACAAGTGGCATAATAAGACATAAAAATGCAAAAAAATTTCAAAAACCCCTTGCAAAATCCTCAAAAATAGGGTAATATATTAAAGGTATCGTCAAATAGTACAACAAAAGGGTTGATGGGTTGAAAATGTTGAATTTTGATTTTAAAGAAAAATATGATATTAACGACCTGCTGGCGATTATAAAAATTCTCCGTTCGGAAAACGGCTGCCCGTGGGATAAGGTTCAGACGCATAAAAGCATTCGCACCGATCTTATTGAAGAAGCATACGAGGTATGCGAGGGCATTGACTGCAACAGTCCTGAGATGCTTCGCGAGGAATTGGGTGACCTGCTCCTTCAGATTGCATTTCATTCGGCTATTGAAACCGAGCAGAGCAATTTCACATTTGATGACGTTTGTAACGATATTTGTCAGAAGCTTATTTACCGCCACCCACATGTTTTCGGCGAGGTAAAGGTGAACGGCTGCGATGAAGTTCTGAAGAACTGGGACGCTTTGAAAAAGGAGTCCAAGAAGCAGGATACCTTTGCCGATACGCTTGAAAGCGTGCCCAAGACCTTCCCTGCCCTGCTTAGGGGTGAAAAGGTTTGCAAGCGCGCCGCAAGAGCAGGATTGCCGATAAACAGCGCGAAGGAGTTTGCGGACAGGATTCGTGCGGGTCTGGATAAGCTGGAAGCCAACAATTTTAATTCCGATAATATACAAAACCAACATTTATTGGGTGACTTATTGTTGTCTTTTTGTAATTTAGACAGAATTTTGAAGGTTGACGGCGAAAAAGCCTTGACTTATTCGACAAATAATTTTATAATATTGTTCAGGTCTCTTGAAAAAGAAGCGCTGGACAAGAAAGCCGGCAGCGTTTCGGACAGGCTTTCTGATGAGGTGCTGCAAAATATGGCTGAAAAGGTTTTCGGCGGTCACGACATAATGTCAATCGACCGATAAATAGATTTTTTGGAGGTTTAACAACATGACAAAGGCAGAATTAGTATCAGAGGTAGCAGCTAAGTCAGGTCTTTCCAAGAAGGATTCTGAGAAGGCTATTGCAGGTGTTATTGAAGCAATTACCGAAACATTGGCAAAGGGTGAGTCCATTCAGCTGGTGGGTTTTGGCACATTTGAGGTTCGCGACCGTGCTGCAAGATCTGGTATAAATCCTCAGACTAAGAAGAAGATTCAGATCCCTGCTACAAAGGTTCCCGCATTCAAGGCAGGCAGAGGTCTTAAGGACGCTGTTTCCAACTAAGTTTAAGACGGCAGCGTTTTTTATCATTAAACGACAAGCGGTGTGGTTTTACGGCTCGCCAAATGGTGGGTCGGATTTGCGCACTGCTTTTGTCATTTTAAGGAGAAGTTATGAGACTTGACAAATATTTGAAGATTTCCCGCCTTATCAAGCGCAGAACGGTTGCCAACGAGGCATGTGACGCTGAGAAGGTCACAGTGAACGGAAAAACCGCGAGAGCCTCATATGATGTCAAAGTGGGAGATATCATTGAAATAAATATCGGCGCAAAACCGCTTAAAGTGCGCGTTCTCGACGTAAAGGAGTACACCAAGAAAGAGGACGCTGCGGCTCTGTACGAAGTGGTGTGAAAATCTCTGACAGTGATTTGGCGGTCAGTCGGTCAATTGTCCGCGCGGTCAGGCTTCGGGTGTTTGGTATAAAAGATCCGTCATATTATCCTTTCCTATTGAATATAATCTACAAAACGGACAACGTTATTTCGCGCAAATGGTCATGTAAGACCGCGCGGAAGGTATATTCGGAAAGGAGATATGCTCCCTTTGGAGCATAGTTACTATTATGCAGAAACAAATTACCGCGCTGCCGCACAACATAATACTCGAATCACGCAAGACCCTAAGAATATCCGGCGTAAAGGATATCGACAGCTTCACGGAGAACCGGGTTATACTTAACACCGTGATGGGAGAGCTTACAATAAAGGGCGAGGATCTTCATGTAATATCGCTGGAGGCGGAAAGCGGCGATTTCAGCCTCACGGGTACGGTATGCTCAATGAGCTATTCACGCAACAGCAGCCTTGACGGACCGGTAAAGCGTCTGTTCAGATAATCGGAGGAAATATGAGTTACAGTATTCCCGATTGCTTTATGATAGCGTTCATCTGCGGGCTTGCTTTCGGTCTTGTATATGAGGCGTTTCGTATCGTAAGGCTGGTTTTGCGATTCAAAGCCGCAGTATTTGTCTGCGATGTGCTGTTTTTTATTCTGGCGGCAGGTCTGGTATTCAGACTGTCAATGGTTCTGGGAAACTATGTCAGGGTCTATACCATAATGGGCTTTGGTGCGGGCGTGTTTGCCTATATCGTTACAATTGGAAGAGTGCTTAATATGGTAGAGAGCGCCGCTGCGGTAGTATGGCGCAAAACCATAGGCAGATTTGCAAGGCTTGCACTTGAAAAGTCGAAAAAAGCCTTTGGAGCTTTTGCACATATGTTATCTGGTATTTTTGGTAAAGCCGCTGATTATTTCATCAACAGTCAAAAAAATTTGTCGAAGCACTTGCATTCCAAGGACAAAAAAGTGTATAATAAAGATATTATCAAAAATGGCAAAGGAAGTGAAACAGGTCATGTCATTCAGGCTAAGGTCACAAGAGGCTCGTGAAAAAAGAAAAAGACACGGATTTGTTTCGATTCTTGCGAGGATCGCTATTGCCATAGCTTCGATTTTTATCGTTTATATCATCATTAGCGACCAGATACAGATTAACGAGAACAGCGCACAGTACGAAGAGCTTCTTGAGAAAACAAACAGAACCCTTGAAGAGAACGCTGAAATAAGCCGATATCTTGAGGATAATGCCAATCTTGACGAATATATTGAGGATATCGCCCGCGATAAGCTGGATTTCGCGAACCCCGACGAACGTATTTATTATATTATCCCATCATCGGGAAATTGAACGCATATAAGCGGCAAAAGAAATTTTGCCGCTTTATTTCGCTATTCGCCCAAATATCACTTGACAAACATTACTCATTTGAGTAAAATAATATTAAAGCGTTTTTGAAAAATGCTTTATATTGACCGAAAACCTTTTCGGCAGATAGGAGTGTTTAAAATAAATATTATTTCTAAGCTGCTGAAGCGGATATTCAATCGCACGGTAGTATGCGTTATCGGCATAGCCATACAGGTTACTTACTTTGTAATGTTCTTCTGGACGCTGGGTACGGCGTTCACCTACTCATATTTCCTGTTTTCCGTTCTGGGCATGGTGCTGGCTGTCTATATCGCAAACTCAGATATCAACCCAAGCTACAAAATTGCTTGGATAATTCCGGTGCTGGCGGTGCCTGTATTCGGCTCGATGTTCTTTTTGTTTTTCGGAAACAGCCATTCGGGCGACAGGCTTCGTAAAAGAATGAATCGTTTTAATGAGGAATCCAAGCTTCTGCTTCCACAGAACAGAGAGATCACTGAACAACTTGGCAAGGACAACCGCGTTGTCGAAAAGCAGGCGAATTATCTGTACGCCTACGGCGGATATCCCGTTTACGGCAACACATCCACCACCTACTTCCCTCTCGGCGAGGACAAGTTTAAAGCGCTGCTGGAAGAGCTAAAAAAAGCGGAGCACTTCATCTTTCTCGAATACTTCATTATTGAAGAGGGAGAGATGTGGGACACCATTCTGGATATACTTAAAAGAAAAGCCGCTGAGGGCGTTGACATCAGAGTGATATACGACGATTTCGGCTGCCTGTTTACCCTTCCCTACAAGTACAACGAACAACTGGAAAAATACGGCATTAAATGCAGGGTATTTAATAAATTCAAGCCCATATGGTCGGCAAAGATGAATAACCGCGACCACCGCAAGATACTTGTTATAGACGGTCATACAGCCTTTAACGGCGGAATAAATCTCGCGGACGAATATATCAACGCCTATCCCAAGCACGGTCACTGGAAGGACACGGCGGTAATGCTTAAAGGTGAGGCGGTGTGGAGCTTTACGATGATGTTCCTTACCATGTGGAATTATCTTAACAACTCCAAGCCCGACAATTACAGTATCTATATGCCGCGCGCGGAGGATATCGCCGCATATAAGGGAAAAGGCTTTGTTATCCCCTACACCGATTCCCCGCTTGACGACGAGCCTGTGGGGGAGAACGTTTACCTTAACATAATAAACGAGGCGAAGCGCTACGTTTACATCACTACCCCGTATCTCATTATAGACAATGAGATGTCAAGGGCGCTCATACTGGCGGCGAAAAGCGGCATAGACGTAAGGATAATCACGCCGCACATAGCGGACAAGTGGTTTGTGCACGCGGTAACGCGGGCTTACTACAAACAGCTTGTAAAATACGGGGTGAAAATTTACGAGTACACCCCTGGTTTTATTCACGGCAAGAGCTTTGTCAGCGATGACAGAACGGCTGTGGTAGGCTCTATCAATCTGGATTTCAGGAGTCTTTATCTGCACTTCGAATGTGCGACATGGATGTACGAAACCGATTCCGTAGCCGACGTCAAGGAGGATTTCCTCAAAACAATGGAGGTAAGTCAGGAGATAACCTATGAGGACTGCCTTAAGGTGGGTATATTCAGAAGAATGGCGCGGGCGCTGCTGAGGCTGTTTGCGCCGATGATGTGATACAGGAATATATCAGTAAAAAAGAGAGAGCGGGGACGCTGCCCCCACTCCCCCGCCAAAGGGACGAGTCCCTTTGGAATCCCGTTTCCCAGCTTGCGTTATGCACAGACTTTCACTTGATTCTGTAAGGTTGGAGTGTGAATTTAAAGCTTTTGCGCAAATTGTGCCGCCCCCCGATAAAACGAGGGGCGGCATTTATATAATAAATTGGGGGAAATTTATCCTTGATAGAGTGCCGCGATAATATCCGCAAACGCATCAGCGTCTATGTTATCGGCAGCGACCACATAATACACACCGTTCTTGCTGAAGCCGCCGTAATAGCTGTTTCGCAGCGTTTCATCCAAATTGTCGGAATAACTTGCCGCGAATATCCTGCTCAGGCTGTCCTCGCCGTTACCCTGCGCGTGAACATAATCGATATAGTAATCCTCGCAGAGGTTCGACGGTTCGGCGGGCAGGAATTGGAAGCCGTAGCCCATGTATCTCTGACCGAAATCGCCCTTGTACGCTTCAACGGTCACCCATGAGGTCCCGTCCGAAAAGTTGGCACTGTAAACCTGCACCATGGGCGTTTTATCCTCAAAATAGGACAGCTTGTCATAAGTGTAGCAATATCTGTCGTAGAAATATTTTCTAGCCTCGATAAAGTCCTCATCGCTTTCGGATTCGCCGAGCAGCGGTCTGCCCTCGCGGAAAAGCTGAATATTGTAGCCGTCGTGGAAATTGGCGTAATTCGCCATATAGTCGACCGACGTTTCGGTAGGCTCAAAGCCCAGCGGAAGCTCAAACAGCGCGCTGTTGCCCGTAAATTCCGTCATATCCGCTTCGGTGTAGAACATGCCCGTTTCGTTCTTCGGCACCGCGCTGTTGACATCATAGTTGTATCCCGCGCCCGTGCCGAGATATTTACCCTGATTGAGCACAAGCGTCCCGTGCTCGGTCTCAATGGATTTAAATTCAAATATATACTGCCATGGGTCCGTTATTCTGTATCCGTTGAAGTCGCCGAACCCCCACGCGCGGAACTGAACTACCGCCGCGATAAGATCCATAAAATCGTCCAGAGTGCAGCCCTTGGCACTTAAGCGAAGGGTGAGATCATCGGGATCGTCGCCCGATTTGCGGTAGGCGTAGAAGTAATTTTCCCCGTCCACCTGTTTTCCGCCGATATACATAAAGCTGAAAGCGCCGTAGGAGTTTATGAAATTGTGGTCGTCAAAATCTTTTTCGGACATAACATAGGATTGTATCCCATCGGTGGCTTTCGGCATGTAGATATTGTTGTTATCATCGGTGACATAGCGCTCCAGTTTGCCCGCATATTCTTTAGCGGCGATATTGACATAGAACTCCCCGCCGTTTCCGTCGGTATAGTGCAGGCTTACAATGTCATCGTTGTAGACGCTGGTCGCCGCGTCAAGTGTATAGTCGGGCAGAACGCGTGCCATAAACGGATCCGGTCTTCCCAGATCAACGCCGTAGGTGTCCTCTAAGGGATAGATGTACTCTGCGCCCTCACCATTGATGTCCACCTGTCCGACTATGGTTATACCGTGAAATTTCGAGCGGTCTATCGCCTCGGTAGCCGCGGAAACGGGATCGTCAAAGGTCTTGAATTGGTTTTCGTCGCGCTCGGGCGCGGGAAATGCTGTGATTGGCTGCAAATCTATATATGCGCTGCCCGTGTGTCCCGACCATTTAAAGTTTCCGTATTCGTCGATAGTCGCAAGGTCGTCATAGGTGACATCGGCAGGCTCGTCGGAAACGTCGTCGGTAACCGTCTCGGCGGTCTCGTATACTAACGGCTGATACTCAAGGCTCACATGATAACCCAGAGCCTCCTCAAGCTTTGCCTCGAATGCAGTGCGCGCGTCCTCCTTAAAGGGGAACCCGCAATATTTTTCCGCGGCTTCGGCAAGCCCGTTGTCTATGATATCCGCCTCGCGCCATTCCTCGACGGTGTGTAGATACAGCCAGTTGGGAGAGTATATCTTATCACCCGCGACCAAAGCGTATTTGTTCGCGAAAAATGCGCAAGCTTCATCGGCATTGCCCTCTATAATAAGCTTCTCTGTCTCGTAGTCGGTAATTCCATATCCATAATTTTCGGTCATAAATGCCAGACCCTCGCGTATCTGCTCGTCGGTAAGGTTAAAGTATCTTACATAGGAGTAAATGTTAGGATATCCCATTATGTTGTCCGAGGGGTTATTTATAACGTCAAAGCCACCCAGATACTCTTCATACGGTGCAGTTGAATTGTTGAACATCAGCGAAGCGGGAATTTCCGCGAAATAACGCTCAAACGGCTGATAGAACGGGCTGTATTCGTCCGTGTCGGTATCGGCAAAG
>ERZ779621.428-NODE-428-length-18594-cov-15.974001_pt1 | contig 18594 bp, 17 predicted proteins | sample MGYA00514215_ERZ779621 | MGnify/ENA primary metagenome ERZ779621 (study PRJEB29562, sample SAMEA4376715) | mouse gut metagenome | isolation source: Cecum | study: EMG produced TPA metagenomics assembly of the A DSS colitis mouse model was used to assess the...
AGGTAGAATCTTCAGCCACCTGGGGGCCAGACTTTCCGTAGTAGTGCATCTCCATAATATCCGGGACCCGCCCCAGTACAAGTTCTGTGCGAAGACGCTCTATACCGCCCTCGTCGGAGTAATCCCGTATTTCAATTCGTGCATCTGGGTGATTTTCATTGAATTTCTGCACTGATTCCTTGAGTTCGTTGGACACCGGATTCAGCGCGGCGTAGATCAGCACACCCTCCTCCGGCTCAGGGGGGAGCTGGTCCCCCCCGCAGGCGGGGAGGAGAAACACCGCCAGCAGGGCCAGCAGCCATCCATACCTTTTCATTAGATTTCCCCTTCTTTTCTCGTTTGTATCTCTACTTTACCACACTTTCCCGCTATCCGCAAGGCAGGCGGGACCGCCTGGGCGGTCCCGCCTGCTACCGCATCTCATTCACATACAGCTGCGCCCGGTTCTGAACCAGGGCCACGGTGTCGTCCAAGCTCCGGTCCCCGGCGAGGTAGGGGCCGATGGAATCCCATACGATGGTGGACAGCTCGTCATTCGGCCAGTAGAGCTGGGTGGTGCTGTCGATCAAGGTCCGGAAACGTTCACCATCCTCCTCCGTCATAAGTGCTATGGGATATATTTCTGGCCCAGGTGTGCCAAAGGGTCTCCACGGTTTGACAGATAACAATGGATTTTTATGATTAAGGTAAAAATTTGTACTGTCCACCACATTCCCCAAGATAAACAGCTCATAATCATGCAGATTAACAGGGGTGCTGACAAAAGGAACTAAAGCAGTACTTCTTTTGCGGCGCGGCTTGATAAGCCCGCGGATATATTCCCATGCAGCATCCTTGTCCTGGCACGTGGAGGACATGGCAAGAACATCCCCCATAGGATAAAAGAAGTTTCCCGAAGTGCCGTCCGCTGTTGGGTAGCCCGGAAAAGCGGTACGCTCCTGCCAGTAACCATCCCTGCGGATCAAATCCTCCGGCCAGGAAATCTGGGTGACCTCCAGCATCTGCCGTCCCGTCCTGACCCGCTCGATGCTCTCTTCCGCCTCCCGATTTGACTCAGAAGAGTCAACCTCGTCCGGAAAATATTCCAGAAACTTCACCAGCTCCTGAAAGTCCTGACTATTGAATGAACAGGTTCCCGTACCCATATCCACATATTTATCCAGAGAGAAGCAGAGCAGATCAAAAAATATATCCCGCTTTGTTGCGTTATACCGTAAGATGGTGGAATCCTCCGGCATGGTGGAAAAGGTGTCCAAAAGTTCCTCAAGCGTCCAACTGTGCTGGTCTCCCACCACGCTCTCCCGCCCCATCAGGGTATTGACACGTATTTCCATAAATAGTATATAAAGGCCGCCGTTCACCTCGGCTGCCTTCATGGGCGCCTGCAAAACCCCGTTCCGCCCCAGCTCCTGGTCACTCTCGATATAGGGCCACAGGTCTTCCAGATATCCTTTTTGTGCCATTATTCGGTAGGGCATCCAATATTCATCTGCCGGGCGTTCGAGGGTGCTGTTACACCTCCAGCTGCCAGAATTTCCGTTTCTAATATTAGAATTATTCCTGCCGGTTCTTTCAGGAGAATTTCCAAAGTAGTGCATTTCCATGATATCGGGGACTTTTCCAAGTACCAGTTCTGTCTGGAGACGCTCAAGACCGCCCTCGCCTGAGTAATCGTGTATCTCGATCTGTACATCTGGATGCTTGTCGTTAAATTGTTTTACAGAGCGTTGGATTTCTACAGATACCGGATTCAGCGCGGCATAAATTAAGACCCCGTCTTCTGTTTCCAGGGGACGCTGGTCCTCCCCGCAAGCGGGGAGGAGAAACACCACCAAGAGGGCCAGCACCCACATGTACTTTTTCATTGGTTTCCCCCCTTTTTTCTCGCCTGTATCTCTACTTTACCATACTTTCCCGCTATCCGCAAGGCAGGCGGGACCGCCTGGGCGGTCCCGCTGGCTACCGCATCTCATTCACATACAGCTGGGCCCGGTTCTGAACCAGGGCCACGGTGTCGTCCAGGCTCCGGTCCCCGGCGAGGTACGGGCCGATGGAGTCCCATACGAGGTCGGACAGCTCATCATTGGGCCAGTAGAGCTGGGTGGTGTGGTTGACTAGGTCCCTGTGCCGCTGGGAGTCTTCTTCTGTCTGGACGTGCATGAGATGGAGATCCGGCCCGTGTCTAAAATGCCGCTGTGTGGTAGATGGCGAGGTTTCCATAAACTTTTTAAAAAACTTCCCGGTCCCGGCCCTGTCTATAAGCTTTCGCAGCTGCACCAGTTCCCCCCAGAGCAGCATCTCATAATCGTTCGCGTTGACGGGTATATTCATCAATGGAGCAAGCGGATGCGCTTTGTTGCAGCGTGGCCTGATGAGTTCGCGGATATACTCCCACGCGGCATCCTTGTCCCGGCAGGCGGAGGACATGGCAAGGATTGTTCCCGGCGGATAAAAAAAACTCCCCGAGCTGCCATCCGCAGTCGGGTACCCGGGAAAGGCGGCGCGTTCCTGCCAGATTGCGTCCGAAATGCCGATGCCTATTTGCCAGCTAATCATCTTGCCTTCCAACATCTGCTGCCCATTCTTGATGCGCCGCTTGACCTCCTCCTCCGCGTCTGACGGGTCCTCAGACTCTGCCTCATCGGGAAGGTTTTCCAAAAATCGGAGCAGGTCACGAAATCCCTGGCTGTCAAAATCGCATGTCCCAGCTTCCTGGTCCACAAACCGGTCCAGCGAAAAGCGGAGAAAATTAAAAAACGCCTCCCGTCTGGTCATATTATACCGCAGGATGGTGGAACCCTCCGGCATCCCCTCCAAAACCTCCAGAAGCTCCTCCATCGTCCAGCTGTACCGTTCACCCACTACGCTCTCCCGCCCAGTCAGGGTGAAGATAACCACCTTTTGAAAAAGGATATAAAGGCCATTGTTCACTTCCGCCGCCTTTAACGGCGCCTGCATGACCCCGTCCCTGCCAAGGTCCGGGTCGTTTTCTATATAAGGCCACAGGTCCTCCAGATAGCCCTTTTGCGCCATGATCCGGTAGGGCATCCAGTATTCGTCCGCTGCCTCCGTGTAGTTCCCAGGGAGAACATAGTAGAAGGTAGAATCTTCAGCCACCTGGGGGCCAGACTTTCCGTAGTAGTGCATCTCCATGATATCCGGGACCCGCCCCAGTACAAGCTCTGTGCGAAGACGCTCTATACCGCCCTCGTCGGAGTAGTCCCGTATTTCAATCTGTACATCCTCGTGGTTTTCGTTAAATTTGTCCACCGACTTTTGGAGGGTTTTGGATACCGGATTCAAGGCAGCGTAGATCAGAACGCCCTCCTCCGGCTCCGGGGGGAGCTGGTCCCCCCCGCAGGCGGGGAGGACCAGCGCACAGGCCAGGAGTACCAGGAAGCATACCAGACGCTTGCCGCTCAGAGATAACGCCATGCTGTGTCTCCGCATTTGGAACACCTAAAATACCTGACAGGCTTTTCATTTTCATAACCGCCGCCCGTATCGGTCATGAGAATGTTGCAGCTCGGGCACTCTGGCGCACCCGGCTTTCTGGGCTGGATGGCTTCCTCGCAGCAGGTCCCGTCGTGGACATGCTCCTCGCCGTAGGCGGCGGCGGTCACGGCCATCAGGGAGAAGGCCATCACCATGGCCAGTACCAGGGCCGCCAGCTTCTTGCTCTTTTTCATTTTGTCTTTCTCCTCCTAATAATATATTTATCCAACGGCAGAAGCCGTCAAACACAACACCATGCATTCAGTTTACCACAAACCGCGCCGCTTGTCAATTTGAATCATAAAACTATTGTGAATCCCCTTGATTTTCGTTATTTCATCCAAAAACCCAAAAAGCCGTCCCTCCCGCAGGAGGGACGGCTTCCCATATTCCCTTATTTCATCCCCGCCGTGATAATGGCCATCTTATAGACCTCCTCGGCGTTGCAGCCCCGGGAGAGGTCGTTGATGGGGGCGTTGAGGCCCTGGAGGATGGGGCCGTAGGCCTCATAGCCGCCCAGGCGCTGGGCGATCTTGTAGCCGATGTTCCCCGCCTCGATGTTGGGGAATACGAAGGTGTTGGCGTAGCCCGCCACCTTGCTGCCGGGGAATTTCAGCTGTCCCACGGTGGGGGAGACGGCGGCGTCAAACTGCATCTCGCCGTCGATGGCGAATTCGGGAGCCAGCTCCTGGGCGATCCTGGTGGCCTCGGCGGACAGGGGCACGGTGGCGCCCTTGCCGGAGCCCTTGGTGGAAAAGCTCAGCATGGCCACCTTGGGCTCGATGCCGAAGAAGCGGGCGGTCCGGGCGGACTCCACGGCAACCTCCGCAAGCTTCTGGGCGGCGGAGACGGTGACGCTGCCCTCCTTGTCCACGCTGTCCTCATAGGAGATGTTGATGGCGCAGTCGCCCATGCACAGCATTTTCAGGGCCTCGTCGCCGGTGTCCCGCTTCATGATGAAGCAGGAGGAGACCAGATGCGCGCCGGGCTTGGTCTTGATGAGCTGGAGGGCGGGGCGGACGGTGTCGGCGGTGGAGTAGGTGGCGCCGCCCAGCAGGGCGTCGGCCTTGCCCATCTTCACCAGCATGGTGCCGAAGTAGTTGCCCTTTTTCAGGGCGGCGCGGCAGTCGTCCTCGCTCATCTTGCCACGGCGCAGCTCCACCATTTTGGCGGCCATCTCGTCCATCCCGGCGTAGGTCTCGGGATCGAGAATCTCGGCCTTGCTGACATCGAAGCCGTTCTTTGCGGCGGCGGCGTTGACCTCGTCCACATTGCCCACCAGGATGACGTTCATCAAATCCTCCCGGATAAGGCGGGCGGCGGCCTCCTGGATGCGGGCGTCGGGGCCCTCGGTGAAGACAATGGTGCGGCGGTTTTCCTTCAAATTTTTCAAAAGAGCGGTAAACATGTTTTCTCCTCCGTATGTAGTTTCGTTTTGCAGGGGAAAAACCTGCACAGATATTTTTATTATACACCAAAGAGGGCGGGGGCTCAATGGGGAAATCGAAAAATTTTTGCCTTCCCCCGGGAGCGGCGGTCCTCCCTTCCGGAAAAGCAGGCGGCGGCTCTCCAGGGCGGCAGAAAAAACTCTTGACAAGTAAACTTGGCGGTGCTATCATAAGGCATGACAAGTTTACTTGGCAAAAAGGAGGTCTATTATGAACAAAGACGATATCCTGGCGAAGAGCCGGGCGGAAAATGCCGCCCGCTATATGGACGAGCGCGAGCGGGATCTGCGCCTGCGGGAGGACTCTGCTGCCTTTGGCTTCGGCCTGCTGCTGGGTCTGGTGCTGTTTACCGTCAAGGTCCTCCGGGGCCAGAACGCCTCTGACATTCTGGCCCTGGTGACGGGAATGAGCGCGGCAGGTTTTTTCTATCGCCTGATAAAGGCAAAAAGCCGGAAGAAGTTTGATATCTGCTGGGCGTCCCTCTGCACCCTGATGACGCTGTTTTTCCTGTACCGCTTCTTCGTGGGAGCGCCGTGATGGACGGCAAGCTGATCCTGAAAAACCGCCTCAAGGAGGCCCGGACGGAGCGGGACCTCTCCCAATCCGCCCTGGCGGAGCTGGTGGGCGTGAGCCGCAACACCATCAGCTCCATTGAGACCGGCCAGTTCAATCCCACCGCCAAGCTGGCCCTGGTGCTGTGCATTGCCCTGGACAAAAAATTCGAGGAGCTTTTCTACTTCTGAAAAGCAGAAAAAGAGGCAGCACATTCTGCAATGTGCTGCCTCTTGGCGGCTGTAACAGCGGCCGGGGATTACTTAATCACCAGGATGGTGGAGGTTTCGTTGATATGTCCCAAAAACGCCTCGCCGTTGGTGGAGAAGCCGATGCTGGGATACCGGCCGAACAGGGCGCAGTAGGGCTCCACCTGGTCCTCGTTGAGGATTTCCAGGGTGCGGTACAGGCAGTTGAAGTTGATTACACCGGCGGGCGGGGTCCGGATCGCCTCATCCAGCGCCTTCTTGGTATCGTCCACAATGTTGCCGATCTTCAGGACGTTGATCTCCGTGCCCTCCGGAAGGCCGCAGTGGAGGGTGATGCCGCCGTCCTGGATCTGGTTGAAGGTGCGCACGAAGATTTCCTCACCGGCCACGACGCCCAGGGGGTTGCACACGAAGTAGTTCTGAATCTCGTCCTGTCCGATGCCCAGAACCTCCGCGTACACCTCGCCGCAGGGACGATGGTCGAATTCATAGAGGATGCGGCTGCGCAGGTCGGATTTGGTGACCTCCAGCTTGCGCTCAGAGAAGATGTGGGCGCTCTGGGTCTTCAGCACGTCGTAGCCGTTGACCGTCTTCAGAATGGCCAGCACCGCCGCGCCGCCGTAGCTCTGGCCGTTGGCGTAGACCAAGGACTGACCGGCGTCCGCCGCGGAGGAGGAGCCGCCCACAAAGAGGAGGTCGGTTACCGTGCCCAGGCGGTCCATGAAGATCTCCTCCGCCTTCGCGCTGGATTCAAACAGAACCACGCCCACATAGCGCTCGTAGTTTGCGAGGATCTCTTCCACGCCGCCGAAATAGCCGTGCATCCCGTCCAGGACCTCCCGCAGGTCCGGCTCGGCGCCGATGTTCTCCACAACCCGCACGCAGACGTCCTCAACGCTGCCGGTATCCATGGCCATGATGCTCACGGAGCCGCTGGTATAGCTGTCGTTGCAATACTCGCTGTGAGAGGAGGAGCCGATGATTTCGGTGCCGGGAAAGGCTTCCTTCAGAGCAGCCTCCGGGCTTTCGTAGGTGCTGGAGGCAAAGAACAGCAGCAGCTTCGGCTGAAACTCCGCCAGGGCCTCCCTGGCCTGCCGGGCCACGTCCCGGCTGTCCGTTCCCTTGATGGAAAGTGTTTTAATTGCCAATGTTTATCCCGCCTTTACTATAAATTTTCAGATACGTCAAACGATAACGCCAAACTCTCTGGCAATTTCCCGGACCTTCTGCATGGTAGCCGGATCATCGGGAGATATCGCTGTAAACTTATCCACGGCGATTCCCTTTAAGTACATCTTGGTCCGTATGGAGTTTGCAATAACAACGTTCCCCTTGGCCTTTTGTGTAATCACGGTCTGAATCATATTGTGGATCTGCCCTGCCAATCAGTTCACCCTCTCTCACAAAAATAAGATTCCTGCACACGCAAAAAATCTTTTCCTTATTTTACCATATGTGCCCGCCGTTGGCAATCGTATTTTCCCGTAAAATGCGGGCCCCCGGAGCCCGCCCCGGCGGCGTGCTGCGGTTATGAATACAGGTTCTATAGCAAGCTTCAGAATTCATGACAAAAAAGGAGGGGAGGACAAAGGACGCAGGGCAAGGCGGAGGACGCAGGCGGGCTGACGCCCGCCAAGGACAACAACGCGGCCCTGCGCCCTTTGTACCCCCGAGCTTTTGCCAGGAATTCTGATGATTGCTATAAGGCAACCTTTGACGGCCCTTCACTCAAAAAAGTGGCGCAGTTACTTTTTTGACACAGAGAGAGCGCGCCGCCGGCGCGCTCTCTCTGCTACAGATTCATCTCCGGATTGTCGGTCCGCTCCAGCAGGTAGTCCACGGAAATGTGAAAGTAGTCCGCAATCCGCACCAGCTCCGCGATCCCCGGCTCACGCTCGCCGGTCTCGTACCGGCTGACGGTGTTCTGCGTCAAGTTCAGGTCCATTGCCAGTTTCAGCTGTGTAATGCGCCGTGCCTTTCGCAGCTCCTTGAGTCTCACTAAAATCACCCTTGACATTATTATCCCACTATGGTATATTTTGAATATCCCATTTTGGTATATGTCAGTCCTCCGAAAATACGACCTCCAGCCCCGGATTGGCCTGTCCGGCATCCTCCAGGGTCCGGCACAGTGCGCCGCCGTATTCCCCCAGCCCGTCCAACAGAGCCGCCCGGCGGCGCACCAGCAGACGGGTGGGGCCTTCCCGCTCGGAGAGCAGGTCGTACAGGGCGTCCAGGTTCCGCCCGTAGTAGCTGGGGAAGGACAGGCGCTCTGCCAGATGCTGGTGGGCCGCCTGGCGGCCGGACATCTGACTGCCGTCAATGACGATGGTCTCCATCTCTATTCCTCCCCGTACAGCAGGGTAAAGGTCTCGTAGTGGTCCTCGGTGTAGTAGATCCGTCCGTCATCGGCGTAAACCAGCCGCTTGGCCCCACGGCTGTCCTGGCCGATGGTGTCGATGTCGCACTCATGGTAGGTACCGTCGGGCAGCACACCCTCCCGGTTGCCGAACTTGTCCCCGCCGATGGCATGGCCGGGGGCATATTTTTCCACCGAGCCCCCGGACCAGCCCAGGTCCCGGGCCTCGCTCTTGGTAATATAGTTCTCCGGCAGGTGGCCGTAGGTATACAGGTACAGAGACACGTCCCCGGCGCTGTTGTAGGTGCCGTCCTCGTCCAGACTGGGAAGAAGGTCCTCATAGAGCAGTCCTCCCTCGCCGGAAGTACCGGGGTCCTCCTCCGGGGCGGCGGGGAGGGTATCTGCCGTGCCGTCCTCCTCGTCTCCGGCGGTATCGAGGCCGTCCGTCCCGACAACGGCGTCAAGGGCCGGACCGCTGTCCTCCGTGCAGAGCCCCGGGGCATTGTCCGCGCCGTCCGCGGGGTCCGAAAGCTCCATCCCGCAGCCCGTCAGGAGCAGGGACAGCGCCAGGGCGGCGGCGCCCGCCCAATACAACCGCTTTTTCATCACGTTTTCCGTTCCTTCTTTCATTTTAATCCCTCCGCCTCCTCGGCCAGGGCTCCGGCGTCCTCGATTTGCAGGCCCCAGGAGGGTTCTTCCGGGTACGCGCCGCCGTAGTCCCGCAGCGCGCCGGGAGAAACGCGGAAATAGTTCTTGAAATGGACGTAGAAATTGTTCAGCTGGCTGTAGCCCACCATGCTGGCCACCACGGATATTTTCTCCTGGGAATTCTCAATGAGCCGCTTGGCCTGAATCATCCGGTAGGCGGTGAGATAGGCGGAAAATTTCATCCCGGTGTCCTGAAGAAAAACACGCCCGATGTACTTGCTGCTCATGTTCAGCGTCTCCGCGATGCTGGTCAGGGACAGCCCCCGGCGGTAGTTGCTTTTGACAATCAGGATGATCTTGTTGGTGATCCGGGAGAGCTTTCCGTATTCCGTGCGGAGTACCGGGTCCACCCCTGTCTGGGCCGCCGGCCGCTCGGGCAGGGCGCCCCCCAGCTCCTGAAGGATGGCCCGCTCCATAAAGGACCGCAGCTCCTGGGTGTTGATGGGCTTGAGCAGGTAGTCCCGGGCGCCGGCCCGCATGGATTCATGGATCCATTGGAAGTCCTCCCGGACGCCCATGGTGCAGAATACAGTTTCGGCCCCTGTCTCCCGCAGGTACTTCACCAGCTCGTAGCCCCACCGCTCCCCCAGCTCCAGCTCTACCAGGGCAATGTGGGGCTGAAAGTCTACAGCCCGGCTCACCGCCTCCTCATACGAGCCGGCCGTCTGAATGCCGGAGACACCGTACTGGCTCCAATCCAGCAGATAGGGAATGGTCTCGCGGACGCCCCGGTCGGGGTCCGCGATCATCAAACGGTATTTCGCGGGATTCACCTCCTCAGCAAAACAGGCGGACCCGCCCGGAAGGAAGGTCCGCCTGCGCAGCATGTCGTTCATGCTCTTTTATTATCCTTCCCCCGGTCCCTGCCCCGCAAGTATTCATCAGATGAAATATAGTATTAAAAAGTCGTAATATTTCGATTTTATACCAGAAAGTTTCAATTATGCAGTTGAGCTTCCTTTCCGGCCATGCTACTTTTATTCTATCAAATCCATTCCTGATGGATTCAGAAAAAAGGAGTTGATGATATGCCCTGCTTTGGCGCTCTGGAGGCCGGCGGCACCAAGATGGTCTGCGCGGTCGGCAGCGAGGACGGAAAAATTCTGGAGCGGATCAGTCTGCCCACCCGGACCCCGGAGAACACCATGCCGGAAATGCTGGCGTTTTTCCAGGGGAAGAATCTTGCCGCCATAGGAATCGGCTGCTTTGGTCCTGTGGATCTGGACCGGGGCTCTCCCACCTATGGCTCGATTTTATCCACGCCCAAGCTGAGCTGGCGCAATTTCCCCATTGTCCAGCGCTTTGAGCAGGCCCTGGGCATTCCCGTGGGCTTTGACACCGACGTAAACGCCGCCGCCCTGGGAGAGGCGGTATGGGGCTGTACCCGCGATGTGTCCACCAGTGTGTATATTACGGTGGGCACCGGCGTGGGCATGGGCGTGATTATTAACGGCAGGCCCCATCACGGCATGATGCACCCGGAGGCGGGACATATCTTTATGGACCGCCGGCCCGACGACCCCCTGGAGCAGGGGGTGTGCCCCTACCACGCCAACTGTCTGGAGGGCCTTGCCAGCGGTCCCGCCATTGAGCGCCGCTGGGGCCGGAAGGCGCAGGAGCTGGCGGACTGTGACGCGGTGTGGGAGCTGGAATCCTACTATATCGCCCAGGCGGTATGCGATTATATCATGGTCCTCTCGCCGGAGCGGATCATCCTGGGGGGCGGCGTGATGCACCAGCCCCAGATGCTCCCCCTGGTGCGCCGGGAGGTAGACCGGCAGCTCCACGGCTACCTCCAGGGCAAGGGCCTGGACGATCTGGACAACTATATTGTTCCCATCAGCCTGGGGGACAACCAGGGAGTCATGGGGGCCGTCAAGCTGGCTATGGATGCCTGCGCGGAGCGCGGGAGCCGGTAAGAGCCGTCTTATAGCAAAACAAGAGCTGGCGCAGCGTCGAGCTGCGCCAGCTTTTGCGTGTCAAAAAAGTGCCTGCGCCATTTTTTTGAGAAGAGTTTCGCTTCGCTCTGCGCCCCGGTTGTGCGCCTGTCTACTGCTTCTGGATGATGCACACGCCCATCTTGACGAACATCTCCTTGATCCCCGGGATCTTCGCCAGGGGGGCCATCCAGCTGCGCAGGGGCACCTCCCGGTAGTAGACCGGGCGGATGTCCAGCCGGGCCAGGATCTTCTTAAACTTTTTCAGAGTCATCTTATTGATATACCCGAAATACTCCCGGCCGTTTTCATCCCGGGAGAGGCGCAGCTCCAGCCGTTCCTTCTCGTCGGGGAGGCCCTTCACCAGCTCCTTGTACGCCTTTACCAGCATGTTCTCCGTAAAGAACAGGTGGACCCAGGGCATGTTGATGACGTCGCTGAGGTGTGCCCCGGTGGGGTGGTAGTAGGGGGGGAAGTTGATATAGATGGCTCCCGTGGGCCGGATGAGGCGCAGGGCCTCCTTCAGCGTCCGGGCGGGGTCGGAAACATGCTCCATGAAGTCGTTCATGATGATGGTATCAAAGGAGTTGTCCGGGAAAGGCAGCTCGAAAGCGGAGGCGCACACAAACTGGAAGCGGTCCGCGAAGCCCAGCTCCTCCGCCAGGGCGTTGGCCTCCTGCTCGTAGTGAGCGACGATCTCCACGCCGGTGACCTTCTCCGCCCCCAGGGAGCAGTAGTACAGGCTTTTGCCCGCCGCGCCGCAGCCCATGTCCAGCACCTGCCTGCCCCGGAACATCTCCTCCGCCGTCCGGGCCTCCAGGAAAAACCGGATGGTGTCTCCGCCCTTCCGGTACTGCCACTGAGCGTAGGTCTCGGTCCCCTGGTTCTGGAGGTTGAAGGGGTGGACCACCTTGGGAAAGATTTTATTGGTAAATTTGATAATGGCTGTCGAAATCGCCATGCCGCGCTCCTTCTGCATATCCAGTCCGCCCGGCCTCCCGCGCGCCTGCCGGATATCTCTCCCCGCGCTGAGATACCCCAACAGGCTCTGAGGACGCCGGAAAAGACCGGTCCTGCCTTGTTTTCCCTGAAATCTTATCATTTTTCCCACAGCCTGTCAAGGCCTCCGGCTTGCCGCGCCGGAGGCCCCGCGGGTTTTTCAGTGGTTGACCTCTCCGTCCGGGTAGGGGCCGGTGAGGCCGGTCAAAATAGCGCCGTATTCGGTTTCTTCCATGAAGTACAGATACAAGTCCCCATTTTCCAGCCAGAGTTCGCCGCCGTTGACGTAGGAGGTCTCCCCGGTGCTGAAAAGCTGCATCCGGTCATAGTACCACCGTGCGGTCTCCGCCTCGCCCTCCACCCAGCTTTCCGGGCGGACGGACTGCTCCAGGGATAGGGGGGACCAGCCGCAGTCCAGTTCCTTCCAGCTGATGTTGAGGCTGGGGATGTTGTCCGCATTGCCGTAGCGGGCATTGAAATCCATGGAGAAGAAACTCCGCTGGTTGAACCCGTCCGGCAGGAGGGAGAAAAGTACGCCGTACTCGTTGGCGGTGCAGTAGCACTCGTCTACCTTCAGCCCCGTCATGTTATACAGCTCCTGCAAGGCCAGATAGGCCTGCTGGCGGTGGGTGATGAGGGCGGTGTCCGTGTAAGGCAGCAGCTCGTCCGGACCGATCCCGTCCGTCAAGATCCCTACACCGTCATAGTCTGTCACAAAGGTGATCTCTGTCCCCACCACATCCGGGTAGTCCAGGGGGGAAAAATCCGTCCAGGGGACGCGGACCATGGCACTATCCCGGAGGATATAGCGGGCCAGGACCGGATTCTCAGCTCCGGCCACAATGAAGCCGCCCTTTTCTGGGGAAAAGGCAAGGCTCAAAGCGCCGGGAAAGTCCTCGTTTCGTTTGGAAAGGGTATAGCAGAAAGCGCCCTCCTCCCCTTCCGTTGTGTCGGTGATTTCCCATGTGGGGTCGTTCTTCCACATATCGACGATCTCCAGCACGCCGTCTTCGTCTACGTCCGCCTCCAGAGAGGTACCGGTGGTGTTGGTCATCATGGCGGGCGTGCCGTCGGGGCGCTGGGTGAGATAAAAGCCCCATCTGCCGGAAGCGCCCACAGTTATCAGGACTTTGAAGCCGTCATGACCCAGCACATTAAAGAAGGGCTCCACTGTTACGGCGTTAGGATCGGTGTTGACATAGTGATTTTCCTCCGCCATGCGGAACAATATCTGATACTCCAAATCTCCGTTTTCATCCGGGATGGCATAGAGAAGATATACATCGGAATAGGCCGTGTTCCGCTCGTCTGTGCGGGTGTTGGCTTTGACGATGCTCAGATGGCACTGTGCGTCCCCCGGTCCGTGGTTTGCGGTGTCTCCGAACATGAAGCCTGCCAGTTCGTTTTCCTGCAATTCGGTCTCATCATCCAGAAAGGGCACCAGCGCCGGGTCATACTCCCCAAGGGGCTGGTCGCCGAAGTCAAAGTCCCGGCTGACGAAAAGGGGCAGGGTGTTGGGGAACATTTCAGAGGGATCTTCGGGGACGGCGGGGTCCTCCTCCGGCAGGGGAACAATCTGAACATCCTCCTGGTCGGGCGGCGGGTCCTCCGGCACAGAGACCTCCTTCGGCCAGAGGGCAGCGGCCAGGCAGACGGCCAGCACCGCGCAAACCGCCGCCAGCGCCGCCGCGGCAATTTTCCAGGGCCGGGAGGTATCCGGAGGCCGGTTTGCGGCCGCCAGCTCCGCGTCGATTTCCGCCCAGGCCTCCGATGGGATGTCCAAAATTTCCGAGAGCCTGTCCAGCTTCTCCCGGGTGGGGCGGGAGAGATCGGCCTCCCATTTGCTGACGGCCTGCCGTGAGACGTCCAGCTGTTCGGCCAGCTGCTCCTGGGTAAGGCGCAGGTTCTCCCGGGCCTGCCTGATACGTTTTCCATAGGTCATATGGTGGTCCTCCTTGGTGTGATTTGCTTCGAGGATACCGGTATCCGGGCTGAAAATCAACCAACCGGGCGCAACTATGGTCGGTTGCGCCCGGTTTTTGGGGGAAATTTTTCAAATGCGAAGAAAATTCCGTCAGGCGGGCCCCAGCACGGCATAGCCGCTCGGCCTAGGCCTTGTTTGATAAATGGCAGAATGCCCAAAGGCGAGAGATTTTTTCGCCAATCAAGGCGGATTTTTGCAGGCGGGCTGACGCCCGGCAAAAAAATACAACGCAGAGTGGCGGAAAAAGATCTGCCGCTTGGGCGTTTTGACATTTTTCAAACATGGCCTAAGCTAAAAATGTGCCGCTGGCACATTTTCTTAACGCTGCGGCAAAGAAAAGAACATCCCTACCGTCCCACGAACACCATTACGCTTCTCGGCCTGATGGTAAACCCGCCGGAGACGGGCCGGGGAGCGGGGACGGTTTCCTCCCAGGTGTCTACCGCCAGAGTCCACTCCGCCGAAGCGGGCAGCTCCGGCAGGCGGACATAAAGCTCCTCCCACCAGGCGTTAGAGGCCACGTAGACCATCTGGGGTCCCACGCCCCGCTCTCCGCCGGCGAAGAGGACGCCCACGTAGCGCTCATGCTCCCCGAAGCCGCCGCAGCGGCCGTTGACGCCGTGAAAGCTGACGTCCGGCAGGCCCCAGCAGCCGTCGCTGATGTTGGCCCGGAGAACCCGATGCTCCCTGCGGAAGCGGATCATATGCCGGAAAAATGCAAACATGTCCCGGTTCTTCTCCAGCAGCGTCCAGTCCAGCCAGGCGGTGATGTTGTCCTGGCAGTAGGCGTTGTTGTTGCCGAACTGGGTGTTGGAAAACTCATCCCCCGCCAGGAACATGGGGATGCCCCTGGAACACATGAGCAGAGCAAAGGCGTTGCGGCACATCCGCCGCCGGAGGGCGTTGACGCCGGGGTCCCCGGTATCTCCCTCCGCGCCGCAGTTCCAGCTGTTGTTGTCGTTTGCCCCGTCGGTGTTGTTCCAGCCGTTTCTCTCGTTGTGCTTCTCGTTGTAGGAGAACAGATCCCACAGGGTAAACCCGTCGTGGCAGGTGATGAAGTTGACGGAGGCGTCCTTGCGCCCGTTGGGGTCGTACATGTCCCTGGACCCGATGATCCGCAGGGCCGCCGCCTGGGCGAAGCCCTGGTCCCCCTTGAGATACCGGCGCATATCGTCCCGGTACCGGCCGTTCCACTCCGCCCAGCGGTTCCAGGAGGGGAAGGACCCCACCTGATACAGCCCGCCCGCGTCCCAAGCCTCGGCGATGAGCTTCACGTCCCCCAGAATGGGGTCGAAGGCCATGGCCTGAAGGAGGGGCGGCTTCATCATGGGGGACCCGTCCTCGTTCCGCCCCAGGATGGAGGCCAGATCGAACCGGAAGCCGTCCACCCGGTAGGTGGTGACCCAGTAGCGCAGGCAGTTCATAATCATCTGGTGGACGATGGGGTGGTTGCAGTTGAGGGTGTTGCCGCAGCCGCTGAAATTGTAGTATTTCCCATCGGGGGTGAGCAGGTAATAGATGTTGTTGTCAAAGCCCTTGAAGGAGAAGAAGGGGCCCCGCTCGTTGCCCTCGGCGGTGTGGTTGAACACAACGTCCAGATAGACCTCCATCCCCAGCTGGTGACAGGCGAGAATCAGGTTTTTCAGCTCGGTGCCCTCCCGGTTGAACTCCAGGCTGGCGGTGTAGCTGGTGTTGGGCGCGAAAAAGCTGACGGTGCTGTAGCCCCAGTAGTTGTAGAGCTTCTGCCCCTCCGCCTCCCGGTAATCCTGCATCTCGTCAAACTCAAAAATGGGCATCAGCTCGATGGCGTTGATCCCCAGCTCCTTGAGGTAGGGCAGCTTCTCCATGAGTCCGGCGAAGGTGCCGGGGTGCTTCACGCCGGAAGAGCCGTCCTTGGTGAAGCCCCGGACGTGGAGTTCGTAGATCACCAGGTCCTCCATGGGGATAAGCGGGGACTCCAGGTCGCCCCAGTCAAAGTCGTCCTTCACTACCCGGGCCTTGTAGTGCTGCCCCCGGGGGGAGCTGCTGCCCCACTCGCTCTGACCGGTGACGGCCTTGGCGTAGGGGTCCAGGAGGTACTTGCTCTTGTCAAAGATTTTGCCCTTTTCCGGCTCATAGGGTCCGTCTACCCGGTAGGCGTACTCAAAATCCTCAATGTTCAGCTTGAAGACGATCATGGAGTAGACGTTGCCGATGCGGTAGTTCTGGGGGAAGGGCAGCACGGCGAAGGGCGTCTCCTCCTCCCGGTGAAACAGCAGCAGCTCAATGGAGGTGGCCCCGTGGGAGTAGACCGTGAAATTCACGCCGCCGGGGATGGCCGTGGCTCCGTTGATCTCATAAAACCCGGGGCGGACGGCAAAGCCGTCGATATAGTCCAGGGGAATCAGGTGGATGGTGCGGGGCAGGCTGAATTTCTCCACCTGCAGCAGCTCCTTAGGGCTCTGGGTGGACACGGACGGGTTGCTCTCTTTCTCCATAAGTCAACACACTCCTCCTGTTATTTTCAATGGATATGGGTAAAGATCAGCGCCATGCCCAGCAGCATACCCAGCATGGTGGACAGGCCGGACAGCCGGCTCTGCCACAGCTGCTCCGACTCCGGCAGCAGCTCGCCAAAAATCACGTACAGCATGGCCCCAGCGGCAAAGCTGAGGGAAACCGCCAGCAGCAGGGGGTTCATCGCGCCGGCCCCGTAGCCGGCGAGAGCGCCCAGAATGGTGGGCAGGCCGCTGAGGGCGGCGATGCCGATGGCTCCGGCGGGCCTGCCGCCTCCCGCCAGCAGGGGCGTGGCGATGCTCATGCCCTCGGGGATGTTGTGCAGGCCGATGATGAGGGCCGCCAGGACGCCGCCACCGCCGCCGTGGGCCGTTCCGGCGAAGGTGGCGCCGATGGCCATGCCCACGGGGACGTTGTGCAGGGCCACCGCCGCCGCCAGCACCAGCCCCGCCGTGTGGAGGGTGTGGTGGCCGCAGGCGCACAGCTCCCCGTTGTCATGGCCCGGGGCGTGGCGGCTCCGGTCATGCTCGCGGCTATGGCCGTGGTCATGATGATGGCCGTGGTGTTCATGCTCCCGGCCGCCGTGGGAGTGGGTGTGGTGGGCCTGCTTGTCGATCCAGCAGTTGAGCAGGTAGGTACACAGATAGCCGATGATGATCCAGCACAGCACGGGCAGGATATCGGAGGCCTCCGCCGCGTCGCCCACCAGGTCGAAGCAGACCACGCTGAGCATGACGCCCGCCGTAAAGCGCAGCAGGAGGCTGACGGCTCTGCCGGAGGGATTGCGGACCGCGGCGGCCAGAGCGCCGCCCAGGGCCAGCCCTCCTGCGCCGGTAAGGGAGGTGATGAGAAAAATCAGGACATAGGTGTTCATGAACGATGCTCCATTTCAAAAATCTGCGGGGCCCGCTTCCGATTGCCCGCCCGCGTACTGAGGGCGGATTTCCGCCCTGGGTGCGTGAAGATTCCCACAGTATGGCGGGAAAAAGACCGGCCAGGCGGCGCGCGGCGGCTGTGAATACAGGTTCAGAAATTCCAGATGTGAAAAAGTATAGCAGATGTGGAGGGAAAAGGCAATCATATTGTGGAAAAAACGGTCTTCTGCGCTGCCGTGGTTTTTCCGGCCGGGGAAAAAATTAAAGATTGACCCCGTTGCATCTGAAAGCCGGATATGCTACAATAAGAAGCTATGATGAAATAGAAAACGGAGGACCCTTCATGAGTACCCGCGACTTCCGCAACCAAAGCCTTCTGCGCATCTTTCTCAGCTATTTCAGACCGCATATGGGGCTTTTCCTTCTGGATATGGCCTGTGCGCTGATGATTTCCTGCGTGGACCTGCTGTTTCCCTTCGTGTCCCGCATATGCTTGAACGAGCTGATTCCCGAGAGCAGGTATCAGGCGTTTTTCGCCGTGATGGCCGTCATGGGGGCGGCCTATCTGCTGCGGGCGGGCCTGCAATACGTGGTGTGCTACTGGGGCCACACCTTCGGTGTGCTGGTGGAGGCGGACATCCGGCAGGACCTGTTCGCCCATCTGCAGTCCCTTTCCTTCGGCTTTTATGACAAAAACCGCACCGGACACCTTATGAGCCGGATGACGGCGGAGCTTTTCGACATCACGGAGCTGGCCCACCACGGGCCGGAGGACGTGTTCATCTCCGGCGTCACCCTGGTGGGCGCTGTGGTCATTATGTTTACTATCCAGTGGCGGCTGGCCCTGGTGATGCTGATTCTGATCCCGGTATTTGTCGTTGTGGTCAACCTGAACCGCGTGGGCATGATGCGGGCCTCCAAGAACGTGAAGGCCAACATGGCGGGAATCAACGCGGATATCGAGTCCAGCATCTCCGGCATGCGCACCGCCAAGGCCTTCTCCAACGAGGACTCGGAAAAGGGGAAGTTCCTCAGCGCCAACGAGCGGTTCAAGACCGCCAAGAAGGAGCGCTACCGGGCGATGAGCTGGTTCATGTGTTCCATGGAGTTCTTCACCTGCATTATGCCGGTGGTGGTCATCTCCGTGGGCGGCTGGCTTATCATGGAGGGGGAGATGAACTACGCCGACCTCATCGCCTTCAGCCTCTATACCAGCACCTTCATCAACCCCCTGCGCAAGCTGTCCAACCTGTCCGAAATGCTGGTGGACGGTATCGCCGGCCTGTCCAGGTTTGTGGAGCTGATGCGCCTGGAGCCGGACCTCACCGACAAGCCGGACGCCGTGGAGCTGAAAAACGTCAAGGGCCGCATTGATGTGGAGGACGTCTCCTTCTCCTACGAGCGGGACGACACGGAGGTCCTCCACCACGTATCCCTCCATGTGGACCCCGGCGAGACCATCGCCGTGGTAGGGCCCTCCGGCGGCGGCAAGACCACCCTGTGCAGCCTCATCCCCCGGTTCTACGACGTGG